>OFET01000203.1_pt1 | contig 64843 bp, 54 predicted proteins | sample 1521211 | NCBI WGS metagenome assembly OFET01 (sample SAMN03766358, study PRJEB24113) | microbial mat metagenome | isolation source: enrichment culture HLUCC-A from microbial mat sample contains cyanobacterium...
TCGAGGCCAGCACGACCCGGCGCTTCGAGAGGGCGAAGACGAAGACCAGGGTCAGGCGCTTCAAGGAATTCCATGACGGAGCGGCGAGCTGGAGCCGGACCGAGCGGATCATTGCGCGTGTCGAGGTCGGGCCACAAGGTTGCGACACGCGCTTCATCGTGACCAATCTCCCGGGCGGGCGCGCCAGGACCTTGTATGAGCGCGTTTATTGCCGTCGCGGCATGGCCGAGAACCACATCAAATCCTGGAAAACCCATCTTGCTGCTGATCGGACCTCGTGCAGCAAGGCGACGGCAAACCAGTTCCGGCTGCTCCTGCATGCAGGAGCCTATTGGCTCATGTGGGGCCTGCGTGCGGCGATGCCGAAACGTGCGGCTTTGCGTCTGGCGCAGTTCGACACCTTGCGTGTGCGTCTCATCAAGATCGCCGCCCGCGTCGTCGAAATGAAGACACGGATCTGCCTGCATCTGCCGACATCATGCCCCGACCATGCGATCCTGCGCATCGTGCCGAGCCGGACACCGCGTCTCGCCACGTAGCACCCGGGGACGTTGGCGCCCCTTTCGAAACCCCGCGACCGCAACCTGCAAACCCCGCCCCTCACACCATCTCCGCCGCCGCCGAAAAGCGGCGGGGCGGGTCACCCTGCGCCGGCTTCTCGAAAAATCCAACCACCTGGCGAAACGCGCCGATGATCAGGCTGCGATGCATAAAGGCGGTTAAGGACATCGATATCCAAGCCAGGAGAATTTCACATTGTAGATGCTTGAAATAACGTCGTGCCATTTTGATGAATTTGTCATCTCGGAAAACGAGAATTTCTGCTCATTTTCATGGAGAAAAATCTCTACAGCTGAACTATCTTTCTCATTCAGAAAATAAAATATGTCACGTGGAAACACAGAAATCTCCATTTCATCGAATCTTGGCAAAGATTTGAGGAGGCGGCTTACGCGCAAGGCGCACTGCCCGGGTTCCTCGAGTGGCGCTTTTAACTGGTATTCCCTTATAATATTTAGGTCGTTTTCTGATATTTGAATTTTCTTAGTCGCAATGATTTGTTTTTCACGCAGGTGATATTGCAAAAAATCACGTGTATCATCAATTGTGATGTTCTCGAAGAAACCCCGCTTTGGGATCGGGCCGAATTTCATCCAGCTTCCCCCAGGATCGTAGATCGTTCTGGTGTCACTATTGATAATTAATGATGCATGAGAAAAAGTTTTTGCGCATCGGTTAAAAACAAAAATGACAACTATTTCATCTGTCATATCTTCTTGTGAAAGATGAAAGTTTGATACATGATTTAGATTGATTTTTATGATGCCATTCTGCTCTCCAGCGTAGGCATGCGCCATTGTGAAGATATATAGAATCAGAACGGCGGCGAAACTCCGAGTATGAGAAATATTCTGCATCTTTATGCCGATGTAATGTGGCTGTGCCCAAAAAAAGTCGGATACAAGCAAAGATCACGTACGAGTCGGTGCGTCTTTCGCTCATAAACGAACATGTTTTCCCAGTAGCCAGTAATGGCGTAGTGCTCACCGTCTGGCAGAAGTGTGACGCCGCATGGAAAGCGCAGGCCTGTGCGGGATGTGTCGAACTTCGTGATCACTTCTCCGGTTTCGCCGTCGAATACGAAGACGAAATGCGAGCTGGGAAAGGTTGCGATGGCCTGGTCGAAAACCGGATCATATTCGATGGAAAGACCATGACGCATGTCCGCCTGATCGGATGACGTGCCCATTTGGCGCGGGCTGTGGGCCGTTGCCAGCTGCAGGGTTTCCGCCGGCATATAGGTCATCCCATGCTCTGATGTGATATCGAGATCGTAGGCGACATCGTGGTCTCCCATCACTTGCGTTTCCGCATGTGCATCGGAGAGGCGTGCCTGGATCGCAAATATCCGGTCGAGCCCCCCGGAGGCGAGATGACGGGTTTCCGTATCCTTGCGATCGGTGACCCATTTTTCGACCAGGGCACCGGATTGCATGTCAATGACCGTCACGCACGCCTCCGCTACGGAACGCGGTACCGTCAGCTTGTCCGTGTCATCCACCGGCAGGGATCCGTAGTTTGCGGCAACCAGATAGCGACCATTCTCGACAATCCGAATGTCATGCGGATCAATGCCGTAGGTCGAGTAACTTTCCCGGATCTTCAAGGTTTGCGCATCCCTGATCGTGATGCGTCCGTATTGCTGTTCGAGTTGTCCTGCAACGGCTGCCCGTCTTGGAGCACGTTCCGAAAGCACAACCATGCGACCATCGTCGACGAATTCGGCATGCCCTCCCCCGCGCCAGCCTTCCGCGAAGGGCCCCTCCAGCGCTACCAGATCCAGTGTACGGGCGTCGAAAGCCACCTGTCCGCGGTTCTCGAACCCGCATAGAATGCCAAGCGTGCCGTCCGGAGAAATTGTGACGTCATGGGCATGGGCGGGGAGCAACGTCTGACGGATATCGCCGTCCAGCCCGATGCGGGACAAAAGGCGATATGGCTCGTCGGGCTGTTCGATGTTGCGCATGAAAGTCGCGTTGCGCGCAACCGACAAACCGTTGGCGCGGGCTGATCGCGTGATGTATCCCGGAACAAAAACGGCGGTGTGTCGCAGTGCCGGTTTCGACAGCGGGTGCTCCCGGTTCTGCACCGGTTCACTGGCGAGAGCCTGCTGCCGAACCAGCGCGATGCTGCTCGCGACAGTGCCTGCAACGCCTGCCAGATTGCGCAAGAGTTCCCTGCGATTCATGGTTCCACCTTCGGCAGGGGCCGTTTTGTCAAAGGAATGAAAACGTCAATGCCGCTGATTGACGGTGAAATTGGAGATGGGGCATCATGAGGTACGCGTGTTTGCGTCCGTAACTGACGACACGCGTACCTGATGCATGATGCAGCTGATCTGATCAGTGAGAACCGCCACCGCCACCGCCACCATCACCGCCATCATCGCCTTGACCGATGTCGTTCATGCGACGATCCTGCTCACGCGCAGCGTCACGGCCTGAAGACGTGCTCGGGCTGGGGCCTCCATACTTCTTAAATTCGGGATCGTCACCCGCCACAGCCGGGCCACTGGAGAGCGGGGCCACCGAAACTGCAAAGAACAGCGCCAGAAGGGCAAGTAACGGTTTTCTTGATGGTCCAGCAAGGCTGCGCATTTGAATCTCCCTTTTGTTGTAACCCTGAGTAAAGGCTTGGCAGCTTACAGCTGCCTTGATCTGTATCAATTTTAGCAGAGAAAAATATGCTAAATATTTAATATGGCATGCGGCAATTTATTCAGCTAAAGATTGTATTCCTATGCTGGAGCACCAGTCTCGCCGACCCTGTCCGTATGCACGGCATTGCGGACAAATCCCCGCCGCGAGCCGCGCCTCATGGATGCATGAGGTGTTTTTCGGATCCGCAGATCCGCTCATCGGCAGCGGCGGATGAGCCGCCCCGCCATACCAGCACAGCAGCCCGAGTCCCGATACGGTTCATGAGTCGGTGACCCAGAGCATCCCAAATGCCGAGGCGGTGGCCGTCCAGCATATCGGTTCAGGCAGTCAGTGAATCAGGGGGCATTGCCGCAGGCGCATTGTTTTCCACTCAGGCCATCAAGCTTGCCTCGACCCGAAATAATACCGACCATCGAATGATCAGATCGATGCACCGTCGGGCAATGGCCAGGTCGATGGAATGAACCAAAGCCCCACGACGACTGTCCCTGCCGAGGCCCTGATCGCTCGCCTGCAGGCCGCAGGCAGCGACCCTGTCGATGTGGAAAGGGCGGAGATCGCCGGTGTCACAAACCGGCTGCACCGCCAGATTGAGCAAATCCGAAGCCACTTCATGAGACACCAGGCGACTTGGTCGGCATGCAAACGAAATCCGGAACTGGACGGCAAGGCCCTTATAGGCTAGACACCCCTCCGCCATGGTGCTCAACTTGCCGGTCGTTATCGCTTCGAGGTGCTCGTGTTCTCACAGTGTCACATCTGGCCAAGTCTGAACTCCGGAGAGCAGAACAACGCCCAACTCTGGAACCCGGCTGCCAGCGGGGTGAGATTGAAGGTCTCGCGGCTGCTTCTGGCATCGGCCGTTGGGGGCGGATTCAACATAGTTGTTTCGCAGGAGATGGCGCCGGAATTGAGAAACAAGGGCCACGGACGCATAACCGGCCCCTCGGCGAAGTGCTCAGCCAAGGCTGCACTTCGCGGTGCGATCACAACAAACTGGGGCCAGTATCAGCATTATTCTTTATATGTTCTTTTCGTCCCGGCGGGTTCAAGTGTTTCTTTGGCGGTGGAGATTGTCATTACCCCTGGATATGGTTTGATGGCAGTCGGTCGTGGAAACCACGATCTTGCCGCATCCTTCGACTGGACAGAGGAAACTGACACGTGAGCGTACGTCTGATTAATCTGGAAGCAGTCGTCCGAGATGCGACTGTTGAGAAGGTGCGAGATGACTACATCGCGCGGTTCGGCCCAAAAAGCGGCAAGGGCTTGTACTATTGGCAGGATTGGGCGCGTTTTAATTATGTCTTGCCCCTGCTTCCCCATGGCAAGCGCGCACTTGATGTTGGCGTATTCACCGGTCAGTTTTTTGACAGTATGACACTTTCCGGAAAGTTCCAGCATGTCACCGGTATTGATGTTGTCAGGAAGCCGAATTTTTACACGATTACGGATGAGCCAGACATTCGGGAAATGAACGTGGCACATCTGGAATTCGTCGATAACAGTTTCGATACCGTGGTTTGCATGGAGGTGATAGAGCATGTCGATTCGCATGACTACGAGTCTTCGCTTTCAGAACTGCGAAGGGTTTCTGCGCAATACCTTCTGATATCAGTTCCGTTTAACGAACGGGAGCCAATTTCGGCTAATCACCGCCGCCGCTTCACTCCAGACGACATGCTTCACGTTTTTCCGCAAGCGAACTACACGCTGCTGTATGATCCGCAACAGAAGCTTTTTATCTGGGCCTTGATCGAAGAATTGCCGCAGGCGCCTCCATCACTCGCGGCGCGCGCGAAGGGTTTCATGGCCAGGCGGGCTGCGAAGAAGGTGCTGGAACGCGCTGCCCGCGATCCGGTCGGACTCGCGAGGGACGCCAACCTGATCTAGAGCGCATCCTGTTCAATCTGGATCATATCCGGCGGCTTTGGAGTAGTTGGCGCATTCGGCTGGTGTGAACAAGTCGAGGGTCGTGCCGACCGGGTCCCACAGTGCGGCGATGGTCCTCTCTGCCCTTGCTCGCAACAGCGCCTTGAGCTTGGCGAGTGCGTTCTCGATCGGATAAAATCGGGACTGTAAGGTGGCAGGTAGAGCAGCTTCGCGCCTGCCGCCTCGATCGCGTCGCGAACGCCACCGCCCTTGTGCGCAGACAGGTTTTTGAGCGGCGTGTCTCGCCTTCCGACAGGCTCGGGACCAGGATCTGCTCAACATAGGCGAAGAACACGTTGCCATTCATGGCACCGTCGTAGACCAAGGCCGCGGTCATGCCCGTCAACCTGAGGCCGCCGGTGAAGGTGCTCGTCTTCCAATGGCCGTGCGGCACGCCGGCCCGGCAACGCTCACCAAATAGCGCTCCTCCTGGCGCGCTTCCGCGCAGACGTGCCATCCTTGTCGGCAGGCCTTTCTCGTCGATGAAGACCAGCTTCGCAGGATCGAGATCGGGCTGGCCGTCGAACCAGGCCTGACGGCGCTTCAGAATGTCGGGCCGGTTCTGCTCCAGTGCATGTGCGGACTTTTTTTTAGACGCCCACCCATGGCGGCGAAGCCATGCGCTCAGGGCACTGCGACTGATCCGCAGGTCGTGTCCCCCGTGATGGTGTAGCTCGACGCTAGCGAAGCCGTCCGTTCGCGCGCTTTTGATTGCGCTGTAGCGGACGGTCGGCTTCGCGGGACGGGTGGTCATCGGTGATCTTCCGGTAGGATTGGGTTGGAGACTCAACCTGACCTGAAAGGACGACCGATGACCGATTCCATGATGAACTTTCGCACGCAGGTTTGCTCAGGGTCCTGGAGAAGACCCCTGACGCGGATATCCTGCGCGAGATGATCGGCTTTGCCGCCGAGCGCCTGATGGAGATGGAGGTTGGCGCTCATACCGGCGCCGGCTATGGCGAGAAGCGTACCGATCGCCTGGCGCAACGCAATGGCCTTCGTGACCGGGACGGGGAGACGCGGGCCGGGACCGTGGAGCTGCGCATTCCAAAGCTGCGCAAGGGGAGACAGACAGGAATCTGAACCTCGGATTCAGCAAGAACGCGGCGGCCAAGTCCCTTCCGCCGAATCCGTTCGTCGCTGGCGAGAATTTCGGCCTGGATCTGGTTGGCGAGGCGGGCGCGCTGGTCGGGCGTGAGTTCTCGCGATGGACCCTCAGCGATCAGCCGGCGGGCCTCGACCACCATGATATCGACGGTTCGGAGGTGATCCGCGCAGCGTCGCTCTGCGACTGCCTCGTCGTGGATACGATCCGAACGCGCGATCTCTCGCTTGAAGCGACCGCGCGACTTGTTCACGGGGTCGTCAAGAGCACTGGACCACCAGGCCGGAGCTGGTTTGCCGGCGAGGTCCAAGGGCAGGCGATAACGAAACTCGGGCCAACCCCGAGAGCGCTGAAGGTGTGTCATCCGTCGTGCCATATCGGGCTTCAGTGTAGCGGCCGCGTGTAGCCGCTCGCACCAAGAACCCTTGGAAAACGATGAACCTATTTTAAATCAGTGGCTTGCGAAGAAAATGGCGCGCCCGAAAGGATTCGAACCTCTGACCCCCAGATTCGTAGTCTGGTGCTCTATCCAGCTGAGCTACGGGCGCTTGCCACGTCGCGGGGTGACCGCGTCGATGGGCGGTGGATAGAACCTTTCGGGGGGGGTTGGCAAGCCCCTTTTTGCGGATTTGGGGTGAAAGATTTTCGCGGCGGCCTGCCTGAACTCAGACCGGCTGGGGGAAGACGAGCACGAAACAGGTCCCCCTGGTGCCGGCATCGCCCGCCTCCCCTTCTGCGGCCTCTCCCGTGCCCTGTTCCGGCTCTTCGAGGCGGATGATGCCGCCATGAAGGCGCATGATCTCGGCGCAGATGGCGAGGCCGAGGCCGGTCCCGCCGGAGCGGGCGGAGCCCTCGAAGGGACGAAACAGGTTCTGGCGCGCGCGCGGCGGCAGGCCCGGGCCGGTATCGGCGAAGCGGATCTCGACCGCCGGCGCGCCCGCCTGCATCACGCGCCGGGCGCTCACGGTGAGACGCCGCGCTGGCGGTGGCGTCTTGCGCATGGCCTCGACGGCGTTGCGTGCGAGATTGACGAAGATCCTTGCCGTCTGCTCGCGATCGGCGACGAGCACCAGATCGGCGGGGATATCGACGGCGAGACGCACCGGCCCCTGCGCCTCGGCCCCACCCTGCGCATTGCCCGCCACGGCCTGATCCGGATCGTCCTCGGCAACGAGGCCCGGCAGATCGCCGAGTTCGCTGACGACCGGCGCGAGCGCGAAACGCACGGGGCGCGGCTCGGGCTCTTCCGCCTTGCCGAAGGCCATCGTCGCCTCGCTGAAATCGATGGCGCGCTGGAGCGTGTCGACGAGGCGCGGGGCGAATTTCTGCACCAGCGGATCGGAAGCGCTCGCCATCCGGTCGGAAAGGAGCTGCGCGGCAGTGAGCATGTTGCGCAGCTCGTGATTGATGCGCGAAACGCCGAGCCCGAGTTCGGCCAGACGCCGCTTGCGCGCCAGCGCCCGCTCCAGGGCCCGCTCCATCTGCTCGAGCGCCCGCTCGGCCACGCCGATCTCGTCAGCCCGCGACGAGGGTGCGATGATGCGCGCCCGGTCCTCCGGATCAGAGGCGAAACGGGTGAGATTGTCGGTGAGCCTGCGCACAGGCCGCACGATCACCCATTGCAGGGCCAGATAGACGAGCCCCGCCGTGATCACCGAGATGATCAGCGAGAGGATCAGGATATTGCGCGAGAAGCTCACCAGCGCCGCGCGCAGGGGCGCCTCGTCGATGACGATTTCGACGAAATCGACCGGGGCCACGGCCCGCATGCCCTCAGGCGCGTCCATCCCCGCCCCGACCACGCGCATCGGTTGCGCGTTTGGACGCATCAGCGTGGTGAAGGCAGCGCTGATGCCGGAGATCAGCCCCTGCTCGCGCAGATCGATCACCCGCCCTACCTCGCGCGGCATGTCGGCCACGGCGAGCAGGCGGCGCGTGCCGCCGCCGCGTACCGCGACCGTCATCGCCCCGACACCGCGCAGGAGATCGTCTTCGAGATCGCGCGAGAGCCCGTCGGCGGGGGCCGCGTCGAGAACGAGCGCGGCGATCTGTGCGGCGGTGAGCCGGTCGTTCAGCCAGTTACGCTGGAATTGTGCCACTGAGGGCACGTAGATCAGCACCTCGGCGAGCATGACGAAACCGATCGTCAGCCATAACAGCCGCGCCGAGAGGCCGAAGCGCGGCGGGTGCGGCGATCGCGATCCCGCATGCGCCCTGGTCGTCTCCTCCGGCGAGCCTGCATCCATGCGCTTATCCGAACACCCGCAGGAAGCGGATCAGCCGGCGCACGCTCGGCATCCGCGCTGACGGTTTGAGGAATTCCACCGCCGCACGTTTCGAGATCTCCGAGAGTGTCGGATAGGCCATGACCAAACCCGCGATATCCTGCACCTTCATTTTCTTCGTCACGGCAAGCGTCCACAATGCAATCAGTTCCCCGGCCTGAGGCGCGGCAATCGCTGCGCCGAGCACCAGCCCCTTGTGACTCGTGATCACCTTCACATGCCCCGCCTCGCGCCGCTCCGCCCGCGCGCGGTCGTTCTCGGCCACGGGAAAGCGCAACACGCGGATGCGCCCCTTGTGCAGCTTGCGCGCCTCTTCCTCGCCCAGACCCACGGCGGCGAGCTCCGGATCCGTATAGGTCACGCGCGGGATGATGGCGTTATCGAGCTTGACGCGCAAACGGAAAAGCGCCGAGCGGATGACAAGCCCGGCATGCTGGTTGGCCGCATGGGTGAAGCGATAGCCGCCGGTGGCACCACCGGCGCAATCCCCAATTGCGTAGACGCGCCGGTTCGACGTGCGCAGGCCCTGATCGACGGCAATGCCGGATGAATCATGCCGGATACCCGCCGCATCGAGGCCGAGACCGTCGAGAACGGGTTTGCGCCCGGTGGCGACGAGGAGATGGGTGCCTTCCAGCACGGTCTCGCCGGCGTCACCGCCCCCCGCGAGCGTGATGCGCACCGCGCCGTCCTCACCCGAGACGGCGGTGACCTTCGCGTTCGCATGGAAGGCGACGCCCTCGCGTCGCAATTGCGCTTCCACCACTTCCGCGAGTTCGCGCTCCTCGCGCGCGAGGATATCCTGCGCCTCGACCACGCTGACCCGCGCGCCCAGCCGGGCATGGGCCTGGGCGAGTTCGAGCCCGATCGGGCCGCCGCCGATCACGATGAGATGGCCGGGCCGCGCGGTGAGATCGAAGATCGTCTCGTTGGTATGATGGGGCGTCTCGGCAAGCCCTGGAATCGGCGGGATCGCGGGACGCGCCCCGGTGGCGATGACGAAGCGGCGTGCCCGGATCACGGCATCGCCGGCCTCCACCATGTCACGCCCGGTGAAACGGGCCGATTCGCGCAAGACCGTGACCCCCATCGCCTCGAAACGCTCCTGCGAATCGGTGGGCGCGATCCCGGCGATGACGTCGCGGATATGGTCGCGCAGGGCGGTGTAATCGACCTGCGGCTCCTGCGCCGTGATGCCGAAGGCGGCGGCCTCGCGCATGGCATGGGCGCGCTCGCCGGCCGCAATCAGCGATTTCGAGGGCACGCAACCGGCATTGAGGCAATCACCGCCCATCGCACCGCGCTCGACCAGCACCACCGGCACGCCGAAGGAAGCTGCGATCGCCGCGACGGAAAGCCCGCCGGAACCGGCGCCGATGACACACAGATCCGTCCGGATCTCGCGCTTCCTTCCCCCGGTCGCCGGAGCCGCCGCATCCCCGCCGGGCTGCATCGTCACTGCCTGCGGCCTGGTCGCCGTCTCCTTCGCCGTCGCCTGATCATCGGCCATGAATCACCTCACTGCATTGGAATAGGGCCGCAAAACTGCGGCAGCGACAAGGGTTTCGCTTAAACGGGCAGACTCGTTTCGTCGAGACACGCCATTGTGAGCGCGCGCTCACGACGGGATCGGAGAGCGGCAGAGCCAGGGTCACCTGCGGAACGCAAGCGCATAGCAAAAGCGTCCTGCCGCTTTTTTGGGCGGTTGAATGGAACTTGCCGTGCGCACGGGTTGCTTCTGCCCAAGTTATTATCACGAATCGCGGCATCGCGCTTGACCTGAGGACGATTTGGCTTTGCAATTGCGCTGCCTGCATCATGCTGCTCCGCCTGCACGATCCGCGGCTTTCCGCTAGGGAACTGCCCCCCTTCCCCAGCGGCATTCCGTGCGTAACGGCTTAGCGGCTGATCATCCGGCTGTCGCCGGAAAGGCAGGTGTGCAAGCACCGCGCAATATCCGCTTTGCCGTCATGTCCGAGCCGCAACCGTCGTCATCATCCGCCTGTCCCGATCACCGGATCGCGCATTGCGCGCCGCCGCGAACCGAAACCGAACCAGCCGTCACCGAACCAGCCATCGAGGAGACCGTCACGATGCCCCACCTGCCCGCACCTGCACTGCGTTCGCTCACACGCCGTTTGCTGCTCTCCACCTTCGCTGCCGGCCTGGCCGTGACGGCGGGGATCGGCGGGCTCGTGGCGGGCTCCACCGCCGCCGAGGCGCAGACGCCGATCCGCTTCACGCTGGACTGGCGCTTCGAGGGGCCCTCCGCACCCTTCCTCGCCGCGATCGAGAAGGGTTATTTCGCCGAGGAAGGCCTCGAGGTCACCATCGATTCCGGCGCCGGATCGCTGGAATCGATCCCGCGCGTCGCGACCGGCCCCTATGATATGGGTTTCGGCGACATCAACTCGCTGATCCGCTTCCGCGACCAGAATCCGGAAGTCGGCGTCAAGGCCGTGATGATGGTCTATAACCGCCCGCCCTTCGCCATTGTCGGGCGTGCCAGCCGCGGCATCAGCGAGGATATCGAGAGCCTGCGCGGCAAGCGCTTCGGCGCCCCGGCCCCCGATGCCGCCTTCGCGCAATGGCCGATCTTCAGCGACGTCAACGATATCGACGCGGAAGAATGGGAGATGACCTTCGAAAACGTCGGCTTCCCGGTGCGTGAGCCGATGCTCGCCCAGGGCGAGGTCGATGCGGTGTTCGGCTTCGCCATGTCCTCGGCCATCAACCTGGCCGCGCGCGGCGTGCCGATGGACGATATCGTGGTGCTCAACATGGGTGATTACGGCGTCGAACTCTACGGCAACGTGATCATGGCGAGCCCGGAGCTGATGGAGGAGAACCCGGAGGCGATCGAGGGTTTCCTGCGCGCCTTCATCAAGGGGCTGCGTGACGTCATCGACAACCCGGACGAGGGCGCCGGTTTCGTGGTGCAATACAACGACGTCGCCCGTCGCGATGTCGAGCGTGACCGCCTGGAAATGACGATCGAGAACAACATCATCACCGACGAGGTTCGCGAGAACGGCTTCGGCGGGGTCGATGCGGAGCGCTTTGCCGTGGCTCTGGACCAGATCGGTCTGACCTTCGAATTTACCGACAAGCCGGAGCTGGAAGACATCTTCACCGATGAGTTCCTGCCGCCGCTGGAAGAGCGCCGGTTCGACTGAAAACCGGCCCTGTCGGCCGCGCCGCAAGCGCCGCCGACCCAGCCCTCCCCTCCCCCGGGTATCTCTGCCCGGGGGCGCCTCCCGCCCGGAGCCCCACCTTGACCGCCTTCGTCGATATCCATGACGTCACCCATATCTATGCCGGGTCCGAGGACGGGCAGCCGGCCGTCGAGGGAATGACCATCAAGGTCCGCGAGGGCGAGTTCACCGCCATCGTCGGTCCCTCGGGCTGTGGCAAATCCACGGTGATGAAGCTCGCCACCGGCCTGCAGTTTCCGGCGAAGGGCACCATCATCGTCGATGGCAAGCAGGTGACCGCGCCGGTCAAGCTCGCCGGCATGGCCTTCCAGAATCCGGTGATGCTGCCCTGGCGCACCACCTTGAAGAACCTGCTCCTGCCACTCGAGATCGTGCAGCCGCATCGCGGACGCCTGCGCAGCCATCGCAAGGAATACGAGGCCCGCGCCGAGGCGCTGCTCGCCCAGGTCGGGCTCGCCGGGCAGGGCTCGAAATTCCCCTGGCAGCTTTCCGGCGGCATGCAGCAGCGCGCCTCGCTCTGCCGCGCGCTGATCCACGAGCCCAAGCTCTTGATGCTCGACGAGCCCTTCGGTGCGCTCGACGCCTTCACGCGCGAGGAACTCTGGGGCATCATCCGGGACCTGCACGCCGCCCAGCGCTTCACCGTGATTCTCGTCACCCATGATCTGCGCGAAGCGGTGTTCCTGGCCGATCGGGTCTTCTGCATGAGCGCCCGGCCCGGGCGGATCATCGCCGAGCGCGAGATCGACCTGCCGCGACCGCGCGACATCGAAATCACCTATACCCAGAAATTCATCGACATCGTCCACGAGCTGCGCAGTCATATCAAGACTGCGCGCGAGGCGGCCTGATCGGGAGAGCGCGGATCATGGCCGCCAGACGCACACGCACCACCCTCATCCTCGCCCCCTGGATCTTCACCCTCGGCTTCTTCGTCGTCTGGGAGTTCGTGGTGCGGGCCTTTGGCATATCGAGTTTCGTGCTGCCAGCGCCGACGCTGATCGCCGATTCGATCTATCAGTATCAGAGCCAGCTCCTGCATCATTCCTTCCACACCGCCTGGATGACGCTTGCCGGATTCGGGCTTGCGGTGGTGTTCGGCCTGTTGCTCGGCATGGCGCTCGGCGCCTCGCGGATCGTGCATGCGGGGACCTACCCGCTGCTGGTCGGCTTCAACGCCATTCCAAAGGTCGCCGTGGTGCCGATCCTGGTGATCTGGTTCGGTGTGGGCTGGCTGCCGCCGGTGCTCACCGCCTTTCTGATCTCCTTCTTTCCCATCGTGGTGAACGTCGCCACCGGCCTCGCCACGATCGAGCCGGAGACCGAGGACGTGCTGCGCGCGCTCGGCGCTTCCAAGCGCGACATCATCGTCAAGGTCGGGATTCCACGCGCGATGCCGTATTTCTTCGGCTCGCTCAAGGTCGCGATCACCCTCGCCTATGTCGGCTCGGTGATCGCCGAGTACAACGCTTCGAATGTCGGGGTCGGCAATCTGATGGCCCGCGCCAGCGCCGATTTCAACGTGCCGCTCCTGTGGGCCGCGCTGATCGCGCTCGCCGTGCTCGGCGTGATCATGTATGCCGCCACCGCCCTCGTCGAGAAGCGCATGACCGGCTGGGCCCAGCGCTCGCAATTCGCGGCGCAGTAAAGCGGTTCAGCACGCTTTCGCGATCTGCGCCTCGGCTTCGGCAATCGCATCAGGCGTGCCGACATGCAGCCATGTGCCGTCGAGGCGCAGGCCGTAGAGGCGACCGGCGGCAATGGCGCGGTCGAAGAGCAGGTTGAGCGAGAAGGCGCCGTCGGGCGTATCGGCGAAGAGCCCGGCATGGAAAATCCCCGCGCCGGCATAGACGAAGGGCGCCTGCGGCTCGTCCCCACGGCGCGCCAGGCGTCCTGTCTCATCCATCATGAAATCCCCGCGCCCGTCATAGCCCACAGCCGCGTCGATTGGCGCGAGCAAGAGCAGCATGTCCATGCGCGCCGGATCATGCGCCGCGATCAGCCGGCCCAGATTGGACTGCGCCCCCTCGATCCACAGCGTATCGGCATTCATCGCCAGAAACGGTGCCTCGCCCAGAAGCGGCAGGGCGCGGCGGATGCCGCCGCCGGTTTCCAGCAACGCATCGCGCTCATCCGACAAGGTGATGGCGGGCGCGCCGTTGCGGGCCGCGAGATGCGCCGCGATCCGGTCGGCGAGGTGATGCATGTTGACGACGGCGCGCGTGATGCCCGCCTGCGCCAGGCGATCGAGGGCATGGTCGAGCATGGTCCGCCCGCCGACGCGTATGAGGGGCTTGGGGAGGGTGTCGGTGATGGGACGCATGCGCGTGCCGAGCCCGGCGGCCAGCACCATGCCGGTTTCGATCGCCGCCGGCGCCGCTTCGTCTGCTGCCGTCATCCCCTCACCATCTTGCACGGATCAACCCCGGATCCGTGATAACCGGCGCCGCGCGCCCTGTCATCCCCGGTCGGGCCGGAGATGCAGCGGCGCGCGGGAATCGCATCACGCGACGTCGCGGATCAGGCGACCCAGCTTGTCGATGATCTCGTCGATATGCTTGTCCTCGGCGATCAGCGGGGGCGCCACGGCGATCGTATCCATGGCCGTTCGCAGCATCAGCCCGTAATCGTGGAAGCCCTTCTCGATCGCCGCATAGCCGCGCTTGCCCGGCCCATGCTCATTCGGCGCGAGATCGACGGCACCGACCAGGCCGAGCGTGCGGATATCGACCACGTTGGGCAGGCCCTTGAGCGACATCATCGCATCCGCCCAGCGCGCCTCGACGGCACGCGTGCGCTCGAACAGGTTCTCGCGCTGGTAGATATCCAGCGTCGCGATCGTCGCGGCGCAGGCCAGCGGGTGCCCGGAATAGGTATAGCCGTGGAACAGCTCGACGACATTGTCCGGGCCGCTCATGAAGGCGTCGTAGATGTGCTTGCGGCAGATCACCCCGCCCATTGGCACGGTGCCGGAATTCACCGCCTTGGCGAAGGTGATCATGTCGGGCACGACGCCGTAACGCTCGGCGGCGAAGGCGTAGCCGAGGCGTCCGAAGCCGGTGATCACCTCGTCGAAGACGAGCAGGATATCGTGCTTGTCGCAAATTTCGCGCAGGCGCTTGAGATAGCCCTTGGGCGGGGGCAGCGCCCCGGTCGAGCCGGCCATCGGCTCGACGATCACGGCAGCGATGGTCGAGGCATCGTGCAGGGCGACGATGCGCTCCAGATCATCCGCGAGATGCGCGCCCCATTCGGGCTCGCCCTTCGAGTAGGCCTGGTGCTCACGGTTATAGGTATGGGGCAGGTGATCGGCACCGGCGAGCAGCGAGCCGAAGAATTTGCGGTTGTTGACGATGCCGCCCACGGTGATGCCGCCGAAGCCCACCCCGTGATAACCGCGTTCGCGCCCGATGAGCCGCGTCTTCTGCCCCTGCCCCTTCACGTTCCAGTAGGCCAGTGCGATCTTCAGCGCCGTGTCGGCAGCCTCCGAGCCGGAATTGCAGAAGAAGACGTGATCGAGATCCGCCGGGGCGAGTTGTGCGATGCGCGAGGCCGCCGTGAAGGCGAGCGGATGGCCGTACTGGAAACCCGGGGCGAAGTCGAGCTCCTGGGCCTGTGTCTGTATGGCGGAGACGATCTCATCGCGATTATGGCCGGCATTGCAGCACCACAGGCCGGAAGTGCCGTCGATCACCGGCTTGCCCTCGGGCGTGTAGTAATACATGTCCTTGGCGCGCGAGACCATGCGCGGATTGGTCTTGAAGGACTTGTTCGCCGTGAAGGGCAACCACCACGAATCGAGATCGTTGGGCTGCTGGATATCGTTTGCGGCACGCAATGCGCTGGAACCTGCCATCTCTCGTCCTCCGGATACGGGGCTGCGCCGGCACCGCCACAAGGCGCCGGCGGGAAGGACCCTGCGCGCGCTCATCGACGACACCCATTCTGGTATCCAGTCTAGCAGGCGGGCCGGAAACGGCCAAAGGCGGAAAGCCGCAGATGACTTTGCGCGGAGTGCTGCGCAATCACGGTGGGCGGCACTGGATCACGCCACAGATTTCGTACGCGCCCCGATGGCAGAACAGCGGCCAGGGCGTTGCATTGCAATGATCTCGTGCATCCGGACCGACTGCGCTGCCAGCTCGCGGCGCGCGCACATTCAGCGAAATCAGCCGTACCTTGTAACGCAGATAAACCTGTATTGATAGGCTAGCATTCGATTATTTTGCCGCTAGGCTGCAATTGTCGCGGATGTGCTATGCAGCGCGATGTGATTTCACTCCTTCTTCTGGGAGTGCACCTCCGTGTGCGCCGTACCGGCGCTGCTCGCCTGATTGCCGATATGGGTAGCGAGCGCGGGGGGTTCAGCGATTCGTGCGGGCGCCGCCCGCGATCCGGATTTCGCGTCGCCTCCCTCAAGAGGGAGCAGTGGCGCGCCTTTTCGTCAGACGCTGCATGCGCGCTCATGGCGCGGTGCCGTGGTCAAAACGAGGAACAGAGAATGACCAGCAACGCCAGCCCTCAGGGCAATGCCGATCTCACCGCCAGGGAGCAGGAATACGGCACGGACCCGTTGAAGGTGCGCGAGACCGGGCAATATCGGTCTGAATACGTGAAGACATTTGCCGAGAAGTGGGACGAACTGATCGACTGGGATGCCCGCGCCGCGAGCGAGGGCGATTTCTTCATCGACATCCTGCGTGCACGCGGCAAGCACAAGGTGCTCGACGTGGCCGCGGGAACCGGTTTCCACTCGGTTCGCCTGATCCAGGCCGGGTTCGACGTGACCACCGTCGACGGCAGCGCCGCGATGCTCGCCAAGGCCTTCGAGAACGGCAAGGAGCGCCAGATCATCCTGAAGACCGTCCAGGCCGACTGGCGCTGGCTCAACCGGGACATCCAGGGCAAGTACGACGCCATCATCTGCCTCGGCAATTCCTTCACGCACCTGCACGAGGAAGCCGATCGTCGCCGTACGCTGGCCGAATTCTATGCCGCGCTCAAGCATGACGGCATCCTGATCATCGACCAGCGCAATTACGACGCCATGCTCGATCACGGCTTCTCGACGAAGCACAAATATTATTATTGTGGCGATCAGGTCACCGCCGAGCCGGCCCATCTCGATGATGGCCTCGCCCGGTTCAAGTACACCTTCCCGGACAAGAGCGAATACACGCTCAACATGTTCCCGGTTCGCAAGGCCTACATGAAGAAGCTTCTCAACGAAGCCGGTTTCCAGCGCATCCGGACCTATGGGGACTTTCAGGAAAGCTACGCCGAAGGCGAACCGGATTTCCTCGTCCATGTCGTCGAGAAATCCTATCTCCAGCGCGCCGCCGAGGGTGCCGACGGAGAGCCCGAGAGCGATGTCGAAGTGATCACCGAACAGTATTACGACAGCGCCGATGCGGATAACTTCTACTACAATATCTGGGGTGGCGAAGACATCCATATCGGCCTCTATGAAGAGACCCCGGTGATCAAGGAGGCCTCGGCGCGCACCGTGCGCAAGATGGCCGGCATGCTGAAGAATCTCTCGGCCGATACGCATATCATCGATCTCGGCGCAGGCTATGGCGGCTCCGCACGCCATCTGGCGAGCGAATATGGCTGTTCGGTCGATTGCCTCAACATCTCCGAGGCGCAGAACGACACCAACCGCTTCCTCAATCGCCGCCAGGCGCTCGCCGAGCAGATCAAGGTGGCGCATGGCTCGTTCGACAAGATCCCCGCACCCAACGAGACCTATCACGTCGTCTGGTCACAGGATTCGATCCTGCATGCGAAGGATCGCGAACAGGTCTTCGCCGAGGCGCATCGCGTGCTCAAGCCCGGTGGCGAGATGATCATCACGGATCCGATGCAGGCGGACGACGTGCCCGAGGGCGTGCTGCAGCCGGTCTATGACCGCATCCATCTCGAGAGTCTCGGTTCACCCGGCTATTACCGGGAGATCGCGGAGAAGCTCGGCTTCGAACTGGTCGAATTCGCTGACCTGACGCCGAACCTGCGCACGCATTATGCCCGTGTGGGCGAGGATCTGCGGGCCAATTACGACCATGTCGCGTCGGTCTCCTCCAAGGCCTTCCTCGACCGGATGCTGCAGGGCCTCGACAACTGGGTGAAGGCCGCCGATAGCGGTTACATGGCCTGGGGCATTCTGCATTTCCGCAAGCGCTGAGATGGCGCGCGCTCACGCGCGCAAGGCATGACGGATGAAGGGGCGCGGTGTGAAGCCACCGCGCCCCTTTCGTTTCCCGTTACGGATCTCTTCAGACTGATTTCCGCGCGACCCCCGGCATGCGCAACATGCCGAGCGCAAGAGCAAGGGCAAGTGTCGCAAGCGCCGCGAGCACAGGCAGGAGCAAGGCGGTGCCGCCCATGCTGATCAGCAGACCGCCGATCGCCGGGAAGCCGAACAAGCCGAGAAAATAGGTGATGGTGAAGACCTGCGAGGCCACAGCCGGCGCCGCGCCGCCCGCCTCCGCGCGGTTCACCGCGAGGGCGTTGAGCGTGGAATAGCTCAGCCCGTAGCCGGCCGCGAACAGGGCCGATGCCAGCAGATAGACCGGCACGCTGCCGCGATCGAGCCAGAACAGCGCCAACGCCACCACCACGAGGGCGAGCAGGAACACGGCGAGCCGCTCTGCCGGCAGGCGTGTGAGATGCGCCGCGAGGCCAAAGCGCAGGGCAACGGTGACCAGGGTGAAGACCAGAAAGAACTGTCCGAAGGCGAGCCCGCGCTCCGCCGCATAGAGCGATTGGAACGTCGCGAGCCCGGCGAATGTGCAGGAAGCGAGACCGATCAGCACAATCGGAACCCGCGCCGTTGTCGCGAGCACCGCACCCACGCGCGCAAGATCGAGAATGCTGCCATCGTCAGGGCCCTGCCCGGCATGCGCAGGGCTTGCACGCCCGTCCGTGCGCCGCGCCCCGATGGCCAGCAGCAGCATCGCCGCGCCCGATGCGAGCAGCGCGAAGCCGATATAGACAAAGGCGAGCGGCAAGCCCTGCGCTGCGACCGACCCGCCCAGGGGTGCTGCCAGACCCAGACCGGCCATCTGGGCGCCCGAGAGATAGGTGAGATCACGGATCCGCTGCCCTGCCGCCACACGGGCGATGATCGGCAGCGGGGCGAGAATGTAGAACAGCGACCAGGCGATCCCGAGCAGCGCACCGCCCACGAGATGACTGCCCGCCACACGCCCGGTCAGCGCGAAGGCCAGCATCGCCAGCGCCATGACCAGACCGGCCAGGGCAAGGCAGCGCAGCGTGCCGATGCGGGCCGCAAGCCGGCCCGCGACGAGGGCGACGGCGATGGTGAAGACCGTTCCCGTCGTCACCGCGATCCCCGCCAGTGCGGGATCGCGCCCCTGGTCGCGCAGATGCTCCGCGAGCAGGAAAGTGGCACCGTAGCAGGCGGCGAGGCTGATCCCGGAGACGAGGAGCGCGAGCAGCAGCGCGCCGGGCATGCGGGTCTCTGGGTTCGGCGTCTCGCCAGGCATGGTCATGACCGTCTCCGGCTGAGTCATGGTGTGAGCGCGTCGAGGGCCGCCCGGGTCAGGGGCGAGCCGTCGCGACGCGGGAGGGCTGCGGGAACCGGCCTTGCCGGGCGGGCGAAGTCGGCACATTGCGGCGCGCCGTCCAGACCGGCTGCCCGCCACAGTTCCTGCGCGAGGCGCGGCATGACGGGGCTTGCGAGGATGGCGAAGCCGCGCATCCAGGCCTGCGCCTGTGCCGGTGTCGTAATCGCCTCACCAAGGGCCAGCGCGGCATCGAGGGTCGCGGCGAACCGGCGCAGGCGCAGACCGTCGCCGCCGAGGCATTCATGCTGGGTTTGCAGCAGATCGCGCATCGGCGCCCCGATCCCGGGATCGGGATCCGGCGCGGTTTGCGCCTCTGCCGCGAGGATCGCGGCCAGCGCCTGCAGCCGGCGATCGAGCGTCGCACGCACCCGCTCATGGAAGGCGGCGCATTCCGCGCGCACGAAATTGCCCGCAGCGTCTTCCGGCGCGATACTGCACAGATACCAGCGCAGGATATCGGTATCGAGCCCGGGGACGCCTTCAAGATCGTGCGACCAGATCACATGCCCCCGGCTCGTCGAGAATTTCTCGCCGTCGAGATGCAGGAAATGGTTGAAATAGATCCGGTCGAAGCCGCGATAGCGCGTCTGCGCCAGGGCGCAGCCGGTCACGCCGGCGAGCATCGGAACGGTGTTGTCGATCGCCGTGGCGCCGATGAGCAGGGCGGGATGGCCGGCCTCGAACGGGTTTGCGCCGCCCTCATCCGCAAGGAATTCACCGAGCAGGATGTGGTGGGCATAGAGCAGCGATGAATAGCTGAACAGGATCTGGCTGTCGCGAAAGCGGCGATCATCCCAGGCGAGCCCGTGCAGGCCCGGAACCGTGAGGCGGATTTCCGGCCGGGAATTGTCGAGAAAGCGTTGTGCCACCTCCCGGAAAGGCGCCTCGATCCGCATCCGCGCCCAGCTCTGTGCAAGCGCCTTCACCGGGCGGAGATCGAGATAGAGGCAGGCGCTCTCGGCAAAACCGGTGATATTGCCGCGTCGCGAGCGCGGCTGCGGCGCCTCGGCGGGCGAATAATGCGCACCACAGGCCTCGCAGAAGAAACTGCCCGAGGGCGCGCCACAGGCGGGGCAGTTGCAGGCAAACCAGCCACCGATGCAGAAACGCTCCTCGATCGGCGCAGTGCCCGCTTCGAAACCCGCCACCGGAGCATCGTCGACCGGCAGGCTTTCGCGGCGCAAAACGACCTTGCCGCCGGCATCGAGCGCCCCGGCCAAAGCCCCCGCCACGTCGCGAAAGCGTGCCAGCACCGCCGGATCACCGGTATCGGGAAACGTGTCGAAGGTGATGTCGAGGGCGGCGAGCCCTTTGGCAATCAGACGGTCGTTTTCACGCGCGAAGGCCGCAGGATCACGCCCCATGGCCCGCGCCTTGACGACGACATGGTTCTCGAAATGATCGTTGCTCAGGACCTGTCGCACCCGATGCCCGGCACGTCGGCAGGCTCTTGCGAGCACGTCCATGCGCAGAAACGGGCCGCCGACGTGACCCAGATGAGCAGGGCCGTTGGCCGTGAGATTGACCGGCGAGATGACGATCTCGGCGGGTTTGGCGAGACGCTCACCGAGCGCGGGAAACGGGACGGGCATCGGCAATGTCCTTGTGCATGACCGGGAATCGCCTGATGGCCACCCCGTCACACGCCCATGATACAATTTTTGATATATAATGCAAATTTAAGCATCCTTTAGATGTCTTAACGTCACAAAACAACTGAAGAACCGGAAGAGCAATACCTAACTGATCTCGAGCCGAAGCAAGAAATGCGCGTTCAGGGACAGACAAATAGCAGCCGCTTCGCAGGCCGTTTCTTGAAAGATGCCTGCGGATTTTCCAGGGATATGCGCATTCTGCGGCGGATATAAACGGTTTCTTGATGACTTTGGCACACGTTAGTCGGGCGTAATGCTCAATCATTACCCTCGGGGTTGCGAGGCATGGATTTCAAAACGGGTCAGAACGACTGCTTTGACGAAACGGAAACCGCCCGGCTGCACGCGCTGCATGCCTGCGGCATCCTGGATACCCCGCCCGAGCCCGAATTCGACGATATCGCGCGGCTCGCAGCCGAGATCTGCGCCGCGCCGATCGCCGTGGTGAACTTCGTCGATGCCGAGCGGCAATGGTTCAAGGCCACTTTCGGGCTCGATACGCGCGAAATGGCACGGGATGTCTCGATCTGCACGCATGCACTTCTCGAGACGGGGCTGTATGTCGTTCCCGATACGCTGGATTCGCCCATGTTTCGCGACAACCCCTTCGTGCGCGGCGAACCCTATCTGCGCTTTTATGCCGGCGCGGTGTTGCGCACCGATGCCGGGCTGCCGCTGGGAACCTTGTGCGTCCTCGATTACGAATCCCGCCCGCAGGGCCTGACGCCCACGCAGGAACGGACCCTGCGCGCACTTGCCCAATCGGTCATGCGCCTCATCGATCTGCGCCGCAAGCACGCCCAGGCACAGATCCGCGAGGAGCGTTTCCGCAATCTTGCGGATCGGATTCCCCAGATGCTCTGGTCTGCCGATGCGAAGGGTCGGCTCGATTACGCCAATCGCCGCGTTTTCGAGGCCTTCGGCCTCGATTCGGGGCGCATGACGGGCGCAGCATGGCGCGCTGCCCTGCATCCGGAAGACCGCCCGCTTACGGATGCGGCCTGGGCGCAGAGCATCGCATCGGGCAGACCCTACAGCGTGGAGCATCGTATCCATCACCGTGACGGCGGGTATCGCTGGGTGCTCAGCCGAGCCCTGCCCGAGCGTGACGAGACCGGACAGATCCGCGCCTGGTTCGGCAGCTCCACCGATATCGATGACGGCAAACGTGCCGAGCTGGCGCTCGCCGAGAGCGAGGCGCGCTACAAGGCCCTCACCGAGGCCGGTGCCGCAATCGTCTGGCGCGCGACGCCGGATGGCAGCATTCACCACAGCATCGGCTGGGACGCACTGACCGGCCAGAGCCCGCAGGAGTATCGCGACGAAGGCTGGCTCGATGCCGTTCATCCCGACGATCGCGCCCGGGTACGCGCGAATATCGCGCAGACCTCCGGGTACCCCGCCCCGCGCACCAACGAGTACCGCCTGCGCCACCATGACGGCAGCTATCGCTGGATGTTCGCGCGCGCCATACCGCTGCTCGACGAGGCGGGCGCCGTGCGCGAATGGGTCGGAACGGTCACCGATATCCACGATCGCCGCCTCGCTGGCCAGCGCCTGCGCGAGAGCGAGGAACGCTATCGCGCGCTCATCGAGGCCAGCACCGCCATGGTCTGGGCCGCCGGACCGAACGGGGAATTTCCACAGATCGCCTATTCCAGCGGCATCGCCGAATACGCTTTCGATCCGCAGGGCTGGAAGACCAACATCCATCCCGACGATCTCGCGACCTCCTGCGCCGCCTGGGATGCCGCGCTGGCCAGTGGAACGCCGCTCGACGTGATCGAGCGCAAGCTGACGAAGACCGGCGATTACCGCTGGACGCATGTGCGGGCCAATCCCGTACACAATGATGACGGTACGATCCGCGAATGGATCGGCGCCGTCACGGATATCCACGAGCAGGTGATGTCGCGCAAGGCGCTGGCCGCCAGCGAGGAGCGCTATCGGCTGGCCGCCAGCGCAACGACCGATGCGATCTGGGATCTCGATCTCGCAACCGACGAGATCATCTGGGGAGAAGCGATCGAAACCCTGTTCGGCCATGCTCCGCGGGAGATGCGCTCTTCACTGAGCTGGTGGCGCGCGAAAATTCACGCCGCCGACCAGGATCGCATTGCCGACCAGTTTGCATGTTTCATCGCCGGTGATGCGTCGCGCTGGGAATGCGAATATCGTGTGATCCGGGCCGATGGCAGCGTCGCCACGGTCTTCGACCGGTTTTTCGCGCTGCGCGACGAGAATGGCCATGCCGTCCGGCTCGTCGGCGCGATTCAGGATATCAGCGAGCGCCAGCGCGCCCAGGCTGCACTGAGCGCGAGCGAGACCCGCCTGCGGCTCGCCCTGCAGGCCGGACGCATGGTGGCCTGGGAACGTGATCTCGACGACAATTTCGTCACCCGTTCCGCGAATGCGCAGGATCTGCTCGGTGTCGGATCAAGCGATACGGATGACTTCCGGCGCCGCGTCCACCCCGATGACCGGGCCAAGGTCGTGGATCTGCTCGAAGGTTTCGAGACCGGTCAGTCGGAAACCATAGAGGTGCGCTACACCACCCCGGATGATCGCCGGATCTGGCTCGGAATCCGGGCGGTAAAGATCAGCCCGAACCGTGCCATCGGCATCACCTTCGACATTACCGACCGCAAGCTCGCCGAGGAGGAGATCTGGCAGACCGCCAACCATGATGCGCTGACCGGGCTGCCCAACCGCACCCTGTTCCATGCCCGTTTCGAGAATATCCTCTCCCGGGCCCGGCGGGAGGAAACCCGCGTGGCGCTGATCCTGGTCGATCTGGACGAATTCAAGGATGTCAACGATACGCTCGGCCATGATGCCGGTGACGAGTTGCTCTGCGAGGCGGCACGGCGTCTGCTGGCGATTGCCGGCGACCAGGCCGAAATCGCGCGGATCGGCGGCGACGAATTCGCCGTGATCCTCACCGCAATCGAAGACGAGAATGCCCTTGAGGCCTTTGCCCGCAGCCTCGTTCACGCGATGCGCGCGCCGTTCCAGTGCGCCTCGCGGATTCTCTCCACCCGCGCGAGCGCCGGCCTGGCCCTGTTTCCCGATCATCATCAGGAGGCAGCGGAGTTGATGAAGGATGCCGATATGGCGCTTTATCAGGCCAAGGCCGAAGGGCGCGGTCGTTTCAGTCTGTACAACCCCGCGATTCGCACCCGCATGGAAGAGCGCATCCGCATCACCCGGGAAGTCGGCGATGCGATCGCTGCGGAACAGTTCGTTCCCTTCTATCAGCCCAAGATCTGTTTCCGCTCAGGCAGGATCATCGGTTTCGAAGCGCTGGCGCGCTGGATTCATCCCGAACGCGGGGTTCTCACGCCAGGCTATTTCGGAGCGGTTTTCGATGATCCCGAGAGCGCCATCGCCATCGGCAAGGCCATCCGCAAGCATATTGCCGCAGATATGGCCGCCTGGCACGAGGAGGCTCTTGGCTTCGGGCGCGTGGCAATCAATCTCTCAAGCGCCGAATTCACCGCACCGCAACTCGCTGCGAACCTGACCGCCATGTTCCGCGACCACGGCATCACCCCGAACCGGCTCGAGATCGAAGTCACCGAAACCGTCTTGCTCGGACGCAGCGCCGAACTTGTCGCCGAGACGCTGCGCGGTTTCGACGATGCCGGCATCACCATCGCCCTTGATGATTTCGGGACCGGTTTCGCCTCCTTGACCCATCTGAAACAATTCCCCGTGCACCACATCAAGATCGATCGCAGCTTCGTGCGCGATCTGGTCACGGATGCCGATGACGCGGCCATCGTGGCGGCGGTGATCGGCCTGGGCCGCAGTCTCGGCATGATCGTCACGGCAGAAGGTGTCGAAACCGGAGACCAGGTCCAGCGACTGCGCCTGATGGGCTGCGATCGGGCACAGGGCTTCTACTTCGCCAAGCCGATGGCAGGCTCGCGGATCCCGTGGCTTTTGCGCAACTGGGATCCGGACCGGATGCTTGCGGCGGAGACGGAACACCTCGCCCCCGCCGCGATTCCGGCATCCTATTGACGCCACTGCGCCTCAGGCGGCTTGGCGCATGATCCGCCTCAGGCGGCTTGGCGCATGATCCGCCTCAGGCGGCTTGGCGCATGATCCGCCTCAGGCGGCTTGGCGCATGATCCGCCTCAGGCGGCTTGGCGATTGACGTCGCGCGTGGCGATCTCGCTAAGATGCTTGTCGCCGTCGCGGGTACGCGACAAGCAGGCTTCGAGCGTGGCCGCATCGTCTTCGTATCCGAGGCGCTGGGCGAAGGCGACGAGGCTGCCATAGACCGCGATCGCGTAATGCGTCATGCGCTGGTATTGCGCGATGATCATCGCGTCGCGCACTCCCGCATCAGAGATATCGGAATCGACGGCATGGTGCTGCGCCTCGCGTACGAGACCCGCCATCGCCTCGCAATGGCCCTCGCGCGGCGCCGCATCATGGCGCGCGAGAATGCTCGCGACGGCCTCCATGCCGCGTTCGATGCCTTCGACACCGGCATGCAGGGCGGAATCGAGATGCGGGTTTTCCGCCGCCTCGGCGAGTTTCACGGTCACGGCGCGCGCCTGGCTGTCGGCGCTGTGGATATCCTGAAGCTGGTCGATATAAAGATCGCGCAAAGTGGCGATGGTCATCGGCACCTCCTGTGGTTCGGGTTGCCATTCCCCTCACCAATGCCCCACCCCCGTCCTGCGTTCCCGAATTCCTGTCCCGCACGACGCGACGCTTTGACGCCGTCCCGGCCCGGCGGATCTGCGACTCACTCGCCCGCCGGTTGCGGCAAGGGCGTGAGGGCCGGTGCGGCTGCGCGAATCCGGGCACTGCGATCAGCCACGGTGGCGATGCGCATGGCCCGCGCGACCACCGGCGGCGCGATGATATCCTCCGGGATCGCGGCAAAGCGCCGGCGCGCCATCATCCGCCCCAGCGCCGGATTCGTGCCGAAGCGGCAGAAGAGGATCGCCGAAAGCGGCCCGATCGCGACGGGGATGATCCAGGGCAGCATCTGGGGTGCGTGCAGCCAGAAGCCGGTAAGCGCAAGCGCCGCGATCGCGGTCTGCGGCCAGAAACGCGCGATCGACTCGCGCCAGGTCACCGCGAAACCATGCCGGCGCTGGACCTTCCAGGTCAGCCCCTTCCCGCGCGCGAGGCCCAGGATGAACAGGGCCTCGGCGATCGCCATGATCGGAGCAAGCAGCATGCCGTGGACGAATTCGGCGATGCCGTTGCGCAGGAGCCGAAAGCCGCCGCCATAACTGCGCCGGCGGCGGGAATCGGCGAGCGCGTCGATCAGGCCGGCGAGCTTGGGCGCGAAGACCATGACGATCATCCCGGCGAGCAGCCAGAGCCCGAGACCCGACGGCGCCGCCCCCCAGGGATTATCGGCGATCGCGCCGCCGCTGACGCCCAGCGCACCCTGCATGAAGCCCAGCCCCATGAAGAGGAGCCAGGCCGGGCCGGACAGATACATCAGAATGGCCAGCGCGAGTTGCAGCCGCGCCATGGGCGGCCAGCCGGGTTTCGTCACCAGCTTGAGATATTGCAGATTGCCCTGGCACCAGCGCAGGGAGCGGCGCACGAATTCCGGCAGGCAGGGCGGATTGATCTCGTAGCTGCCGTACTCGTCGGGCAGAACCCGCACATCGTAACCGCCGCGCACCATCTGCGCCGCTTCGAGCTGGTCATGGCTGAGCACGAGCCCGGAGAGCGGGCCGCGCCCGGGCAGCGTCGGCAGGCGGCAATGGCGCATGAAGGCGTCAATGCGGATAATGGCGTTGTGCCCCCAATAGGGTCCGGCCGGCCCCTGCCACCAGGCCGCGCCGAGCGCATAGGCGCGCATGCCGTGGCGCATGCCGAACTGGAACATGCGGGTGAAGGCGACCCGGCTCGGCAGGCCGGCGATCAGGGTCTGGCAGATTCCGAGATTCGGATTGCAATCCATCACCCGCACCAGCCGGCGGATGGCACCGCCGCTCATCAGGCTGTCGGCATCGAGCACGATCATGTAATCGAAATCCGCCCCGCGCCGCTCCAGCCATTCCCAGAGATTGCCGGTCTTGTGGCCCGCATTGTCGCTGCGGCGGCGATAGTGGAAACGGTCGGCAAAGCCGATGCGGTTGCAAAAGCCCTGGACGGCGCGCATTTCCTCTGCGGCGCGGAAGCTGTCCTGTGTGTCGGAGAGCAGGAATATCTCGAAATTGTCGAGCCCGCCGGCATCCTCCAGATCGTCGATGGTGGCCTCGATATGACCGAGCACCATCTGCGGATCCTCGTCATAGGCCGGTACCACGATGGCCGTGTGCCCGATCAGCCGGCGCTCATGCGCATCGCGCCCGGCCAGCGGCGCAACCGCGTCGAGGGGCTCGCGCCGCCCGAGGGCGATGATGAGCCCGAACACGGCGTTCCAGAAGCCGATCACGGTCCAGGGCAGGGTGACAGCGAAGACGGCGAGCATGGCGAGATCGATGGCCGAGAGACCCTGCTGGCCGAGCACGAGGGCAAGCGCCGCCAGGGCCGCAAGAGCGGTCAGTGCCACGAGCGAGAAGAACAGGGCGCGGCGACGCGCAAGCCGCCGGTTTTCGTGGTGCGGCTGCGGCAAACCATCACGCCCGCAAAACGCATTCACGCCGCCACGGGAAAGATCCTGCGCCCGTGCCTTGTTCGCTTTGGGGATGAAATCCAAGAACGCCTCCCACAGAACCGGTTCGTCAGCCGGGATTGAATGCCAGACGAAATACACAGCCATGCCGACGCACCGGGATACGCGGCAGCAGCCCGTTTGGTTCAAAGGCAGGGTTTTTTCATGGCAAGCCGGAAAACGATGCTCGGCAGAATTGGCAGGGTTTTCGTCGCATTCGCGTATTGCCGGCAAACCATCACGTTGTCGTGATCATGCTGCGTGATCAGCAACCGCAAGCGCCCGGTTTTCCGCCCGGATGCGGATCGCGAGCAGAATCGCGTTGGCAACCGTGAAGCCGAGCGCATAGAGCGGCAGCCCGAAGGCGAGCGGCAGGATGGCGATTTCGCCGATGACGATCCAGTAATTCGGATGGGTAAGATAGCGATACGGGCCGGTGCGGATCGGCGCCGCGCCGGGCAGGATGATGATCCGCGTGGTCCAGCGCGCACCGAGGCTCGCGATCGTCCAGACGCGTCCCGCCTGCAGGATCGCGAAGACCGCGATCAGCGGCCAGGATACGGTGGCATCGTGCGCGAGCAGCCACAGACCGATGAGCCAGAGCCCGTGCATCACGACGATCGCCGGGTAATGGCCCGGCGCATGCTCGACGGCCCCACGCGCCATCAGCGCCGCCGTATTGCGCTTCGCGATGACGAGTTCGGCAAGACGCTGCAAGGTCACGAGAGCAAGAATCAGGGCAGCGATGCTCATCAGGCGGGCTCCAGCACGACGCAGTTCAGGGTAAAGCCCGGACCGAGCGCGGCCAGCAGCGTGGGCCCGCGCAGGCCCGTGCGCAGGGCCCGCTCCAGCACGAACAGCACCGTCGGCGCGCTCATATTGCCGAAATCACGCAGGATATCGCGTTCACGCTGCAGCTGCCCGCTTGCAAGTCCCAGCGTTTCCTCCAGCGCAACGATCACCTTGGCGCCGCCGGGGTGGAGCACATGATCGGCGAAGCCGGCATTGCGCATTCCCCAGCGCGCGAAGATTCCCGCGAAAGCTGCGGCGAGATGGGCTCTGGCGAAAGCGGGAATGGACTGGGCGAAGATCACGCCGAGCCCCTCCTCGCCGATATCCCAGCCCATGATGTCGAGCGTGTCGGGCCAGATATGTTCGGCGCTCGCCGCGACCCGCGCCATGGCATTGCCGCCCGGGCCGGCACGCAGGATGCAGGCTGCCGCGCCGTCTCCGAACAGGGCGGAGGCGACGATATCGGCCTTGTTCGGCGCCTGCGCGCGGAAGGCCAGCGTGCAGGTCTCGACGACAACGAGCAGCACATTCTCCCCCGGCGCTGCCTGCGCGAGGCGCGCGGCGAGGGCGAGCCCGCCCGCGCCACCGGCGCAGCCAAGGCCGAAGACCGGCACCCGCCGCACATCCGCGCGAAATCCCATGGCCGCGAGAGCCCGCGCCTCGAGGCCCGGCGTGGCGATGCCCGTGGAGGAGACGGTGACGATGGAGTCGACCGCCTGCGCGGCAAGGCCCGCATCGCGCAGGGCATCGCTTGCGGCATCGACGAACAGGGCCGTCGCGCTCTCCAGATAGGCCCGGCTGCGATCGGCCCAGCCGCGCGGTGCACGATACCAGTCGATCGGCATCACCGCGTAGCGATTGTCGATGGCGGCATTGGTGAACACGGATTCGAGCCGCGCGAAACCGGGATAGCGGGGCGCAAGCACGTCTCGGGCGATGGCCAGCGCATCGTCCTGGCTGAGGCGGTGCGGCGGCACCGCGGTGGCGAGGCCGAGGATCGCGGCATTGCGGGACACATCAGGCTCCTGTGCGGCGGGTGATCGACGCCACTTGCGCTGATTGATACGCGCCAACCCGTGAAGGCGATCACCGGCACCGACTGATGCGGTTTTTTTGCAAGACAATACGCGATCAGCGCGCCACTGCTTGCGCAAACGCCATCGGCGCGCCATTTACGTTATGTGAGGCAATCAGAGGGTATCAAAGCTGTATCATGATCCGCTACGCCCTCGTCTGTGATCAGGCGCATGATTTCGAGAGCTGGTTTCCCTCGGGCGATGCCTTTGAGGAACAGCGTGCGCGCGGCCTCGTCGAATGCCCCGTCTGTGGTTCGGCCAAGGTCGAGAAACGCCTCATGGCGCCCGCGATCGCCCGGCACGACCGTGCGGCGCAGACCCTGCCCGCCCCCGCTGCCGAAACGGGGCAACAGGCTCCTGCCCCCGCCGAATCCGCAACACCGGCCGAGGGCATGGCGCTTCTGGGCGAGCGCGAGCAGGCCCTGCGTGCCATGATCCGCGAAATTCATGCGCATGTGACGCGGAATGCGGAAAATGTCGGCGGAAGCTTCGTCACGGAAGCGCGGCGGATGCATTACGGCGAGGTGCAGGAGCGCCCGATCTATGGCGAGGCGAGCCCCGACGAGGCGCGCGAACTCATCGAGGAAGGCGTGCCCGTCCAGCCGCTGCCCGGCCTCCCCGACGATCGCAACTGAGCGCGTTCAGGGCGCGGCGGCCAGATCGCGCGGCGTAGCGGGAATGCGCCCGGCCAGAATATCGAGAAAGAGAGCGCGGATCCCGGTCGGATCGATGACGATATCCGGCACATCGAGCGCGCCGGCCTCCCACCAGCGCACGTCGAGAACCGGATCGCCCTCCGTCTCCTGCAGGCGCGACGTATCAATCCGGTCATGCGGGGCGCGCACAAGAAAATAGGTCTCGCGCACGAAGCACTTGCGGGCAAACAGCGTCTGCGGACAGGCGCGCCGGGCGACCACGGGGCCGAGCGTCAGACCGGAAAGCCCGGTCTCCTCGGCGAGTTCGCGCAGGCAGGTCTGCTGCGGTGTCTCCCCCGGCTCGCGACCGCCGCCGGGCGTATACCAGAAATCCCGCTTGCCGGGGCGGGCCGGATCGACATCGCGCGATGCTTCATAACAGATCAGTAAAAGCCGGTCGGCGGGATCGATCAGGATGGCGCGGGCCGTCTCGCGCGCGGGGAGATCCGTCGGATTGATCCCCGGCGCACTCACAGCAGATCATCCAGGGCGCGCAGATCGACATTGGCACCGCAGACCAGCACGCCGACGCGCTCACCCGGTTGCGGACGATAGGCGCCGCTGATCAGCGCGGCGAGGGCCGCCGCGCCGCCCGGCTCGGTGGCGATGCGCCAGTCGCGCCAGAGCCGACGCTGCGCCTCGGTGATGGCCTCATCGGTGACGAGTGCCACATGATCGATCGCCGCACGGCAGATTTCATGAACGAGGGCGCCGGTATTGCGCGCGCCCAGCGAATCGGCCGCGACCGAATGCACCTCGACATCCACCGGCCCGCCGGCTTCAAGGGCGGCATGCAGCGCGCATGAGCCCGCGGGCTCCACCGCGACCACCTTCACCCGCCCGCGCCAATAGGCGCCGATCCCGGAGACCAGCCCCCCGCCACCGGCCGCGACGAGCACCGTATCGAGATCGGGCTGATCTTCCTCCCATTCGATGGCGACGGTGCCCTGCCCGGCAATCGTCTCGAATGCATCATAGGCATGGATCGAGAGCGCCCCGGTCTCGGCCATGTATTCCGCGCAGGCAATGGCGGCATCGGCGTAACGCGGGCCGCCGATCACCACCTCGGCGCCATGGCGGCGAATGGCATCGACCTTGGGCTTGCTCGCGATCTCGGGCACGAAGACGCGCGCGGGCACACCGAGGCTGTGGGCCGCATAGGCCACCGCCGCACCGTGATTGCCGCCCGAAGCCGCCGCTACGCCGGCAGCGGGGATGTCCCTGCTCAAAAGTGTGTTGAAGGCGCCGCGCGGTTTGAAGGAGCCGGCATGCTGGAGGAATTCGAGCTTCAGCGAGACCGGTCCGTCATGACCGAAATCCCCCCTGGGCAGGTTCACCACCGGCGTGCGGCGGATATGATCGCGGATACGCGCATGGGCGGCGCGGACATCATCGGGGCTGACGGGCAGGGTCATGGCTGAGAATCCGGATCTTTGCGGCGTGGTTGGAGACTATGCCTTCGTCTCTACCATGACAGGCCGTGCGCACCACCGGCATTCCCTCACCCCGCGCGTGCCGCAATGCCCGCCCCGGCCCCCTCATCCGCAAGCATCGCCCTGCGAATCGCATTCTCGTCGACATCCTCGACCGGCGCCTGAATCTTGAGCGCACGGGTGCGCCTGCCCGGCTCCATGATCAGGATCACCGTCTCCTGGCCTGGGCAGGCGGGATCGGTGCAGTTGATCTCGTTGACCCTGATCACGGTATCCGGCGCCGGTGCGAGGATCGCGAAGGCGAGCGCACGCAAGCGCTCGATCTCGCCCCGGTCGATTCCGCCGGAGGGTATGACATTGCGCAACAATCCGGCGAAAACGCCTTTCAGCATCGATGCGATCTCCTCCTGCGCCGGCGAACCATGCGATCCGCCAGCGCCGTCCGATCATGCAGGCAAGATACCGGCGCGGCAAGGGAGAGGGCAAGCTGCCGGGTCAGTCCTGGCCATGCCCGTGGCCGCCCGGCGCGCGCGGCGAGCCCATCGGCGCAACAGCATAGGTGATTTCCACCTCACCGGCATTGTCGAAGACGAGCGTCCCGCTGACGGGCTCGTCCATGGTGACGGGGGTGGCGAGATTCATGAACATCACATGGTAGCTGCCGGGCTCCAGCGCGACGCTCTCGCCGGGCGGGATTTCGAGACCGCCCTCGACCTCGGCCATGCGGGCGACCCCGTCGACCATCTCCATGGAATGCACCTCGAAACGCGGGGCGATCTCGCTGGCACCGCCGATCAGACGATCGGGCTCGGTGCCGTTATTGGTGATGACCATGTAACCGCCGGCCACCCGCGCGCCGGCGGGCGTCACCCGCGTCCAGGGGGTCTCGATGGTGATGTCACCGATGCTGAAAGTCTCCGCCTGCGCCGCCGTGGTCGCGAGCGTGAAGCCGAGCGTGGCGGAGAGAGCGATGGCGGCGATGGCCGCGTTACGGATGTGGAACGTCATGGTTGGACCTTCTTCGTCTTCAAGCCGGCGGCTCGCATTCTCGCAAGCAATACGCCGGTGCCGGTTTCGGATATCGGGATCAGCTTGTTCAGACGAGGAAGGAAGGCGGGCCGCGCGGCCCGTGGTCGCGAATCAGGGGCGTAAAGGGCAGATCAACCCCTTCACGCAGGCCCGACGGCGCGATGCGCGCCATGGCGCGCTTGTCAAAGCCCAGAAGCTGTGCATCCGGCGCGTCAGGCAGGGGCGGCGCCGGCGGAACCGGGCAGCCGGCGAGGCATTCCGCCTTGTGGCGCGCGGCGCCATGGGGATCATGATGATGCCCCGCCTCGAGCAGGCAATGAAGGCCCGGCTCACCCAGCGCCTGCGCCTGCTGCGCCGCGAGCAGTGTTCCCGCGAGCAGGCCGGAGAGCACGAAGGCATAGAGCAGGAACACGACGCCGATGCGGCGCGCGACACCGCGCCATCCGGGGGTGGATGACGCGCGTCTCGTGCGATTGATGATGCCGGCGCGGTTCATGGCATTCTCTTAGCGCAGGAACCACGCCGGCGGCAATGCGGCTTTTCAGGCCCGCAACGCCTGCGCCACCGCCTCGGCATAGACCTGCGCGCCGAGGATGATGTCCTCTTCCGCCGTATCCTCGGTCCAGTGATGGCTGATCCCGCCGATCGAGGGCACGAACAGCATCGCGGCGGGCATGATGCGGGCGAGATATTGCGCATCGTGACCCGCGCCGCTGGGCATGCGCAGGGATTTGCCGGGGGCGTGAATCGCCGCTGCCGCGTCGATCATGTCCTGCAAGCCGGCATCCATGCGCGCGGGCTTGCTCTGGCCCAAAACCTCGAGGGAGGCGCCGCAGACGCCCTCCGCATCGATCTCGGCAACGATGGCGCGCAATTCCGTGTCGAGCCGGTCGAGCACCGCCTCATCCGCGTCGCGGAACTGGAAGAGGACCTCCGCGCGGCCCGGAATGATGCTCGGCGCGCCCGGCTCCAGGGTGACGCGACCCGCCGTCCAGACGGTGCGCTCGCCGCAGAGCTGGGGAAAGCGCTCGTCGATCTTCGCAAGCGCGCGCATGGCGGCGCGCCCGGCATCGCGGCGGCGCTTCATGCTGGTGGTGCCGGCATGGTTCTGCTCGCCGGTGAAGACCAGCTTGTATTGCCAGATCGCGACGATGGCGGTGACGTTGCCGATCTTCAGATCCGAGGAGATCAGCGTGTCGCCCTGCTCGATATGCGCCTCGAAGAAACCCTTGTAGCGCCCTTCCTCGTAGCGCACGCGCGATTCACCTGCGAGCCCGACCTCCTGCAACGCCTGGCGCAAAGGCTTGCCATCATAGCGGTTGGTGGCGGCGTCGATCTCGCTCTCTTCAAGGATGCCGAGGAAGGATTTCGAGCCGAGGAACGAGCCGAAATGCCCCTCCTCGTCGCACAGGGCGATCACGTCCACGCCGCAATCGGCGAATCCGCCATCATCGGCAATGGCGCGGGCGGCTTCCAGCCCGTAGATCACGCCGAGTGCCCCGTCGAGCCAGCCGGCATGGTTCTGGCTCTCCAGATGCGACCCGGTCAGGATTTTCGGCCCCGGCGCCTCGCGCCGTCCGAAAACCGAGCCGATCCCGTCGATCCGGGCATCGAGCCCGGCCTCGCGCATGCGCCCGGCGAGCCAGTGGCGCGCTTCCATGTCCTGGGCTGAGAAGGTGGGCCGGTGCACGCCGGTTTTATAAGTGCCGATACCGCGCAAATGCTTGAGATCGCCCATCAGGCGTTCGGGATTGATCTTGACCATTTCTGTCTCCTGATTTGCCGCGAGGGAACAGCCCTGCGCGCGTCATGGCAAGAGGCGAATCCTCACGATGCGCTGGCAGGCTGCGCACCGATCGCGGAAGGCTTGCGACGCGTCGAAATGCGTAGGACTTTCGGTCGGGTTGCCTGTAGCCCGCCTTCTCCCGTAAGTTTGCCGCAACAGACGCGCGGATTCGCAAACCGCGCGATTGCGAAAACGGATTGATCGCCAATGATCGCCTTTGGGAGGGAAAAATGTCCGAAAAAGTCTATCCCGTGTCGAAGGAATGGGCAGAGCGCGCACATATCGACAAAGCGCTCTACGAGAAGATGTACCAGGCCAGCATTGACGATCCGGAGAGCTTCTGGGGCGAGCACGGCAAGCGCATCGACTGGTTCACGCCTTATACCAAGGTGAAGAACACGCTCTACGGCAAGGACGAGGTCTCGATCCGCTGGTTCGAGGACGGCACGACGAACGCCGCGCATAACTGCATCGACCGCCATCTCGAGACGCGCGGCGACCAGGTGGCGATCATCTGGGAGGGTGACGATCCTTCCGAATCGCAGAAAATCACCTATCGCGAGCTGCATGATCACGTCTGCCGCTGGGCCAATGTCCTGCGCAACCGCAATGTCGAAAAGGGCGACCGGGTCACGATCTACCTGCCGATGATCCCGGAAGCCGCCTATGCGATGCTCGCCTGCGCGCGGCTGGGCGCGATCCATTCCGTGGTCTTCGGCGGCTTCTCGCCGGATTCGCTCGCCGGACGCATCGAGGGTTGTGGCTCGAAGACCGTGATCACTGCGGATGAAGGCCTGCGTGGCGGGCGCAAGGTACCGCTCAAGGCCAATGTCGATGCCGCGATCGCGCGCCTGCCGGAAGGCGCCGTGGAGCATGTCGTCGTGGTGAAGCGCACCGGCGGCGACGTCGCCATGGAGCCCGGGCGCGACGTCTATTACAACGAAGCGGCGGAGATGGTCACGGCGGATTGCCCCTGCGAGGAGATGAATGCGGAGGATCCGCTGTTCATCCTCTACACCTCCGGCTCCACCGGCAGCCCCAAAGGCGTGTTGCACTCGACAGGCGGCTATCTGGTCTATGCCGCGATGACGCATCAATACGTCTTCGATTATCATGAGGGCGACATCTACTGGTGCACGGCGGATGTGGGCTGGGTCACCGGCCACAGCTACATCCTCTACGGCCCGCTCGCCAACGGCGCGACCACGCTGATGTTCGAGGGCGTGCCGACCTATCCCTCGATCTCGCGTTTCTGGGACGTGGTCGACAAGCACCAGGTCAACATCTTCTACACCGCCCCCACCGCCATCCGCTCGCTGATGGGCGCGGGCGAGGAGCCGGTGAAGAAGACCTCGCGCAAGAGCCTGCGCCTGCTCGGCTCCGTCGGCGAGCCGATCAATCCGGAAGCCTGGGAATGGTATTACAAGGTCGTGGGCGACGAGCGTTGCCCGATCGTCGATACCTGGTGGCAGACCGAGACCGGCGGCATCCTGATCACGCCGCTTCCCGGCGCCATCGCCCAGAAGCCCGGCTCGGCCACACTGCCCTTCTTCGGCGTGAAGCCTGTCATCGTCGATGCCGAGGGCAAGGAGCTTGCCGGTGCCTGCGAGGGCAATCTGTGTATCGCCGACAGCTGGCCGGGCCAGATGCGTACCGTGTTCGGCGATCACGAGCGCTTCATCCAGACCTATTTCTCGACCTATCCGGGCAAGTACTTCACCGGCGATGGCTGCCGTCGCGACGCAGACGGCTATTACTGGATCACGGGCCGCGTCGATGACGTGATCAACGTGTCGGGCCACCGTATGGGCACGGCGGAAGTCGAGAGCGCGCTGGTGGCGCATCCCAAGGTCTCCGAGGCCGCCGTGGTCGGCTATCCGCACGACATCAAGGGTCAGGGGATCTATGCCTATGTCACGCTGATGGCGGGCGAGGAACCCTCCGAAGCGCTGCGCAAGGAGCTCGTCACCTGGGTGCGCAAGGAGATCGGGCCGATCGCCTCGCCGGACCTGATCCAGTTCGCCCCCGGCCTGCCCAAGACCCGCTCGGGCAAGATCATGCGCCGCATCCTGCGCAAGATCGCCGAAGATGAATTCGGCGCGCTGGGCGATACCTCGACGCTGGCCGAACCCGCCGTGGTCGACGATCTGATCGAGAATCGACAGAACCGTCACGACTGAACAATCGTCATCGGCCATGTTCTCGAGTGACATGGCCGATTTGCCGTTCTTTGCGCCATCCGCCGCGATCTCCGGATCCGGCGGGTGCGCGTTCCGACGAAGCCGGCCCGGGCACGGCGCAGGGATCCGGATCAATCATCGCAGGAGCCCGCCGATGCAGCGTGCCGATTCGTTCCGCAGGCGCCTTCGCAGCGCACCGGCCTATGAGCGCCGCTACGGCTATTCGCGCGGCATCGCGGAAGATCCGTTCATCTTCATTTCCGGCACAACCGCCCTCGATCCGGTGACCTTCTCCGTTGCAGGCGACACGACAAGGCAGGCGCAGCGCGCCTGGGACAGCATCATCGCCGCTCTCGGGCAGGTGGAAAGCGGTCCGGCAGAGATCGTGCGCGTCAGCTGCATGGTGATCGATCCGGCGGATGCACCGACTGTCCTCGCCCTCTCGCGCGAGGCGCTCATGCGCGGGCGCGATCCGGAATCGGCTCCTGCGGAACTTCCGGCGGTGACGCTCGTCGGCGTCACGCAGCTCTTCAATCCCCGGATGCGTGTCGCCATAGAAGTGACGGCGCTCTGGCGCGGTTATACGCTGAGAAGACAATAAGCGCATAATGGGTTTGCACTATGCACTCCCGAACTGCAGATCTCTTCTGAACCAACACAAGCATTCTTGTTTCCGTTGCGCTATGATGGCTGCTCTCAGCAGAGGAGACGCCACCGTCGATGCGCCGTTTCATTACAACCACGCAATCCCCCGAGGCGGAATTCGGCTTCGCCCGTGCGGTCATCCAGGACCCTTTCGTGTTTCTCTCCTGCGTCTACGGCTACGACCCGGAAAGCATGACGATGCCCGAGGATGTGACGCAACAGACGTGCAATTGCTGGGATTCGATCGCCGCGACCCTGCAGGGCGCCGAAAGTGCTCTGGAGGAGATCGTCAAGGCCCGCATCTACGTCACCGATCCCGCCTATGGCGAACCCGTTCTCGATGCCTGTGCGCGGCGAATGGCCGAGATCCTGCCGGCTTCGACGCTGATGGTGGTCTCGGGACTGATGCGCCCCGAAATGAAGGTCGGGATCGAGGTCACGGCCATGTGGTCACTCGCCCGCGAATGGTAGCGCATCGTCGCCCCTCCCCGCTCCCGCTGATTGCGTGCGGGCCAAAGGCGGTATAGGTGAAGAGCGCGTCAGGGCCGGAATGCGGCGCGCAGGGTCGACGGCATTTCCGGGCAGCGGATCAGGATCGGGACGAGAGCATGAGCGGCAGAAATGGTGGCGCAGGGGCGGGACGCGGCAAGCGCCCGACCGGGCGCGGCACGGCGAAGCAGCCGCAGGACAAGACACGCGCGCGGCAAGGCGCCGGACCGGACACGAAGCCAGGCGGGAAGCAGGCGCGCAATCCCGTAGCGAAGGCCGAGCAGCCCGCCGCAAGACCGGCCAGCCCGAAAACCGCAAGTCCCCGCCCGGGTGCCCGCAAGGCCGAGAAGGCGGCAGCCCAGACCGTTCTGCAGACCGGCATCCAGATGCTGCACGTCACCGGGGACGAGGCCGACATGCGCCTCGACCGGTTCCTGACAGCGCGCTTCCCGCAGGTCGCCTTCACCCATCTCCAGCGCATCGTGCGCACGGGGCAATTGCGCGTGGACGGCAAGCGCATGAAGCCCAATGACCGCCTCCAGGCCGGCCAGAACGTGCGTATCCCGCCGCTCAAGCAGCAGGAGACCGTGCCGCGAAGCGCGGCGCGCAATACCGATGACCGCGCCTTCCTCGAGAGCATCACGCTCTATGAGGACAAGGATGTGCTCGTCATCAACAAGCCCGCCGGCCTCGCCGTGCAGGGCGGCTCGGGGACGACGCGCCATGTGGACGGGCTGCTCGATTGCATGCGCGACAAGGCGGGCCAGAAGCCGCGCCTCGTGCATCGGCTCGACAAGGAGACCGCCGGCTGCCTCGTCATCGCCAAGACGCGCTTTGCCGCCTCGGTGATGGCGAAATCCTTCCGCTCGCGCACGACCCGCAAGGTCTATTGGGCGATCTGCGCCGGCGTGCCGCGTGTGCGCCAGGGGCGGATCTCGACCTATCTGGCCAGGATGGCGGATGCGGACGGCGAATCGCGCATGGTGGTGGCCGAGCATGGCGACAAGGGCGCCGATCATGCGCTGACCTATTATGCCGTGGTCGATCAATCGGCGCAGAAGCTCTCCTGGCTGTCGCTCAAGCCGGTCACCGGGCGGACGCACCAGTTGCGTGTGCACACGGCCGATATCGGCCATCCGATCATCGGCGACGACAAGTATTTCAACATCGAGAACTGGGATCTTCCCGGCGGCATCCAGAACCGGCTGCATCTGCTGGCCCGGCGTATCGTCATCGCGCATCCGCGCACCGGGCGCCCGCTCGACGTGAGCGCTCCGCTGCCGCCGCACATGCAGCAGACCTTCAACCTGCTCGGCCTCGATACCGAGCGCTATGATCCGATCATCGAGGCGCCGGAAGAGTAATGCGCCGCCCCGTCATGGCGCGCGCGAGGCGCGCACCATGTAATTCACCGCCGTGTCACGCGAGAGCGACCAGTTATCGGCAAGCGGGTTGTAGACGACGCCCGTCGTTTTTTCCGGCTGCAGGCCACCCGCCCGGATGGCGTCTTCCAGTTCGCGCGGCGTGACGAATTTCTGCCATTGATGGGTGCCCTTCGGCAGCCAGCCCAGAATGTATTCCGCGCCGACAATGGCCAGCGCGTAGGAGCGCAGGGTGCGGTTGAGGGTCGCCATGAAGAGAAGACCGCCCGGCTTCACCGCGGTGCAGCAGGTTGCGACGAAGGCGCGCACGTCGCTGACGTGCTCGACCACTTCCATCGCCGTGACGATGTCGAAGCGCGCCCCGCCCGCAACCACATCCTCGATGCGCTCTTCGCGGTAATCGATGACGATTCCCGACTGCTGCGCATGCTGACGCGCCACGGCGATGTTGGTGGGAGCCGGGTCGAGCCCGGTAACCTGTGCGCCCAGCCGCGCCAGGGGCTCGGAGAGCACGCCCCCGCCGCAGCCGACATCGACCAGTGACAGGCCTTCGAGCGGCGCACCGGCCAGCGGATCACGCCCGAAATGCCGGGCGGCCTCGTCGCGGATATGGGAAAGCCGCACGGGGTTGAACTTGTGCAGCGTGCGCATCGGCCCGGTCGGATCCCACCAGGTGCGGGCGATCTTCTCGAATCGCGCCACCTCCGCCGGATCGACGCTGTCCGTTGCGCGTTCGCTTCTTCGCCCGGCGCTCGTCATGCTGGTTTCCTTCCGCTACTGCCAATTGACCATGCGTCGCCGCGTTGACATGGACCGACGCCCTCGTCATGTATACGCGCGGCTGCGGGTCGCGGTCACGTCCCTGCGGCGACGCGTCCCGGTTTTCTTGTCGAGGTTTTCTTGTCGAGGGTTCCTTGCGCGGCCCTCTTGCGCGATCCTTCCTGCGCGGTTCTTCCCGCGCCGGATTTCCCGCGTCCTTGCCGCCAACTTGTTACGAGGCTTTCGGTATGCCACGGCTGGTCATGAAATTCGGCGGCACCTCCGTTGCCGATCTGGAGCGGATTCGCAATGTCGCGCGCCATGTCAAGCGCGAGGTGGATGCCGGCTACCAGGTCGCCGTCGTGGTCTCCGCCATGGCGGGCAAGACCAACGAACTGGTCGGCTGGTGCCGCGAAGCCTCGACGATCCACGATGCGCGCGAATACGATGCCGTGGTCGCCTCCGGCGAACAGGTAACCTCGGGGCTGCTCGCCATCGTCCTGCAGGGCATGGGCTTGCCGGCGCGCTCCTGGCAGGGCTGGCAGATCCCGATCGAGACCTCCGGCGCCCATGGCGCGGCGCGGATCGAGGCGATCGACGGCGCGCGTATCGCGAAGCATTTCGACGAGCGCAACGAGGTCGCCGTCATCGCCGGTTTCCAGGGCGTGCATGCACCGACCGGGCGAATCGCGACTCTGGGGCGCGGTGGCTCGGATACCAGCGCGGTGGCGCTGGCCGGCGCGCTCGGCGCGGAACGCTGCGACATCTATACTGATGTGGACGGGGTCTATACGACCGATCCGCGCATCGTGGCGAAGGCCCGCCGACTTGACCGTGTCTCCTATGAGGAGATGCTTGAAATGGCGAGCCTTGGCGCCAAGGTGCTGCAGGTGCGCTCGGTCGAGGTGGCGATGGTCCACAACGTCCCGACCTATGTGCGTTCGAGTTTCGATGATCCCGCGGCCCCCAATCCCGGGACGCTGATTTGCGGCGAGGAGGAAATCGTGGAACAGCAGACCGTCACCGGCATCGCCTATTCCCGGGACGAAGCGCAGATCACCCTGCGCCGCGTCGCCGACAAGCCGGGCGTGGCCGCCTCGATCTTCGTGCCGCTGGCCGAAGCGAATATCAACGTGGACATGATCATCCAGGTGGTCTCGCGCGATTCATCGACGACCGACATCACCTTCACGGTCCCCGCCGGAGACTATGAGCGCGCGAAGGGCCTGCTCGAAGAACACCGCAGCGTCATCGAATACGAATCGCTTCAGGGCGAGACGGATGTCGTGAAAGTCTCGGCCATCGGTGTGGGCATGCGCTCCCATGCCGGCGTCGCGGCGAAGGCGTTCAAGGCCTTGTCGGACAAGGGGATCAACATCCGCGCCATCACCACATCCGAGATCAAGTTCTCGGTCCTGATCGAGGAAGCCTATACGGAGCTCGCCGTGCGCACACTTCATGCGCTCTACGGACTCGACAAAGCCTGACGGTTTCGGCCACCCTTGCAACCCGGACGCGGCATGGCGCCGTGGCAGTCGCCCCATGGCGGGCGGCACCAGTGAACAGGCACCGAGATGAGAAACCCATCCGGCGGTCCGCGCGTATTGCTTCGCCGTCTTCGCGAAATCATGGCGGAGCCGATCAGCGCGCAGGATCGTCTTGACAGGATCGTGGTCCTGATCGCGGCCAACATGGTCGCGGAGGTCTGCTCCGTCTACGTGCTGCGGGCTGACGGCACGCTCGAGCTCTATGCCACCGAGGGGCTCAACCGCGAAGCCGTGCATCTGACCACGATGCGCTCCGGAGAGGGGCTCGTCGGCCAGATTGCCGATGCGGCCCAGCCGCTCGCTCTGTCCGATGCACAGACCCATCCGGCCTTCGCCTACAAGCCGGAGACCGGCGAGGAGATCTATCACGGCTTCCTCGGCGTGCCGATCCTGCGTGCGGGCAATACGCTCGGCGTGCTGGTGGTGCAGAACCGTGCCCATCGCAGCTATAGCGAGGAGGAGATCGAGGCGGCCCAGACCACCGCCATGGTGGTCGCCGAGATGATCGCCTCCGGCGAATTGCAGGCGATCGCGCAGGAAGGCGCGGATATCGCGCTGAAGAAGCCACTCTATCTGCAGGGGGTCTCGCTCACCGAGGGTGTCGGGCTCGGCCATGTGGTGCTGCACGAGCCGCGCGTCGTGGTGAAGAACCTCATCGCCGAGAATCTCGACGAAGAAGTCGAGCGCCTCGAAGCAGCCATCAGGAAGGTGCGGGCATCAATCGACGAGCTGATCGAACGTGGCGACGTCGCCGATCACGGCGAGCATCGGGAGGTGCTCGAAACCTTCCGCATGTTCGCCCATGACCAAGGCTGGCTGCGGCGCATGCGCGAGGCGGTGATGACCGGCCTCACGGCGGAAGCCGCCGTCGAGCGCGTGCAATCGGACAACCGCGCCCGGATGATGCGCCAGACCGATCCCTATCTGCGCGAGCGGCTGCACGATCTCGACGATCTCGCCAACCGTCTGCTGCACCAGCTCGTCGGGCAGGATTTCGTCTCGGACGGGGCGGATCTGCCTGAAAACGCCATCATCGTGGCGCGCTCGATGGGCCCGGCCGCCCTGCTCGATTACGATCGCGGCAGATTGCGTGGTATCGTGCTCGAGGAAGGCGGGCCGGCCAGCCATGTCGCCATCGTCGCGCGCGCCCTCGGCATTCCCGCCGTCGGACGCGTGGAGAACGCCACGGCACTGGTCGAGCCCGGCGATGCCATCATCGCCGACGGCGTGGCCGGCGAGGTGCAGATCAGGCCGCGACCGGATGTCGAGGCGGCCTATGCGGAAAAGGCACGCCTGCGCGCCAAGCGGCAGGAGCAGTACCGCGCCCTGCGCGACGTCGCCCCCGTTACCAGGGACGGCATCGCCATCGATCTGCAGCTGAATGCCGGGCTGCTGGCCGATCTGCCGCATCTGGAAGAGACCGGGGCGCACGGGATCGGGCTGTTTCGCACCGAGATCCAGTTCATGGTCGCGCAACAGATGCCCTCGACCAGTGAGCAGCAGAAGCTCTACCGGGCCGTTCTCGATGCCGTGGACGGCGCCCCTGTCGTCTTCCGCACGCTCGATATCGGCGGCGACAAGATTCTGCCCTACATGTCGGCGATCGAAGAGGAGAATCCGGCGCTGGGCTGGCGCGCGATCCGCATCGGCCTCGATCGCCCCGGCCTTCTGCGCAGCCAGGTCCGTGCCCTGCTCAAGGCGGGATCGGGGCGCGATATCGCCATCATGCTGCCGATGGTCGCCACGGTGGAGGAATTCACCCGCGGCCGCGAGATCGTCGCACGTGAAATCGCCTATCTGCGCCGTCATGGCCATGCGATGCCCACCGATATCGCCATTGGCGTGATGATCGAGGTGCCCGCCCTGCTCTTCCAGATCCGGGAAATCTGCGCTTTGGCGGATTTCATCTCGGTGGGATCGAACGACCTCCTGCAATTCCTCTTCGCCGCCGATCGTGAGAACCGGCAGGTCGCACAACGCTATGATCCTTTGGGGGTGGCCTCCCTGCGCGCCCTTCGCCTGATTGCTGATACCGCACGCGAAAGCGATTGCCGGGTCTCCATCTGCGGCGAGATCGCCGGACGCCCGCTCGAGGCGATGGCGCTGCTCGGTCTCGGCTTTCGGACGCTGTCGATGGCCCCGTCATCAGTGGGCCCGGTCAAGGCCATGCTGCTCGCCCTCGACGCACAGGAAGTCGGCGCGGTGATCCGCGAGAAGCTCGACGATCCCGAGACCGGCCCGACCCTGCGCAGCACGCTGGCGCAATTCGCCGAGCGGCGGCGCATCCCGGTCTGAGGCCGCGAAAGGATCGCCTTACAGCCCCAGCGCGCGTGCCAGTGCGATACCGACCAGCCCTGCGGCGATGGCTGCGATCTCCATGCGGGTGGCGATCATCACGGCAATCGCCGCACCGATCCCGATGAAGGCCGGAGACCCGGCCTGGGCGGCGATCGGCAGGATCGTGGCGATCACGATGGAGCCCGGCAGGGCGCGCAGGGCGCGCGCGAGGCGCGGGCCGATCGTGATCCGGTTCATGAAGATCACGCCGGAAGCGCGGCAGAGATAGGTCACCCCGGCCATGGCGACGAGGGCGAGGAGCGTGCCGTAGGGCGTGGCGAGCGTGAATTCAGGCATCATCGATCATTGCCCCCGCGATCGCGCCGGCGAGCGCACCGATGATGATGAAGGCGTAACCGGGGATGAGCGCCTGCGCGATCAGCGCCGCGCCGCCCGCGACTGCCCAGGGAATCGCCGGGCGAAACCCCTTCCACATCGGCACCAGCATGGCGGCGAAGAAGATCGGCATGACGAGATCGAGACCGAATCGCTCGGGATCAGGCACCACGGCGCCGGCGAGGTAGCCCGGCAGGGTCGCCGCCAGCCAGCCGCACCAGAGCGCGATGCCGGCACCGAGCACCACCCCGATATCGCGCCCGCCTTCGCCATGATAACGCATGCCGATCAGCCAGTTGGCATCCGCGAGGACGAAGGTCACGGCGGCGACCTGGCCACGGCTGGCGCCGACCATGTAAGGCTGGATCGCCGCGCCCATCAGGATCATGCGGGCATTCACCGTCGCCACAAGTACCGTCACGACGAGGAGCCCGGTCAGCGTCCACGGATCCTGCCACACCTCCAGCGCCACCATCTGCGAGGCGCCGGCAAAGACCGTCGCGGAGAAGGCCATGGTCTGCCACAGTTCAAGCCCCTTCTGCGCCGCTGCGGCGCCGAAGGCCGAGGCGAAGACCATCGCACCTGGCAGGAGCGGCAGGGCGAGGCGGGCACCGAGACGGGCGCCGGCGAGGGTGAAGGCGGGGCGGGTCGGACGGGACATGATATGCGGGACGATCCGTGTTTCCGGGACGATCCACCTGTCCTTGCGGCAGGTGTTATTCGCAGCCAGTATTCTTCGCGGCAGATGTTCTTCGTTGAGATGCTTGCACGCAATCGCTTGCCTGATCGGACGGGCCGGGGCAACCCCCCGGATGAGTGCGGCCCCCATCGCGTCTGCCCATGCGGGATCGGCGCGAGACCGCTCACAACGCGCTTTCCCGCCACCCGCCCACCGGCTAGACAGAGTTCATGACACCCACGACCCCGCCCACCAGATCACGCTTCCGGCTTTCTGCCGACACCCTCGCCATGACCGCGACGCTGGCAATGCTGACCTCGCTGGGGCCGCTTTCGACGGATATGTATCTGCCTGCCCTTCCCGCCATTGCCGAGGGGCTGGGCACCACCATTGCCGGGGCGCAACTCACGCTCTCGGCCTTCCTGCTGGGTTTCGCCCTGGGCCAATTCCTCTACGGCCCGCTCTCCGACCGGATCGGGCGCCGCCCCGTGCTCGGTTTCGGGCTGGGGCTTTTTCTCGTGGCGACGCTGGCCTGTATCATTGCGCCGAATATCGAGACGCTGACACTGGCGCGTTTCGTCCAGGCGCTCGGCGCCTCGGCTCCGATCGTGCTGGCCCGGGCCATCGTGCGCGATCTCTACGAGGGGCCACGCGCTGGGCGGGAATTGTCGCGGATGGGGACGATCATGGGGCTGGTGCCGGCGATCGCGCCGGTTCTGGGTGGGGTCATCCATGTCGCCTTCGGCTGGCGCGCGGTCTTCGCGGCGATCCTGATCGCGGGGCTCATGCTCACCATCGTGGTGCTGCGCCATCTCCCCGAGACCCTGCGCAGCCGCGAGACCACACCGCTCTCGCTGAAGGCCATCCTTGCCGGATTCGCGCTGCTTTTGCGTCACCCGACCTACCGGGTCTATGTCGGGCTCTCGGCGCTGACCTATTCCGGTCTGTTCGCCTTCATTTCCGGGTCGAGCTTCGTGCTTCAGGGGGTCTACGGCCTGTCGGAACTCGCCTACGGCTTCTCCTTCGGATTTGTGGTGATCGGCTTCATCGCCGGCACGCTGATCGCGCAGCGAATCGTCGGCAGCAGGGGGCTCGACGGCACGATCGGGCTCGGCGTGCTCTGCCTGGCTGGCGGGGGTGTCGGCATGCTGGCCTTGTCCGTGATCGGCACCGGCTCGGCGCTGGAAGTGGTCCTGCCGATGGCGCTCTACGGAATCGGCGTCGGGCTGACCATGCCGCAATGCATGGCGAGCGCACTCACGCCCTTCCCCGAACGCGCCGGCGCGGCCTCATCCCTGCTCGGCATCATCCAGATGGGCCTCGCCGCCTTTGTCGGGATCGGGCTGGGCGCGGCGCTCATCCATGCAGATATCGCCATGGCGGCGGTTCTGGCGGGGCTGGGTTTGCTGGCGCTGGCGCTGTTTGCGTCAACGCGCGGCGTGCGCCGCGCGGGGGCGGCCTGATCACGCGCGTTTATTTCTCGGTGAGATAACCGATCGGCTCGGCGGGTTTGCGGCCGAGCCAGAGCAGCAGCAGGCCGAGCACGAAGGCGACGAGCGCCGCCGGCCAGAGCAGGATAGTCAGGAGTACCGGGTCCCACAGGGCCGGATGGATATGGCGCGTGACCGCCGGTTCCAGCATGGGGAACAGGCCCGGCATCAGCTGAAACAGGATCTGCCCGAGCGGCGCGTAGGTGATTTCGCCGGCAGCGATGGAGCGCGATCCGTCGACGACGAAGCCGACGAAGCCGGCGGCGATCAGCAGGAACCCGATGAGACGCAGGATGAAACGGAACATGGCGACGTTATTTCGCGTCGGCCTCCCCGTGTCCAGCGCGGGAACGCGGAAACAGGCTCTCGATCCATAGAAAAACCGCCGCTCACGACATCGTGAGCGGCGGTCCGCGCAGAGGCAGGGGAATCCCCCGGTGTCAGTCTTCGTAACCGTAATGCTCGACGAGATAATCCATGACGGTGGCGCGCATGTCATCCGGCAGGGGTGCCATGCCCTGGCTGTCGACCATCCAGTCGAGAATCTCGTCCCAGACGCGCCGGGAGAAATTGGAGCTCTCGACGATGGCGAGCGAATGGCAGCCCTGGCAGGAATAGAATACCAGCTCCTGACCCTCACCCGGTGGCAGACCGCCAAAATCCTCATCCTGGGCCATGGCCGGGCCCGATGCGAAAGCGAAAATGAGCGCCGCCGCAGCGGCGCCCAGGATCCCGTAGCGGGTTTTCTTCATTGACGACTCCAATCAGACCGCAACGACGCCGATGCGGTGGCAGGAATTGTTGAGATAGCCACGCGGATTCCAACCCGGCACGACCATGGGCTGCATGCGACCCTTCTGATCGGTCGCCCGTGCCCAGACTTCGTAATAGCCCACGCTCGGCGCCTTCACATCGGCGCGCCAGCGCTGCCAGGAATACTTGTTCGGGGCGGGCATGACTTCGGCACGCTGCCAGGTGGCGCCGTAATCGATCGACACTTCCATGTCGGTCACCCAGTCGTCACCGGCCCAGGCATGGCCGCGCACCTCGAACGGACGTCCGGCCGGCACTTCCGTCATGGTCTCGGGGAAGCTGATGATCGACTTCACGGGCATCGAGCCCATCACGACCATATCCTCGTCCGGAACATCATCGCCCGGCGCAACCGGGGTTCGGGGCACACGGTAGGACATGCCGGTCATCTTGGAGCCGTCATGCTCCCGGTCGCGCACCCAGATCCGGGTCAGCCATTTCTGCGAGACCGAGCCGGCCCAGCCAGGGGCGACGATGCGTACCGGATAGCCATGAGCTGCCGGGATATCCTCACCATTCATCTTGAAGGCGACGATGGTGTGCGGGTCCATCATCTTGTCGATCGGGCCACCGCGTGAAATCGGATCGAGCTCGGGATTGCCCGAGAGGTGTTCGTCATACGAGTAATGCCCCGTATAGACGGCGCTCTGCGTCAGGCCCGCGCGCCGCAGGATGTCGGACAGGCGCACACCCGTCCATTCGGCATTGCCGATGGCGCCGACGGACCACTGGTTGCCACGCGGCGACGGGTTGAACGCCGAACGCCCGTTACCGCCGCACTCAAGCTGCAGCCTGAGCGTCACATGCTCGAAATCGTTGACGAGATCGTCATAGCTCAGTTCCAGCTCGTTCTCGACCTCGCCGTCGATCTTCAGGCTCCAGTCGGAGAGCGCGATCTTCTCCGGCAGCGTGCCGTTGTTGCGCACGAAGAAACGCTCGGCCGGGGTGACGTCGTCATCCAGCATATGCGCCGGGGTTTCCATATTGACCGGGCGATCGTTGAGCACGGTCATGTCGCCGTCCTTGCCCTCGAGGCGGAAATCCTCGACCGAATCGGCAAGCGCTGCGGGAATCATCCCGGCCGGCATGTTCTGGCTGAAGGGGATGCTCGAGCCGACGGCTGCGCCCATCGCGGCGAGACCGGCGCCCTTGAGAAAGCCGCGGCGATTCGAGTCGGGAACGCGTCCGAAGACGAGCGCATCCGCGCGTTCGGGATCCTGCTCGTAGAGCTCGCGAATTCCCCGTTCTTTTTTGTCCGTCATGAAGATTCCTCCGTTCACATAACTAGAGGTTGTTATACTCGTGATTTGGCATGCGACATATTCGCATCCGCGAATATACTGTAGCGGCGTGAATCGGCACTGCCTAGACAGATTTTCAGGTGTAGCGGATAAATTGTTGCTGCGCTGCGTCAAAGATCATTAAATTATTTCGCAATGCGGAACGAATACGCAGCATTCGCATAAAACGCGCCTATTCTGCCGGCGCGCGCGAAGGTTGCGAAAGCGTCCCGTCATGGGCCTCGTCATGGGCGTCGCGGTCAGCGAACTCCTCTTCCAGCGCCCGCGCATAGGCGAGTTCCCTGTCCAGTCGCTGCTGCTCTGCGGCGCGGGGTCTGGAGAAGCGCGCGAGCATCGCATAGGCGATCGGTGTCAGGAACAGCGTGAACAGCACGGAGAGGATCAGCCCGCCGACCACCACGTAACCCAGCGCCTCGCGGGCTTCCGCACCGGCCCCCTCGGAGAGGATCAGCGGCACACCGCCGAGCGCGGTGGAGAGCAGGGTCATCATCACGGGCCGGAAACGCACGATCGCCGCCTCGCGCGCCGCATCCGCGACAGCCGCCCCGCGATCGCGCAGCTGGTTGGCGAATTCGACGATGAGGATGCCATTCTTGGCCATGAGACCGATCAGGATGACAAGACCGATCTGGCTGTAGATATTCAGCGAGCCCCCGGTCATCGCCATGGCGATCAGCGCCGCGCCGAGGCCGAACGGCACGGTGATCATGATCACCACGGCACTGATGAAACTCTCGAACTGGGCTGCGAGCACCAGCAGCACGATCAGCAGCGCGAAAACGAAGGTGAGCGCGACGCCGCGCGAAGTCTGATCAAGGGTTGCCGCCTCACCGAGAAACTGGATGTTCATCCCCTGTGGCAGGCTTTCCGAGGCCACCGCCCGCACATCCGTCATGGCGCGACGCAGATCATAGCCCGGCTCCAGGCCGGCATTGATCGGCACGGCGCGCATCTGCCCCTCGCGCTGGAGCGTCGGCGCGACCGCAACCTCCTCCAGCGTGACGACCGAAGAGAGCGGCACCAGCCGGTTGTCGCGGGCGCGGATGAACAGGTTTTCCAGATCGCCCGGATCGCGGATGACGTCGTCGGGGCCGCGCATCTGGATCGCGATGCTGCGGTCGGCCACGCTGACATCGCCGACCCGGCGCCCGTCCAGCATGGTCTGCAACGCGAGCGCAACATTTTCCGGCGTGAGACCGAGATCCGCAGCGAGGTCGCGATCAATGCTCACCGACAATTGCGGCTGGGTGACGTCGAAGGAGACGGAGGGATTGGAGAGCTGCGGCACACGGTCTTCGAGCGCGCGGATGAGCTCTTCCGCAGCGACCGTGATCCCTGTGAAATCGGAACCGCGCACGGCGAATTGCAGCCCCTGGCCACCGCCACGGATGCGCAAGGAATTCGGCGTACGCACGAAGGCCTGCACGCCGACGATATCGGCGATGGAACGCCGCACCTCCGCCGTGATCTCGGCCTGGCTGGCCTCGCGGTCGCGCCAATCGCTCAGCGGGGCTATCATGAAGGCCGTGTTGGAACGGCTACCCAGCCCGACGATGGAGAGCAATCCCTGCGCATCGCCGCGATCGACGATCGGCTGGATGCGTTCCTCGATCTCGGCGGCCTTGCGCGATGTATAGTCGAGATCCACGCCCTGGGGCGCACTGACGAAGAGCAGCAGGAAGCCGCGATCTTCCGGCGGGGTCAGCTCTTCCGGCAATTCGCGGAAGGCGACGACGGAGGCGAGCGCGAACACGCCCGCGAACACGAGCACGACCAGCGGCGCCTTCAATGCCATGGTGAGCAGGCGTCCGTAGATTGCGGCAACCCCGCTGCCGAAGCGCCCGAGCAGATCGAACCGGGCGCTGCGCGCTTCCTCTTCGGGCGTACGTTCGCCGGATTTGAGCAGCCGCGAAGAGAGCATCGGCACCAGCGTCAGGGCCACGAAGGAGGACAGCATCACCGCAGCGGCGAGCACGAAACCGAATTCCGAGAACAGGGCCCCCGCCGTCCCGGGCAGGAAGGAGATCGGCACGAACACGGCGGCGAGCGTGACCGTTGTCGCGATCACGGCGAAGAAGACCTGGCGCGCGCCGAGCACGGCAGCCGCAAGCGGGCCCATCCCCTCCTTGCGCCGGCGCTCGATATTCTCCAGCACCACGATCGCGTCATCGACCACGATCCCCGTCGCCAGAACCAGGGCGAGCAGGGTGAGCACGTTGATGGAGAAACCCATCAGCCAGATGGCGGCGAGCGTGCCGATCAGGGCCACCGGGACGGTGACGGCGGGGATGGCTGTGGCGCGCACGGAGCGGAAGAAAAGCAGGATGATGGCGATGACGAGAAGCGTGGCGATCACCAGCGTGAAGGCAACCTCGGCAATGGCGCCACGAATGAACACGGCCTCGTCGGAGCGGATCTGGAGCGTCACCCCGTCGGGCAGGACCAGTGACAGCTCATCGACAGCGGCCTGGATCCCGTCCGATATCTGGATGGTGTTGGATTGCGCCTGGCGCAGGATGCCCAGCGCGATGCCGCTCTCACCATTGGCGCGCAGCACCGTATCGCGATCGGCCGGAGCAAGGCGCACATCCGCGACATCGCCGATGCGTGTCTGCGGGTTGATGAAGGTATCGGCGATCGCTTCCACCGTCCGCGCGCTCGCCGCCGCCTCGACGAGCAATTCCTGTCCACCGGAGCGAAAGGTCCCCGCCGGCTGATCGACGAGGATGTCGCGCAGGGTGCTCTGCACATCGTTCACGGCAAGCCCGCGTGCGGCGAGGGCGGCGGGATCGAGCGTCACCTGGAACTGTGGCGCGCGCAGCCCCCAGATCTGGACATCGGCGACACCTTCGACGGCTGCGAGCCGGTCCGCGATCTGGTTTTCAGTGATCGCGGTGAGTTCCTCGATGGGCAATGTCTCGGAGATCACCGAGAGGCGGATGATCGCCTGACCGTCGGAATCAGCCTTCACCACGGCCGGCTCCTCGGCATCGGCCGGCAAGCGCCGGCGGATCGCGGAAACCGCATCGCGGATATCGGCGGCAGCGACATTCATGTCGACATTGTCGGAGAATTCCGCCGTGACCTGGCTGCGCCCGCGCCGGCTGTTGGAGGAGAGCGAGACGAGACCCGGCACACGGGCCACCGCCCCCTCGACCACACTCGTCACCTGGCTGTCGACGGCCTCCGGCGTTGCGCCGGGGAATTCGGTACGCACCGTGACCACGGGCCGGTCGACATCCGGCAATTCGCGGATCTGGATGCCAAGATAGGCTGCCATTCCGGCAATCACGATGAGCAGGCTCATCACCGTGGCGAGAACCGGCCGGCGCACGCACAAAGCCGCGAGATCACCGCTGCGTTCGCTCATCGAAGCCATGGCGCCCATCCTTCTGCTCAGCTGCGACCGGGATCGGCCTCGTGATGCTCGGCAATCGTCACCGGCGCGCCGTCACGCAGGCGCTGGACACCTTCGAGCACGACGCGATCACCGGGCGTGAGATCGCCGTTGACCAGCGCCCGCGTTTCGCCACGCTCCAGGATTTCGACATCGACACGCTGCGCACGATCATCGACGACGCGCCACAGATAGGAACCGTCACGATCCCATTGCAGCGAAAGCAGCGGCACGGCAGTTTGGAGCGCGCCCTCGAAAACCGTCTCGACCAGGAAGGAGAGTCCGGGCCGCAGGCGATCGTCGCTGTTGTCGATGGCGGCGCGGATGGTCAGCGTGCGTACCTGCGGGTCGATGCGTGAATCGATCTCGGCGATGACGCCTTCGAACCGCTCGACCCCGAAGGCGATGCTCGTCGCCTCCACCCGGGCACCGGGCTGCGCCTGCGCCGCGAAGCGCTCCGGCAGGGCATAGCGGATCAGGATCTCGGATCGATCGTCAATATTGGCGACTTCGGTCGTCGCGGTGACGCGATCACCGATCGTGACCTTGGGGATGCCCATATAGCCGTCGAAGGGCGCGCGCAGCGTGCGCCGGTCGAGATCAAGCTCGGCGCCGCGCAATTCGGCTTCCGCAGAAGCAACGCGGGCCCGTGCCTCCTCGACCTGCACGGTGGAGACGGCCTGGTTCTGCGAAAGGCGCTCGAAACGCCCGAGCTGGTCGCGGGCCTGTTGCAGGGCGATCCCGGCCTTCTCGACGGCGATCGTCTCCTCGCGCGCATCAAGACGCAGAAGCGGCTGATCCTCCGCGACGCGGTCGCCGGTGGTGAAAAGCATCTCGGTGACGAGACCTGCCGTCGGCGCGAACAGCGAAACCGAGCGCAGGGCCTCCGCCGTGCCGACGGACTGCACCCGCCGGCTCGACACTTCCTCGCCGACGCTCGCCGTGATCACCTGCTGCGGCCCGCCCCCGCCACGCCCCGGCGGTCCGCCCCCGGGAGCCCCGCCGCGCGCTTCCTGCTGGTCATCGGCTTCAGGCAGGAGACCGGCCCGCTCGGCAAGAGGCCGCAGCGGCGCCGGAAAACTCGCCGGCGCAAGCCAGGCCCAGCTTGCGAAGGCCATCGCCAGCGCAGCACAGGCCGCGATCAACTGCTTCCAAATCGCCATGCACGATCTCTGCCTTGCCCGATTCGCGAGAGCCGGATCGGAAAATCATCAAGCCGCCTTGACCACAGGACATCCGGGCCGATGAGGCGCTGCCTCGTCATACGCGCCTTATGTAACGCTGCGATACCGGCAAGACCAGAGCAGGCGATGCAAGCTGCGTTTGCAAACGCGTTGACACGCCGCCTTCGCAAGGGACCAGGCCGAAGCCTCTCACGCAACATGCGCTCAAACGGGCAGGCGCCGGGCCGGTCGCCGTCAGCGAGGCGCATCCCCCTGGCGCACCACCAGCACCGAACAATCGGCATGGCGCACGACCCGCGCCGCATTGGGACCCAGCAGATAATCCTCCAGCCCCAGCCGATGCGCGCTCATCACGATCAGATCCGCCTTCACGACCCCGGCATAATGCAGGATCTCCTTGTAGATCACGCCGTGGCCGACGATGTGCCGGCGCGTGATCTCGTCCGGGAACTTCTCCTGCGCATAGGCGTGCAGCTGCTTGTCGGCCTCGGCCAGCGCGCCCTGCTCGAATCCCTTGGGAAAGAAGCTGCCGACGAGCGACATGCCGAAATCCGGAACGACCGTGATGATATGCACCCGCGATTTGAAGGCGCGCGCATATTCCACCACGGTCCGCACGGCATCTTCCTCGTCTTCCGGGTGACCGAGATCGACCGCGAGAAGGATATCCTTGTACATCAGTTCGTCCTCCGGTTCGCCCTCAGGCCGTGGCGGCCTCGCCGGCATCAGCCTGTGTGGCGTGCGCTTTCCTTGCCGCCTCCTTGCGCTTCAAACGGCGGTTCTGCAGCAGATAGACCAGTCCGAAGAGCCCGATGGCGGGAATGTAGAACCATTCGTCCATCGGCTGATCCGCTGCGGTCTCCACCGCCGTCAGAACCACCGGATTGTCGGGATCGTAGAAATCGACATTCTCCAGCGTGCGACCGGCGAAGCTGCGCGGGTCAAAGGGCTCTTCGAGCACGACGCGATCCTCCTCGATCATGGCCGGCAGATCCGTCGCCTGACGATAGCGCATCTGCGGATCGTCGATGGCCGGCCCCAGATCGAAGGCCAACAGCTGCTCCTGCATCGATCCGTCGCGGAAGGAGGGGCCTTCCACGCGCAGACGGATGACGGCGTCATCGGGCAGATCGCCGACCACTTCATAGAGCTGCGCCGGTTCGACCTCCTGCCAGGGCGGCACGACCTGATCCATGAAGAGACCGGGCCGCAGCAACAGGAAGGTGACCAGCAAAAGCGCCGCCGTTTCCCACAGGCGGGATTTCACCAGGAAGAAGCCCTGCGTCGCGGCGGCGAAGACCAGCATGGCGAGCGTGGCCTTGATGAAGATCCAGATTCCGCCGATCCAGTCGACGCCGATCAGGAGAAGATCGGTGTTGAAGACGAAGATGAAGGGCAAAAGCACCGTGCGCAGGCTGTAGAAGAAGGCGGTGAAGCCGGTCTTCAGCGGGTCGCCGCGCGACACCGCCGCTGCGGCAAAGGAGGCGAGCCCCACAGGGGGCGTCACATCCGCCATGATTCCGAAATAGAAGACAAAGAGATGCGCGGCGATCAGCGGGATCAGGATCCCGTTGGCCTGGCCGAGCTCGACGATGATCGGCGCCATCAGCGTGGCGACGACGATGTAGTTCGCCGTGGTGGGCAGGCCCATGCCGAGGATCAGGCTGATCAGCGCGGTGAAGACCAGGATCAGGAAGATGTTGCCGCCCGAGAGCGTCTCCACCACCTCGCCCATGACCTGGCCGAGCCCGGTCAGCGTCACCGTGCCGACGACGATGCCGGCCGCGGCGACGGCGCAGGCAATGCCGATCATGTTGCGCGCGCCGCCGATCAGGCCCTGGACCAGTTCGTCGAAACCGACCCGCGCCTGCGCGCTGATCTCGCCGGAATGCAGACCCCGGAACAGCGCCTTGATCGGGCGCTGGGTGAGCAGGATCAGGATCAGGATCGCAACCGCATAAAAGGCCGAAAGACCCGGCGAAAGCTGCTCGATCATGATGAACCAGACCAGCACCACGATCGGCAGGATGTAATGCAGCCCCGTCACCGCGACTTCGCTGGCGATGGGCAGCCTCACCACCGGCGCGTTGGGATCGTCGATCTCGAGATCGGGCTTCGTCGCGGCGAGCCAGAGCATGGCGAGATAGGCGAACGCCATCAGGACGAGCACCACCGGCGCCGAGATACCGGGTATCGCCGTCTGCACGAAACGGATGCCGAAATAGACCACGCCGGCGAGAATCACGATCGAGGAAACCACGATACCCATGCGCAGCAATGCGACCTGGAAGCTGCGGATCACCGGCTTGGGCAGGGTCTGCATGTCCGCCTTCACCGCCTCGAGATGCACGAGGTAGAGAAGCGCGATGTAGGAGATCACCGCCGGCAGGAAGGCGTGCCGGATCACGTCCGTATAGGGGATGCCGACATATTCCACCATCAGGAAGGCGGCAGCGCCCATGACCGGCGGCATGATCTGGCCGTTGACCGAGGAAGCGACCTCGACCGAACCGGCTTTTTCGGAGGTGAAGCCGACGCGCTTCATCAACGGGATGGTGAAGGTGCCCGTGGTCACGACATTGGCGATCGACGAACCCGAGATCACGCCCGTCATCATCGAGGCGAGCACCGCCGCCTTGGCCGGCCCGCCACGCAGATGGCCGAGCAGGGCGAAGGCGAGCTTGATGAAATAGTTGCCCGCCCCCGCTTTCTCGAGCAGGGAACCGAACAGGACGAAGAGGAAGACGAAGGCGGAGGAGACGCCGAGACCGACGCCGAAGACACCGCCCGGCGAGAGCCAGAACTGGTCCATCGCTCGCTGGAACGAGGCGCCGCGCCATTGGATCAATTCCGGAATCCACGAAGACGAACCGAAGAAGACATAGGTCATGAAGACGATGCCGACGATCATCAGTGGCGGACCGAGCGCCCGACGCGTGGCTTCGAGCAGGACGAGCAGGCCGATCCCCGCCGCGACGAGATCCTGTGTGATCGGCAGGCCCGGGCGGCGCGACAACTCGCGATAGTTGAAATAGATGTACAACGCCGCGCCGGCGGCGACGATGGCGAGGATCCAGTCGATCAGCGGCACCCGGTCGCGGTCGCTCGAAGCGAAGGCGGGATAGGCGAGAAAGGCAAGAAACAGTGCAAAGGCAAGGTGGATGGACCGGATTTCGGCGGAATTCAGCGTGAACTGAACCCCGGTCCATGTGGACAGCGTGAAAGGCAACGGCGAAGCGATATAGAGCTGGAACAGCGACCAGGCCAGCGCGACGCCGGCAATCACATAGGCCGTGAAGCCCTGCGGTGCCCGCGCGCCGCTGTCGTTCGAGGCGACGAGATCCTGCAGATCCTTGTCATTCAGGCCTGAACCGACCTGCGCGGGTTGATCCTGCCCGGTCGCGCCACCGGCAGCCTGCCCCTGAGCCCCGTTGCTCATGCCGAAATTCCCCTCACCTCTCGTTGCGGACGCCGCCACGGAGCCCGCATTCCCCCGAATGATTATTCTGCTGTCGGATTATACGAATGACATGTGCCATTCACACGGGAAAAAGCGTGCATGAAAAGGTTTCGCACTGAAAACCGGCGCTGGCCGGAACCGGGGCGGCGCGCACGCCGCCCCGTTTGTCACAATCGCGGACGCGGCAAACGCCCCGCCTGCTGCCGATCGATACCTGATCAGTCGATCAGGCCCTGCTCGCGGAAATAACGCTCGGCGCCCGGATGCATCGGCGCGGACATGCCCTGCGTGGCCATGCTCTCGGCGTCGAGATTGGCGAAGGCCGGATGCAACGAACGGAAATCGTCGAGATTGTCGAAGACCGACGCGACGAGCGTGTAGACCACGTCGTCATCGACATCGGCCGAGCTGACGAAGGTTGCGCCGACACCGAAGGTCTGCACGTCTTCATCCGTGCCGCGATACATGCCGGCGGGGATCGTCGCCGGGAAGTAGAACGGAATCTCGTCCACCAGCGCCATCAGCTCGTCGTCATCGGCATTGACGATGCGAACGTCACAGGTCGAGGTGACTTCCTGAATCGCGCCGGAGGGGTGGCCCACGGTGAAGACGAAGGCGTCGATGTTGTTGTCGCACAGGGCTTGCCCCATTTCGGCCGGTGCGAGTTCCGATGCGAGCGCGAAATCGTCCGTGCTCCAGCCCTTGTGCTCCATCACGACTTCCATCAGCGCACGCTGGCCGGAACCGGGATTGCCGATATTGACGCGGTTGCCGAGCAGGTCGTCGAATTCATTGATATCGCTGTCGGCACGCGCCACGATCGTGGCGGGCTCCGGATGCAGCGAGAAGACCGCGCGCAGGTCCTCATGCGCACCACCTTCTTCGAATTGCGCCTCACCATTGAAGGCATTGTACTGGACGTCCGACTGGGCGACACCGAATTCGAGATCCCCGCCACGAATGGCGTTGATGTTGAAGACCGAGCCACCAGTGGATTCCACCGAGCAGCGGATGCCATGCTCGCTGCGGGTCTGGTTCATCAGGCGGCAGATCGCGCCGCCGGCCGGGTAATACACGCCGGTCACAGCGCCGGTGCCGATCGAAATGAATTGCTGCTGGGCGAGCGCGCCGGAAGGCGCTGCACCGAGGGCCAGGGTGAGGCCGGCTGCAGCGACACCGAACTTGAGTGTGGATTTCAAGGACAACATTTTTATTTCCTCCACGTTGATTTCATCTGGCGGCAGGCACGAGCACCCCGCCGGGGCGCCGGCGACGCGGGAAATCCCGCCTGTTGGCAAGCGCCTCAGGTTGCGACTTTGGCGCGTGGAAGGCTTCTTGTCCAGCCTTGTGAATGTCGCGCCCAGGATGCATTGAATATATTTTAAGTTGTTTTTTATGCAATAAAACACCGGAGATTCTTCGCACCCACTCAACCTCCAAGAAATCTTTGACGGCAATACAGATAAGATTTGAAATAAATAATCATTTATATTCCACATTAAAAAGCAAAATTGCGCGAATAAGTGGAATCTTAATGTTTTGGCCGTTGAATCGCAACCGTCAAGTTGCCGTTGCAGCGGCATCGGCACGTTCTGAATCGGCTGCTTCCGATGCGGCCACGCAAAACAAGCAGCAATACGATCGTATTCACGTAGAGGAGCTTTCACATGCAGCAAATCATCAAGACCACGCTGGGCGTCTGCTTTGCCGCCGGCCTCGCTTTCTCGGCCCATGCCGGAGAAGCTCCGATGGAAATTTCCGGCGCCACCACGGTCGATGCCGAAGGCGTCATCACCCTGATCGAATCCACCCCGGACCTCGTCATCCTCGATAACCGTTCGGTGGCCGATTACGATGCGGGCCATATCGAAGGTGCCATCCGCCTGATCGATACCGACATCACCGGCGCCGCTGATCTCGCCGCCCACGTCCCGGCAATGGATAGCCCGGTCCTGTTCTACTGCAACGGCCTGAGTTGCGGGCGCGCGGCCAATGCCGCCGAGATGGCGGTCGATTACGGCTACACCAATGTCAGCTATTACGCGCTCGGCATGACCGAATGGCGCGATCTCGGCCTGCCGCTGGTGACGAACTGAGCATCACGATGCGATGACGGCCCGCCGGCCATGACGGCGGGCCCCTTTTGCGTGTTCCCTTGAACGGAGTCTCCCAGCATGTCTTCGCGCCGGCTTTTCAGGCAAGGTATGTTCGCGCGCATGCTGTCCGACCATGGACGGCTGCTCTCCATCCTCGTCATCGGCGCGCTGCTCAACGGCATTGCGGCGCTCGCTGTGATGCAATATGTGACGGATCGCTACGAGAGCGCCGTCAGCGCGGCCAATGCCGAACAGATCGGGGCGCTCTTCAACCGCTATGTCGATGATGCGGTCTGGACCGAGCACGCGGCCACGCTCGAGTCGCTGGCCGCCGAGATCGCCCAGGAACAGAGCCTTCGCGAAGGCGTGAGTGGTGGTGACGGCACAGCGCTGGCCGCGACCCTGCCGCAGATGCTGCGCCGCGATGCGGTGACCTCCGGGGCCGTGGCCATACGCGGCCTCGCAACCCTCGACGCCGATCTCACGGCTTTGGCCACGCATGACGCAGCCGGCGAGACCGGGATCCCGTCAGCATTGATGACGAAACTCGCCGAGCGCGAAGGCGCGGCGCGTCTGGCCCGGATCGCGCATATCTGGTCTGATGACGGTGAACCGCGCATGAGTGTGGTCGCACCCGTGGGCGGTCTGCGTCTGGCCGGCTACCTCGTCATCCATGCCGACCCGCTTCATGCCCTCGCCGAGGCCGATCGGCGCATGGGCATGGCGATCACCTTTGAAAATCGCGAGACCGGCGCGGTTCTGGCCCGCCCGGAGAATCTCGCCATGCCGACCGACGCCGCGACCGACAGCGCGATCATCGAGATCCGCGCCCCCGATGGCAATCCGCTCTTCGCCGCCCGGACGACCTGGGATGTCAGCAGCACGGCGCAGACCATGGCGCAGACGCGCAGCCTTTCCTTCACGCTGCTTGTCGGCGCGGTGCTCATGATCGGCGCCGGCATGATCGGGCTCGTCTTCCGCCTCATCCGCCGCATAGCCCGCAAGGAGGCGGCAGCCGCCGAGCAGGCGGCCCAGGCGGCCATGCGCGAGGACGAGGCGCGGCGGGAGGCGCAGGCGCAGATCCAGGCGCGCGCCGAGGAGGAGCGCCGCGACACGATGCTGCGCCTCGCCGATTCCCTGGAGAGCTCGGTTGCAGCGATCGTCCAGTCCCTGAGCGGCGCCGCAACGCAGATCGAGAGCAATGCCGATGGCATGGTCGCCCTTTCGGGCCGCACCGCTGCGCGCGGGAGCGAAGCCGGCGAGGCATCGCAACGGGCCGGCGCCGACGTCAATGCCGTCGCCTCCGCCACCGAGGAGCTCAGCGCCTCCATCAGCGAGATCGGCGAGCAGGTCTCGCAGGCCGCCGAGATCGCGGGCAGCGCCGTCGAGGAAGCCGGCAGCGTCTCCGGCAAGGTCGAGGCTCTCGGCGAAGCCACCAGCCGCATCGGCGAGGTTGTCGGATTGATCAACGAGATCGCCGCCCAGACCAATCTGCTCGCCCTCAATGCCACCATCGAGGCCGCGCGCGCCGGCGAAGCCGGCAAGGGGTTTGCCGTAGTGGCGCAGGAGGTGAAGAATCTCGCGTCCCAGACCGCGAAGGCGACGGAGGACATCAGCGCACAGATTGCCTCGGTGCAAGGCGCTTCCGTCGATGTCGTGGATGCCATACAGGGCATCACGAAAACCATCCGCGAGATCTCGGGGATCTCGACGACCGTCTCCGCCGCCGTCGAGCAGCAGCGCGCCGCAACCTCCGAAATCGCCCGCTCGGTATCGACGGCAGCAACCGGTGCGCAGAGCATTTCCGCGAGCGTCGCCGAGGTGACCCAGGCGGCCGGTGAGACCAATGCCAAGGCCGATGAATTGCGCGCGGCCTCGGGCGAACTCACCAGCCAGGCTGAGCGTCTGCGCAATGAGATGCATGCCTTCCTCGGCCATTTGCGGGCCGCATGACCAGCACCGGTCCGCAGGCCGATCCGCGCATGGACAAGCTTCCGGTCGAAAAATGGCCCGAAGCTTGCTTTCATCGACGCCATGGCACACCATATGAAAGGTATGATCGATTCTTCGCGCACACCTGCTTCCGGTTCCGCCATGTCCTTCGTGCGTCTGCTCAAATCTGCGGCGATCTTCTTCGGCTTCCGGTCCGCCCGGCAGGGGCCCTGGCCCGACCCGGCGCATCTGGGCGCAACCACGCTGCTGGTTCACGTGGCGCGGGTCGACGGGCGCTTCAGCGATGCAGAGCGCCGGCGGCTGGAAGCGGCGGCACACGCGCATTTCTGCCGATCGGCGCGTGAGGCGACGCATCTTGTCAGGCGCGCACAAGCACTTGATGATGAAATCAATGACGTATCGGAAATCCTCGAGATGATCGGTCGCGGTGAAGATGATCGCCGCCGCGCCCTGACGCTGGCCTTCGCCGTCGCCTCTGCGGACGGGGCGATACGCGAGATCGAGGAAAATCTCGTCTGGCGCGTCGGGCGCCTGCTCGGCTTCGACGACGACGCCATCACCGCCATCAGGGAGACGCAGACGGCTCAGCCATGATCGCACCAGACCCGGACAAATTCCCCGTTCTCATCGTCCTCCATCAGGAGACCTCGACGCCCGGTCGCGTCGGGAGGCTGCTCATGGAGCGCGGCTATCCCCTGGATATCCGCCGCCCCCGCTATGGCGACCCGCTGCCCGACACGCTCGCCGGTCATGCCGGCGCCGTGATCTTCGGCGGGCCGATGAGCGCCAATGACGAGGAGGATTTCATCCGGCGCGAGACCGACTGGATCGCGGTGCCCCTGAAGGAGCGCAAGCCCTATCTCGGCCTGTGCCTCGGCGCGCAGATCATGGCCCGGCATCTGGGAGCGCGGGTCTATGCGCATGAGGAAGGGCGCGCCGAAATCGGCTATTATCCGCTGACGCCAACCCATGCCGGGCTCAGCGTGGAGAAGCGCCTCGGCACGCCCTGGCCGGATCATGTCTATCACTGGCACCGCGAGGGATTCGACTGTCCGCCGGGCGCGGTGACGCTGGCCACCGGCGACGATTTCCCCGTCCAGGCGGTACGTTACGGACCCGCCGCCTATGCCTTCCAGTTCCATCCGGAAGTCACCTATGCCATGACCTGCCGCTGGACCACGCGGGCGCATGAGCGCATGAAGCTGCCTGGCGCCAAACCGCGCAAGGAGCATCTCGAAGGACGCCTGATCCACGATCCCGCCGTGAATGTCTGGATCAACAATTTTTTGGATTACTGGCTTGCCGGCGGCTGTGACGACGAGGCCGGCCGGCATGGCGCGCCGGCCTTCATCGATCGCGCCGCCGCGCAATCGTTGTAAAGCCTCATTCCGCGATCAGGGTTCCGATATCCTGATTGATCGGCACGACGCAGTCGCAGACGCGCAGATTGACCCGTGCTCCGACTTCGATCTGCTCGGCCGGGCCGCTGATCACCAGCAGCCGGCGCTCGCCTTTCCTGACCCAGTAGAGCTGGTCATGGCCGCGATATTCGCGCCCGATCACCTCGGCTTCGCCTTTTTCGTGTGGCTCGAGCAGGATCTGTTCGGGGCGCACGGCGAGATCGACCGTGCCGTTCACCGCCTTCGACAGTTCCACCCGCCCGAACGGCGTCTCGGCGCCGAGGCCCTCGGCCTTGCCGGTGACGATGTTCGAGCGCCCTATGAAGCTCGCGACGAACGAGCTGACCGGATGGCGGTAGATCTCGTCCGGCGTGCCGATCTGGCAGACCTTGCCCGCTTCCATCACCACGATGCGGTCGGCCAGCGCCAGCGCTTCCTCCTGATCATGGGTGACGAGGATGCCGGCGGAGCCCGCTTCCTTCAACAATGCGCGCACTTCCTGGCGGGTCTCGACCCGCATGGCGGCATCGAGATTGGAAAACGGTTCGTCCATCAGGACGAGGGACGGCGCCAGCGCGAGGGTGCGCGCAAGCGCCACGCGCTGCTGCTGGCCGCCGGAAAGTTCATGCGGCCTGCGCTTCGCCAGTTCCGAGAGCCCGACGAGTTCGAGCATCTCGCGCACGCGGGCTTCCGCCTGCCTGCGCGGCAGCCTGTTGAGGCCGAAGCGGACATTCTCGAACACGTCGAGATGCGGAAACAGGGCGTAATCCTGAAAGACGAAACCGATACCGCGCTTCTCCGGGGGCAGATCCGTGATGTCGTGGCCACGCATGAAGATGCGACCGGCATCGGGCTGTTCGAAACCGCCGATCATGCGCAGGGTGGTGGTCTTGCCGCAGCCTGAAGGGCCGAGCAGAGCCAGCAGCTCGCCCTCATAGACATCGAGCGTGACGCCATCCACGGCGGGGCGCTCGCCCGTGCGGAAAATGCGTTCGAGCCCCTCGATGATCATCAGAGGCGGACCGCTGGCACCGGCATAGGCCGCACCACCGATCAGTCCCGCCGGGCAGGTCGGAGCAGCGGGGCGGATGACATCGTCATCAAGCATCGGCGGCTGCGGACCCGTCACAGCCGGGACCCGCACCGCAGCGGCATCACGCGTTGCGCCGGCATTCGCAACCGTTTGTCCCACCGGGGATCCGGAGGTCAGCGCGCGCAAGCCGTTCATTGTCACTCTCCTGCTTTCGCATCCCCGCGCAGCGTCCAGCCGGCGAAACGGCGGGTCAGCGGCGCTATCGGCGCAGCCGATCGGCTGAAACGTGCGTTGCCGTGAAAAACGGCGGGCACCGCAAAATATCCCGGAACACACGACATCTTATGAGCTAGAGCTTTGCGAAGACAGCGTCAATGAGAATTGACAAGGAAAATCAATACTTTAGAAACATTCCAATTTAGCACGGCCATGGTTCGCCGGCCCGGCGCCTCCCGCCAGCGCGCGGGCGGAAATCCGGTCTTCGACCATTTGCGCACGAACCACGCCATTGCCCTGTGGAACTGAACGCTTAATTCCTGTATGTTGTGCTGCAACATTGCGGTGCCGGATATCCCGGCGAAGCCGCTGGAGGTTATGATTCATGGATCTCGCGTATTTCTATTACGAGGCCGGGCACATCCTGCTCTCGCCGGCCCGTGCCGCAAACGACGCGACCCGTCTGTTCTTCAAGAATCCCGCCAATCCGCTGAGCTATACGCCCTATGGCAAGGCGATGGCGGCCGGGTGTGAGCTTTTCGAACGCACCACACGCCGCTACGGCAAGCCATCATTCGATCTCGACACCACGCAGATCGGCGATCGCGAGGTCACGGTGCGTGAGCGCGTGGTCTGGCACAAGCCCTTCTGCAATCTTCTGCATTTTGACAGGATGTTGCCGCGTGGTGTCGACCCGCAGCCCAAGCTGCTGATCGTCGCCCCGATGTCGGGCCACTATGCCACGCTGTTGCGCGGCACGGTCGAGACCTTCCTGCCAACGCATGAAGTCTATATTACCGACTGGGTCGATGCCCGCGAAGTACCCCTGAGCGACGGCAGCTTCGATCTCGACGATTACATCGACTATATCATCGATATCTGCCATCTGCTCGGTCCGGACGTCCATGTCATGGCCGTCTGCCAGCCGGCCGTGCCCGTTCTCGCCGCCGTGGCGCAGATGGAAGCGATGGAGGATGATTGCGTCCCCGCCTCGATGATCCTGATGGGCGGCCCGATCGATACCCGCAAATCCCCAACCGCCGTCAACAAGGGCGCACAGGAACGCGGGACGGAATGGTTCCGCCGCAACTGCATCGTCAAGGTACCGCCCCCCAATCCCGGCCTGTGGCGCGACGTCTATCCCGGCTTCTTCCAGCTTTCGGGCTTCATGGCGATGAATCTCGATCGTCATATCTCGGCGCATTGGAACATGTTCAACCATCTCGTCGAGAATGACGGTGATTCCGCCGAGAAGCACCGCGAGTTCTATGACGAATACCTCGCCGTGATGGATCTCACCGCCGAGTTCTATCTGCAGACGGTCGAAACCGTTTTCGTGCAGCATGCCCTGCCCAAGGGAGAGATGATGCATCGCGACGAGAAGGTCGATCTCGGCGCCATCCGCCATTGCGCCATCATGGCGATCGAGGGCGAGAACGACGATATTTCCGGCATCGGCCAGACCAGGGCGGCGCTGGAACTCACGCCCAATCTGCCGGAAGAGAAGAAGACCTACCACCTGCAGGAGCGCGTCGGCCATTACGGCGTCTTCAATGGCGGGCGCTTCCGCCGCGAGATCGCCCCGCGCATCTGCGATTTCATTGATGCGCATGAAAGCGATGCCGGCGCCGCCCGTCCGGCACCGCGCAGCAAGAAGCCGCAACTGCGTGCCGTACGCTGATTCGGGTGT
>OFET01000206.1_pt1 | contig 61969 bp, 62 predicted proteins | sample 1521211 | NCBI WGS metagenome assembly OFET01 (sample SAMN03766358, study PRJEB24113) | microbial mat metagenome | isolation source: enrichment culture HLUCC-A from microbial mat sample contains cyanobacterium...
ACATTCCTACAACAATGCAAATGCTTACGCCACTCCCGCCAACCCGTCAGACCACTGCCGGTGAATAATCCGGGATAGAGACACGCCGCCCGCTTTGCGCTAGGCCGCCCGTCCCACGCACGGAGACCCTTTTCGAAATGACCTATTGCGTCGGCATGGTGCTCGAACGCGGGCTCGTCCTGATGAGCGACACCCGCACCAATTCGGGCGTCGACAACATCTCGACCTTCCGCAAGATGTTCCACTGGCAGGTGCCGGGTGAACGCATGATCGCGGTCATGACGGCGGGCAATCTCGCCACCACGCAGGCCGTCATCAGCCAGCTGGAGGAGCGCACCAAGGAACCCGACGAGCGCGACAACTCGCTGATCCGCGGGCGCACCATGTTCAACGTCGCGACCGAGATCGGCCGGCTGCTGCGCGCGACGATCGACGAGGCGCAGCGCAGCAACGGGGAATCGGGCAAGGGCCGCTTCACCGCATCGATGATCCTCGCCGGGCAGATCAAGGGGATGCAGCCGCGCCTCTTCATGATCTATCCCGAAGGCAATTTCATAGAGGCGAGCTGGGACACGCCGTTCTTCCAGATCGGCGAGACCAAGTATGGCCGCCCCATCATCCTGCGCGGCTATGAGCGGGACATGCGCTTCGAGGACGCGGTCAAGCTGCTGATGGTGAGCTTCGATTCGACGATCAAGGCGAACCTTTCGGTCGGCCTCCCGCTCGACCTGCTGGTGATCGGCAAGGACGAGTTCGCGCCGCTGCACGAATACCGCGTGACCAGCGACGATACCTTCTTCGAAACGATCTCGTCGAGCTGGGGCGCGGCGCTGCGCTCCGCGCTCGACGCGCTGCCGTCCTACAGTTTCGATTCGCCGAGCGGGTCCGAGGAAGGTCGGTAGCACCCCCAGGGCCTTTGCGGAGGCCCCGCGTTCACCATGAAACGGCGGTATCGTATTCGTTTCGGAGCAATCGGGCGGCGGAATTGCATGGTTCGGGGGCGCGGTTAAGCCGGTATTGCTCCGTATCGGGGGAGGTCCCGCGTGAAATGACGGGCGGTCTGGTCAATCAACATGGCCATGACACGCAAAGCCTCGCTCCACTTCATCGACTCCTCCAGCCGCCACCGCGCCGAACTGGCCCGGGTCGGGTTCTCGCTCGGCCACCATTCGGAAGTCTACGGCGACATGTCGGAACTGTCCGTCCACCCGCCGCGCGAAGGGATCATCATCGCCCGCGACACCACCGAAGAAGGCGGCGTGGCGACGATCCTCGAACGATTGAGCCGGCTCGGCATCTGGTTGCCGCTGATCGCGGTCGATGTCCAGCCTCGCCCGGGGCGCATCGTCGAGGCGATCAAGGCGGGCGCGCTCGACTACCTCTCGCTCCCGCTCGACCCCGAACGCTTCTCGCGCTGCCTCACCCGGATCGAGAAGGAGGCCGAGGTCTTCGGCGCCCAGCGCCGCCGCATGATCGAGGCGCGCGACCGGATCGCCAGCCTTTCCCAGCGCGAACGCGAGGTGCTCGACTGGCTGGCCGAGGGATCGAGCAACAAGGTGATCGCGCGCGAACTCGACATCAGCCCGCGCACGGTCGAAATCCACCGCGCGAACATGATGACCAAGCTCGGCGCGCGCCACGCCGCCGAAGCGGTGCGGCTCAAGCTGGAGGCGAAGCTCGAACCGAAGATCCGCGCCTGACCCCTTCGCAGCCGCATCGGTTCTGCCGCCTCCTCAACGGTGAAGGCAGGACCGGTGCGGGATCGGGGCCGTCGTCCTGTCCCCGGGCCTTCTTGCGAGGCCCGTCGGCGGCCCCGATGCGAAAACCGGGCTCACGCAGGATGTCGGACAGGTTCCCGGGCAGGGTGTTGGCCATTCGCGCCGGCCCTGGGGGCGCACACCCGAAAGAGCGCGACTTGCCCGCGGGAAATGAAATTGCTGAACCATGGGGGTCATCGCGAAAGCCCGGCGGAGCGTTTGCGCGGCTCTTGCGAACGGGCCGCTATCGAACCTAGCGGCAGAAACGCGGGCCGGTGCCTTCGAGGTGGAAGTGGTCGCGGTGGGCCGCGTTGTATTCCGGGCCGAGCACGGTGCCGAACCGCTTGCAGGCGCTGCGATGCACGATCCGCAGGAATTCGCGTTCCGCCGCGGTGCCCCCGCTCCAGTCGCGCAGCAGCGCGATCCGTCGGCCGTCCTCCAGCACGAAGCCGGAAACATCGATCGCCTCGGCCCGCGCATGGGCCGAGCGGCGGGCGGTCCCGGCGACGTTGCGGCAGGCATAGCTTCCCATCGTCTCGATCCGGGCGAGCGGACTGCCGAGGATCTGGCGGGCCGCGCGATCGACGCCGAATCGCGCCCATTCGGTAAAGGCCTTGGCCGTCTCGCACTTGACCGGGCCGAGATTGCTCACGCCGAACAGCCCGTCATCCCCCGACAGCGCGGAAAGGCGCACCGTGTCGAGCGTGTGGCAGCCGGGGCCGGCATAGGTGTCGGGCAGGGGGTCGAAGCGCGCGCCGGTTTCGCCCAGATCGGCAAGGCACCCCGCCGGGCCGCCGCCGCGCTCCCCGCCGCGATACCCGCGCGGGGCGGAGGCGAGCCGGTTCGACGAGCGATCGATCGGCGGCGGAGTGCTTGCGCGTGAAGCCCCGCTCGCCGCTCCGGCCGGGGCGCTTCCGGGGGAAGGGACGAGCGAACCGCATCCGGCCAGCGCCAGAGCGGCTGCGGCGAGCGTTCCGGTGCTGACAAAGGTTCGCCTGCGACTCATACCTAGGCATTATCGCGCAGGAAAGGTTAACGGCGCGCTAAGGAGGTCCGCAAATCATCGGTTAACCGGCACATCCCGGCGATTGCAGGGGTCGCGGCAAAGCGGCGCCCGCCATGGCGGTTCAGGGCAATTCGTCCGCGACCTGTTCCCACAGCTCGATCTTCACCCCGTCGGGATCGAGGATCCAGGCGAACTTGCCATAGCCCTCGTCCGCCCTGTCGAGGATCTTCACCTTCGCCTTCTTCAGCCGCTTCACGAAGCCGTCGAGATCGTGGACGCGCAGGTTGATCATGAAGCCGTGCTTGCCCGGCTTGATGTAGGTGTCGTCCTCGAAATGGCTGATGAGCGAATAGGGATGGGCCATGGGCTCGGCCTCCCACGCGAATTGCGGGCCATGCGGCCCGTCGATCCCGAGCACTTCGCGGTACCATTCGCGCGTCGCGGCAGGGTCCTTCACGACATAGAAGATCCCGCCGAGCCCCGTGATCCGCGGCCCTCTTCGTTCGCCCATGGTCTCCTCCCGACTCCGCGAAGGACAGCAGGCTGCACCAGCGGCTCCGGAAAGGGAAGGCCTACTCCGCCGGTGCCTGCGCGCGGGTCGCGGCGCTTTGCGTCGTGCCCTTGCTGACGGCATAGATCGCGATCGACGAGGCGAGGAAGCCCGGCACGATCTCGTAGAGCCCTTCGCCGCCGAGGAAGCTCGCGTTCCATCCCATCGCGATCCACCCGCCCGCGACCACCGCCCCTGTCACCAGCCCCGCGACCGCGCCCGCTCCGGTCATGCCGCGCCAGGTGAGGGCGAGGAGGATGAGCGGACCGAAGGCCGCGCCGAAGCCCGCCCAGGCATTGGCGACGAGGCCGAGCACCTCGCTCGTCGGATCGCTTGCGATCACGATCGCGGCCACCGCCACCAGCGCGACGCAGAACCGGCCGACGTTCACCGCCTCGCGCTCGGAGGCGTTCCGGCGGAGGAACAGGCGGTAGAAATCCTCGGTAAGCGAGGAGGAGGAGACGAGCAGCTGCGATGAAATCGTACTCATGATCGCGGCCAGCAGGGCGGCGAACAGGAAACCGGTCACCGCCGGGTGAAACAGCAGGTCGGCCAGGATGATGAAGATCGTTTCCGGATCCTCCACCACCAGCCCGTTGCGCTCGGCATAGGCGCGTCCCGCCAGCCCCATGCCGAGCGCGCCCGCAAGCGAGATCGCCATCCACGAGAGGCCGACATTGCGTGCGGCCGCGACCTTCTCGACTGTGTCGATCGCCATGAAGCGCACGATGATGTGCGGCTGGCCGAAATAGCCGAGGCCCCAGGTCACGGCGCTGACGAAGCCGAGCAGGGTGAGCCCCTCGGTGAGACTGAGGAACCCTTCGACCGGCACCTCCGACAGCGATCCGCCCGCATCCCCGCCGCTGCCGAACATCACGACCAGCGGCATGATGACGAGCGCGAGCATCATGATCACGCCCTGCACGAAATCGGTCAGGCTCACCGCGAGGAACCCGCCGATCATCGTATAGGCGAGCACGATCCCGGCAGTGATGACGATGCCGAGCATGTAGTCGCTCATCCCCGCGTTCGGCAGGAGCCCGGCGAAGGCGGTTTCGAACAGCTTGCCCCCTCCGACAAGGCCTGCCGCGGTGTAGACCGTGAAGAAGACGACGATGACGATGGCCGACACGACCCGCAGCGTCGTGCCCCGGCTCGGAAAGCGGTTGGCGAGGAATTGCGGGATGGTCAGCGCGTTGCCGTAGCTTTCGGTCTGTTCGCGCAGGCGCGGGGCGACGATGATCCAGTTCGCGACCGCACCGAGGAACAGCCCGATCCCGATCCACGCCTCGACCAGCCCCGCCGCATAGAGCGCACCCGGCAGGCCGAGCAGCAGCCAGCCCGACATGTCGGACGCGCCCGCCGAAAGCGCGGCGACGGCCGGCGGCAGGTTGCGCCCGGCGAGAAGATAGCCTTCGGAATCCTCGGTCGATTTCCTCCAGGCGTAGAGCCCGATGCCGAGCATGGCGATGAAATAGACGGCCAGTGAGGCGAGCGTTGCTGTGTCCATGTTGCAGGTGCGTAACAAGCGCGCTGCGCAATGGCCACAGGGCAGCGCAAATTCGCAAGGATTGCCAAAAGCGCTGCTCTGACCGCCGCACATGTTTCGCGGCCCGCCGGTCCGGGGAAATTATGCTGCGCCCGCGAAAGGACGGACCGTGGCCCGATCGGGACGGCTCGAGCCTTTCGGCGCGGCTCAAGCGTCCTTCTTGCGGCGGGCCTTCTTGCGCTCGTGCGGGTCGAGGATCGCCTTCCTCAGCCGGATCGACTTGGGCGTCACCTCGACCATCTCGTCGTCGTCGATATAGGCGATCGCCTGTTCGAGGCTCATCCGGCGCGGCGGGGTGAGGCGGATCGCGTCGTCCTTGCCCGAGGAGCGGATGTTGGTGAGCTGCTTCGATTTCAGCGGGTTGACCTCGAGATCGTCGGGCTTGGCGTTCTCGCCGATGATCATGCCTTCGTAGATCCGGGTCTGCGGCGCGATGAACAATTCGCCGCGCTCCTCGAGCGCGTTCAGGGCATAGGCGACCGCCTCGCCGTCGCTGTTCGAGATGAGGACGCCGTTGATGCGGCCTTCGATCGGACCCTTGTAGGGGCCGTATTTCTCGAACAGGCGGTTCATGATCCCGGTGCCGCGGGTGTCGGACAGGAATTCGCCGTGATAGCCGATCAGCCCGCGCGAGGGGGCGGAGAAGGTGATGCGGGTCTTGCCTTGGCCCGACGGGCGCATTTCGGTGAGGTCGGCCTTGCGGCGCTGCATCTTTTCCACGACCGTGCCCGAATGTTCGTCGTCGACGTCGATGACGACCGTCTCGTAGGGCTCGGTGCGGGTTTTGCCGTTGGGCCCGTCCTCCTCGCGGAAGAGCACGCGGGGGCGGGAGATGCCGAGCTCGAAACCCTCGCGGCGCATCGTTTCGATCAGCACGCCAAGCTGCAGTTCGCCGCGGCCGGCGACTTCGAAGCTGTCCTTGTCCTCGCTTTCGGTCACCCGGATCGCGACATTGGTCTCGGCCTCGCGCAGCAGCCGGTCGCGGATGAGGCGGCTCGTCACCTTGTCGCCCTCGCGCCCGGCGAGCGGGCTGTCGTTGACGGCAAAGCGCATGGCGAGCGTCGGCGGGTCGATCGGCTGCGCGGCGATCGGCTCGCTCACGGAAGGGTCGGCGATGGTGTTGGCGACGGTCGCCTTTTCGAGACCTGCCAGAGCGATGATGTCGCCCGCCTGCGCGCTTTCCACCGGCACGCGCTCGAGCCCGCGGAAGGAGAGCAGCTTGGTCGCCCGGCCGGTCTCGATCACCTTGCCGTCGCGGTCGAGCGCGTGGATCGGGTCATTGATCCTGATCGTGCCGGACTGGACCCGGCCGGTCAGCACGCGCCCCATGAAGGGATCGCGGTCGAGCAGGGTGGCAAGGAAGCTGAACTTTCCGCCGGCGTCGAGGTCCGGGGCGGGAACGTGGCTCACGATCAGTTCGAACAGCGGTTCGAGGCTGCCGCCGCGCGCGTGCTCGTCGGGACTGGCATAGCCGTCGCGCCCGCTCGCGAAAAGCGAGGGGAAATCGAGCTGTTCGTCGTCGGCATCGAGGCTGGCGAACAGGTCGAACACCTCGTCGAGCACTTCCTGCGGGCGGCCGTCGGGCCGGTCGATCTTGTTTACGACCACGATCGGCTTGAGACCGAGCGCAAGCGCCTTGCCGGTCACGAACTTGGTCTGCGGCATCGCCCCTTCCGCGCTGTCGACCAGCAGGATGACGCCGTCGACCATGCTGAGGATGCGCTCCACCTCGGCCCCGAAATCGGCGTGGCCGGGCGTGTCGACGATGTTGATCCGCGTGGTTTCGCCGCCGCCCTTGGGCGTCCATTCGACGCTGGTGCACTTGGCGAGGATGGTGATCCCGCGCTCCTTTTCGAGATCGCCCGAGTCCATCGCGCGTTCATCGACGCGCTGGTTCTCGCGGAAAGTGCCGGACTGGCGGAAGAGCTGGTCGACGAGGGTGGTCTTGCCATGGTCGACATGGGCGATGATCGCCACGTTCCTGAGCGAACCGGGGCCGATGGGGGAGGCGGACATGATTTCGGGCTTTCCAAGAGCTGGCTGCAAGCGGGCTCGCCGGCTGTATCGCGCGGTCCGTGTGCCCATCTGCTGCGCGCCTTAGGCAGCGCGCCCGGCAAAAGCAATCGAAACCGGGCCTTTGCGCGGCGGGGAGGGAACGGGCCGCCGTGTGACATGACTGCAACATTTCTCGCGCCAGCCCCGGCCGGGGCGAGCCTTCCGGCTTGTCGCCTCAATCCCGCTCCCCTATCACCCGCCCCGCAGCCCGGCGACGGCGCGATCTGGGACGCGCCGACCATCTCCCCTGCCGGGTTCGAGTGGGTTTAGAGAGAGGATTTTCCATGCATTCGTTCTTGCCCGGCCTTGCCGGTACGTACCGATTCACCCTGCTTGCGGGCGCCGCAGCCTTTGCCCTGGGCGCGCACGGCGCGGCCAACGCGCAGGCCCTGCCCGATTCCGACGATGCCGACGAACTCGTTCTCGAGGAGGACGTGCCGGAAGCGGAAAACCAGATCATCGTCACCGCGTCCAAGCGCGAACAGACGTTGCAGGAAGTGCCGATTTCCGTGTCGGTCACGAGCGGGGAGACTCTCGAACAGGCGCAGATCCGCGACGTGCTCGACCTCCAGACCGTCACCCCCTCGCTGCGGGTGAGCCAGTTGCAGACCTCGTCCGCGACGACCTTCATCATCCGCGGCTTCGGCAATGGCGACAACAATTTCGGGATCGAGCCTTCGGTCGGCGTGTTCATCGACGGTGTGTTCCGTTCGCGTTCGGCTGGCGCCCTCGGCGACCTCAACAACGTGCAGCGCATCGAGGTCCTGAACGGCCCGCAATCGACGCTGTTCGGCAAGAACGCCTCGGCCGGCGTCATCTCGGTCGTCACGCGCGAACCGCAGTATGAATTCGGCGGCATGGTCGAGGCGGTCTACGGCAATTTCAACCAGGTCTTCCTGCGCGGCGACATCACCGGGCCGATCACCGACAATATCGCCTTCTCGTTGGACGGGACCTATCAGCGCCGCGACGGCTTCGGCGAGATCGTCAATCTCGACGAGGAGATCAACGACCGCAACCGCTGGTCCGCGCGAGGCCAGCTGCTGATCGAGCCGACGCCCGATTTCAAGATCCGCGCGATCGCGGACTATGCCCGGATCGACGAGGTGTGCTGCCAGGTCGCGACGCTCGTCGCCGGCCCCGCGGCGGGCGCGATCGGCGCGCTGGGCGGCCAGTTCAGCACCGACTTCTTCGCCTATGAAAGCTTCCTCAACGCCGCCCCGGTGAACGAGAACGACAATTACGGCGGCTCGGTCCAGATGGACTACCAGGCCGGGGCGATCTCGATCACCTCGATCACGGCCTATCGCGAGCTGAAGAACTTCTTCCTCACCGACATCGACTTCACCAGCGCCGACATCGCGACGGAAACCCGCGACCAGGACGTGCAGACCTTCACCCAGGAAGTCCGCATCGCGTCGGATTTCGACGGCCCGTTCAACTTCCTGCTCGGCGGCTTCTACTTCGACGAGACGATCGAACAGGACAGCGCGATCCGGAACGGTTCCGATTTCCGCGACTATGGCGAATTGCTGGCCGGGCAACCGGGCCTGTTCAACCAGGTCGAAGCGGGGCTGGGCCTGCCGCAGGACTCGATCCTCAACACGCCGCTTCTGACCAGCGAGCAGTTCCGGATGGAGAACACGGCGTGGTCGGTGTTCGGGACGTTCGATCTCGAGCCGGTCGACGGGCTCGTGTTCACCGTCGGCTTCAACTACACCGACGATGCGAAGGACTTCGCGCTGTCGCAGCAGAGCTTCGACCCGCTCGGGCAGGTCAATCTGGTCGACGCCTTCATCGTCGGCGGGATCGCCGAGGCGCTGCAGATCCCGCCGGGCGAGGTGACGCCGGGCGTCATCAACGGCTTCGCGACCGATCCGCAGACCGCGCCGGTCTTCGGCCAGATCACGCAGGCCGCGCTCGATCCGGCGGCGAACGAGCTGCTGGCGCTGCAGGCGCTGCAGTTCCAGCCGCCATTCCTGGCCGTGCCGAACGTGGTCGAGCCGGGCCGCACGCGGGATGACGAGCTGACCTACCTGCTGCGGGCGAGCTACCAGATCTCGCCCGAGGTCAACGTCTACGCGAGCTATGCGACGGGCTTCAAGGCGAGCTCGGTCAACCTCTCGCGCGACAGTCGGCCGGTGCTGGGCGATTTCGTGCCGGGGCAGGAGCTCTCGACGATTCTCGCACCGTCCTCGCCGATCCTGGATGCCGGGCTGGCGACACCGAACCTGACCACGGGTTCGCGCTTTGCCGGTCCGGAAGAGGCCGAGGTCTACGAACTCGGCATGAAGGCCCAGTGGGACGGTTTCGGGTTCAACCTCGCGCTGTTCGACCAGTCGATCGAGGGCTTCCAGAGCTTCGCCTTCACCGGGCTCGGCTTCGCGCTCGCCAATGCGGGCGAACAGTCGGTCAAGGGCTTCGAGTTCGACGCCACGATCAACCCGGTCGACGGGCTCGTGCTGACCTTCGCGACGACCTATCTCGATGCGCTCTACGACGATTTCACCGGCAGCCCGCTGGGCGATCTCACCGGTCAGCGTCCGGGCGGCATCCCGGAATGGGCGATCGCGACCTCGGCGACCTACACGCACGAATTCGACAGCGGTTCGCGCATCATCACGCGCGTGGATTACAACCACGAAAGCAACGAGAACATCAACGAGGGCCTGCCGACCTTCAACGCGCAGCTCGGCAACACGCGGATCTTCCGCCGCGAAGTGAACCTGGTGAACGCCTCGGCGACGCTTGCGCTCAACAACGGGCTCGAGATCGGGGCCTTCGCGCGCAACCTGCTCGACGACGAGTACATCCTGACGGTGTTCGACGGGGTCGCGCAGGCGGGCACGGTCAACGGCTATCCCAGCGCGCCGCGCACCTATGGCGGGGTCGTGCGCTTCCGCTTCTGACCTGACTGCACGGGAAGAAAAGGGGGCTCCGCGCGGCGACGCGCGGGGCCTCTTTTCGTTTCCGATGCATGGGCGCTTGAATTGTCCGCTTTTTCAGGCAGTTTGTCCCCGCCCGGCCAGAGACCGGAACATTGGGGGGATATCGCGATGGACTATGCCGGTTTCTGGATCCGGGTGGGCGCCTACCTGATCGATACCGTGATCCTGATCGCGGTGCAGTTCGTGCTTGCGCTTCTGACGGGAGCCGCCCTGTTCACGACGCAGGCCGAGGAAACCTTAGGAATCGCCGACCTGCTCGGCACCCTTGTCGGGTTCGCCTATTTCATCGGCTTCGAAGGATCGGAAATGCAGGCAACTCCGGGCAAGAAGGCGCTCGGCCTGATCGTCACCGATGAACGGGGCGGGCGCATTTCCTATCTGCGCGCGGCCGGACGCTCTTTCGGAAAGATCCTGTCCGGGCTGGTCCTCGCCATCGGCTACATCATGGTTGCCTTCACCGAACGCAAGCAGGGCCTGCACGACCTGCTCGCATCCACCCTCGTGGTGAAAGGCCGGCCGGGAATGGTCGGCTACGACGCCGCCGTCTTCGAATAGGATCAGAGTTCGCGCAGGGCGCGGGCAGGCTTGGCGCGCAGCAGGGGAAGCGACCCGCCGAGCGCGAAGGCAAGCACCATCGCGAGGCCAAGCCCGAGCACGCCGAGCACCGCGCCCCAGTCGGGCAGCCAGTCGAATTCGAACAGCTGCGTGATGACGACCCAGCCGAGCAGGCTCCCGAGCCCCAGCGCGACCAGGGCGAGCGCGGCGGCGATGAGTCCGTATTCGGCGAGCTGCATCATCAGGATCTGCCGCCGGCTCGCCCCCAGGACGCGCAGCACCACGGTATCGTACGTGCGCGCGGCGCGCGCCGCCGCAATCGCGCCCATCAGCACGGCGAGGCCCGCGAGCACCGCCACCGCCGCCGCGGCCAGCGTGGCGAGGCCGACCTGCCGCAGGATCGTGCGTGCCTCGCCCAGCACTTCGCCCACCTCGACCACCGAGGAGGAGGGAAATTCCCGCACCAGGGCGCGCAGCAGTTCGCCGCGGGCGGCGCTGTCCGCATCGGTGTCGGCATCGTCGGGCAGGTCGATCGTCGCGGCGAAGTTGTGCGGCGCGTCGCTGATGGCGTTGCGCGAGAAGACGAGGAGGAAGTTGAACCCCATGCTCTCCCAGTCGATTTCGCGCAGGTTGGCGATCCGCGCGGTCCGCTCCACCCCGAGAATGCCGATTGTGAGATAGTCGCCCACCTCGAGGTCGAGGGCTTCGGCGAATTCGGCGTCGATCGAGACCAGCGGCTCGCCCGCATGGAACGGGCTCCACCATTCGCCCTCGACCACGCGGTTGCCCTCCGGCAGGCGGTCGGCATAGGTGAGGCCGCGTTCGCCGCGCAGGCCCCACGCGCCCTCGGGCAGTTCCTCAAGCTCGGCGACGCGCACCATGTCGCCCTCCGGCCCGTAGGCGAGCACCGCACCGCGCAGGGTGGGGACCGTCCTCAGGGTCGCTTCGGGGAAGCGTTCCTGCACCAGTCCGAAGAAACGGTCCTCCCTGGCCGGGGGCACGTCGAGCACGAAGTAATCCGGCGCCTCGCGCGGCACGCGGCTGTCTATGTTGCCTTCGATCGCGCTCTGGATCGCGGCGAGCAGGACGAAGGCGGCGAGCCCGAAGCCGAGCGCGGTCACCAGCGCGCTGGTCGGTGCTCCGGGGCGATGGATATTGGCGAGCGCGCTTCTGAGGATCGGGTTGGACGGGCGCGGCAGACGGCGCGCGGCGGCCTGGATCGCGAAACCGAGTCCGGCGAGCAGCACCAGCGCCGCGGCGGCACCGGCGAGGAACCCGCCCGCCAGGCGCGGCTCGGCGGTGGTGAGGAGCGCAAGCGCGCAGATCGCGGCCAGCCCCGCCGCGGTCACGCCAAGCGCGCGCCGGTCGCGCGAAAGCGGGACGATGCGCGAGCGCATCAGCGCCATCGCCGGAAAGCTGCGCGCGCGCAGGAGCGGCGCGGCGGCAAAGGCGAAGGCGACCAGCATCCCGTAGGATCCCGCGAGCAGGAGCGGCGCAGGCTCGATGATGAAGCCGCTCTGCACCGGCAGCAGGCCTTCGAGCGCGGCGCCGAGCAGCGGCGTGACGAGCACGCCCACGGCGAGCCCCGCGAAGCTGCCCACGAGTGCGGCGACTGCCACCTGCAGCGCGTAGATCCGCCCGATGTCGCGCGAGGAGGCGCCGAGCACCTTGAGCGTCGCGATGGAGGCGCGGCGCTGGTCGAGATAGGACGAAACCCCGCCCGCGATGCCGATCCCCGCGATGACCAGCGCGGCAAGGCCGACCAGCGTGAGAAAATCGCTCATCTGCCCGACGAAACGGCCCGCCCCGGGCGAGGCGCGGTCGCGGGTCCGGAATTCGAAGCCCGCATTGGGGAAGGCCCCGGTCAGCGCTTCCTCAACCGTTTCGGGATCGCTGGCCTGGTCGCCGAAGGCGACGCGGTACTTGCTCTGGTAGAGCGCGCCCGGTTGGAGCAGCCCGGCGCGCGCGGGCACGTCCCGTGCGACGATCACCGTGGGACCGAGCTGGAAGCCTTCGGAAAGCCGGTCGGGCTCCTCCTCGATCACGCCTGCGGCGGTGAGTTCGGCAGTGCCGATGGTGAAGCGTTCGCCCACTTCGATGTCCAGCCGGTCCATCGCCCCGCGCGCCAGCCACGCCTCGTCGCCCGACGGAGCGCCCGTCTCGCGCCCGTCCGCGAGCGTCAGCGCGCCGTAGAGCGGCCAGCGCTCGTCAACCGCCTTCAATTCCACCGGCGCCGCGTTCTCGCCCGCGCTCGCCATCGCCTGCAGCCGCGTCCCGCCCGAGATCGTGCCGTATTGCGCGAGCGCCGCCTTCTCCTCGTCCGAAAGGTCGCGCTGCCACACCTCGATTTCGAGATCGCCGCCGAGCAGTTCCTGCCCGCTCGCCGCAAGCTCGCGTTCGATCGCGGCGGTCAGCGTGCCGATCGCGGCGAGCGCGGCGGTGCCGAGGAAGATGCAGACGAGCAGCAGGCGCAGGCCCTTGAAGCGCGCGCTGAGGTCGCGCCGCGCGATCCGCCACGCGGCGCCCCAGGAAAGGCCCGCCGCCTCGCTCACGCCGCCTCGCCCCGCGCGGCGCGGGTATCGGAGACGATCCGCCCGTCGGCCATGGTCAGCACGCGCTCGCAGCGCTTGGCCAGCGCCTCGTCATGGGTGATGATGAGCAGGGTCGCCCCGGTCTCGGCGCGGCGGGCGAAAAGGAGGTCGATGATCTCCTCCCCGGTCGCGACGTCGAGATTGCCGGTCGGCTCGTCGGCGAAGATCAGTTCGGGACGCGGCGCGGTGGCGCGGGCGATCGCGACGCGTTGCTGCTCCCCGCCCGAAAGCTGGGTCGGGTAATGCCCGGTGCGGTGGCTGAGGCCAACCGCTTCGAGTTCGGCAACCGCCCGCTCGCGCGCATCCGACGCTCCGGCGAGCTCCATCGGCGTCGCGACGTTTTCCGCCGCGGTCATGGTCGGCAGAAGGTGGAAGGCCTGCAGCACGATCCCGATCCGCCCGCGGCGTGCGGCGGCGAGGCCGTCTTCGTTGAGCGCCGTGAAATCGGCCCCCGCCACCTCGAGGCTCCCCCCGCTCGCCTGCTCGAGTCCCGAAAGCACGGCCATCAGCGAACTCTTGCCCGAGCCCGAGGGGCCGAGCAGCGCGACCACCTCGCCGCGCGCGATATCGAGGTCGATGCCGCGCAGGATCTCGACCGGCTTGCGGTCCGAACCGAGCGTCAGGGTGAGGTTGCGGGCGGTGAGGGCGAGGGAAGGGCTTGTCACGCGGGCTCGATGGCATAGGTGGAAAGGGCACACAAGATACGCGGGGTAAGCCTTCAATGATGCTTCAAGCACGGATCGCGCGGGTTGCGGTGGCGGGCCTGACGGCGCTCGCGCTGGCCGCCTGCGGCGAGGAAGCGGCCGACGACACGACCGTCCCGCCCGCTTCGGGCGCGGCGCGCACGCCGGACGCGCAGGAGCCGCCGCCCATTCCGGTGATGGGGTCGCAGCGCACCATCCTCGCCTTCGGGGACAGCCTCTTCGCGGGCTACGGGCTGGAGGAAGGCGAAAGCTATCCCGCCCGGCTCGAACAGGCGCTGAGGGCGAAAGGCGTGAATGCCGACATCGCCAATGCCGGCGTTTCGGGCGACACCACCGCAGCGGGGCGGCAGCGGCTGGCCTTCACGCTGGACGGGCTGGAGGAAAAGCCCGACCTCTTGATCCTCGAACTCGGCGGCAACGACATGCTGCGCGGGCTTTCGCCCGCCGAAACGCGCGCCAATCTCGCCGCCATGCTGGAGGAATTGCAGGCCCGCGACATTCCCGTGCTGCTGATGGGGATGCGCGCACCGCCGAATTACGGGCCCGATTACCAGCGTGATTTCGATGCGATCTATGCCGATCTCGCGCAGGAATACGGCGCGGAACTGGTGCCGTTCTGGCTCGCCTCGATCTACGAGAACCCGAACCTTTTCCAGGCCGACCGGATCCATCCCACGGCGCAGGGGATCGAGGAACTGGTCGAGGCGACCCTGCCGCAGGTGCGCGACGCCCTGCCCGAGGAGGAGGCGGAAGGGGCCTAGAGCGGCTCCACCATTCCCCCCGCGACACGCCAGACCGCCGCCTCGCTCGCGATTTCGCTGAACGGGGCAAGCTCGGTTCCCGTCATCCACACCTGCGCGCGCCCGGCGGCGAGCCGGCGGAAGAGCTCGGCCCGGCGGACCGGATCGAGATGGGCCGCGACCTCGTCCAGCAGCAGGACGCTCGGCCGCCCGCTCGCCGCGAGGATGCCGTGAGCGAGGGTGATGGCGATCAGCATCGCCTTCTGCTCGCCGGTCGAACAGCTCGCGGCCGGCTGGCCGGGTGAACCATCGGCGCGCATCATCGCCACGTCGAGCTCGTCGCGGTGCGGCCCCGCGAGCGCGCGCCCCGCCGCCCGGTCGCGCGCGCGGCCCTTCGCAAGGCTTGCGGCAAGCCCGTCAGGCGTAGTCGGCCCGCCGGGGCGATAGGCGAGGATCGGCCGGGCGAAAGGTTCGGGGGGCAGGGCGGAGAGTTCCTCGCCCAGCAGCGCGACCAGCCGCGCCCGCACCTCCGCGACGCGCGCGCCCGCTTCGGCCAGCTGCGCCTCGACCGCGTCGAGCCAGCGCGGCTCGCGGCCCTCCTCGAGCAGGCGATTGCGTTCGCGCAGCGCTCCCTCGAGCTGGCTCACCGCCCGCGCGTGGGCGGGCTCGATCGCGAGCGCCATCCGGTCGACGAAGCGCCGGCGCGCGCCCGCGCTGTCGGTGAACAGGCCGTCCATCGCCGGGGTCAGCCAGCTCATCGCCTGCCATTCGGACAGCGCCCCGGCACTCGCCTCGGCCCCGTTGATCCGCACCAGCCGGCGGCCCGGCTGCTCGGCCCTGGTATAGGTCCCGAGCCGGGCGGAGACCTGACCCTGTTCGACGAGGCTGGCGCCGATCGCGAAGGGGCGGGGCGGGTCCTGCGGCGTCTCCCGCCGGGCGAGCTCGGCGAGCGGCGCGCGGCGCAGGCCGCGTCCCGGGGCAAGCAGCGAGAGCGCCTCGAGCACGTTGGTCTTGCCTGCCCCGTTCGGTCCCACCAGCAGGTTGAAATGGGCCGTGTCCACCAGCTCGCTACGGGCGTGGTTGCGGAAGTCCTGGAGGGTGATCCTGGCGAGCGGCATGAACGAGGGCGCTTAGCACGCCGCTTCGCAAAGGCCAGAGAGAGGCACGCCGCAGGCCGATCCCAAGAGGTGGGAAAAATTCCCAAGCTTTCGTTTTGCTGAACGAGCCTCCTGGCGGGGCGGTCCCCGGAAAGCCCGAATTCCCGGGATTCTTAGAGTTTGGCACGGCCCATGCATCTGTTGGGGTGTCCCTCGGGGACGAACCGAAACACCAGACAGGAGACCAGACAATGTTTGCCAATCGCTTCGACCGCTTCGCCGCCGCCGCCTTTTCGCTGTTCGCGACGGCCGCTTTCCTCGCCTACGCGATCGTTCCCGCCAGCCCCTCGCTGATGGCCTGATCGCTGCCGCAACCCCCGATCCCGAAAGAGACCTTCCATGTTCCCCAGCAACTTCGCCAGACACCTCGCCGCAGCCGTCTTCTCGGTGATCCTGTCGGCCTCGTTCCTCGCCTACGCGATCATCCCGGCCAGCCCGGGCCTCGCCTGATCGCGGCCGCGCTTGAAACGCCCCGCCACGCTCTAGCATAGGGAAACAAGACGTGATGTATTCGTTCTTCGACCAGGCCGGACAGCGCACCCGGCGCGTCCTCGCAGCGGCCGGGGCGCTGGTCATCACCGTGGTCCTGGCGACCGCGGCGATCCTGCCCGCCGGCCCGTCCTATCCGTTCGTTACAGGAGTCCTCGCATGAACAAGATCACCCGCAAAAACGGCGGCGGCCAGCCGGGCTTCCACCTCGACAAGCGCAATGCCAAGCTCGCCGGCGTGTGCGCGGGGATAGCGGACTATGCCAATGTCGATCCGACCGTAGTCCGCATCGCCTTCGTCGTCGGCGCGTTCTTCAGCCTCGGCACGGCTGCGCTGGTCTACCTCGCGATCGCTCTGATCGCGGACTGACCCCGCGGCACCGGCGACGGCGATCCCGGCTTTCCGCGGGGCCGCGTGGTTCCGCGTCGTGCGAAACGAAGCCGGGAGGGGCGGGCCGGCCCCTCTATCGCGGATCACATGGCGGAAATGCCGCCGTCGAGCTTGATCTCCGCGCCGGTCATGAACCGGCTCTCGTCGCTGGCGAGATAGACGACGGCGTTGGCGATGTCGTTCGGTTCGCCCACGAACCTGAGCGGGATCTGCCGGGCGAGCTTTTCCATCAGCACGTTCTTTTCGAGGCTGTGCGCCTTGGCGGTGCCGTCGAGGATCGGCGTGTCGACGAAGGTCGGGTGGACCGAATTGCAGCGGATCTGCATGTTCTTCTTCGCGCAGTGGAGCGCGATCGATTTCGACAGCATCCACACCGCCGCCTTGGTCGAATTGTAGGCGGGCATGGTGTCGCTCGCGATCAGCCCTGCGATCGAGGAGATGTTGATGATCGAGCCCGGCGCGTGTTCGCGCATCAGCGGCAGGGCCTTCTGGCAGCCATGGAAGATCGAATCGACGTTCACCGCATAGCAGCGCTTCCAGTCCTCGAAGGTGCAGTCCTCGATGTTGCCGGCAACGCCGATCCCGGCATTGTTGACCAGCACGTTGAGCCCGCCGAGCCGTTCGCGCGCGGCATCGATCGCGGCGTCCCACTGGGCGGGGTCGGTCACGTCGTGGGCCATGCCGAAGGCGGTGCCGTCGCCCAGTTCGGCATTGATGATCGCGGCCGTCTCCTCGGCCCCTTCTCCGTTGATGTCGGTCGCGAGCACCCGGGCGCCTTCCTGCGCGAGGCGGATACAATGCGCCCGGCCGAGACCCTGCGCTCCGCCGGTGATGAGGGCCAGCTTGCCCTCGCAACGTTTCGTCATGTCAGTTCCTCTCCCAGAAAATGCGGCGTCAAAAGCATGGCGATCCGCACGTCGACGCCGTGGCCTGCCTCGCGCCACCTGGCGACGTAATCGCTCAGGCCCGACAGGGGGACGCGGTGGACCATGATGTTCTCGTCCACAAGCCCGCCGCCCTCGCCGACCCTTTCGAGCCCGGTCGCGCGCAGCAGGGTGAAGGATTCGGAAACCATCCCGGGCGAGGAGTAGAATTCGCCCAGCACCTCGAGCCGTCCGGCGCGGTAGCCGGTTTCCTCCTCGAGTTCGCGCGCGGCGGCCTCGAGCGCGTTCTCGTCCTCGCTCCCGTCGGCATCGCCGACGAGCCCGGCGGGGATTTCGAGGCAGAAACGCGATAGCGGCACGCGATATTGGCTGACGAGGATGACGTGGCGCGTTCCATCCGCGTCGGTGTCGATGGCGAGGATTGCGGCCGCCCGGATGCCGCGCGCGCGACCGACATATTCCCAGCGGCCGCGCGTCATGGCGGTGATGAACCGGCCCTCCCAGCGGACCTGTTCGGGCAGGTCGGCGTCCCGGTCTCTCGCGAAGGCGTCGTTTTGCGAGGCGGCGAATCCGTCGGTCATGGGGACCGGGCCTAGACTTCGATCAGCCGGTCGGGAAGCTCGTTTTCGCCATCCTCGGCGCGCGGGAAGTGCTGGGCGAGGATGAAGCCCACGTCGCGCACGCCCACCGCGAGCCCCTTGGCGATGCGGCCGGCGGCGATGTGGCCAAGCATGTCGCCCATCGCCTCGCCCCAGATTTCCGGCGAAACCTTTTCCGCGATCGGCCGGTCTGCGACGATCTCGGCGCGGTGCTCGCTCATGGAAAGGTAGATGAGGACGCCGGTGCGGCCATGGGTGCGCCCCTCGGCGCCGACCTTGAACAGGCGCACGGCGGTGTCGTGGACCCGCGCGGTGCGGACCGGGGCGGGGACGAGCAGCCACTTGACCGGTTCGAGCAGCTGCACCGCCCAGGCAAGCGCGAAGGCGACGAGGCCGAGCCCGATCGTCATGCTGGCGATTTCGCCGGTGGTCCATTCGTGGCTCCACCCGCCGACAAGGCCGTCCCACAGGTCGAGGAAGGGCTGGGGCAGGGCCGCGAACACGCTCATCACGGTGAAGGCCGCGCCCGCCGCCCACAGCAGCGCGATGTCGGCGTAGTCGTCCGAACGATCGGCGAGCACGGTCACGATCTCGCCCGAGGTCCGGCTCTCCGCTTCGGCGACGGCATTGGTGACGAGCTCGTGCCCGGCTTCGTCGAGATAGGCCATGATCTACCAGCCCCCGGAGGCGCCGCCGCCCCCGAACGAACCGCCGCCGCCGGAAAACCCGCCGCCACCGCCAAAGCCCCCGCCGCCGAAGCCGCCTCCGCGCCCGCCGCCCATCGCGCCGCGGGCGATGGCCGTGCCGACTTCCCACAGGATGATGTCGCGCGCCGTGCGGCCCCAGCCGCCGCCGTAATCGTCGTCGTCATCGTCACGCTTGCCCCACGGCCCGTTGCTGCGCGCGCGATACTTGCGGCGCTTGCCGGAGCGAATGATGGGAAGGACGAAGAAGATGAACATGAAGGCCAGCCAGATCAGCATTCCGACCGGAAAGCCGCCATCCTTCTCGCGCGCCTCGCCCGCTTCCTGCGCGATCCGCGCGGCTTCGTCCGGGGGCAGCATCAGCACTTCGACGATCGCGTCGGTACCCGCGACGATCCCGCCGGCATAGTCGCCTTCGCGGAAGGCGGGCACGATCTGGTTTTCGATGATGAGTTTCGAGACGGCATCGGTCAGCCAGCCTTCGACCCCGTAGCCGCTGGCGATGTGCACCCGCCGCTCGGTCGGGGCGACGAGCAGCAGCGCGCCGTCGTTGCGCTCCGCATCGCCCAGGCCCCATTCGCGGCCCAGCCGGTAGCCGTAATCGGCGATCTCGTATCCCTGGAGGTCGGGAACCGTGGCGACGACGAGCTGGCGTTGCGATTGCGCCTCGAGCGCTTCGAGCTGCTGCGTCAACTGCGCCTCGACATCGGACGGGATGATCCCCGCCTGGTCGACAACGCGCCCCGTGAGCGGCGGAAAATCCTGCGCGGCGAGGGGCGCGCCAAGAAGCGCCAGCAGCGAAGCGAGGAACAGGGCGATGCGCTTCATGCAGCCTCCTGCGTCACCATTGCGGAGACTTCGCGCACGAGACTGTCGACAGCGGCCTTGAGGCCGCTGTCGGAAGCGCCTTGGCGAAAACGTGGTAGCAAGCCGGCTTCGATGATGATCTTCGCGTCCTCGTCTTTCACCGTTTGCCGCTCGCCGGGAGCGACAGGCATGGGCAGCCCGTCATTGCGCTCACCATCGCCGATACGCCAGGCCCCGCTCAATTGCTCGTCATGTCGATCGAGGGTGCGACATCGGCGCCTTCGGTCACGGCCGAATAGGGCACCAGCGGCTCGGCGCCGTGAATGATGTTCGCGCCGATCGTGTCGGGGAAGGTGCGGATCGTCGTGTTGTACTGGCGCACCGCCTCGTTGTAGTCGCGGATCGCGACCGCGATGCGGTTTTCCGTCCCTTCGAGCTGGCTCTGCAGCGCGACGAAATTCTGGTTCGACTGGATCTGCGGATAGGCCTCGAAGCTGGCGAGCAGGCGGCCGAGGCCCTGGCCCAGCTGGCCCTGCGCGGCGGCGAACTGTTCCATCTTGGCCGGATCGTCGAGCTCCTCGGCCGACACGTTGATGCTGGTCGCACGGGCGCGGGCCTCGGTCACTTCGGTGAGGATGCCGCGCTCGCTTTCGGCCGCGCCCTGCACGACCTCGACCAGATTGGGGACGAGATTCGAGCGACGCTGGAACTGTGCCTCGACATCGGCCCACTTGGCCTTCGCATTCTCCTCGGCCGCGGGGACCGAATTGATCCCGCAGGCGGCGAGGCTCAGCGCGGCCATGGCGGCGAAAGCGCCGCGGAAAAGCGTCTTCAACGTCATCGAAATCCCTCCGAATGGCGCGCCGACCCGATGTGGAGGCGCGCGGCAATTTCCTGTATTGCGGATATAGCACACCCCTTGACCCTTTCAAGCGGGGGAAGGGCGGCCGATCGCCCTTGGCAGGCAGGAAGCGAGGCGGCAAAGGACAAGGCGTGTCGCAAGCAGGTACGGCAGGCAAGATACAGCAAGATACAGGGGGAACGCGAAGATGCTTTCGGAATTCCGCGAATTCATCGCCAAGGGCAACGTCATGCAGCTCGCCGTCGCGGTGATCATCGGCGGGGCCTTCGCGGTGATCGTGAAATCGCTCACCGACGAGATCATCATGCCGGTGGTCGGGGCGATCTTCGGCGGCGCGGACTTCTCGCAGTATTTCGTGCTGCTCTCGGTGCCCGATGGCTATGCCGGTTCGACGACCGACTATGCCGCGCTCAAGGAGGCAGGGGCCGCGATGATCGGATACGGCGCGTTCGCGACCGCGGTGATCAACTTCGTGATCCTGGCCTTCATCATCTTCCTGCTGGTGCGCTACACCAACCGGGTCATCGAGCGGTTCGAGAAAAAGGGCGAGGTCACGCCGCCCGAGGAAGTCGCCGGCCCGACCGAGATCGAGCTGCTGACCGAAATCAGGGATGCGCTCCGCAAGTAGCCGGACAGGATTGCCGACCCGCACGGCACCGCAAGGGCGACCGCCCGCCGGGAACCGAACACGGTCACTTCACATTCAGTTCCGAACCGCTATATCGGCTGTGTCGGAGCGATCCGACTATGACGATAAAGTGCAGCGTGCAATAGGCACAACGGACCCGGGGGCAGTACCCGGCGGCTCCACCACAAACCCTGAGATTTCAGGGCTTTCTGACGGGGCCGAACCAGGATCGACGTGGGCTGAAAAGCGTTGTTTTCGTCCGGGCTGAGTAACCCGTTAAAGGCTCAAAACCCATAAGTGCCAACGACAACGAAGCACTCGCTCTCGCTGCGTAATTTTAAGGCCTAACGGCCTGAATTTACAAAGCTAAAGCGCGGTTGGACCCACCGGGCAACAGAAGCGGATTCCGGGGGCCCGGGGGAGCCTAGCAACAGAATCCCCCACCCTCTCTTTCCATATCGGGCCGTCCAAATCGGCGAAGAACCCCCCATCGCAGGGAGGTGTTCAAAGTTGATTCGCCCGTTTCCCGTGCTACCTTCTCCACCGCTTCTGGCGGGAGACAGGCGTGCGCGGGTTCGCTTTATTCCTCTGCGTCGGCGCAGTCTTCGTGCTGGCGCCTTCCTCCGCGGCCGTCGCGGAGCCTTACCAGGCCTGGCTGTCCCGGCTGAAGGCGATCTGCGAGGCCGAGTGCCTTCCGCCCCGCGGCCTGCTTCGCAAGGCGCGTTTCGGGGATCGCGAGGAGGCGCGGACGTCGCGGCTGTGCTCCCCATCGGATTCGTCAGCCGCTGGAACGGCAAGTTCCTGCTCGTCGCGGGCCAGGACCCCGTCGACTTCAACCGGGTGGGGCGGCGCACGCCGCTGACCTATCGCCCGGTATTGCGCCCCAACGAGATCGTGGTCGAGATGGAGCCGGACGTCTTTTTCGACCTTCTCAACGTCCCGGTCCCGGGGTCGGTGCCGCGCGGCGAATCCTATGTCGACGAAAACGGAGACATCGTCGTCGCGCGCGACCGGATGCGTCATTTCAGCAAGCCCACCTTGCGCAAACTGCGCTCGATGTTCCGCAATCGCGTGATCGCGGTGCGCGGCCAGCCGCGGCTCGAGGTCGCCTTCAGGGGTGGGGTGCGTGACCGCCGGCGCAAGAAGCTTTTCATCGAACTGACGAGCGCCGAGGATCTCGTGATCCTCCCCCGCTTCGGCAAGGACGGGGAGGCGATCGTCGACGGCGAATTCGAACTGGAGCAAACGGTCGAGGCGGGCAATTCGGCCGGACGGTGACCGGCCGCTTTCCGGCGTGTGCGAGGCACCCGGCATTACCCCGGAGCTTCGCGGCAAGCCCCCGGTTCCGCGCTACTCGCCCCGCTCGCTTTCTCCCCGGGTCTCGCGCATTTCGCGTTCGAGCCGGAGGCAGTCGAGGATCTTGGCCCCGCCGAGAAACACCGCGCCGCTGGTGGCGAGGAAAAGGAGCTGGCCGAAAATGCCGGGATATTCCTCGAGATAGGCTGTGCCGCGGGTCATCGCGCCCAGCGCCAGCGCAAAGATGATCACGTAGGCCTCGAACCTCGTCTTGATGACGAACAGCCTCGCGATCTTGTGCAGCATGGTCTCTCCTGCCCGTTAAGGCCTATCCGATGCAAGCCATGTGCCAAGCGCGGAGGCACGGCGATCGGATTGGTTAACGCGAAGAGGAATGTAAGCCCATCCGACGCACCCGCGCAAATGCGTTAACCATGATCAGGCGAGCACCGAGAGATCGAGCGCGGCGAGCAGTGCCGTACGGGCGGTGACCACGTCTCGCGCGAGGGCGTCGCTGCCCAGATCCGCCGGATCGATCTGTTCGGGCCATTTCTCGCGGATCACCCGATCGATCCTGTCCGCCTTGCGCTCGTCGAGCAGGAAGCGCGGGTCGACCGTCGCCGGATCGCACACCACCCTGAGCCGCAGGCAGGCCGGGCCGCCACCGTTCGCCATGCTCTGCCGGACATCGACCGGGACCACGTCGCGGATCGGGCCGTTCGCGGCGACCATCTCCTCGCACCACGCCCATACGCTGGCGGATTCGCGGCATTCCTCGGGCACGATCAGCGCCATCGCCCCGTCGGGCAGCGTCAGCAACTGCGCGTTGAAGAGATAGGTCCGGATCGCCTCGGCAAGGCTGACCTTGTCCGAGGGCACCTCGACGACTTCGAGCGCGGGAAAGGCGGCGCCGATCGCATCATGGGCACCCTGCCGGTCGGCGAAGGCCTCGGCATGGGTGAAGAGCACGCGTTCATTGGCGACCGCGACGACATCATTGTGGAACGCGCCGGCCTCGATCGCGGCGGGGTTCTGCTCGATGAAGACGCATTTGCCCGGATCGAGCCCGTGCGCGCGCGCGACGAGGCGGCTGGCCTGTTCGTGCTGGCGGGCGGGGAAGCGGCCCCCGGGCCTGCCATAGACGAACACTTCGACGCCTGCCTCGCCATGGCTGTCGCACAGGCGCATGTGATTGGCCGCGCCCTCGTCGCCGAAACTCGGCGGAACCGGGGGATGCAGCGCGAAATGATCGGCATTGCCGAAGGCGATCGCGAGCTGGCGCTGCGTGTCCGGCCATTCCTGCGCGCGGTGGAGCATGGTGACGAGATTGGCGGGCGTGATGTGGCAGCGCCCGTCCGCCGTGTCGGGGGCGGGCGAGACGGTCGCGGCATTGGCGGTCCACATGCTCGAAGCCGACCACGGCGCCGCGCGCAGGGCCGGGTCCTCGCTCCCGTCGAGCGCGAGCTGCCCGGCCAGCACCCCGTTCGGCCGGGGGAGCGGCAGGAGGAAGCCCTGCACGCCGAGCCGCGCGAGGTTGCCGCGCATCTTGGCGAGGCCCTGCAGCGCCGCCGCGCGCGGGTAGGACGGGTCGCCCTTGTGGCTGGCGCTCGCGATGTTGCCGAGGCTCAGCCCCGCGTAATTGTGCGAAGGCCCGACGATGCCGTCGAAATTGATCTCGACGAGACCGCTCACCGCGCCACGCTCCACACCTCGTCGCCTTCGCCGACATCGAGCGCGTCCGCCGCGGCGCTGTCGATCGCGATTCCGAAGCCGCCTTGCGCATCGCCCGTAAGAACGCGCGCGCCGTAGCAGGCGCGGAAGCCTGCCAGCCGGCCGGTGGCGAGGATCGCGCGCTCGCCCTCGGCAAGGTCGATGTCCTCGACCACCGCGCGCACGCTGTTGCGCACGGTGGTCACCTCGTCGGTGCGGGCGATCATGGTCGGGCCGCCGTCGAAGATGTCGACATAGCCTTCGTAGCTGAAGCCCTCGTGTTCGAGCATCCGCATCGCCGCTCGCCCCGTGGGGTGGGGCACGCCGATCACGCTGCGCGCGTCGTCGTCGAGCATGGCGACATAGACCGGGTGCTTGGGCATGAGGTCGGCGATGAACTGGTTGCCGTTGATCGCGTTGAAATAGTCGGCCTCCTGGAAACTCATCCCGAAGAAACGCCCCGCGACCCCGTCCCAGAAGGGCGATCCGCCGCGCTCGTCGATGATCCCGCGCAGTTCGGCGAGGATCTTGTCGGCGAAACGTCTGCGATGCATCGCGATGAACAGGTAGCGCGACCGCGCGAGCAGCAGGCCGAGGCCCCCGGCTCGTTCATTGGGGTGGAGGAACAGCCCGCCGACTTCGGAAAAGCCTTCGAGGTCGGTGACCAGGCTCAGCATCTCGGCGCGCACGGTGCGGTCGAGTTCCTTAGAATACTGGGTCAGCGTGTTGAGGCGATAGGAATAGAACGGCCAGCGCTGGCCCACCATGGTCATGAGCTGGCTGGTTCCGCGCACCGCGCCGGTCTCGTGATTCTCGAGCACCAGCACGAATTGTTCCGCAGTCAGTTCCTCGCCGCTGTTCGCGAATGCCCGGGCGGCCGCATCGAGCTTGCTCTTCAGCGCGGTGCGGTCGGCCGGCAGGTTGGTGAAGCCGCCGCCCGTCAGCTTGGCCATTTCGTAGAGATGTTCGAGATCATCGGGGCGCGCGGCCCGCAGGAGGAAGCTCATGCTCCCGCTCCTTCGCCGGCTTCGCGTTCGCCCAGCGCGCCTTCGGCCAGCCGTTCGATCACGCGGGCGGAAAGCACGGCGCGCTCGGCAAGACTGGGAACGATCAGGAATTCGTCCGGCGAATGGATCGCGCCGCCGCGCACGCCCATCGTGTCGACCACGGGCACGCCGCAGGCCGCGATGTTGTTGCCGTCGCACACGCCGCCGGTCGATTGCCAGCGGATGTCCTGGCCCAGCTCCGCGCCGCATTCGCGCACGAGGTCGAACAGGGCCTGCGCGCGCGCGTCGACCGGCTTGGGCGGGCGGGTGACGCCGCCGTGGCGGACGACGGCGACCTCGTGCGCGGCGGCGATCTCTTCGAGGACGCTGTCCAGCGCCGTGTCGAACCCCTCCATCGCCCGGCTCGATTTAGGGCGGATGTTGAAGCGCACCAGGGCATGGTCGGGGACGACGTTGTTCGGCCCCCCGCCTTCGAGCCTTGCCGGGTTCACCGTGATGTCCTCGCCTTCCATCGCTTTCAGTCGCAGGATCAGGTCCGCCGCCGCGACGATGGCGTTGCGCCCGTCCTGCGGGTTGCGTCCGGCGTGGGCGGATCGGCCCGTGATCGCTACCGCGTAGTTCCCGGTGCCCCCGCGCTCATGGGCGAGCGTGCCGTCGGGAAGCGCGGCGGGTTCGTAGGTCAGCGCGGCGAGCTTGCCCCTGGCGAGCTCCTCGATCAGCGGGGCGCTGGCGAGCGAGCCGGTCTCCTCGTCCGAATTGATCATCACGTCGTAGCCGAGGCCCGGGGCCGCCGGGCTCTGCTCGAACGCCGTCAGCGCGTGGAGCATGACCGCGATCCCGCCCTTCATGTCGGCCACTCCGGGTCCGTTCAGGGTTTCCTCGTCGAGCCAGCGCCGATGCTGGAAAGGATGGTCGGGAGGGAAGACCGTGTCCATGTGGCCGGTCAGCAGGATCCGCCGATTCGCCCGCGGGCGCACGCGTACGACGAGGTGCCGGCCATTTGCCTTTTCGTATGGGCTGCCGTCGCCCGCGATCGCGGTGACGGGCGCGGGATCGACCAGTTCCACCGTGCCCGGCAGCGCCGCGAAGGCTTCGGCCAGCGCATCGGCCTGCCGCGCGAGCCCTTCGAGATGGCCCGAGCCGGTGTTGATCGCGCTCCACGCCTCGACCTGTTCGAGCATCGCGGTCGCATCGATGGCGGGGGAGCTTCGCCTGTCCATCCCCGCTTCCTAGCCGCCCGCGCGCGCCGTTCCAACCCGTGCCCGGGATGCGCCGGTTGCAAAGGGCGGGGCGCTTCGCCATAGCGCCAGCCGTTCTCCTCCCCCGGGACCCGTTCACGCGAGTCATTGAGGACACGAAACTATGGCAGAGATGATCACCCGCGCCGGCCTGTCGGTCGATGGCCGGCTGGCGGATTTCCTCGAGCGCGAAGTGCTGAAGCCCCTCGGACGGGACACCGAGGCGTTCTGGGACGGTTTTGCCCGACTACTCGCCGATTTCGCCCCGCGCAACGCCGCCCTGCTCGAAAAGCGCGAGGATCTGCAGCGCCGGATCGACACCTGGCATGAGGAACGCCGCGGCCAGCCGCATGACGCGGCGCAATACCGCGCCTTCCTCGAGGAGATCGGCTATCTCGTGCCCGAGCCGGGCGATTTCGCCATCGCGACCGAAAACGTCGATCCCGAGATCGCGACGATGGCGGGCCCGCAGCTGGTTGTCCCGATCCTCAACGCGCGCTTTCTGCTCAACGCGGTGAATGCCCGTTGGGGGAGCCTCTACGATGCCTTCTACGGCACCGACGCGCTCGACGCGCCGCCCGCGAAGCCCGGCGGTTACGACCCGGCGCGCGGCGCCGCGGTGATCGCGCGCGGGCGCGCCTTTCTCGACGAGACCTTCCCGCTGAAGGACGGCAGCTGGAGCGACATAGCCGGGCCGGACGACATCGCGCTGGTTGATGAAACCCAATATGTCGGCCGGACCGAGGCCGGGCTTCTGTTCGTGAACAACGGGCTCCATGTGGAGATCGTGTTGGATCCGACGACCGATGTCGGCAGGTCCGACAAGGCGGGCATATCCGACATCGTCATCGAAAGCGCGCTCACCACCATTGCCGACTGCGAGGATTCGGTCGCGGCGGTGGACGGAGACGACAAGCTCCTGGCCTATTCCAACTGGCTCGGGGTCATCCGGGGCGACCTTGAGGAGAGCTTCGAGAAGGGCGGCAAGACGCTCACCCGCAAGCTGGCGGGCGACAAGGCCTACACCGCGCCGGACGGTTCCAGCCACGCCCTGCCGGGCCGCAGCCTGCTGTTCGTGCGCAATGTCGGCCACCTGATGACCAATCCCGCGATCCTCCTGCCCGACGGCAGCGAAATCCCCGAAGGTCTTATGGACGCGGTCTTCACCAGCGCGATCAGCACGCTCGACGTCGAGGGCCACGCGAAATACGGCAACAGCCGGCGCGGCAGCATCTACATCGTCAAGCCCAAGATGCACGGGCCGGAGGAATGCGCCTTCACCAACGACCTGTTCGATTCGGTGGAGGACCTTCTCGGCCTCAAGCGCCACACGATAAAGGTCGGGGTGATGGACGAGGAGCGCCGCACAAGCGCCAACCTTTCCGCCTGCATCCACGCGGTGAAGGACCGGATCGTGTTCATCAACACCGGCTTTCTCGACCGGACGGGGGACGAGATCCACACCTCGATGCGCGCCGGGCCGATGATGCGGAAAGGTGCCATGAAGGGCGCCGCCTGGCTCCAGGCCTACGAGGCTCGCAACGTCGCGATCGGGCTTCGCCACGGCCTGTCGGGCAAGGCGCAGATCGGCAAGGGGATGTGGGCCGCGCCCGACCGGATGGCCGCGATGATGGAGGAGAAGATCGGGCACCTGCGCGCAGGCGCGAACACCGCCTGGGTGCCGTCCCCCACCGCCGCGACGCTCCACGCGCTGCATTATCACCGCGAAAACGTGTTCGAGATCCAGGCGGGCCTGCCGGATGCCCCCGGGCTCGACGCGCTGCTCACCATCCCGCTGGCCGAGAACACCAATTGGCCCGAGGACGAGCTGCGCGAGGAGCTCGACAACAACTGCCAGGGCCTGCTCGGCTACGTAGTGCGCTGGATCGACCAGGGCGTCGGCTGTTCCAAGGTCCCCGACATCGACGACGTGGGCCTGATGGAAGACCGCGCGACGCTGCGCATCTCCTCGCAGCACATCGCAAACTGGCTGCATCATGGCGTGGTGAGCGAGGAACAGGTGATGGATTCGCTGCGCCGCATGGCCGCCAAGGTGGACGCGCAGAACGAGCAGGACCCGCTCTACCGCCCGCTGATCGGCAACGAGGACGGGCCTGCCTTCAGCGCGGCGAGGGACCTGATCTTCAAGGGCGCCGAACAGCCGAGCGGCTACACCGAACCATTGCTGCACCAGTGGCGGGCGCGCGCCAAGGCGGAATAAGGCGCCCGCCGGGGCCGGGTCGAACCTCGCTCAACCTAGGTTGCATTTGGAACGACGCCGCCCCCGGATGCTTGGTGCGGGTGATGACGCAAGCCGAACTCCATGTCCTTGGCTGGGGCATCGCCCTCCTGTTTTCCTACGGGGCGATCCATCTCGCCGGGCTCGAAACCATCCGCTGGCTCAAGCCCGAACGCCACCGGCACGGCCCGCTCGGCCTGCTGCTGACCTTCTGGGGCCTCGCGCTGCTCCACATCATCGAGATCGGCATCGCCGCTTTCGTCGTCGCAACCCTGCTGGAGGACCCGGCCAACGGGATGCTGATCGACGGGATGAACGGCACCGACGCGGCCGATCACCTCTATTTCGCCGGCATTTCCTTCTCGACGCTCGGCTACACCGGGATGGAGGCGCACGGGCCGATCCGGCTGATGGTGATGATGGTCTCGCTTTCCGGCTTCATGCTGATCACCTGGTCGGCGACCTTCATCTACACGATCTGGGGCGAAAGCTTCAGGCAGTGAGCCGCCGGGCGAGCGCGACGAATTCGCCGACGCCCAGCGTCTCGGCGCGGCGCGTCTCGTCGATACCGAGGCCCGCCAGCGCCTCGCGCGCGCCGGGCACGGATTTGAGGCTCTGGCGCAGCATCTTGCGGCGCTGGCCGAACGCGGCTTCGGTCAGGCGTTCGAGGACTCGGGCCGAAACGCCCGCGGGCGCTTCGGCAGGGGAGATGTGGACCACCGCGCTCATCACCTTGGGCGGCGGGGTGAAGGCGCTGCGGTGGACCTTCAGCGCGAGCTTCGCCTCGGCGCGCCACTGGGCGAGCACGGCCAGCCGGCCATAGGCGCCCGTCCCCGGCTGAGCGACGATCCGTTCGGCCACCTCGCGCTGGAACATCAGCGTGAGCGAGGTCCACTGCGGCGGCCATTGCTCCCCCGACAGCCATTTCACGAACAGCGCCGTGCCGACATTATAGGGCAGGTTCGACAGCACCGCGAAGGGTTCGCCGCCCATCGCCGCGCCCTGATCGAGCTTCAGCGCATCGCCCTCGATCACGCTGAGCCGGCCCGGAAACGCCTCGCCCAGTTCGGCCAGCGCGGGGAGGCAGCGGCGGTCCATCTCGATCGCGGTCACGCGCGCCCCGGCTTTCAGCAGGGCGCGGGTGAGCCCGCCGGGGCCTGGCCCGACCTCGAGCACCGCGCGGTCCGACAGGTCCCCGGGGATGGCGGCGATGCGGGCGAGCAACTGCTCGTCCAGCAGGAAGTTCTGTCCCAGCGCCTTCGATGCCGAGAGGCCGTGGCGCGCAATGACCTCGCGGATCGGGGGGAGGGCGGTCACGCCGCTGCCCGCACGCGCGCGCACTCGGCGGCCATGCGGATCGCGGCACACATCGCGCCGGGATCGGCCACGCCCCTGCCCGCGATGTCGAAGGCGGTGCCGTGATCGGGCGAGGTGCGGATGATCGGCAGGCCCAGCGTGACGTTGACGCCCTCGTCGAATTCTAATGCCTTCAGCGGGATCAGGGCCTGGTCGTGATACATGCACAGCGCCGCGTCATAGGTGGCGCGCAGGCGCGAGGTGAACAGCGCATCGCCCGGCACGGGACCGACCACGGCGAACCCTTCGCCCTGCAGGGTGCGGATCGCCGGTTCGATCACGCGGGCCTCCTCGTCGCCGAACCGGCCGCCTTCGCCCGCGTGCGGGTTGAGCCCGGCGATCGCGAGGCGCGGGCGGGCGATGCCGAAATCCCGCGCGAGGCCGGCTGCGACGATGCGGGCCTTGTGGGCGATGAGATCGCTCGTGAGCAGCGCCGGCACCTCTGACAGCGCGCAGTGGACGGTGAGCGGGACCGTGCGAAGGCTCGGCCCGGCCAGCATCATCACCGCGTCGCGATAGGGCAGGCGGCAGGCATCGGCGAGGAATTCGGTCTGGCCCGGCGTCGTGAAACCGACCGCGGCCAGTTCCGCCTTCGCGATCGGGGCGGTGACGAGCGCCGCGGCGACGCCGCCGAGCGCGAAGCGGGCGGCATAGGACAGCGAGGCGAGCGCCAGCTTCGAGCCGGCCTCGGACGGCCGGCCCGGCGTGTAGGGCGCATCGAGCCCGGCCATCACGGGCAGCCCGGCGGAGAAGGCGAACAGCGCCTCGGCCGGCTCGGCGATCGGGACCAGCGGGCAGTCGAGACCGCGCGCCGCGATCGCCGCGCGCAGCACCTCGGGCCCGCCGACGACGAAGAAGGGATGCGGCGCACCCCGCGGCGGTGCGGTCCGATCGCGCTGGACCCAGGCTTCGGCGATGATCTCCGGCCCGATCCCCGCCGGATCGCCGAGCGACAGCGCGATCGGAGCTTCGGGTGTCACCGCCTGCAGGCCCCGCTCGCCGGATCAGTTGTATTCGATGTAGGCGTCGTTGCGGAGGTCGCGCAGGTAACGCTGGGCGCGCTTGTTGATCCGCTCCTGCTCGATCTGGTCCATCACCTCGTCGAAGCTCGGCCCGCCGACCTGTTCCGGATCGTCGCGCCCGCACAGCATCAGCACGCGCACCCCTTCCTCGGGCGAGCCGAAGGGCGGGGTGGTCTGGCCGATCTGCATGTTGAGGATGATGGCGCGCAGCTGTTCGGGCAGGTTCGCGGCGCGGATCTGATCGTTCGAGACCACCGTCGCCCCCAGCACGTCGCGCGCGCTTTCGGCATCGGCGCAGCTGCGAAGTTCGCTCACGAAGGCGGCGAATTCGTTGACCTTGGCCTCGGCTTCTTCCTGGCTCACGTCGGGTTCGAAGTTGATCGCGATCTGCTTGAGGTTGAGCAGCGAATCGGCCGGATCCGCCATCGCCACCTTGCGCTTGTTGATGAGGTAGATGATCGAGAAGCCGCCCGGGATCTCGATCGGGCCTTTGAGCTGCCCCGGCTGCATCCCCCCCAGCGCCGCGTCGAGCTGCGGCGGCAGCTGGCCAAGCCGGATCCAGCCGAGATCGCCGCCGACGACCGCCGTGGTCGCCTCGGAGAACTGGCGGGCATAGGCGACGAAGCTGCCGCCCTGGCGCAGCTGTTCCATGATCCGCTGCGCGTTCTGGAGCACCGCGGCGCGGTTTTCCTGCGTGGCGGAGAGATAGATCTCGCCCACCCGGTATTCGTCCTGCCCGCGCGATTCCTCAAGCCGTTCGAGCACGTCGTTGACCTCTTCGGCCGAGACGTTGACGAAGGGCATGATGTTGCGGCGCAGGAGGTTCTCCCACGCGATCTCGCCCGCGATCTGCCGCTTGAGCGCGGCGGGCGAGGACCCGATCGAGCGCAGGTATTCGCCCATCTTGTCGGTTTCCTGCCCGAAATTCTGCGCGGCGAGCTGTGCATAGGTCTGCTCGATCTCGGCCTCGCTGACCGGCATTTCGAGCGCTTCGGAAGCCTGGATCTTGAGCGTCTCGTCGATCAGGTTCCGCAGGACCTGGACGCGCAGCCGTTCGAGCTCCTCCTCCGACACTTCGGCTTCCGACGCCGAGGTGACGAGCGCGACGCGCTGTTCGATGTCGGTGCCGGTGATGACATAGCCGTTGACCACCGCGGTGGCTGTGCGGGTGTTCGGGTTCTCCTTGTCGAAGATCCGGATGTCGTCGGGGATGCCGAAGGGATTGTCGGCGGTCGGCACCGCGAGCGTCTGCGCCGCGGCCGGCAGGACCGGGACGGCGGACATCGCCAGAGCCGCTAAGGCGGCAGTCATGGTCTTCATCATGTTCGTCGAATTCACGTGTTCGTTTCCGTCCTGATTCGTCGCCGGGCGGGCGGCCCCACGCCCGCGCCCGAAGGTCGCTTCCCTTGCCGAAGCGGGGCTGAACCTGCGCTGAGTGAAAGGCAGCCGGCCCCGGTGTCTCGGGCTCTTGCGGGCGTCCTCTAGCCCGTTTTGCCTCCGCTGCCAATTCGCGACGCGTCTCAGCGGAAGCCGAGATTGCGCAGCGCGAAGAAGAGCTGGAAGGAATTGCCCCGCGCCGCGTCGCCCGCGGTGATGTAGTCGCGCCGCCAGGTGAAGCCGAATTCGAGGCATTCGTCCTGGTAGGAAACGCCGAGCCGCGTGCGGATCGGCTCGAACCCGTCGGGCGCGAAGACCGGGTCCTCCTCCGCGCTCGTCAGGTTGAACACGCCCGATCCGAACACCGCCCAGTTGTTGGCGAAGGCGACGCGCGCGGCGGTGCGGAATTCCTCGCGGTCCTGCAGGTCCTCGACGGTCTGGATGTCCCGGTTGAGGCGCAGGTAGCCGACCTCGAGATAGGTCCGGCGCGAACCGACCGCGGCGTCGATCTCGTTGCGGCGGAAGGCGAGGTTGTTCTTGTCCAGCCGGAAGCGGTGGGTGAAGGCGACGAAATCGCGGTATCGCACCTCGGTCCGGCCGACGAAATCGGACACCCTTTCGGAAAGGCCGGTGCCGACGGGGAAGATGTCCTGCTTGTCCTCCAGCCGGTAGGACTGGCCCACCGTGGTCTTGACCCGCCAGCCGGGCCGGTTGAGTTCCCAGTCGAGCCCCCAGGTCACGCGCGCCCCGTCCTCGACCCGGTCGTAACCGGGAAAGCGGTTCAGGGCGAAGAGGTTCGAATCCTCAAGGTCGATCGCCCGCGCGTCCTCGTTGGGGACGGCGAGGTTCTCGATCGGGGGGCTCGCGACGAACTGGAGGCGGGGCTTGAGCACCTGCGTGCCGCCGAAGGCCTCGCCGACGAAGGGCCATTCGATGTCGATCGCCCCGATCGCGACGCCGCGGCCGGTCCAGCCTTCGTTCCCGCGATAGATCTCGGTGAGCGTCGAGCCGGTGTTGGAGGTGTGGTAGATGTCGCCCCGCACCAGCGCGCTGAAGCTGACGACCTGGCCGAGCCCGGTCAGCGTCCTAAGGTCCCAGCGGGCTCCGGCGAAGGCACGCTGCGTGTCCTGCCCGTCGGTCCGCAGCAGCGCGAGCGTGTTCGCCTGGAATTGCACCTCGCCGCCAAGCAGGGGATCCTCGACGATCCGGCGATAATCGAACGCGGGGAGCGCGATCGGGATCTGGCCCTGGTCGGCGTTGATCCGCAGCGTCTGCGTCGCCCAGCCGGCGAGGCTCAGATAGGAATCCTCGTCGATCCGTTCCAGGTTGACGGTCGAGCGCAGCCGGTCGTCCCGGCTGAGGTCGTAGCGGCGCAGGAAGGTCCGGTCGCTCGCCGCGCGGACCGATCCGGTGAGGCTCCAGTGCTCGGTGAACTGGAAGCGGCCATTGGCGAAGAGATAGCCGCGCGGGTCGCTTTCGGTTTCGGCCTGCCCGTCGAAGTCGGCGACGCGGCTGCTTTGCGTCAGGTAGCCGGTGACCTGGTAGGCGCCATTGCCCGTCAGGTGCCGCCATTCCGCCCGCACCATCGGCGCGACCGCGGAAAAGACATAGGCGCCGAGCGTCAGGTCCTTGTTGTCGGCGAGGCGCCAGAAATAATCGCCCGACAATTCGAGCCCGTTGACCTGCGTCACCCGGATGTTCGGCACGAGGAAGCCCGAGACCGCGTCGCCATCGGTGTTGAGCGAAAGGCCGGGCAGCGGGAGCAGGCGCTGGCCGAACAGTTCGAGCATGGCGCCGCGAAAGCGCACCTGCGCCTTGTCCGGATCGTAGATCACCCGGTCGGCGGTGATGCGCCAGGACGGATCCCTGGCGCAGCCGTCCTCGCCGGTGACCGGGCAGGCGGTGTAGGCCGCGCTTTCGAGCAGGATCGTCCCGCTCTGCGCGCGCGCGGCAGAGCGCGCGGCGAGGCGCCCGCCCGCGCGCAGGGCGATGAGCAGTTCCTCCATCGCCCCCGCCTCGAATTCGTCGGTCAGTTCGATCTGGTCGGTGAAGAGCTGGTTGCCGCCCTCGTCGACGAAGCGGATGTTGCCCGTCGCGACGATCCGCCCGCTGTCGCGGTACCACATGACCTCGTCGGCACGGACCGAGCGGTCCTCGCTGCGCAGCACGACATCGCCGCGGGCGGTGACGATCTCGGCCTCGGCGTCGTAGGAAAGCTCGTCCGCCTCGAAGTCGAGCACGCGCCCGCCTGCCGCATCCTCGCCGGGTTCCGCCAGGTCCAAGGGAGACCCGGCCGCGCCGGGCAAGGGATCGGCCGCGCCGGGCGGAGGGTCGGCATCCTGCAGGGCGGCGGCGAGCAGCGGGGCAGGGTGGGCCGCGGCGGGAAGCGCGTGGACCAGCGCCGCCGGGGCGAGGCCGGCCAGCGCGAGCGCCCGCGCCGTCGCGACAGGCGAAGCGGCCCGGCCCGGCAGGGCACGCATCGCACCGGGCGCGGGAATGCGCGAGGGCCCCGTTGATCCTGCCGTCATGCCTTGCCTATTGCACCGCACGCGCCTAATCGCAATCGCCATTCACGGCCCGGTCCGAGCGCTCGTTCCGCCCCCGCGATCCGCCCGTCGAGGCAGGAGCGATCAGCCGTCTGATGCGTTCGACCGGGCGAACGCTCGATCTGAATTTTCGCTTCGCCCGGCCTTGCGGGGGAGCCAATCCGGGAGAACCCATGCAATTCCGTTTCAGCGACAGCCCGCCCTCCCACGTCCGGCTCCACGCCCGGGTGCTGAACCAGGAGGACATGCCCTCCGACCTCGACCAGGCCGTGGCCGAAGGGGCGAGGGCGGCGCGGTTCAAAGGCAGCGCGGGACAGGTCTTCGAGACGTTTTCGATGAAGGACGGCACGCTGCGCCGGCTCGCGCTCGCCGGGGCGGGTGAGGCGGATGCGACGCTGCGCCGGCTCAACCTCGAGAAGGCGGGGGCCGCGCTCGCCGCGAAATATCTCGTTTCGGGCGAAAGCGCGATGGTGCTCGACCTCGGCCATGCCGACCTTTCGGGCGAGGAGGCGGCAGCGGCGCTGCTGGGCCTGCGCCTGCGGTCCTGGCGGCTCGACACCTATCGCACGAAACTGCCCGCGGACAAGCGTCCCAGCCTCGAGACGGTCCATGTCGTCGGCGCGCCCGACGGCACCCACGACGCCTGGGCCGAGGCCGAGGCGGTCGCCCGCGGCGTCGAATTCACCCGGACGCTCGTTACCGAACCGGCCAACAGGCTCTATCCCGAAAGCTTCGTCGCGCTGTGCGAGAAGGCGTTCGAGGGTACCGGTGCGGAGCTGATCGTGCTCGATGAAGAGGCGATGGAAAAGCTCGGCATGGGTGCCCTGCTCGGCGTCGGGCAGGGCTCCGAACGGGCGAGCCGCATCCTCGCGATCCGCTGGAACGGCGGCAGGACCGGGGACAGGCCGAGCGTCTTCGTGGGCAAGGGCGTGACCTTCGACACCGGCGGCATCTCGCTGAAGCCGCCGCCGGGCATGGAGGACATGAAATGGGACATGGGCGGCGCGGGCGCGGTCGCGGGCGCGCTGCTGGCGCTCGCCGGGCGCAAGGCGAAGGCCAACGTGATCGGCGTCCTCGGCCTGGTCGAGAACATGCCCGACGGCAAGGCGCAGCGCCCCGGCGACATCGTCACCACGATGAGCGGGCAGACGGTCGAGGTACTCAACACCGATGCCGAAGGGCGGTTGGTCCTGTGTGACGCGCTGCACTGGGCGCAGGAGGAATTCGATCCCGCGCGGATCGTCGACCTGGCGACGCTGACGGGTGCCATGATCATCGCGCTCGGCAACGAGCATGGCGGGATGTTCGCCAATGACGACAAGCTCGCCGGGCAGCTCACCTGCGCGGGCGAAGGCGTCGGCGACAGGCTTTGGCGGCTCCCGCTCGCCCCTGCCTACGACAAGCTGATCGACAGCCCGATCGCCGACATGAAGAACGTGGGGCCGCGCGAGGCCGGTTCGATCACCGCGGCGCAGTTCCTCCAGCGCTTCATCCGCAAGGGCACGCCCTGGGCGCATCTCGACATCGCCGGCATGGTCTGGTCGACCAAGCCGGGCCATACGTGGGACAAGGGCGCGACCGGCTACGGCGTTCGCCTGATCGACCGTTTCGTGAAGGAAAACCTGGAGTAAGCGCGCTTGCCCAAGATGCGCCGCAAGGCCGACCTGCCGTCGAAGACCTGCGCGGCCTGCGGCCTGCCCTTTGCCTGGCGCAGGAAATGGGCGCGCGACTGGGACAACGTGCGCTATTGTTCCGAGCGATGCAGACGAACGAAGGGGCAGGGGACGGTGCGGCCGTGACCCCCTGCAGCGAACCGGCGGGCACGGGATGAAAGTCGATTTCTGGCAGATTTCGCGCGATCCCCCGGCCCGTGTCGTCGCGCTCATCGCCGCGCGCGTGCTGGCGCAGGGCGAGCGTCTGCTGGTGGTCAGCGCCGATGCCGAACAGCGCCAGCTCATCGCCAAGGCGCTGTGGGCCGCCGGTCCCGAGAGCTTCCTTGCAAACGGCCATGCGGGCGCTGCGGGCGAGGAGCGCCAGCCGATCCTGCTGTCCGACGTGTGCGAGGCGCCCAACGGGGCGAGCCACGTCGTCTTCGCCGACGGCGCGTGGCGCGAAAGCACCGGCTTCGCGCGGCTTTTCCTGCTGTTCGGCGAGGACACGCTCGACGCCGCACGCGGCACCTGGCGCACGCTCGCCGGCGCGGCGGGGGTCGAGCGATCCTTCTACCGCCAGGATGGCGGCAGGTGGACGAAGATCGCATGAAAGCCTCGCCACCGCGCGCCCGGTCCGGCCCGTGGCGGCGGTCGCTCCTCGCGCCCGGGCTTGAACTGCCGCGCCGCCGGGGCTAAGCGCGCGCGCGACGTTACCGGCCGGGAACGCACGCGTTCCGGGCCACGCCTTCCCCGAGCGCCCAGCAGCGCCCCCTTTCTAGACCAAGGAACACCCAAGATGGCGGTCACCCGCACCTTTTCGATCATCAAGCCCGACGCGACCAAGCGCAACCTGACCGGCGCGGTCACCAAGATGCTGGAAGAGGCGGGCCTGCGCGTCGTCGCTTCCAAGCGCATCCGCATGACCCGCGAACAGGCCGAAGGCTTCTATGCGGTCCACAAGGAACGGCCCTTCTTCGGCGAGCTGGTCGAGTTCATGATGAGCGAACCGGTCGTCGTGCAGGTCCTCGAGGGCGAGGACGCGGTCAAGCGCAACCGCGACGTGATGGGCGCGACCAACCCGGCCGAAGCTGCCGAGGGCACGATCCGCAAGGAATACGCGCTTTCCATCGGGGAAAACACCGTCCACGGATCGGACAGCGAAGAAAACGCGAAGATCGAGATCGAATTCTTCTTCAGCGAGGACGAAATCGTCGGCTGATCCTGCTCCCGATCGACGCGAAAGGGCCGTCCCGGCGCGGGGCGGCCTTTTCCTTGCCTGGCGCCCGCGCCCCGGGCGAAGGGGGTCGGCGTTACCCCGTCGCTAGCGTGAAACGGGCGAGCTGGTCCGAATGGGCGCGGTGCGCGCCGCGCTCGCTGCTTGCCATTTCCGCCCGCATCGCGGCGAGCGCGCGCGCCGTGAGGTCGAGCCCGAGTTCGGCATAGGTGCGCCGCATCTCGCCCTCCCAGTCGGTGCCAAGCGCATCGAAATCGAGCCGCGCGACCGGCCCGCGCCAATGCTTCAGCGCCTCGGCCATGCGCGCTTCGCGCAGGGCGATCTTGTGCCGCCACAGCGCCTCGATCTGTGCGAGGTCGCAATTGTCCGACTGGACCGCCATCTGGTTCGCCGCAAGCGAGACCGCGCTCTTCAGCACCAGTTCGCGCTCGCGCTGCGCGATGACGAGGCGCGCATCGGGAAACTCGGCGAGCAGCGTCGCGAGATCCTCGGCGAAGGCGGGCACCTTCATCACCCGCGGCAGGTGCCCCACGCCGCGATGGGCCGCATCGGTCCGCAGCATCCGGGAGAATTCGCGGTAGATCGCGCCCGGATCGCGCGCCTCGCTCCAGGCGGAATAGGAGGGGATGCGCCACTGCGATTCGTAGATCGAATGGTGCAGCGCCGCCGAGATCCAGGCGAGCTCCTCCTCGGCCCGCGCGGGAGCCATCGGGTGGATCGATTGCAGCCACGGGTTGAGCGCGCCGAGCAGCGCGAGGTCGAGCGCGCTCTTCGCCCGGTTGACCCCGAACCGCGAGGGCACGGGATGATAGGCGTCGCAATAGCGGGTGTGCGAATGGGCGGGGTCGGCGGCGAGCAGCTTGTGGATGCGGGTCGTGCCCGAGCGCATGTGGCCGATCACGATGATCGGCGCCGCCAGCGCGGTCCGCGCCAGTTCCGGCCGCCGTGCCCAGAGCGCGCCGAGGCGCAGGCGGTTGCGGACCGCGCGCACGAGCTGGCCGTGGGCCATCGCCCGGCCGAGCGGGTTGAGATCGGCTTCCTCGCGCACGGCGGCGGCGATCCGGGCGAGCCGCTCGCGGAAATCGGCGACGTCCTGCGCGTCGCGGCGGGCGCGTTCGGCCGCTGCGGCTTCCCGGCCGAGCGAGCGTGCGGCGATCGCCCACATCTCGTCGGGATCGAGCGTGGGTTGAGGCAGGCGCCGCTTGGCCCAGGCGCTTGCGAGCAGCGCGTTCGCCCGCTCGGCAACGGGCGAGCGGGCAAGCGGATGGTCGCGCGGCGGAATCCGCATCAGACGATGTCCGCCGGATCGCAAAGCCGCGCCAGCCGCGCGGGCGCGACACTGCGCCAGCTGCGCCCGAGCCATTCGCCGACATGGGCCCAGTCGAGCCCCGGCCGATCGAGGATCAGGCCGACCCACCCGCTCGCGCCGTAATAGGCCGGCCTGAAATAGGCTTCGGGCCGCGTATCGACGAGGGTTGCCAGTTCGTCCATGCCGCTCGTCTTCACCAACAGGGCGACATGGCCGCTGCCGTGGTGGCGGTCGCTGAAATAGGCGAAGAACCTGCCCGATCTTTCTGACCCGACGCGAAAGCCGGGTGCGCCGTGGCTTTCGCGTTCGCGGGTTTCGGGCAGGGCGAGGGCGAGCGCGCGGACCCGCTCCAGCAGGTGCGCCGGGTCGCGCGCGCGGGCGACGTAATCGGCGAGCGCGCGGGGGTAGAGCTGATGCTCGGCCAGCCGCACGCGTTCGGCGAGGCTTTCGGGCGTGTCGTCCGGCCCGATCGCGACGCGCGCCTGCGCCAGCACCTCGCCCGAATCGAGCTCGTTCGTGACGAGATGCACGCTCGCCCCGGCGTGGCTGTCGCCCGCCTCGATCGCGCGGGCATGGGTGGCGAGCCCCTTGTATTTCGGCAGCAGCGAGGGGTGGATGTTGAGCATCCGCCCCCGCCAGCGTTCGACGAACCCCTGCGAGAGGATCCGCATGTACCCGGCGAGCGCGACATGGTCCGCGCCCGCTTCGAGCGCAGCCGCCTCCATCGCCGCGTCCTGCGCCTCGCGGCTCAGCCCCACGTGCGAATGGGCGAAGGTGGGAACGCCTTCGAGCCGGGCGAGCGCGAGACCCGGGGCCGCAGGATCGTTGCTGGCGACGAGCACCACCTCGTAGGGCGCGCCGGGCAGGCGGCTGGCGTAAAGGAGCGCGGCCATGTTGGTCCCCGCGCCCGAGATGAAGATCGCGACCTTCGCCTTATCGCCCATCATTCGTCTTTTCGGGTCGGGCAGGATCGAACCATGGTCGGGCCAGCGGCCCCCGCCTGCGCCCGGGGCGAAGCGAAGGGGCGACCTCAGCCATGATGCGCGGCCTGCCATTCGGCCCTTGCCGACCAGGTTCCCTGCGATCCGCGAACGGTGCAGCCGCGCGGTCCTTCGCCGATCTCGCCGATGCGAAAGGCGGTTTCGCCCGCCGCTTCGAGCCGCCCGATCACCGTTTCCGCCCGGTCCGCCGCGACCGCGAGCACCATGCCGATGCCGCAATTGAAGGTGCGCGCCATTTCCTCCGGCTCGATGTTCCCCTGCGCCTGAAGGAAGGCCATCAGGCGCGGCTGGTCCCAGCTGTCCGCATCGACCAGCGCATGGGCGCCTGCGGGCAGGCTTCGCGGGATGTTCTCGAGCAATCCGCCGCCGGTGATGTGGGCGAGGGCGTTGACATGGCCTTCGCGGATCAGGGGAAGCAGGCTGGCGACGTAGATCCGCGTCGGCTCGATCAGGGCGTCGATCAGCAGCCGCTCGGGATCGAACAGGGCCGGGCGGTTCATCTTCCAGCCGAAATCGGCGGCAAGGCGGCGGACCAGCGAGTAGCCGTTGGAATGGACGCCCGAGGAGGCGAGGCCGATCAGCACGTCGCCGGGCGCGACCCGTTCGCCGGTCAGCTGTTCCCCGCGCTCGACCGCGCCGACGCAGAAGCCGGCAAGGTCGTAGTCGCCCGGCGCGTACATCCCCGGCATCTCCGCCGTTTCCCCGCCGATCAGCGCGCACCCGGCCTGGTTGCAGCCGCCCGCAATCCCGGCGATGACGCGTTCGGCGACGCCTTCCTCGAGCTTTCCGGTCGCGAAATAGTCGAGGAAGAAGAGCGGTTCGGCGCCCTGCACGATGAGGTCGTTGACGCACATCGCGACGAGGTCGATCCCGACGCTGTCGTGGCGGTCATGCTCGATCGCGAGCTTCAGCTTGGTCCCGACCCCGTCATTGGCGGCGACCAGCAGCGGATCGGCATAGCCCGCCGCCTTCGGATCGAAGAAGCCGCCGAACCCGCCGAGGTCGCCGGTCGCGCCGGGCCGCGCGGTCGCTTTCGCGAGCGGGGCGATCGCCCGGACCAGCCGGTTGCCCGCTTCGATCGAGACGCCGGCCTGCGCGTAGGTATAGGGGGTGTCGGGCTCGCTCATATTGAGCGTCCTTAGCCTTTCGCGCTTGGAATTCCACTCACCTTTGGGCAAAAGCGCCGAGGCTTTCCACCATGACCGCGTCTGTTCCCGCCCTTCCTGTCGGCCCCGCCCGTCCCGTTGCCGCAGCGCGGCCGCGCGCGCGGCGGAGGCTGCGTTCCCTTGGCGCCGCGCTCGGCGCGCTTGCCCTGTTCGGCGGGGGATGCGCGCTGGTGCTGGCGCAGGTCGCGGGCGAGCGCGGGATCGCCCCCACCGCGTCCAGCGTGGACATAGAAGTGCGCGCGATCGAAGTCGACGTCACCGCCGATTCGGCCGCGCAAGCGCGCGAGGAAGCCTGGCGCGAGGCCCAGCGCAAGGCATGGGAACGGGTCGACGGGCCGGAAATCTCCGACAGCCAGCTCGCCTCGCTCGTTTCCGCGATCGTGATCGAGCGCGAGAATGTCGGGCCAAGGCGATACATCGCGCGGCTCGGCGTGGTGTTCGACCGCCAGCGCGCGGAGCGTTTCCTCGGCGGCCAGGCGCGGCAGCGCGCATCGGCGCCGATGCTGCTCATCCCCGTCATGGCAAGCGGCGGAACCTACACCACATTCGAGCGGCGCAACCAGTGGCAGCGCGCCTGGGCCGAATTCAACCCGGGCACCAGCCGGATCGACTATGTCCGTCCGAGCGGGGCGGGGGGCGATTCGCTGCTCGTCAATTTCGGCCAGACCCGGCGGCGCAGCCGGGCGTGGTGGCGCACCACGCTCGACCAGTACGGCGCTGCCGACGCGCTCGTGCCGATCGCGCGGCTCGATTACCAGTTCCCCGGCGGGCCGGCGCGCGGGATCTTCACCGCGCGCTACGGACCCGACAGCACGCTGCTCGGCGAATTCGAGCTCGAGGCCGAAAGCCCGGACGAGGTTCCCGCCATGCTGGCCGAGGCGGTGCGGCGGTTCGACCGCATCTTCGAAACCGCGCTCCAGGAGGGCAAGCTCACCCCCGACCCGACCCTGCGCGAAGATGGTTCGGGCGATATCGACCCGGCGCTGCGCCGCCTGATCGAGCTCGGCCGGGCGATCCGCGACCGCGACGAGGCGGCGAGGGAGGAAGGCGCGCCGCCGCCCCCGACCGAGATCGAGACCGACACGGCCGAGGACGCGCCCGCCCCCGCCGAAACCGCCGCCCCCGTGCGCGCGATCACGGTCCAGTTCGCAAGCCCCGACGCGGCGACCTTCGATGCGACCCTTTCCGCGATGCGCGCAGTGCCCGGGGTGCGCGGGCTTGCCGTCACCAGCACGGCGATGGGCGGCACCTCGGTGATGAGCGTGCGCTACGCCGGCAGCCTCGACGGGCTTGCCGAGGCGCTGGTCGAGCGCGGCTATGCGGTCGACCGCGGCGCCGGCGCGCTCGCCATCAGCCGCTGAGCCGGGTCGCGCGATGGCGCCGACGCCCGATTCCCCGTCGCAGATCGCGCTTCCGCTGGCGCCGCGCGCGGGCGATGCGCCGCGGCGGATCGTGATCGGCAACGCCAATGCGCCTGTGATCGAGGCCCTGTCGGACCCTGCGCGCTGGCCGTTCGGCACCGCCGTGCTCACCGGCCCGCCGCGTTCGGGCAAGTCGCTGATCGGGGAATGGGCCGCGGGGCGCGGGATCGCGGTGATCGACGGGGCCGACCGCGAGGACGAGCACGCGCTGTTCCACCGCTGGAACGCGGGTCAGGAGGGCGGCGCGCGCGCGGGCCAGCCGCTCCTGCTGATCGCCGACCGGCAGCCCTGGCGGGCGGCGCTGCCCGATCTCGCCTCGCGGCTCGGCGGCTCGCTCCAGCTCGCAATCGGCGCGCCCGACGACGCCATGGCGGCGCAGCTGATCGAGGCGTTGGCGGAACAGCGCGGACTTTCGCTTGCCGAGGGCGCGGCCGATTACCTCGTCCCGCGCGCGGAACGCAGCTTCGCGGGGCTGGAACGGCTTGTCCTGGCGATCGACCGGATCAGCCTTGAACGGCAGGTGCCTGCCACCATGTCGGTCTGGCGCGCCGCCCTCGAGGCGCTGAACGGGCCCGAACAGGGGCGTTTGATCTGACGGGCGGAAACGGCCAAGGAAACCGGCGCGCGCACGGCGAATTTGCAAATCGCGCCGATTGGTGGAAGGGTGGTGTGCCATGTTCGATAGACTCAAGGCCTATCTGGACTCGATCAGGGCGCGCGACCCGGCGCCGCGCTCGCGCTGGGAAATCCTGCTCTATCCCGGCGTGTGGGCGCTTGGCTTTCACCGCGTCGCGCACTGGCTGTTCGAGGCCAAGCTCTTTTTCCTTGCCCGCGTCGTCAACCACGTCTCGCGCGCGCTGACCGCGATCGACATCCATCCGGGCGCGACGATCGGGCGGAATTTCTTCATCGACCACGGCTTCACCGTCATCGGCGAGACAGCGGAGATCGGCGACAACGTGACGATCTACCAATGCGTGACGCTCGGCGGGACGAATCCGGCCAACGGCAAGGGGGGCAAGCGGCACCCCACGATCAAGGACAATGTCATCATCGGTTCGGGGGCTCAGATCATCGGGCCGATCACCGTGGGCGAACGCGCCCGCGTCGGGGCCAACGCGGTCGTGACCGAGGACGTCGCGCCCGGGGCGACGATGGTCGGGCTGAAGGCGCGTTCGACGCTCGTCCCGGCGGAGGAATGGATTCGCGAATTCATCCCCTACGGCACCCCGTCCGACGATCCGTGCGAGCCGCGCAGCGACTGCATCGAAAAGCTCGAAACCGAATTGAAGGCGCTGCGGGCCGAAGTCGCCGAACTGAAGGCCGCGCAGGCGCGCGGGCGGGCAGATGACGTGGGCCAGGCGAGCCTCGATTTCGGCCGCAAGAGCGGGACCGACGACTGATGGCCGCGAAGGGCTCGCTACCCGGGCAGGTCCTCGCCTTCACCCCGCGCGGCGGCGCGGGGCAGGTCGGTTTCGAACGCGAGGAACTCCAGCGCATCCTCGACCTCTACGGCCGCATGGTCGCGGCCGGGGAATGGCGCGACTACGCAATGGATTTCGACAGCAGGTGCGCGACCTTCGCCGCGTTCCGCCGCACCGCCGAACGCCCGCAGGCACGGCTCGAAAAGCGTCCGGCCCTGCGCAACAAGCAAGGCATGTGGACCCTGTTCGGCGAACACGGGCAGGTGATGAAGCGCGGCCACGATCTTGCCAATGTCCTCGCGCCCGTCGAGCGGCGGCTGGTGAAGGCGGTGGAGAGCGACTGAGCGCGCAACCTTGCGCGACATGAAAAAGCCCGGCGCCGCACGCAGCGGGCCGGGCTTTTCACGTTAGTTCGCCCTCGGATCAGCCGCGCGCGCTCGACGGGCCGGTGCCGGTGACCTTCTGCATGGCTTTCAGGATATTGCCCGACTGCTCCGAGCCGCTCTGCGGGGCCTGGAGGTTGGAGAAGGAGTTGATCTCCTCCCAGCGCGCGGCGAAACCTTCGACGGTGCGGTCCTTTTCCTCGAGCCAGACGGCATCGTTCATCACCACCCACGAGGAGTGGAAACCGCCCGCGCCCGCGCCGACGATGGCATTGGTCGGCGCGTCCTCGCTGACCAGGAAGAGCGCGGCCGGGACCACGTTCTCCGGGGCGAAGAGCTTGAAGGCTTCCTCGGGGAAGAGGTCTTCGGTCATGCGCGTGCCCGCGACGGGCGAGAGCGTGTTGACCTTGATGTTGTACTTCGCCCCTTCGAGCTGGAGCGTCTTGGTCAGGCCCGCAAGGCCCAGCTTCGCCGCGCCGTAGTTGGCCTGGCCGAAATTGCCGAACAGCCCGGTCGAGGAGGCGGTCATCAGGATGCGGCCATAGGACTGTTCGCGGAAGGTTTCCCAGCACGCCTTGGTGACGAAGGCCGAACCGGTGAGGTGAACCTTGAGCACGAATTCGAAGTCCGCCGGGTCCATCTTGGCGAAGGTCTTGTCGCGCAGGACGCCCGCGTTGTTGATGAGCACGTGGACGCCGCCCCACTTCTGCTTGGCGTCGGCGACCATCTTTTCCATCTGATCGAATTCGGTGACGGACCCGCCGTTCGCCATCGCCTCGCCGCCGGCCTTCTCGATTTCCTCGACCACCTCGGCCGCCGCGTCGGAGGTGCCGGTGCCGTCGCGCGAACCGCCGAGATCATTGACCACGACCTTCGCGCCGCGCCGCGCGAGTTCGATCGCATAGGCCTTGCCGAGCCCGCCGCCCGCGCCGGTGACGATGGCAACCTTGTCCTTGAAGTCGATGCTCATGGGTGTGTCCTCTCTGGTTGGGGATGCGCGCCGGGTTGACGCGCGCGTAAACTCGATGATGCGCGCGCTGCGTGGCACTTTTGGCGGGGCCTTGCAACCGCCTCGGTGCGCGGATCGGGGGTGTTGGCCGTGCCGTAACGGCAGCCGGTCAGAGCGCCTCGAGCGCCGGAATCAGCTCGTCCAGCGAATCGATCACCGCATCCGCGCCGAGATCGCCAGGCAGGCGGTCGCAATAGCCGTATCCGGCCGCGACCACCTTCACGCCCGCCCCGCGCGCGGCCTTCACGTCATAGGTGGAATCGCCGATGAACACGAAGCGGTCCGCTTCCCCGATCCCGCAGCGCCGCTGCGCCTCGACGACGGGGGCAGGGTCGGGCTTGGAGATGTATCGGCCGTCCTCGCCCTTGCCGATCGAATTGCCGCCGATCACCGTTTCGAAGGGATCGAGGAATTCGAGCTGGGTGAGGATCGAGCGGGCGAATTCCTCGAACTTGTTGGTGACGACCGCCATCTTCACGCCTTTCGCGCCAAGCTCGTCCACCACCCGGCGGGCATGGTCGAAGGGCCGGGTGTGGACCGCGTTGTTGTCGGCGTAATATTGCAGCATCGCCTTGTAGAGCCCGCGGAAATCGTCGCCTTCGAGCCCGCCGGCAAGACCGCCCTGCGCCTGCACCGCCCGGGCCAGCATGATCTTCGCCCCGCCGCCGATCAGGTCCTTAGAACTGTCCACCGCCACCGGCGAGAAACCGCCGAGCGCCAGGGCGTAATTGACCGCCGCGCCGAGATCGCGAAACGTGTCGAGCAGGGTCCCGTCGAGGTCGAATCCGACCCCCGCGAAGCGAAAATCCGTCATGGCGGCTCCATACATCGCAAGGCAGCGCGAGACGACTTCAAATCGCAAGCATTTGCGGGCAGGCGCGCTCCATCCTAAGGGGGACGTATGCACGATTTCGCCGCCATCATCCTCGCCGCGGGCAAGGGCACCCGCATGAAGAGCGACCTGCACAAGGTCCTCCACCCGATCGCCGGCAGGCCCATGCTCGAACACCTCATGGCCTCGGTCGAGGAACTGGGCGCGGCGCGGCAGGTGGTCGTGGTCGGCGCGGGGCGCGAACAGATCGAGACGGCTCTCGACGGGCGGGCGGAGACCTGCCTGCAGGAGCCGCAGCTCGGCACGGGCCACGCGGTGCAGCAGGCGCAAGGCGTGCTCGAGGGGTTCGCGGGCGACGTCCTGGTGCTCTATGGCGACGTACCCTTCGTGCGCGCGCAGACAATGCGCGCGATGCTCGATCGGCTGAACGGCCCCGATGCGCCCGCCGTCGTGGTGCTCGGATTCGAGCCCGAGGACCCGCTCGCCTATGGCCGGATCATCGCCGATGACGATGGCGCGATCGTCAGGATGGTCGAATACAGGGACGCCGACGAGGGCGAGCGCGCCTGCCACTTGTGCAATTCGGGGTTGATGGCGGCGAAGGCGGGCGACCTCTTCGCGCTGCTCGGGAGGGTCGGCAACGACAACGCGCAGGGCGAATATTACCTCCCCGACATCGTCAACATCGCCATCGGAGAGGGCAGGCCCTGCGCGGTCGTGATCACCGATGACGAGGACGAGGTCGCGGGCATCAATTCGCGCTCCGAACTCGCCCGGGTGGAGGCGCGCTGGCAGGCCGCCCGGCGCGAACGCGCGATGGCCGACGGCGCGAGCCTTACCGCGCCCGAGACGGTCTTCTTCAGCTGGGACACCGAACTGGGCCGCGATGTCACGATCGAACCGAATGTCGTCTTCGGCCCCGGCGTGACGATCGCGGACCATGTCCGCATCAAGGCCTTCTGCCACATCGAAGGCGCCCGGATCGCCAGCGGTGCCCAGGTCGGCCCCTTCGCCCGCCTGCGACCCGGCACGATGATGCAGGAGGGCAGCTTCGTCGGCAACTTCGTCGAGACCAAGAAGGCGGTGCTGGGCAAGGGCGCGAAGGCGAGCCACCTTTCCTATATCGGCGATGCCACGGTCGGCGCGCACGCCAATATCGGCGCGGGCACGATCACCTGCAATTACGACGGCTATTTCAAGTACCACACCCACATCGGCGAACGCGCCTTCATCGGATCGAACAGCGCGCTGGTGGCCCCCGTCAACATCGGCCCCGACGCGATCGTCGCTGCCGGTTCGACCGTCAGCCGCGACGTCGCGGCGGGCGAGCTTCGCATGGTCCGCGCCGAACAGCTGGTCAAGCCGGGCTGGGCGGACCGCTTTCACGACACGATGAAGAAAAGGCGCGAGGCGGGCCGCAAGGACAAGCCGGACGGGCAGACGCATGACAGGTGAGCGAAGAGGAAACGCTCGCCTGCTGGCTCTGCGCGCGCCCGATCGAGACGCGGCTGCAATGGCACCATCCGGTCCCCAGATCGAAGAAGGGGCGCGGCACCGTCCCGGTGCACCCGATCTGCCACAAGGCGATCCACGCCAATTTCACCAATGCCGAACTCGCCCGGATCGGCGATGATCCCGAGACGGTCCGCGAAAACCCCGCGATCGCGAGGTTCGTGGCCTGGGTGAGCACCAAGCCGCCCGATTTCCACGCGCCCACTCGGACCTGAGGCGGGCGCGGGAACCTTCGCGGGCGCAGCGGGCTTTACCGACATGACACCGAGATTCTGGATCGCCGCCGGGGGCGCGCTCGTCCTTGCAGGAGCTGCCGTGGCCTATGCCCAGTCGCAGGGCACCGAAGAGCCCGATTTCACCCCGGTGATTTCCGACGGGGCGTTCGAATTGCGCGACTACCCCGCGCTCGTCGTCGCAGAGATCACCCATTCCGGCACGCGCCAGGCCGCGAGTTCGCGCAGCTTCCGACGGCTCGCCGCCTATATCTTCGCGCAGGATCGGCCCGCGGGCGGGGAGCGGATCGCGATGACCACGCCCTTGCTGCAGGACCGTGTCGCGCGCGACGAGAAGATCGCGATGACCGCGCCGGTGATGCAGGAAAGGGTCGGCGGGGACAGCTGGCGGATGCGCTTCGTGATGCCGGCGAAATACACGCTCGACACGCTGCCGCGCCCGCCCGCCGACATTGCCCTGAGCGAAATTCCCGCCCGCCGGATGGCGACGGTGCGCTTCGCCGGGAACGGCTCGCCCGCGGACCTCGCCGAGCAGGAGCAGAGGCTCGCCGAATGGGTGGAGGCGCAGGGGCTGCGGCCGCGGGGCGGGTTCGAATACGCCTTCTACAACGCCCCGATGGTCCCCGGCCCGCTGCGCCGCAACGAGGTCATGATCGCGGTCGAGGAGGACCGCTGAGGGGACGACCCGGCGGCCGCCCCCGGGTCGTTCAGCCGCCCGTGCGATCGTCCATCAGGCGCTGCATCAGGTAGACGTGCTGGAGCGCCTGGAGCTTGGCGCGCTGTTCGTTGTCGACCCCGCCCGAATGGCCGCCGGTGATGTCCTCGAAGTAATAGTAATCATGCCCCTGCGCCTTGAGCTTGGCCGCGCCCTTGCGCGCATGGGCGGGATGGGTCCGGTCGTCCGCGGTCGAGGCCCACAGGAAGGGCGCAGGATAGTCCTCGTCCTCGCGGATCATCTGGTAGGGCGAATAGTCCTCGATCCAGGCGCGCTGTTCGGGAATGCGCGGGTCGCCGTATTCGCCGATCCACGAGGCGCCGCGGCCGATCAGGTGAAAGCGCAGCATGTCGAACAGCGGAATCTGCACGATCGCAGCGCCGAACAGGTCCGGGCGCTGGGTGAAGGCGGTGCCGACCAGGAGCCCCCCCTGCGAGCCGCCCTGGATGCCGAGATGTTCCGGCGACGTGAAACCGCGTTCGACCAGGTCTTCGGCCACGGCGATGAAGTCGTCCCAGGTGCGCTGCTTGTTCTCGCGGATCGCGCCCTGGTGCCAGCCTGGCCCGAACTCGCCCCCGCCGCGCAGGTTGGCGAGCACATAGGCCCCGCCGCGTTCGAGCCACAGCTTGCCCGTCGTGCCGAGATAGGAGGGCAGGCGCGCGATCTGGAAACCGCCATAGCCCGTCAGCAGCGTCGCGGTGCTGCCTTCCAGTTCCATGCCCCTGGGCTTTACGATGAAATAGGGGATCTTCGTCCCGTCCTTGCTGGTCGCCTCGTGCTGTTCGACCTCCATCCCGGCCTGGTCGAAATAGGCGGGCGAAGTCTTGATCACCGCGGGCGCCCCGGTCCCGTCCGAATAGTAGAGCGTGGTCGGGTTGAGGAAATCGGTGACGGTGAACATCACCTCGTCGGTTTCCTTCGAGCTTGCCGCGATCCCGACCGTCGCGTTGTCGGGCAGGGCGACTTCCTCGCTCGTCCACTCGCCGTCCGCGTAATCGAATCTCAGCACCTTGCCGACGACATTGTCGAGCAGGCCGACGTAGAGCGCGTTCGCGGTGATCGACCCGCCCTGCTTCGTCTGCCGTTCGCCTGGCGCCCAGACGAGCGTCTTGGCCGCGCCGTTCGGATCGGCCTTCCATTCCTCCAGATCGACCGCCACCAGGCTGTCGGCAGGGAAGGTCTGTCCGTCCGTTTCCCATTCGACATCGGTCGAGAAAAGGAGCTGCCCGTCGACGATGCCGTAGGGCGAAGCCTTCTTAGGGATGTCGAGTTCGATCCACTCGCCGTCCTTCCAGACGTAGTGTAGGCTTTCATGGAAGCTCACGCCGCGAAAGGCCGTGCGCGCCTGCACCGTGCCGGCGGCATCGCGCAGCAGGCTCGCGCCCGCCCACACGTCGGAAGGCTCGCCGCGGAAGATCTCCTCGGCTTCGAGCAGCGGCGTACCGCGTTTCCACACCCGGCTGGTGAAGGGATATTCGCTTTCGGTCAGCGTGCCTTCGCCGAAATCGCGGTTCACCAGCAGCGTGTCCTCGTCGATCCACGAAACCCCGCCCTGGCTCTTTTCATCGATGACGAAACCGTCTTCGACGAAACGCTTGGTCGAGGTGTCGAATTCGCGCATGACGGTCGCGTCCTCGCCCCCGTCGGACAGCGCGATCATGCACTTGTTGAGCGCCGGCGGCAGGCAGGTCGAACCCTTGTAGACCCATTCCCTGCCCTCTTCCGCGGCGAGCGCGTCGATGTCGAGCACGGTCTCCCATTCGGGATTGTTGCTGCGATAGCTTTCGAGCGTGGTGCGGCGCAGCAGGCCCTTGGGGTTCTGCTTGTCCTGCCAGAAATTGTAGAGGCCGTCCGGGCGGAAGGAGACGAAGGGGATGCGATCCTCGCTGTCGAAGATCGCCAGCGCCTCGGCCTTCAGCGCCTCGAAGCGGGGATCGCTTTCCAGCGCGGCCAGCGTGCGCTCGTTCTCGGCGCGGACCCAGTCTAGCGCCTCTTCGGAGCGGGCTTCCTCGAGCCAGATGAAGGGGTCTTCGGCGGGGCCGGGCACGCCGGGAGCGGTGTCGGCGGGGTTCTGCGCGTTCGCGTCGGTCACGGCGGTAAAGGTCATGGCGGCTACCAGGGCAAGGGTGGATACAAGCTTCAAAAGTGCTCTCCTGCGGGGATTTGCTTGACGCAGATTTGGCCGGAGCGGGGCGGCTTGGGAAGGGGAAGAATCGAAAAAAGGCGGCCCCTTGCGGAGCCGCCCTCGGATGTCGTTCGACGGTGCCGGGAAATCAGGCCTCGACCTGCTCCGCAAGCACGGTGAGACCGTTCGCGCCAACCTCGGCGAAGCCGCCGCGCACCTCGATCACTTCGGGTGCGGCCCCTTCGGTCTTGTAGACCTGCACCGCTCCGTCGCGGATCGTCGAGACGAAGGGCGCATGGCCCTCGAGCACGCCGAATTCGCCCTCCGCACCGGGGACGACGACCATGTGGACATCCTCGGAACGGACCAGCTTGGCGGGGGTGACGAGTTCGAAGTGGAGTGCCATTTTTCTTCCTTACCCCCTCGCGCTCGGGAGGGGCATCGAGACTTGGTGAGCGCGGCGAACCCGGTAGCATCCAGGAGGTGCCCGGGACGCGCCCTGCGCTCGCCGCCATCCCCCGACCCTTCCTTCCCGAGAGGGGAGGAAGGGGGGAGGGAGCCGGGATTACGCGTCCTCGGCGAGCCTGGCGGCCTTTTCGACCGCCTGGTCGATCCCGCCGACCATGTAGAAAGCCGCTTCGGGCAGGTGGTCGTATTCGCCTTCGACGACGGCCTTGAAGCTCTTCACCGTGTCTTCCAGCTGGACGAACACGCCCGGGATGTTGGTGAAGACCTCGGCGACGTGGAAGGGCTGCGAAAGGAAGCGCTGGATCTTGCGCGCGCGGGCGACCGTCAGCTTGTCCTCTTCCGACAGTTCATCCATGCCGAGAATGGCGATGATGTCCTGCAGGCTCTTGTACTTCTGCAGGGTTTCCTGGACCCTGCGCGCGACTTCATAGTGTTCCTGGCCGACGACGCGCGGTTCGAGCACGCGGCTCGTCGAATCGAGCGGGTCGACCGCGGGGTAGATGCCGAGTTCCGAAATCGCGCGGGAAAGCGTGGTGGTCGCGTCGAGGTGCGCGAAGGAGGTCGCCGGGGCCGGGTCGGTGAGGTCGTCCGCGGGCACGTAGATCGCCTGCACCGAGGTGATCGAGCCCTTGGTGGTCGAGGTGATGCGTTCCTGCAGATTGCCCATGTCGGTCGCCAGCGTCGGCTGGTAGCCCACCGCCGAGGGGATGCGGCCGAGCAGCGCCGACACTTCCGAACCCGCCTGGGTGAAGCGGAAGATGTTGTCGACGAAGAACAGCACGTCCTGGCCTTCCTGGTCGCGGAAATATTCGGCCATGGTGAGGCCCGACAGCGCCACGCGGGCACGCGCGCCCGGAGGCTCGTTCATCTGGCCGAAGACCAGCGCCACCTTCGATCCCTCGCTCGTCGCGACGCCGTTCTCGTCGGCCTTGATCACGCCGGCATCGAGGAATTCGTGGTAGAGGTCGTTGCCCTCGCGGGTGCGTTCGCCGACGCCGGCGAAGACCGACACGCCGCCGTGGCCCTTGGCGATGTTGTTGATGAGTTCCTGGATCAGCACGGTCTTGCCGACGCCCGCGCCGCCGAACAGGCCGATCTTGCCGCCCTTCGCATAGGGGGCGAGGAGGTCAATGACCTTGATGCCGGTGACGAGGATCGCCGCCTCGGTCGACTGGTCGACGAATTCCGGGGCGGGGGCGTGGATCGGCATGGTCTGTTCGGCACCGATCGGCCCGAGTTCGTCGATCGGTTCGCCGACCACGTTCATGATGCGGCCCAGCGTCTTGGGCCCGACCGGCACGCTGATCTGCTTGCCGGTGTTGACCACCTCCTGCCCGCGCACGAGCCCGTCCGTGCCGTCCATCGCGATGGTCCGCACGGTGTTCTCGCCGAGGTGCTGCGCCACTTCGAGGACGAGCGTGGTGTCGCCGTTCTTCGTTTCCAGGGCGGTCAGGATCGGCGGCAGTTCGCCTTCAAACTGGACGTCGACGACGGCGCCGATGACCTGGGCGATGGTGCCGTTCGTGGTCTGGTTCAATGCGGGTGCGGTGGCCATTTTCTCTGCTTCCTGTGGAATGATTACTGCACCGGGCAGTCTTCAGGGATGTCGATCAGGGTGTAGGTGTCGCCTTCGGCGGCGATGATTGTTTCGCGCATCGCATTGGGCATGTCGCCTTCGAGACCGTAGGCGCAGGTGTATTCGGTGCCCTCGTCGTTCGCGGTGCAGGTTGCCGTGACCACCTCTCTGTCGAGATCGCACTCGGCAAGCGCGGCCTGGACCTCTGCAATGCTCGGAACATTGCCCGCCGCCCGCGGGTCGACATCGCCGAGGGGCTCTTCCGCCACTTCGGCTTCCTCTTCGAGGATGGCGGGGGTGGTCGGTTCGGTGGCGACCTCCTCGAGCTTGTCGGCCGGCACATCGTCGCCGCAGGCGGCCAGGGCAAGCGGGGCTGCGAGGAGAAGGGTGAAGGTCGTACGCATATCAGAGCGCCTCCGCGCCGGCGATGATCTCGATCAGCTCGGTCGTGATCGCGGCCTGGCGGCTGCGATTGTACTCGATGTTGAGATCCTTGATGAGTTCTCCCGCATTGCGGGTCGCATTGTCCATCGCGGTCATCGAGGCGCCCTGTTCCGACGCCTCGCGTTCGAGCAGGGCCGCGAAGACCTGCGTCTTGACATAGCGCGGGAGCAGTTCCTCGAGGATTTCCTCCTCGCCCGGTTCGTATTCGGCGATGGCCCCGTCGGAGCCGGCGCCCGCGTCCGCGCCTTCGGGCGAGGGGACGGGGATGAGCTGGATGACGGTCGGGTCCTGCACCAGCGCCGATTTGAAGGTCGGGTAGATCAGGTGCGCGACATCGAACTTGCCCGCTTCGAACAGGCCGATCAGTTCGGCCGCGATCGCGTCGGCCTCGGCAAAGCCGGGGGTCTTGACCTCGCTCGTGTCATAGCCGCCGCCGATCTCCTTGGCGAAATCGCGCTTCAATGGCGCGCGGCCCTTCTTGCCGACGAGATAGAACTCGATCTGCTTGCCCTGCGCGAGCAGGTCGCGCGCCTTGGCCTTGGCGGCCTTGACGAGGTTCGCGTTGAGACCGCCGCACAACCCCTTGTCGGTGTTCACCACGATGATGAGGTTGCGCCGGTCCGAACCCGTCCCCGCGAGCAGCCTGGGCGCGTTGTCGCCCGACACGCGCCCCGCGAGGCTCGCCATGACGCCCGCCAGCCTTTCGGCATAGGGACGCGCGGCTTCCGCCGCGGCCTGTGCGCGGCGCAGCTTCGCCGCGGCGACCATCTGCTTGGCCTTGGTGATCTTCTGGGTCGACTTGACCGAGTTGATCCGGCCCTTGAGTTCCTTGAGTGAGGGCACTCCGGTTTCTCCGTTTCCGTCATTCCCGCGGGGTGCAGGGCCTGGGGCGGTGTTGCGCTACCTGCCCCCGGGCCCCCGTTTGCGCGGGGATGACGGGAGGTTGTTACGCAAACTGCTTCGCAAAGGCTTCGAGGCCGGCGACCACTTTCGCCTTGGTGTCGTCCTCGAACTTGCCGGTGGTCCGGATCTCGGCCAGCACGTCCGCGTGTTCGCTGCGGAAGAAGGCGAGCATCTGCGCTTCGTAATCGGTCACGCGATCGACCGGGATGGTGTCGATGAAGCCATTGGTCCCGGCGAAGATCGAAACCACCTGCTCCTCGAACGGCATCGGCGAGAACTGCGGCTGCTTCAGCAGCTCGGTCAGGCGCGCGCCGCGATTGAGCAGTTTCTGCGTCGCGGCGTCGAGGTCCGAGCCGAACTGCGCGAACGCCGCCATTTCGCGGTACTGCGCCAGGTCGAGCTTCATCGAACCCGCGACCTTCTTCATCGCCTTGGTCTGGGCGGCGCCGCCGACGCGGCTCACCGACAGACCGACATTGATGGCCGGGCGGATGCCCTGGTAGAACAGGTCGGTTTCGAGGAAGATCTGCCCGTCGGTGATCGAGATCACGTTGGTCGGGATGTAGGCCGACACGTCGCCCGCCTGCGTCTCGATGATGGGCAGCGCGGTGAGCGAGCCAGAGCCGTTTTCAGCGTTCATCTTGGCCGCGCGTTCGAGCAGGCGGCTGTGGAGGTAGAACACGTCGCCCGGGTATGCCTCGCGGCCCGGAGGACGGCGCAGCAGGAGCGACATCTGGCGATAGGCGACGGCCTGCTTGGAAAGGTCGTCATAGACGATCACGGCGTGCATGCCGTTGTCGCGGAAGAATTCGCCCATCGCGCAGCCCGTGTAGGGCGCGAGATATTGCAGCGGGGCGGGTTCGGACGCGGTCGCGGCGACGACGATGGTGTATTCCATCGCGCCGTTTTCCTCGAGCTGCTTGACGATCTGCGCGACGGTCGAACGCTTCTGGCCGACCGCGACATAGATGCAGTAGAGCTTCTTGCTCTCGTCGTCGCCCGCGTTCACCTCCTTCTGGTTGATGAAGGTGTCGATCGCGACCGCGCTCTTGCCGGTCTGGCGGTCGCCGATGATGAGTTCGCGCTGCCCGCGGCCGACGGGCACCAGCGCGTCGATCGCCTTGAGGCCCGACTGCACCGGTTCGCTGACGGATTCGCGCGGGATGATGCCCGGCGCCTTGACCTCGACGCGGCGGCGTTCGGCGGCCTCGATCGGGCCCTTGCCGTCGATCGGATTGCCGAGCGCGTCGACCACGCGGCCGAGCAGGCCCTTGCCCACGGGCACGTCGACGATCGTCCCGGTCCGCTTGACCGTGTCGCCTTCCTTGATCGTCGCGTCCGAGCCGAAGATCACGACGCCGACATTGTCCGCTTCGAGGTTCAGCGCCATGCCCTGGATGCCGCCGTCGAATTCCACCATCTCGCCGGCCTGCACCTTGTCGAGGCCGTGGATGCGGGCGATCCCGTCACCCACGCTGAGCACGGAGCCGACTTCGCTGACTTCGGCCTCGGTGCCGAAATTGGCGATCTGGTCCTTGATGACCTTGGAGATTTCTGCGGCGCGGATTTCCATGTTTCGTGTTCCTTTGAGCCCTTATGGCTGTCTGGTCAGGCCTTCATGGCCTGCGAAAGCGAGTTGAGACGGGTGCGGATCGAGGCGTCGATGCGCTGCGAGCCGATGGTGACGACGAGGCCGCCCAGAAGCTCGGGATCGACATCGGCGGTGAGCATGACGGTGCGGCCTTCGCGCGCGGTCAGCCGCTCCTTGAGCCTGGCGAGCTGTTCGTCCGAGAGCGGGTGCGCGCTGGTGACCTTGGCGCCGACTTCGCCGCGCTGGGCCGCGGCGATCGCCTTGAACGCGGCGATCATGTCGGAAAGCTTCGCAAGGCGCCGGTTCTCCGCCAGCACGCCGAGGAACCTGGTGGTGAGGTCCGACAGGCCGAGATGCTGCGCCACCCCGGTGATCGCCTGCCCCTGCGCCCCGCGCGAGATCTGCGGATTGCCGATCACGGCGCGCAGGTCCGCCGATTCGGCGAGCGCGGCCCGCAGCGTTTCGAGATCCTTCTCGACGGCGGAAACCGTTCCGTTCTCGCTCGCAAGTTCGAAGAGGGCAGCGGCGTAACGCCCCGCTAGGCTGGCCTGTATACCGGCGGAAATATCCACGCGCGAAAGATCCTCTTGGAGGTCCGAGAAACGATGCTGCGCCTCGCGTGAAAAGGGGGCCGACAAAGCCCCTGTGGCAAGGCTGGCGCGCGCCTAGCACCGGGGTGGGGATGTTGCAAGCATGGGACACCGATTCTCTGGGCGGCGTTCCCGGCGTGCGGCGGGCTGCCTTTCGCGAATCCCTATGCGCCGGGGCGGCGGACGGGGGCGGGAAGGGCGGACCGGCCCGCGAGGCCCCGCGTCAGCCGCCGCCCGCGGCGCCCTTGGGCTCGCAGGAATAGAGCAGCCGCTCGTTCGGCCGGTCGGGCAGGAGGCCCATCACCGCCGATTGCTGTTCGGCGACGATCCGCGCGGCGTCGGTGAGCCCGCATTCGGGCGGGGAATAGGCGTCGCGCATCCGCCGCGCCTCCGCCATCGCCTCGCGCCCCAGGAGATAGCGGTCGGTGCGGAAGGTGCGCGTGTCGGGATCGTAGAAATTGACCGCGACGGCTTCCTCGTCGTCGGGCACGAAGACCCGCGTCCATTCCCCGTTCATCATTCCGTATTGCGTGCGCCCGTTGACGCAGCCGTCCCCGGCCCAGTCGAACTGCACGTCGTCCGTCCGCGCGGTCACGACGCGGCTGCGTTCGGGGACGAACGAACAGATCAACGTGCCGTCGCGCGCATTGCTGGCGGGCGGTCCGTCGCCCGGGGCGGGCTCGCTTCCGCGGCCGCCCTCGCGCTGCTCCATCGCGGCGGCCACGCGGTCCTCGATTTCGGAAAAGCCCGGCCGCGTGATCCAGGCCAGCATCGCCCCGATCAGCGCCGCGCCGGCGAGCCCGGCGGCGAGCAGCGCGGGCGTCTGGCTCGCATCGCCGAGCAGCGCCTTGCGCCGCAACTCGGCCGCCATGAAGCCCGACCCGGTGCCCAGCAGCAGGAGGAGCGCGGCGATCGCCATCGCGTTCTCGCGCTCCTCGCTCACCGCCACCAGCGCCGAAAGGCGCGCCGTCTCGCGCGCTTCGCGCAGTTCCTCTTCGCGCGCCTCGAGCCGCGCCCGCGCGTCGGCCCGCTGGGCCTCGAAGCGCGCCCGCTCGGCCGCGTTCAGCTCGTCGATCGAGCGGCAGGGCAGGGCATTGACCTGCGGTTCGATGTCGTTCGCCGCGAGAAAGGGGAGAAGTTCGCGCAGGGAGACCGCGAAGTAGAATTCCGCGTCCGACCCGTCGGATTCCGCGCCGAAGGAATTGACGCCCAGCACCCGGCCGCACCCGTCGAGCAGTGGCCCGCCCGAATTGCCGCGCGCGATGGGGGCGGTGTGGAGGATGGTGTCGAACTGGCGGCTCGGCCGCTCGCCCGAAAGGAAGCCGCGGCTCTTGACCGGCGGCTGGGCGCGGAAGATGTCGCCGAGCTCCAGCCCCTGCGCGACGTCGACGTTCATCGGGTAGCCGACCGCCGAAACCTCGCCCAGCCCGCGCCGGACCTCGCCCGAAAGGGTCAGCGGCGGCAGGCGCAGCGATCCGTCGACGATCTCGACCAGCGCGAGGTCGTTGCGCGGGGAAACCGCCACCGCGCGGGCATAGGCGCCGTCATCCCCTTCGCTCGGGACGATCCCGATACGCAGCGTATCGTCCTGCAGCGCCTCGCGGATGACATGGGCATTGGTGACGATCATGGTCGGCGTCACGGCAAAGCCGCTGCCATGGGTGACGGGGACGAGCTCCTCCCCGTCGCGCGCGATCAGGACGACTCTGACGACTCCGCGCGCGGCGGCCTCGATGTCGCCGGCATCGGCCTGCGCGCGCCCGGCCCCGAACGCCGCGAGGGCGAGGCACAGCAGGCACAGCAAGGCGCGCAGGCTTGCGGACACGCCGGGTGACGCGCGCGACGCGGCGGGGGAGGACAGGGTCATAGGCAGCGTGATTGGGCCATTAGCGCGGACCCTTCAATCCCGCAATCGGCATGAGTGCGCGATTAACCCCGCAGCGGCGCTGGGCCGGTACCGCGCGGGGCGCATCGCCATCGCCCGGCGCCTGCGCTATGACGGGCGCCCGGTGCGCGGGGTTCCTGCGGTCGCGGCGGCGGGTAAGCGGGACCAGGCGCGGTTCCGGGGGAACGTGAAGGGGAGGCTGGCATGACGCCATCGCATTGGGCAAAGGGCGGACGGGGCAAGGTGATCCACTGGACGGTGCGGGCGACCTCGCTCGGGGACATGCTGGTCGCCGCGACCGCTCAGGGCGTGTGCTGCCTTGCCTTCGGGGAGGGCGAGACGCAGCTTGCGACCCGTTTCCCGCTGGCGCGCCTCGTCCCCGCAGGCGATGCCTTTGCCGCCTTGTTCGACGCGGTCCTCGCCGCGGTCGAGCGGCCCTGCCCGGCGGCGGAGGCGATCCCGCTCGATGTCGAGGGCACTGCCTTTCAGACGCGCGTGTGGGACGAACTGCGCCGCATCCCGCCGGGCGAAACGCGCTCCTATGGCGAACTTGCCGCGGCGCTCGGCAGACCGGGGGCGAGCCGGGCGGTCGGCGGCGCGAACAGGGCCAACCGCATCGCCGTGCTGATCCCCTGCCACCGCGTGATCGCGGCGGACGGCACGCTCGGCGGCTATGCCTATGGCGGAGCGATCAAGCGCGAATTGCTGCGCCGCGAACGCGAGGCGTGACTCACGCAGGAAGGCGCGGAGCGGCCCGTGCCGGCCGCCCCGCGCCCCGGGTGCCTCGGCGCGCCTCTCCCGTCAGCGCGGCAGGTTCGTCTCGAGCCGCTTCATGTGGTCGAGATGCCCGTCGATCACCGGGGCGACCTCGGTCGCGAAACTCCGCAGCACCTGGCAGTCGCCCTCGTCGCGATAGTGGTGCATCAGCCTCGTCGCCTCCTCGTGCGCCATGACCTGCTGTTTCAGCCAGGTCCGGTCGAATTCGTCCCCGGGCGCCTCCTGCAGGTGGTCGATCATCTTCTGCCTGCGCTTGTCGAGCCCGCCGGGCATGGCGGCATCGTCGACCTTGGGCGACCGGCGAACCGCGGTGGCGAGCTTCGTCGAGGTGGCGGTGTGATCGTCGATCATCTTCTGCGCCGCCTCGCGCACGGTCGGGTTGTGCGTCCGGTCGAGCGCGACGCGGCTCGATTCGATCTCGTAGCGATCGCTGATCGCGGCGCTCTCGACGAAATCGGGCGCCTTGCTGGTGGTTGAGGCGCTGGCCTGTCCGACCATGCCGCCGGCGGTGTCGGCGGCCTTGTTCAGCGCGTGCTTGACGCTGCCGGCTTCCAGGGTGCGGGTGCGATCGTTCGTCGTGCGGTCGGTCATGGGATCGTCTCCTCGTCTGTTCGTTCAAGGGGTCTTGCCGATGGAAAACATCCGCGCGGATCCCGTTCCGGTTTTCGCCCGCCGGCTAGACGAGCTGTGAGGTAGGATTGATAGAATTCGCAAATGATTGATCTTTATCAGTCCACGGCAGGCGGCGCATCGGCCCCGGCGAGGGCGGCGTTGTAGAAGCGTTCGTCGCCCGTCACCTCGCGTCCGCACCAATCGGGAAGGGCGACCTCCTCCGCTTCCTCGCCCAGTTCGATCTCGGCGAGGACGAGCCCGGCGAGCGCGCCTTCGAAGACGTCGATCTCCCATTCGCGCCCATGGGCTGCGGGCACGACATGGCGCCGCTTCTCGAGCACGCGCGTCTTGCCAAGGTCGATCATCGCCTCGGCCTCCTCCACCGGCACGGCGTATTCGAATTCCGCGCGCGCTTCGGCGGGATCGGCGGACTTGATCGTGAGCGTCGCGTTCTCCCCGTCGACGATCCGCACCCGCACCTGCGCGCGCTCGGTCAGCGCGAGATAGGCCTGCCGCAGCCGCTTCGAGCTTTCGGCGTCCTCGCGCCAGCCATCGCCCTCGACGAGGAACTTGCGCTCGATCTCGCGCCCCGGCGTGTCAGGCGGCATCGCTGCGCCGCTCCTGCGCCCGCCAGGCGTCCCACCACGCGCCCCAGCGGTCGGTGAGCGTGTCCGTGTCCTCCGCGAAGAGTCGCTCGCCGAGCGCCCCGGCACGCTCTTCGAGGTCGGCCGCCAGCCGTTCCGCCATCGCGCCGAGGAGCGCGATCGTCTCCGGCTCGCCGAAGGCCGCGGGCTCGCCCTCGATCGTCGCGACGAAGACGTTAAGATCGTGGTGATCGCCCAGCAGGTCGGTGAGGTCGTGGACCGTCTCCGCCCGGGGTTTGAGCGCCTGCGGGAAGGCGTGCTTGAGCAGGCGCGTGTGATACCAGTGGTATTTCGCCCGCTTGCGCCATTCGTGATGGTTGGCCCCGGTCGGCTCGGCGCGGGCCTTCGCCATCGCCTCGACCGCGCGCCCGTGCGTCTTGGCGAGCCCGCCCGAGAGCGCTTTCCAGCCGTCCGCCTCTAGGCTCCAGCCGCGCGCCCGTTCGCGCGCTTCGGCGAGCGCCGCGCGCGCCTCGGCCTTGACCGCCCCCCAGTCGGCGCGGTCGTGCACGGCCTTGCGCCGGTTCGTCATCTCGCGGCGCACGCTGGCGAAGGCGCTGCGGTCGACCTGCTCCTCGTGCGCGGCGATGACGAGGTCGTAGGTATCCTGCATCACCTTGGCATCGCGCATGTCCTCGAACAGGTGGGCGATCGCGCGGAAGGCCTTGTTCTCGGCCTTGTAATCGGGAAAGGCGGGGCGCACGAGGCGGATGAGGCCGCGCAGCTTCTTGCAGCGCAGGCGCACGTCGTGAACGATCTCCTCGCGCTCGCGTTCGCCGCGGTCGAGTTCGCGCAGCGCCGCGCCGATCTGGTAGTCGGCGATCGCGCGAAAGCCCTGCTCGACCCCGCATGGCGTGTCGAAGGAATAGGTCATGACAGATCGACGCTTGCGCGCCGCGGCTGTTCCCGGCTCAGTCGAGCTTGGGCGTGAAACCGGGCTCGGCCCTCGCCATCGCCCGGCGGTAGGCCTCGCGCGCACCGATCCGTTGCAGATAGGCCCTGAGATTGGGCAGGTGGTCGATGCCCTGGTCGCGGAACGCGCGGCTGGTGGTGAGCTGGAACACCATCATGATGTCCGCGGTGGTGAGCGCGCTCCCGCCGAACCAGTCCGCTTCGCCCAGCCGCCGCTCGATCTGCTGCCACGCGTTCGTCACCCGTTTCGCCAGCGGCGGCGGCATCTCGGCACCCACCGCGGCGACGGCGATCTGCATCATGCCGTTCGTCATGAAGGTCGCGTTGGCGAAATGGAACCAGTAGAGATGGTCCGCGAAATCGGGATGATCGGGGCCGGGGACGAGCGCGGTGTCGGGCGCGTATTTCCCGACGATATATTCGACGATCGCCCCGCTTTCGCCCAGCACCAGGTCGCCATCGGTGATGACCGGCGCGATCTCCATCGGGTGCAGCGCCTTCAGTTCCGGCGGGGCGAGCCGCGTTTCGGGATCGCGGTCGTAGAGCTTGAGGTCGTAGTCGAGCCCCAGTTCCTCGGCCAGCCACACGATGCGTTCCGACTGCGAGATCCGCAGGTGATGGATCGTGAGCATGGCCTGTCTCCCCCTTTTGCCTCGCCCCTGCGGTTCTAGCCTCTCTTATTCACGGCGATGCGGTTGGGCGCCTCTCGGCGCGAGCTTGACGCCACTGCTGCGTGCGGCGGCGTAGAGCGGGCGTGCGGCACCGCTGGCGTCTGTTTCACCGCGCTG
>OFET01000209.1_pt1 | contig 61398 bp, 48 predicted proteins | sample 1521211 | NCBI WGS metagenome assembly OFET01 (sample SAMN03766358, study PRJEB24113) | microbial mat metagenome | isolation source: enrichment culture HLUCC-A from microbial mat sample contains cyanobacterium...
TCGTCTTCCTCGTCTCCGCCATCGATTGGCTCAGATGAATGCAGACAGGGCCTAGGGCCGGGTTGTACAGATCGGCGCAGATCAGAAGGCCCAGTATCCAGTCCTCGGTGATGCGGTGCGTGTCCACGAAACGGCCATGGGCGTAATACTTGGTCTCGATCAGGCGTCCATAGGACGGCAGGTTGATCTTGCGATGGATGTAGCGCAGTTGGCCGCCCTTGTAGGCAGCAGCGGCGTTGTAGAACTGCGCGCCGCGGGCCTCCTCGACGAAGCCCAGGATGATCTCCATGTCCCCCGCCGCACGGCTAAGCTCGATCAGTCGCGGATCATCGCGCATCATCACGACGTCGAGCAGCGCCTCGGCACCGTAGTGGCCGACCAAAGAAAGCTCCGGAAAGACGAGCAGATCCACCCCCAAGGCAGCCGCGCGTTCCACATATTCGAAATGCTTGGCGAAATTGGCCTCTAGATCGCTGGTCTCGGAAGAGATCTGCGCCGCGCCGACAGTGAGAAATCGGCTCATGGATTTGCCCCCAACGATGGCGTCATACACTCACGCGTTCGTCTGTCCAGCTTCCTGCATTCTCGAGAATGCGTTCAGCATCAATGAACTGATCTCGCAGGATTTTCTCGTAGAGCGCGGCTTCAGCCTCGCGACTGACCGGTTCTTCCGTGTTCAATATACCGCGCAGAGCCTGCTGTAGCGCCTCCACCGTGCCGGAGCCTTCATCGAACTGCGCCTTCTTCCTCCAGACGAGGTCCGTCGGCAGCATGTCGGCGCAGGCCTTGCGCAGGATCCATTTCTCGGTCGTCGGCCCGGTCGCCTCCTCGGCGTCGGGATCTGTCCGACGCAGCTTCAGCTCCGCCGGGATGGATTGCGCGTAGTCGATCAACTCGCGGTCGAGGAAGGGCGTCCGCGCCTCGAGGCTTTCCGACATGCTTATCCGGTCCACGCGCTGCAGGTTGATGTTGTGCATGGTTCCCAGTGAGCGCGTCAGCTCATCCGCCAGGGCGCGCGGGTCGTCCACGTATTGATGGTGATAGGTGTAGCCGGCAAAAAGCTCGTCGGCGCCTTCGCCTGTCAGCACCGCCTTGACATCCTCGCGTGCAAGCCGGGCTGCGAATAGCGTCGGAATGGCACTGCGCACCAGGTCCACATCCGCAGACTCGAGGTGGTAAATGACATGCGGCAGCGCCTTGGCCAGGTCGTCCGAGGTAAAGACATGCTCGCGATGGTTTGACCCGATATGGTCAGCCACTGCACGCGCCGCCTCGAGGTCGGGCGCACCCTTGAGGCCCACGGCATAGGTTCTGAGCGGGTCACGTCCGGTATCCTGACGGACCTTCTGCGCGATGGCGGCGATGATGGAACTGTCGAGACCGCCAGACAGGAACGACCCCACTTCGACATCGGCCACCATCCATTTCGCAACGGCCTCCTCAAGGACGAGGCGCAGCTCCTTCGCCGTGTGCTCGATGTCGAGGCCCTCCTCGGCCTCTGCAGCGCCGTGGGGCGTCCGGTACCACTGACGCCAGCCGTCTCGCGTGTCGTAAAGCCCGCCGGGCGGGATGAACTCGACCGAGTCCACGGGAACGCCGTCGAACGCCTTCAGTTCCGACGCGAAGGCCACGCCTTCACCCAGGCGCGCCATGTAGAGCGGCTTGATCCCGAGAGGGTCACGCGCAGCGATGATCCGATCGCGGGTGGCGAGCACGAAGGCAAACATGCCGTCCAGTTTGCTGATCCACCGGCTCGCGCCCGAACGGAAGAGATGCAGGATCGTCTCGCTATCGCTGGCGGTCTCGAAGGCACTCTCGCCCAGGATCGCACGAAGGTCCGTGTGGTTGTAGATCTCACCATTGACCACCAGCAGATCGTCGGTCTGATGGATTGGCTGCGCACCGTCCTCGGTGCCGATGATCGACAGACGGCAATGGGCCATGACCACCGGTGCGTTGGGCAGCCGCGCCACAGCAAGTGCATCGGGACCCCGGTGAGCAATCTGGCGGATCATGCGCTCTGCAAGACCCTCATCACCGACGCGCCAAAGACAGACAAATCCACACATTCGAAATACCTCCGGCGGCTGGCTACGATAAAAAGGAAGCCAGCGAAACCTTCAGTGCTCCAAAACATCTCGGAGTTGTGCCCGCATCGGGCTCGGAACGGTTGAACGCCGCGCGGGTGCTTAAGGTCCGCGCCGACCAGAAGCCGTCGCAGATCGCAGCATCACCGATCAGCAGGTGCAAAGAGTTGCTTAACTTGCGCCGGATACTGTCCAACGAGCGGGGAGGAACTCGAATCCCCTTCGAGAGCTGACAGATTGGAGGGACACCCATGTCAAAACCCGATCTGGACGAAATGACGAGAATGTCCATCTCGCGCGCCGAAACGTAACGACACCACGCGAAGGTGATGGTGATGCGAGAGTTCGGACCGGCGGCCGAGCATACCCACGCAGAGGTGGCCGTCGCACTCGCATCTGCCATGATGCAACATGAAGGCTCGCAGATGATCTCCGGAGCGATGGAACATCCGTCCGGGTCACAATCTCCCGTCACAAGCGGCGTGGCTCTTTTGGTGGTCCGCTTGCCCCAACTCCGGTCGTATTTCGCTGGCGCATGCAAGGCTGGATGCGGACGAAGCTGCGCTTCGCCAGATATCGCCCAAAGCAGGTTTGACAGACGAAGACGCTTCCTGCCGTCCATCCTTGTGCGGAAGGAGGGGCGCATGCCCGTCCGCCTCAATGGCCTCGACGTTCGAGCCTCTGTTTCCGGACGAGAATGCTCTCGGGATCGGACATCCCGATCCGCACGGCGTTTCCCTCCGGCACCGAAAGGTCGGTCGAGGCCATATGTTCCTTGGCGGCACGCAGCTGGGCCTTGGTGGTCTCGAGCACGAAGCGGGACAGCTGGCAAAGTCGCCGCGCCACGCCGTCCGCATGATCAAGCAGCGCCGGTGGTTCGAGCACGTCGTTCAGGATGCCGAAATCCTTCAGCGCAGCAGCGGCCGACCGCTCGCCGAGCAGGACAATCTCGGCGGCGCGTGCCGATCCGAGCTCCCTCACCAACCGCGGCACGCCCCCCCAGGGAAGCGGTATGCCCAGATGCGTCTCGGGCAGCAGGCAGGACAGATCGTGTGAGGCATACCGGAAATCGCAGGCCAGCAGGAGGATCAGCCCGCCGCCGATACAATGCCCGTTCGCCGCGCAGACCGTGAGCGGGCGCATGCGTTCGAGCGTGTCGATCATGCGGCGCCCGGTATCGATATTGCGTGCCACGGTCTCGGCGTCGGCATTGCGGAACTGGTCGAGATGGAAGCCGGAGGAAAAGGCACGCCCGGTCGAGTGGACCACAACCACCTTGACCTCTCGCCGGGCATCGAACCATTCGGCCGCAGCCGTGATGTCCTCGATCATGGCCATGTCGAAGGCGTTCAGCGTGTCGGGCCGGTCGAGCCCGAGATAGCCGATCTCGCCCTCGACGCGGAGCGACAGCGACGGCAGCTGCGGCATGTCGGCTGACGTGGTTTCACGAGGGCCTTGCGGCATGTTGCGTTCCTTTCGCTTGCGCCGTCATCAGGCGACGATCCGGTCGATCGCGGCGCGGGTCTGAGGCCGCCCGACCATGCGCAGCACAGCGGCGCGTTCGAGGGCATGCATCTGGTGTGCCGACGCGGACCACGGCACCTCGCCGCCCGCCGCGCCCGTCAGAACCCCTGCCATATCGCGGGCGACGGTCGTGTGCCAATCCGGGTCGGTGTCGGACCGTGGCGACACCCCGGCCGCGAGCGCCGCGGCCGCCGCGCCCCCGGCAAGCGGGATCGTGGGCGGTTCGGGCGGCCGATAGTCCTGAGCCATGCGGTGCGCCGTCTCGATTGCGACGCGTTCCACGTCATCGGGGTGCATCACGATTTCCGCCGCGCGGTCGAGATACCCGACGCCCTGCGCCTCCCGCGCATTCGCGGCGACGGTCCCCGCCTGAAGGATGGTGAAGGCTCGCGCCGCCGCAGCCGCTGGGTCCGCGCTCTCCAATGCAAGGCAGCGGTCCAGCATCCGCGTGCATCCGCCCCAACCGGGGAGAATGCCGAGCGTGGCCTCCGGCAGGCCGATCCTCGTTTCGACATGGGCCACCACGGCATCGCAATGCAGCATCAGCTCGCAACCGCCCCCGAGCGCCAGCCCCCTCAGGGCCGCGACGACGGGGACAGGCGCCAGCCGCAGGCGCTCATAGATCCGCTGCCCGCGTTCCAGAAAGGCGTCGAGCGCGTCGGGACGATCCATGAGGTGCAGGAAATGCCGGAGGTTCACACCGGCAGAAAAGGCCCGGCGGGTATCGCCTGTGATGACAAGGGCGCGAAACTCGCCTCCGGCCCCGTCGAGCGCTGCCTCGAGAACGTCGAAGGTCTCGGGTCCGATGACACCCATCTTGGAGGTCAACCGGACGATCCCGACCCCGTCGCCAGCATCTTCGAGACGTGCCATCGGGGTACCCCGCAAAACGCGTGCCCGTTTGAGACCGGCATCAGGCGTCCGGGTATTGCCGAGGTGTACGCCTTGCAAAGCGGCCCGCTGCAATTCATCGGGCACGGGCCTGCCCTCGGCAGCAAGACGCGCCGCGATAGACGAGAGGCCAACCCGTTCGGCGAGTGCGAAGGGGCCCTGCCGCCAGCCATATCCGAGGGACACGGCGGTATCGAGGGCATCCGCGCTTTGTGCGATCTCCTCCACCGTCTCGGCCGCATAAGTCACCAGTCGGCTGAAGACGGACCAGGCATAATCCCCGTAAAGCCCACCGGCGTCGATCAGGGCCTTCGGATCGCGCCCCGCTTCCGGCAGGTCGTCGGCGACCACGGGCGCGAATGGCCGGTATTCCCCGGTCTCGAGGTCCAGCGCCTCGCGCGCGCCGGTCTTGTTCTTGCGAAAGAACCCGCCGCCCGATTTCCGCCCCAGCCGCCCGGCCCTGATCTGTCGCAGAACCGTGGGGTGGGTGGACAGGTCATGCCGATGGATGGCGTCATGCGCCGGGAGACCGCGCGCGAGGCTGCCCCAGACCGGCGGGATGAGGTCCAGACCGACCAGATCGAGAAGTCCGAAAATGCCGGTTCTCGGCACGCCGAAGGCAGCCAGCACGGCGTCGGCCTCCTCGACGCGCAGGCCATGGCGCTCAGCCTCGATCGCGGCGACGGCCATCCAGTAACAGCCGATGCGATTGGCGATGAAACCGGGCGTGTCGAAGCAGGCAACGGTCGTCTTGCCCAGCACAGCGCGACCGGCCCGGTGGACACGCCCCACGATCTCGTCCGGCACATCCGGGCCTGCAATGACCTCGAGCAGTTCCATGTGCCTCGGCGGGTTGAAGAAATGGGTGATGAGGAAATGCGACGCGATATCGTCCGGCATTTCAGAGGTCAGCGCAGCGCGAAGGAGCGTCGAGGTATTCGACGAGACGATGGCATCCGGTTTCCTGTGACGGGCGATCCGCGCGTAGAGGTCCTTCTTGAGCGCCGCGTTCTCGACAACCGCCTCGATGATCCAGTCGGCCGACGACAGACGCTCCAGGTGATCCTCGACATTTCCCGGACGGACCAGCGCCGCCGCCTCCGGCACTGTGAAGCCGCCGATGCGAAGCTGCCGGGCGACACCGGCCTCCGCCGGGGCGTTGCGGTTCTCCCGCCCCGCGCCAGGAAGGTCCAGAAGGTCGACGGGCATGCCGGCATTGGCGAATTGCGCCGCGATTCCCGCCCCCATCGACCCCGCGCCGATCACGGCGGCGCGACGGATGCCGGTTTCTTCTGTGCCGCGCGCGGCATTGGGCCATGTGTCAGACATCCGTCTTACCTCCTTTTTCGGACGGCCTGCCGCCACCGAAGAACGCCGCGACGGCGCGATCGAAATCCTCGGTCCGGGCGCAGGCCTCGAACGCCTCGGCCTCGGCGTCCAGTTGCGCGGCGAACGGCGTTTCGAGCGCCTGCCGGTAAAGCCGCTTGGTCGCGGCCTGTGCCGCCGGGGCGCCGTCGCGCAGCCGTCCGGCAAGCCGGCATGTCTCCGCGGTGAGGCTATCGTCGGCAACGACCCGCGAGACGAGGCCAAGTTCCAGCGCGCGGTCCGCAGGGATGCCGCCATCGTCGATGAGCGCGATCTGCAGGGCGCGGCGATGGCCCACCAGCCGTGGCAGCGCCCATGTGCCACCGCAATCCGGCGAAGCGGCCACGCTGGAATAGGCGAAATGGAACACGGAGCTCTCGGCCGCGATGGCGAGGTCGAGTCCCATGGCGATCGACAGGCCGGCCCCGGCCACCGGTCCTTGCACAGACGCAATGGTGATCTGATCTGCCCGGGAAAGCCGCTTGAGCGCGGCATGGATCGGATCGATCAACTCACGCGCGGCGCGGCCGCGGTCGGACGCCCCGGCCATGTGCCTCAGGTCTCCCCCGGCCATGAAGGACCGCCCTTCGCCCGACAGGACGATCACGCGCACCGAGGCGTCGGACACCGCTCCCTCGACCGCATCGCGGAGACCTTCAGACACCTCCACGCTCAGGACGTTGAGCCTGTCGGGACGGTTCACGCGGATCGACGCGATCCCGTCCTCGATATCCAGCAGAACCGCATCAGCCACGCCTCTGACCCTCCCCCGTGTCGAGGAGCGTCGACCCGGCAAGACCGAGACCGCCGTCCAGTTGCAGGAGCTGTCCCGTCATCAGCGCCGCCGCCGGGCTGGCCAGAAACGCAACCAGTTCGGCCACCTCCTCGGGCGTCGTGTCACGGTCGATCGGACGGCGCGCGGACAGCCGGTCGCGCGCTTCGACGGGATAGTTTTCAAGATAAGCCTCGGTCGCCACGATCCCCGGCGCGACGCAGTTCAGACGAATGTTCCGATCCGCCCATTCCAGCGCCAGGGTGCGCGTAAGCCCCAACACGCCGGCGCGGGCGGCGACCGAATGCGCAAGCCCGGGTGCGCCCGTCTCGACAGGTGTGATCGAGATGTTGATCACGCTCCCCCCACGTCGGGACAGGAAGGGGAATGCGGCCTGGGTCAGCGAGAACAGCGCCGTCAGGTTGAGGTCGATCACCGCGTCCCAGCCTCTTGCCGAGATCTCCTCGGCCCGGGACGTAAACTGCCCGCCCGCGTTGTTCACGAGGACATCGATACCGGTCACCTCGCCGATGTCCGCGACAAGGCTGGCGGCGGCCTCTCGGTCGCGGATATCGCACGGGAAGGCCGTGAACGCGGCCCCAGCCTCGGCGGCGACGGAATGCAGCGGTTCCGCGCGGCGCCCGATACCCGAAACCTGCGCACCCAGCGCGCAGAGGCGCAGCGAGATGGCCCGGCCGATCCCGGTTCCGGCCCCGGTCACGATGCAGGAGAGCCCGGCCAGCACACCAGGGCGCAGCACGTCGCTGGCGCCGGCCGCTGCCCCGGTCGATACGGGGGATGTCATCAGGTTACCTCAAAAGACGGACGTGTCCGACGTCACCCCGTCATCTCGAAGCTGCGTCTTGCGGATCTTGTTGGTGGGTGTCTTGGGCATCTCCGGAATGATGCGCAGATATTTCGGCACCATGAAACGCGGAAGCCGGTCCTTGAGGTAGGCGTTGAGCGCATTCGTATCGACGCTATGCCCCGGCTTGCAGACAAGGGCGACCATGATCTCCTCTTCGCCGAATTCCGAGGGCACGCCATAGGCCGCGCATTCCAGTACGCCCTCGAAGGTGACGACTTCGGCCTCGACCTCCACGGAGGAGACATTTTCGCCCCGGCGGCGGATCATGTCCTTCTTTCGGTCGACGTAGTAGAAATTGCCCTCAGCATCCCGGGTGAAGATGTCGCCGGTATGGAGCCACTGGTTGCGCCAAGCCTCGACCGTCTTTTCGGGTTTGCCGAGGTAGCCCGACATCAGCGTCCATGGCTCCTCGCTGCGGATCACCAGTTCGCCCGGCTCCCCGACGGGCACCTCGTAATCCTCGTCATCGACGAGGCGGCAGATCATGCCCGGGCGCGGACGGCCGCAGGAGGCCGAGTCCACCAGATCGAAACCTGGCGATACGATCGGACTCGACGTCTCGGTCATGTTCCAGCACGTGCAGACCTCCAGATCGAAGCGTTTCTTGAACTTCTCCACATCGGCGATGAGCGGCACCATCAGGACCTTCTTCATCGCGTTCTGCGCGTCCTCGGGTGTCTCGGGCTGGCGGTAGAGGAAATTCGCCACCGCTCCGAGAAGGATCGCGACGGTGCATCCGAAGTCGTTGACGTCCTTCCAGAATTCCGTGGTGCTGAACCTGTCGCGCAGGACGGCACGCCCGCCGACAAGCGCCATCGTGTAGATCGAGAGCTTCCCGGCGATATGGAACAGCGGGTAGGGGTTGTAGTAGCTGTCCGTCTCGTCGAGGCTGTCGAGCGGGATGGTCCAGGTACAGCATTCCGACACCTGTCCCCAGGACACCATGACCCCCTTGGACGGCCCCGTCGTGCCGGAGGTGTACATGATCGTGGCCAGATCCGAGAGCCGCGGCCTGACCGGTGCCTCGGGCTCCGGGCCGGCCTGAAGGAAATCGTCCAGCGCGATCACCTTGGCGCCACCGAGGCCAGACGTGTCCGTCGTGCCGTCGTCCCCCACCATCACGATGGTCTCGAGCGCGTCGAGCCCGTCCGAGGCGGTACGGATCAGGTCGAGATACTTCGCATGAACCACGAGCAGCCGGGCCCCGGAATCCTTGACGATGTAGTCGAGCATCGCGCCCTTGTACTCGTAGTTTATCGGCGTCTCGACGGCTCCGATCCAACCAAGCCCGAGCCATGCGAAGACCGCCTCCACCGAGACTGGCATCATGACCAGGACGCGGTCCTCCTGTCCGATGCCCTGTGCCTCGAAGGCTCGCGCCCAGCGGCGGCCGATCGCATGGCTCTCGGCATAAGTATAACTGCCTTCGGCGTCTTGCAGATAGACGGCGTCCCCCTGCATCGCCGCCCGCGTCTCGATGACCATTGGAAGGACGGATTTGTTCGCCGCCTCTTCCCGAAGTCCTGCATCGCGAATATCGCCGTCCATCTTCTCCTCCCAGATTGGATGTTGTCAGATCGCGGATACGCCGAGTGCCTTTCGCCCGACGATCAGCTTCATGATCTGGCTGGTGCCCTCGGCAATCGTGAGGAACCGGGCGTCGCGGTAGTGTCGCTCCGTCAGGAACCCCTCTTCGGTCGTCAGGCCGCGTCCACCCAGGATCTGGATCGCGTTGGCCGTGACGCGCTGCACCGCTTCGGTGGTGTGCAGCTTGGCGAGGCACTGTTCGTAGTCGCAGCGCTCGCCCCGGTCCATGAGCGAGGCCGCCTTGTAGGTCAGCAACCTGCTTGTTTCGAGGTCGACGTGCATCTGCACGATCAGGTCCTGGATCATCTGGTGCTCGGCGATGCTCTTGCCGAAAGTGATGCGTTCCTTCGCGAAGGCGGTCGCATCCTCGATCGCGGCCTCCATCAGGCCGACCGACCATGCGGCAAGCAGAAGCCGCGCCCAGCCGCGCACGATCAGGTTCTCGCGGTAGCCCTCGCCCGCGTCGTGGAACAGGAATTCCTCGGGCACGCGGGCGTCAAGGAAATGGATCTTCCCCGTGGTCCCGGCCTTGAGCCCGATGATCGGCAGGTCGCTGACCTCCCAGTCGACCCTCGACTTGTCCATGAGCAGGTGCACGACCCCATCCGATGGCTTGCGGCGGTAAGCGTCCTCGTCGACCACGGCCGTCAGGATCGCTACATGGGCCCAGACGCCATTCGTCGTCCACATCTTGGTGCCGTTGACGACGTAGTGCCCATCACGCAATTCGGCTCTTGTCTTGAGGTTGCGCGTGTCCGAGCCCGCCTCGGGCTCGCTCATCATGTCCCCCATGATGAGTTCACCCGAGATCCCGCCCGGCACATAGCGATCGATCATCCACGGCGCTCCCTGGCGCGCGATGATCTCGACCACGATGTTGTGGCTGTCCACCGTAACCGCGAGCGACGGCCAGGCGCGGACGAATTCCTGGGCGAGGATCACCCGCTCGAGGAATGACCGGTTGGTGCCGCCCACGTCCTCGGGCAGGCTGGCCCGCATGATGTCGGTCTGCTGGAGAATGCCGTAGAAATGTTGAAGCTCATCGAGGCTTAGCGGACCCTTCGGATCGCGCTCGATCCCCGGTCCCCGGATCTCCGCATCAAGCACCTCGCGGAACTCGTGCCGCCGTTGCACGATCTCGGCGGGAATGTCGAAATTGAGCGTCGGCGCCCCGGAAATAGCACCCTTGGCCTGTGTGTTCATCGTCGTCTTCCTCAACTTGCAGAATTGCGGTCGGCGCTTGCGCAACCGAAGCGGTCGGTGTTGCCTCCAATTCCGACCTGCGAGTCTTTAGGTTACTCTGTAGTATAGTGCGTTGTCGCCCCCATGTCAGCCCAACAGTTGCGGCAGGAACAGCACAAGGCCCGGAACGGCGATCATCAGCGCCAGGATGAGCAGGTCCACGAACACGAACCACATCACGCCCCGGAAGATTGCCGTCGTCGTCGTGAGCTTTCCCACCACGCTCTTGATCACGTAGACGTTCATCCCCACCGGGGGCGTGATCATCCCCACCTCAAGGACCTTTGCCAGCAGGATCCCGAACCACAGCAGGCTGTAGCCAGTCTCCTCCACGATCGGCAGGACGATCGGCAGGGTCAGCAGCATCGCTCCGATGGGTTCGAGTATCATCCCCAGCAGCAGATAGACGCACACGATCCCGACCATGATCGCGACCGCCGGCAGGCCCAGCGCCAGCACGGCCTCGAGCAGGACATCGCCAAGGCCCGACAACGCGAGGAAACGAGTCAAGAGACTAGCCCCGATGGCGATCACGAGAAGCGAACTCGTCGTGACCAGCGTCTCGCGCGCGGAGGTCCGCAGCGCCTGCCATGTCAGGGTGCCCTTGAAGAAGCTGACCAAACAGGAGAGGAACGCACCCACTGCGCCGGCTTCCGTCGGTGTGAAGACACCCGAGAAGAGGCCACCAAACACGCCGAAGATGATCAGGAGCACCGGCCAGGTATTGACGAGCGCCTTCAGCCGTTCCCGACCCGTGACCTCCTCGTGGAAAGACGGTGCGAGCTCGGGATTGAGCTTCACCCGCACGATGATGACCAGCACATAGGCCAGCGCGGTCAGGAGCCCGGCTACGATGCCACCCAGAAAGAGCTGATTGATCGAGACCTGCGCGATGATCCCGTAAAGGATCAGGATGATGGAGGGCGGGATGAGCGCGCCGATCGTGCCCGAGGCCGCCACGGTGCCCGTCGCCAGCCCCACGTTGTAGCCACGTGCGTTCATCTCGGGCACCGCGACCTTGCCCATCGCCGCCGAACAAGCGACCGACGAGCCTGTGACGGCAGCGAAGCCCGCGCACCCGAAGACGGACGCCACCGCCAGCCCGCCCGGCAGCGCCGAAAGCCACACGCGGGCGGCCTCGAATAGCCCCTGCGTCAGCTTTGCATGGTAGCAGATGAACCCCATGAACAGGAATGTGGGTACCGAACTGAGCACCCAGTTCGAGGCGAACTGGAACGGGACTGTTCCGAGGCTGGCCCACGCGATGCGCCAATTGAGGGACTCGCCGATGCCGACGACGGCCACAGCGATCAGTGTCACGCCGATCGGCATGCGCAGCAGGATCAACAGGAAGAGCAGTCCGAACAGGATCAGGACGGTGTTCTGGTCCGCCACGCTACTCACCCCCCCGGCGCAATTTCTGTGCGATATCCAACTCTCGCGAAGGTCCCTCCGGCCCCGAACCCAGCGCCATCGGCTTGCCCGTCACCTCGCAGATCAGCTTGTAGAGAAGGACCAGCAGCATCAGGCCGAACCCGACCGGCAATGCGAAATAGGCGGGCCATGTCGGGACGCGCAGGCCGGCTTCCATCGCGAAGGTGCCGGTGTCGTATTTCAGCATCGCTTCGTGGAACGTGCGCAGCGCAAGCGCACCGAACACCGCGATCGACAAGAGGTGGGACAGGACGCGAAGCACCTTCTTGATCCACTCGGCGAGCAGGTCGTAGATGAGCTCGACGGTGATGTGACCGTCCTCTTCCTCGACAGCCGCAAGCGGGAGGAAGACGATAGGCACCATGTAGAACACCGACACGATCATGATCGTGGCCGGCAAGGGCGAATTGAACAGGTAGCGCAACCCGACATCGGCCGTGACGTGAACGATCAGGAGGAATACGACGATGGTCCCGAACCAGATCGCCAGTCCGTTCAGACGGGACAGAAGGCGGCCAATTGTCTGCACGAAGACACCTACGGATGGATGAGGGCTGAACGAGCCTCCGCGCGGCAGGCGCGGGGGCTCTCCGTTTGTTGAGCTTTCACCGAAGCCCGGCTGCTCAGTTCACGCCATACGTCTCTGGGTCGACCTTCGAGAATATCTCGGTCCAGTAGATTTCGGCGAGGTCATCGATCGATCCGACCCCGTCGACCAGACCGTTCCAGCGGTCGAGGACCTCCACGAACTCGTTGGCGATCTCGTCCGCCCGGGTGATGCCGTAGTTGTCGGCGTAAATCTGACCGACCAGCTCGACATCGTCACGGACGTAGTCCTGCACCGCGGCCATCATCTCCGCGTCGGGTTCGATCACGTCGACACCCTGTTCGCGGGCCATGTTCAGGTTCTCTGCCTGCAGCTCGTAATAGGACCACGTCATGTGGGCGTTGATGTAGGCCGCCCCGCGCAGCAGAAGCTCGCGCTGTTCAAGCGACAATCCGGCCCAGAGGTCACGGTTCACGTTGCTGGCCTGAGAGCCGCCGTAGACGGTTCCGGGGAACTGCACGGTGACCGAATCCACGATCTCGATCAGGCGCAGGCTGGTCAGGTCGCTTGCCGCCAGCCATGCGCAGTCGAGAATGCCTTGGTTCATCGCCTCGTAGGCCTCGCTGGCGGCGAGTTGAACCGCGACTCCGCCGAAGTTCTCGGCCATGCGCTGGTAGCTGGAACTGCCGCTGCGGAAGCGCACGCCCTGCACATCCTCGAGGCTGTCGATGGTCACATCCTTGCAGAGCGACAGATAGGGCGAGGTCGACATGTGCCCCATGTAGACGTGGTTCTGCGCCTCGTATTCATCGATGCATTCCGGGCAACCATTCATGATGTAGTCGGTCATCGCCCCGGCATAGGCGGCACCTTCCCGTCCCGTAGGCTCGGACAAAAGCTGCCGCAGGCTGTTCTCGGCAAGATAATTCGAATGGGCGAATTCGGCCGGGTAGTACGGGCCGGCCATGAAGCCGAGATCCGTCAGGCCATCGCGGATGCCCGGACCCATCTCGGCAAGGCTGACGAGCGACAGCGGAAACACGCGAATGGTCAGCTCTCCACCCGAGATTTCATTCATGTATTCGGCATAAGCGTCCGCCGACTGCGCGAACAGCGAGTTCGGCCCGAACCCGACCGAATAGTTCAATTCCTCTGCCGCAGCGGGGCCAGCGGCGAGGGCAAGGCCGGCGCAGGCGGCCGCAAGGCCCGGCATGCGCCGGGTTTTCCAGATCATCTTCATGGTATTCCTCCCTATTTTGCTGACGGCCCCTCCAAAGCCGCCAGAGTGGGCGGTCAGCGATACACAGGCCGCAATTGCACGTCGCGACTGAGAATCCTACTGACCCGAAACCACTCTACTCGTGAGTATTCTGCCTTACCTCGGCGTTGTCAAAAGGATTGTTCGGGTCAAGTGTTGCGGTGCAATCGGAAGACGGCGCGACCTACCGACGAACGGCAAGCCCGTTGATGAGGATATCCACATAGGTTTCCGCGATTTCCTCGGGCGACAGGCTGCCGTCCTGTTCGTACCATCGTGAAATCCAGTTCAGCGCCCCGCTGACGCAGAACGTCACGAGGCGTGGATCGCCCGCCGTGATGGAGCCATCCTGCATGCCCGACACCACCACCTTCCGTATGACGGCATCGGTTTCCCGTTTGAGCGCTCTGAACTTTTTCCTGCTCGCCTCCGACAGGTCGTGATCGGCGGTGCGAGTGACGCATTTTCCAAACGGTTCCGTGGCGATCACAGCGTAATCGTGAATCAGGGATTTCAGCCGTTCCAGACCGTTGCCGCCCTGCTTCTCGACCTTCTGCGCTGCGTCCAGAGTGACCTGCAGCCCCTTCCGCACGCATTCGAACAGGATTTCATCCTTGTTGGAGAAATAGTGATAGATCGTGGGCTTCGTCACGTTCAGAGCGATGGCGACCTGGTCGATCGATGTGGCGCGAAAGCCTTTTTCATTGAACATGCGCACAGCCGTGTCGAGGACCGCATCCCGCTTGATGATCCTCTCGCGTTCGCGCTCCTCCTGCTTGGGCCAGGGGGAGTCCAGTTTGGGGTCTTGTTGTCTGGTCATGGCGTTGCTCGTTTGCTGCTGCACAGCTGCGGGACATATTTGTGCTTACTACCCATTAGTATGCAACAGGTAGGCCAGAAAAGCGATACGCGAGCGAACAGGAGCGATGTCGAGAGAAAGCGTAGTGTGCTTTGGGCTCGGGGCGGTCGACCGCTGCAAGCTTCACGAACGTCAGCCTATGATCAGAGCCGACCTTGGCACCCAGCATCCTGAGCGGCCGGAGCGCGGGACCGTCCGGACCTTCGCCGCGAATGCAGCATGGACTGATCTGAGATGCAGCAATGCGCAGGAAACGGACAGCGAAAAATTGCAAACCGTGTTGCGACTATGCAGCAGCGCGGTGTCGTAGGCCGGCCCGATTCGTTCAGCCATCTACAAGACCGTGAACCGCGCCGGATTTGCCGGTGGCTCGAACTCTCGAGCAGGAGGGAGCATCATGGGCACGTCCACGAACAAGTTTTCTCCTGAGATGCGCGAGCGCGGTGCGGTTGGTTTCCGAGACCGAGGGTCGGCATGTGTCGCCGAAACGATCGACATATGAGTTCTTGGCGGACGGCAGCAGTCGCGTCCACCAGCTCTGACCAGCCGTTGCTCACATCTGGCCGCAGCGTCTGAATCGAGCCCAAAACCCAAGCCATTCGCTGCACCGCATCGGCTGACGCAGAAGGGGCGGAGAGCGGACCGAAGGCGCTGCGGGCTTCTAGGCGAAGCAAGGGCGAGACGCGGACATATGCGCATGCAGCAACGCCTCGCGGTCTGATGGGAAGTCTGGCCTGTGGCGGCACGCCTGTCACAAACCTGTCATTCGGGCTTGTTAGGGCGGGGTGACCAATCCAGCAACGGGGAACTCGAGACGTGATCAAATTCCAGAATATCGCCGCAACAGCAGCCGTCACCACAGTGCTGCTAACCGGAGCCGCATCCGCCCAGTCAGTGGCAGACACCTGCCCCTCGCCCCTGCGCATGGCCGACACCGGCATCGAGGGCATGGGCGATCTTTCCGAAGCCTTCGGTCCGTTCGCCGAGACGTTCGAAGAGCTGACGGGCGTCGAGCTGGCGCTTTATTCGCTGTCCAACCGCACCGCCGCCGGAACGGCCCTGCAGTTCGACGAGGTCGAGTTCGTCTTCGCCGGCCCGTCCGAATTCGTGCTGTTCCAGCAACTGGCCGACATGGATATCCTTTTCTCGATCGTGCGCCCGCATTACGGCTCCAGTTTCGTGGTTCGCGCCGACAGCGACATCGAGACCCTGGCCGATCTCGCCGGCCGTCGCGTCGCGCTCAAGGACGTGGGGTCCACCTCGGGCCACATCTTCCCGATGATGCTGATGGCCGAAGCCGGTCTCGACCCCGAGACGGACGCCGAGATCATCATGGCAGGCGACGCCCGCATCCAGGTGCTGATCAACGGCGACGTCGACGCGATGGGCGGCGGCAACAAGGATTGGGACGCGATCCGCGAACAGGACCCCGACACCGAGTATCGCCTGCTGGCCCAGACCGACACGCTGCCCGGCGACCCGGTCGTGATGCGCGCCAGCCTGCCGCAGGACTGCCGCGATGCGCTGCGCGCCACGCTGGCCGAACACTCCGACGTGCTGTGGGAAAGCCTGACCTCGACCGAGCGCAACGCCGACAAGTTCATCGAACGCGACGCCTACATGTCCTTCGAGACCGACCCGGCGATCTACGATGTCGTGCGCATGGCCTATGAGGTTGCGGGCATCGCGCTGGACGATTGATCCCAACCATCATCCGTCGGCGACGGGCGGCCGTTCCTCGGGACCGGCAGCCCGTCGTCACGTTCTGTTGCACGACCACGTGAGGAGCCTCGCATGATCCCAGCCATTTCCTGCGACGAGGTGAAGGTCAGCTACGGCAAGCTGCAGGTGTTGCGCGGGGTGACCTTCGATATCCCTGTCGGGCAGGGCGTCGTGCTTCTCGGGGCGAACGGCTGCGGAAAGTCGACACTGATGCGAAGCCTGAACGGGCTGGAAACTCTGCAATCGGGCCGCATTCACGTCCACGGCGACAGTCTTGCGGATGCGTCCCGGAGCGAGCTGCGCCGGATCCGGCGCGGCATGGGCTACGTGTTTCAGCAGTTCAACCTGGTACCCCAACTCAGTGCCTTTCAGAACGTCCTTCTGGGCGCGATGGGGCGCCATCGCCTGGGCCTGTTGTCCTGCCTTGGGATAACGGCGTCAGCCGAGGAACGCGCGCGCGCCATGGCCTGCCTCGAACGCGTGGGCATGGCCGAACGCGCGCAGCATCGCCCGTCCCAGCTTTCGGGCGGCCAGCAACAGCGCGTGGCCATCGCGCGGATGCTGATGCAGGACCCCAAGGTCGTGATCGCCGACGAACCCATCGCAAGCCTCGATCCCAAGGCCGGGCGCGAGGTGCTCGATCTGCTGTGGCGCATCGTGCGCGAGGAAGGTCTGAGCATGCTGTGCACGCTGCACCAGCTGGATCTCGCACGGGAATACGCGGACCGCATCATCGGCCTGAAGGCGGGACAGGTCGAAATCGACGCCGCCATCGCCGACACCGATGCCCTGCAACTGAACGCACTTTACACCGGCATGACCCGCGTCGATGCCGAGGCCGAGGAACACGCCGCATGAGCGACAGCACCCGCATACCCCCGCGTTTTCGCGCGCCCTCGGCGCTGACATGGGTGCTGGTCGTGGGCTTCGCGGCCTTCTTCATCCAGGGCCTCGTCGCCTCGGAAATCTCGCTCGACCGGCTGGTGCGCGGGGCAAGCAACCTCGTGCGCTTCATCGGTCAGGCCGTGCCCCCCGATTTCTCGCGCGCGCCCAATATCGCCGACTCCATGCTGGAAACGCTGAATATCGCGGTGGTCGGCGTCACATTCGGCTGCCTGTTCTCGATCCCTCTGGCGCTGCTGGCGGCGCGCAACACTGCACCGAACGCGGTGGTTCGCACATTGGCGCGCTTCGTGATTTCCGTTTCGCGCACGATCCCCGATCTGATCTGGGCGCTGATTTTCGTGGTGACGGTCGGGCTCGGCCCGCTTGCGGGCATCCTTGCCATCATCATGGACACGATCGGCTTTGCGGCGCGCTTCTACTCCGAGCGGTTCGAGGAGGTTCAGAAAGGCCCATCCGAGGCGCTCACATCGACGGGGGCGGGCCGTCTGTCGGTGATCTTCGGTGCCATCCTGCCCGAGAGCTTCGCCTCGATGACCGCAACATCGCTGTTCAGCGTCGAAAAGGCGATCCGCTCGGCCGTCACGCTCGGGCTGGTGGGCGCAGGCGGGATCGGTGTGGAGCTTTCCACCGCGATGCGCCTGTTCCGCTACGACCAGGCGGCGGCGATCATCCTCGTCATCCTCGTCGTGGTGGTCGTTTTCGAACAAATCTCTTCGAGCATCCGAAAACGGATTATCTGACGGGCGCCAGACATGTGTGTCCGGACACATTCCGAATGGCTGCTGAGGCGAAGCCACGGTGCCGCAGGTCGACCGCGCTGATGGGGCGCTTTGGGCCGATATTGCAGGTTGGGGCCTGGCGAGCGAAGGTCCGGAAAGTCCGCAACCCGGACCCTGGGGCCTGAGATTTCGCTGCACAGGTCACGGATTGCCGCTATTCCTTCTGCCCCGCACCGGTCAGAACCAGAACCACCCTTCCTGCGGAGAGAATGCCGAAATCGCCCTGCACGGAAATGGAGTCGGCGCACGAGAGCTCAGGTCGCCTGCAAGGCTCGCCGGTTTCGATCAGAAAACGGTGATTCTGGCGCATTCCGCCACATCGCTGGGAAGACGGTAGCCGCGCAGCGTACGGATCTCCGATGGCGAAGTGCCATAGACCGACTTGATCTGACGCGAAAAGTGGAACGGGCTCTTGTAACCGCATTCCACGGCGATGGCGTCGAGGCTCCACGCCGTCTCGATCAGAAGTCTGCGCCCCGCGGCCGCGCGCAGCCGCCAGAGATAGCGCGAGGGCGTTGTACCGAAATGCCGCCGAAACCCGACTGTCAGGTGTTCACGGGTAAGGTTGCACCGGGCAGCCAGACCGGCCACGGTCCAGGGCTCCCGGAAACCGTCGCGCAGCAAATCGCGTGCGAGGGCGATGCGCGGCGGCGGCGTGGCGGCGGGCATCGCTTGCCGGGCGTCCAGAAGCACGGCCGCAAAGACGGCCTGACCGAGGGCGTCCCGCAGGTCGGTTTCCGCGCCCGCGCCCGCGTCGGCCAGGTCGAGACCAGCGCGCTGCAGGGCTTCGATCCGGGCGCTGGTTTCGACGATCGCGGGTTCCCTGAGAACATGCGCAGCGCTGCCGGTTTCCTCCGACGGACTCGCCTCGCACCAGCTTACCATGGTCGTGACGCCCGCCGGGTAGCGGATTTCGAGCGTCGTCTTGTTCCGGATCAGAGCGCTGCAACCGGCACGCAGGGGATGGGACAGGCCGTCGCAGGAGATCTCCGCCTCCCCCTCGTGCAGGACCAGGACCATCGCATAGCGACGGCGCAGCGGACCATAAGCACCGCCCCTCGGATACCGCGCTTCGCCAAAGGCGAAACCGCCGTCGCGGTCGATCAGCTGCTCCAGCATGGTGCGGGTAACTCCTGTCTTGCCTTACACTCAGTCATGTATTGCGCACATGGGGGCATTCCCGAAGCGTGAGCATTGCCGTTACCTAGAAAGGCATGGGCGTCTGGCACGCCGCGCGGGCCAAAACGATAGGTTTTCAGGCGTGTTCGACCCGATTGATCATTATCTGCGCAAGCCGGACATCCCGCCGGGCTGCACCTTCGCCGAGAGCGACTGGCGAATCCTCGCCGGCTTCTGGCACCCGGTCGCCTTTGCCGACGACGTCGGCGACGCCCCGGTGGCCTGCACCCTGCTGGATGTCGAGCTTGTCCTGTTCCGTACATCCCGCGGCGTCTCCGCGGCGCTGGACCTCTGCCCGCATCGCGGCACCCGGTTGAGCGCCGGACGGATCGAGGACGATGTGCTCGTCTGCCCGATGCACGGGTTCCGCTTTCGTCACGACGGTGCCTGCGTCGCGATTCCGTCCTCCGGCAACCCCGACGCGCGCATTCCGCCTCGGCTGCGGCTGGGCACCGTCCTGACCGAAGAGCGGTATGGCATCGTCTGGGCCTGCCTGTCCGGCGAACCGTCTTGGCCGCTGCCGGACTGGCCGGGCATAGGCGACCCGCAGCTGACCAAGGTCAGGGTGCCGGTCGATACCTGGCGCGCGGCGGCGAGCCGCCATGTCGAGAACTTCAACGACGTGGCGCATTTTCCCTATGTGCACGCGGCCTCCTTCGGCAATCCCGACCCCGCGCCGATCGCCGATTACACGGTGGACGAGACCGATTACGGCCTGACCTTCGCGCTGCCCTATCTCGAAGGCGGCGACCGGTTTCCGGACGGCAGGAACGCCGAGAGCCGCGAGGTGACCTACACCTACCAGTTGACCTTCCCGTTCTCGACGATCATCGTCATTGCGCCCGAAGGGTCCGATTACGTCCAGTATTTCGCCGATGCCGCCTCGCCGGTTTCGGCGCGGGAGACCAGGGTCTTTCAGGTGATGACCGACACCTACGGCCCCGACCGGACCGAGGCGATCCGCGAGGCGCTTCAGATCAATGACGAGGACAAGCCGCTGGTCGAGGGGCAGAGACCGGAACGGCTGCCGCTGGACCTGCGCGAGGAAATCCATGTGCCCGCCGACAGGATGTCGGTCGCCTATCGCCGCGCGCTGGCACGCAAGTTCGGCCTCGGCGCCCCGATGGCGGCATGAGCCCGACAGGCAGAGACCAATCAGAACAAGGAGACGTATGGACATGCACTTTCTGACCTCGCTTCGATGCGCGACAATCGGTGTGACCGCGGCGGCTGCGCTGGCCGCCGGTCCGGCCCTGGCGGACGATCCGACGGAACTCAGCGTCGCCATCATCCTGTCTGCCGGGATCGAGAATGGCTGGGACGGCAGCCTCATCGAGGCCTTCGAGAGGGTTGCGGCCGACGAACCGCACGGGCTCGACATCTCCTGGCGGTATTCGGATCCGCTCTGGGGCGACGCGGCGGGCGAGGCGATGCGGCTCTATGCCGAATCCGGGCGGTTCGACATCATCTGGGCCCACAGCACCTATTCAGACCAGGTGGCAAGGCTGAAGGACGAGTTTCCCGACATCCTGTTCGTGGTCGTGGGGTCTGGCAACGAGGGGCTCGGCGGCAACCAGTATTGGGTCTACAAGCGCGTGCACGAGGCCGGCTACCTGCTGGGCGCGCTCGCCGGGCACATGACAGAAAGCAATGTCCTTGGCGCTGTCGGCACGTTCCCGGCGGACGACGTCAACGACGAGATCAACGCCTTTTTCGCCGGTGCGCGGTCGGTGAATCCCGACGTGACCGGGAACACCTCCTTCATTGAAAGCTGGTATGACCCCGCCAGGGCCGGCGAATTCACCGCGGCCAAGGTCGCGACCGGGGCCGACATCATCTTCCAGCTGGCCTCGAATTTCCAACCCTGCGAGGAGGCGGAGATCCTCTGCTTCGGCAATTTCGGCGACCAGAACAGCTTCTCCCCGGACACCGTGCTGAGCAGCGCGCTGGCGCTATGGGATCCCGATATCCGCTGGATCGTCGACGAATGGTGGGCGTTCAAGACCGAGGAGGAGCCGTTGGAGGGCAACACGGAACTGCGCTGGTTCTCGATGGCAGAGGGCGGGTCCGACATCGCGCCTTTCCACGGGCTCGCCGACCGGGTGCCGCAGGAGGTGCAGGCCGAACTCGACACGCTTCGGGCCAGCATCATGGATGGCTCGTTCGAGGTGCCCCTCGACGTGTCGCAGCCAGAGTCCTGAGCCGACATGACCGGGGCCCTGATGGAGGCACGCGGCCTGACGCGCCGCTTCGGTTCCGTCACGGCGCTGGACGGGGTGGATTTCGACCTGAAGCCGGGAGAGATCCACTGTCTGTTCGGGGAAAACGGGGCCGGCAAGTCGACGCTGGCCTCGATCCTCGCGGGCGTGATCGCGCCGGATGACGGCGCGCTCGCGGTCGGGGGCGGGCCGCGCCGTTACGGCTCGCCCGCAGATGCCATCGCCGACGGGGTCGGCATGGTGCACCAGCATTTCGCGCTGGTCGAGGCGTTCACGGTTCTGGAAAACCTCATGGTCGGCCTGCCGGGGCGCGGCTGGCGGCCCGACCGGGCAGGCCTCGCAGTGCGGGCGCGGGCCTTGGCGGAAGATCTCGGCATCGCGCTCGATCCTGCCGCTCGCGTCTCGACGCTTTCGGTCGGAGAGCGCCAGTGGATCGAGATTCTCAAGAGCCTGATGGAGGCGGGCCGGATCCTGATCCTGGACGAGCCCACGGCCGTTCTGACCCCCGAGGAATCGCGGCGCCTCTTCGCGATGCTCGACGGCCTGAAGCGGCGAGGGCTCGGGATCGTCCTCGTGTCGCACAAGCTCGTCGAGGTGATGCAGTCGGATCGCGTCACGGTGCTGCGGCGCGGGCGCAAGGTCGCGACGCTTGCGACCGCCGACACCGACCCCGGCACGCTCACGCGGATGATGATCGGCGCGTCGCCGCCGCCGGAGGGCACGCAGGCGCCCCGAGCGGCAGGCGCGGTGGTCGTCGAGACCCGGGCGCTTACGAGCGCGGAGAGCGCGGGCGGCGTGCCGGCCCGGGACGTGTCGCTGACGATCCGCGCGGGCGAGATCGTCGGCGTGGCCGGCGTGGCCGGGAACGGACAGGCGGCGCTCTTCGACATGCTGGCCGGGGCCCTCGCGCCCGCAAGCGGCGAGATCGTCATCGACGGCGCGCGGGTCTCGCCCGTTTCTCCCACGGAGATGATGCGCCGCGGCGTCCGCTGCATCCCGGAGGATCGCTTCCGCCAAGGGCTCGTCGGCGAGATGAGCATCTCGGAAAACCTGATGCTGGGACGCCACCGCGCGGCGCCGTTTCGGCGCGGCCCGTTCGTGGACTACGGCGCCGCGGATCGCGTTGCCGCGACCGTCATCGACGCCTTCCGCATCGCCACGACCGGGCCGCAGGCGCGCGCGGCCTCACTGTCGGGCGGCAATGCGCAGAAGGTGCTGCTGGCGCGGGAGATGGCGCCGGGCGGCCGGGTTCTGCTGGCGAACCAGCCGACCCGCGGGCTCGATGTGGGCGTCGTGGCCACGGTCCATGCCGCCCTGCGCGCGAAGCGCGACGAGGGCGCCGCCGTGCTGCTGGCCTCGGAGGAACTGGACGACCTGCTCGCCCTTTGCGACCGCATCCTCGTGATGTTCCGGGGGCGTGTAATGGCTGCCATGTCGGCGCGGGACGCTGACGTGGAGCGGATTGGCGCGCTGATGGCCGGCCGGCAGCCCGAGGCCGCCGCGTGATCCGGATCGAACGCAACCCTGCCCCCTCGGCGGCGACACTGGCGCTGTCCTACGTCGGCGCATGCGTCATGGGCTTTGCCATCTCTGCTCTCCTCATCGCCGCCACCGGATACGATCCGGCCGAGGCCTTCGGGGCCATCTGGCAGGGCGCGGTTGGATCGCAGACGGCCATGATCGGGTCGCTCGTGAAGGCAACGCCGCTCATTCTGACCGGGCTGGCCGCGGCGATAGCCTTTCGCGCCCGGCTCTGGAGCATTGGTCAGGAGGGCCAGGTCTATGCCGGCGCCATGGCAGGCTGGTGTGCCGTGCTTCTCGTGCCGGATGCGCCGGCACTGCTGCTGATCCCCCTGGCGCTGATCTTCGGCGCGGCGGGCGGAGCCGGTCTCGGGGCCGTCGCTGCCGGGCTGCGGACCCGCTACGGAGTCAACGAGATCATCTCGACCGTCATGCTGAATTACATCATCGTTTACCTCCTCTCGTGGCTCCTGTCCGGCGGGGCCTGGGGCGAGGTCGGCGCGACGGTGTCCTACCAGCAATCCCCACCGGCTCCCGAGGCCGCCCAACTTCCGAACTTCGACGACCGTGGCCGGCTGCATCTGGGCTTCGCGATCGCGCTCGCAGCCAGCCTTGCCTGTGCGGTGCTGATCGCGCGGACGCCTCTGGGCTTCGAGATCCGGGCGCTCGGCGGCAATGGCGAGGCCCTGCGCCGGCGCGGCGTCGATGTGGGGCGCCTGACCTTCGTCGTGATGGCGCTGAGCGGCGCGCTGGCGGGGCTGGCCGGGATCGGCGAGGTGCTGGGCGTTACCGACAGGCTGCGGGGCGACGAACTCTACGGGCTGGGTTACGCCGGCGTGGTGATCGGGCTTATTGCCGGGTTGCGACCGATCGGCGTACTGGTCGCGGGGCTGTTTTTCGGCGGGCTGGCCAACGGCGCCGTCTTCATGAGCGTCCTGAGCGATGCGCCGGCGGCGCTGGCTCAGGCCATTCAGGGCGTTCTTCTGATCAGCATCCTCTGCGGCGGCGTGGCCGCACGCACCCGGTTGAGAAGGACCGTGGCTCATGTCGGCTGATCTCTATGACAGCGCCATCGTGGTGAGCATCCTCGCCGCGACCCTGCGAACGATGACGCCGCTGCTGTTCTCGGCCATGGGAGAACTCGTGACCCAGCGGGCGGGCATCTGGAACATGTCTGTCGAAGGCGCGATGCTGAGCGGCGCCTTTGCGGCCTACATCGTAATCGCGACCACCGGCTCCCCTGTTCTGGCGCTCTTGGCGGCCATCCTGGCGGGCATGATGGTTTCGCTCCTGAACGCCATCCTGACCGCCTCGCTCAAGGTCGATCATTTCGTGGCCGGACTGGCGCTGAACCTGCTTGCGGCGGGGCTGACACTGTTCTGGTTCCGGGCCTTCATTTCAGGCCGCGGTCAGCCGACCTTCGATGGGCTCGCGCCGCCCGACTGGGCGCTGGCGGACTTGCCGGTGTTGGGACCGATTCTGTTTGCCCAGAGGCCGCTTACCTGGCTGGCCTTTCTCTGCGTACCGCTGGTCTGGTTCCTGCTCTACCGAACTCGACAGGGCCTGGAACTGCGCTGCCTTGGCGAGAATCCGGCAGTTCTGGACTTCAAGGGCGTGAACGTTGTCGCGCGGCAATACGCAGCCTCGCTGTTCGGTGGGGCGATGACGGGCCTCGGCGGCGGCTTCCTGATCCTCGCCTTCTCCGACCGCTTTCTCCCTGACATCACCGCGGGCCGAGGCTGGCTGGTCGTCGTGGCGATCATCGCCGGCGGCTGGCGACCCCTGGGCGTGCTCGCCGCGGTCACCGTTTTCGCGTTTCTCGAAGCGCTGGCGATCCATGCGCAGGTGCTCGGCCTTGGTCTGCCGCACCAGCTGTTCCTCGCTGCTCCCTATATCGCATCGCTGTTGCTGCTGACCCACCTGCGCCATCGCGACAGGCAACCGGCGCTCCTGGGCGAGGTTTACCGTCGAGGCGAGCGATGACGCGGCATCCGAACCCGCTGCGGGCCCGGCTGTGTTTCCGCGGGCGGCTCGATCCGGCGGTCTTTGCCGATTTCGCGGCGCGCCGCGCGGCCTTGCTGCGATTGGAGGCGACGTGGTGCGCGGCTTCGCGCGACCATTTTGAATGCGAGGTGGCCGGCGCGCCCGAGATGGTGGACGCTTTCCACATGGCCTGTTGGCTCGGTCCGCCGCATGCCATGATCGAGGCGGTGGATATCGAAAGGACAACCGGATGAGCATGAGGCAAACCGAAGCGTCGACCTGGCATGTCGTCGGCGGCTGGAACCATGTCCAGCCCGGCGCGGCTTGTCGAGTTGAGCTGCCTGGGGCGGAAATCGCGCTCTGGCGTACCGAAGCGGGGGCTGTTCACGCCTGGGACAACCGGTGCCCCCATCGCGGCATGCGGCTGTCTTTCGGGATCGTCAAGGGGGATCGCCTCGCCTGCCGATACCATGGCTGGCACTATGACGAAGGCGGCCAATGCCGGTTCATTCCGGCCCACCCGAACCTCGACCCGCCGGACACGCTCGCCGTCGCGCAGCATGCAACCCGCGAGCAGGACGAGGCGATCTGGGTCGCCCTTGGTGCCGGACCGACCGAGCCCCCGCCGCCGCTCGGCACGGATCAGCCGCGGTTTTGCCGCTCGATCCCGTTACCCTTCGGGGCCGACACGGCCGCCGATGTCCTCGTGCGTCTCGCCGGGGCTTCGCCTGTGGCGCCTCGGCTGATGCAGGTGCGGCCAGAGATCGGCGGGGCGAACCGGACGGTAACCCTGGCCGTGCAGCCGATCGACGAGACACGCGCCGCAATGCATGTCTTCCTTGACGGAGGTCCGAAGGCGGACGCGCGCCTTGCCGCGATACGCTGGACCGTCGGCTTGCGCTGGCAGATCGCATCGGAAACGGGAGCCGCAGCATGACAGATCGCCTCGACAGCTTCACGAGGAGCCAGTGGATCGTGATCGAAGACGACGCCGGTATCGTCCGCCGCGCGCCCTTCGAGACCTTGCTTTTCTCCATTCCGATCCGTGTCGCGAACGGCCCCGACGGGCCTCGGATCCATCGACTGGACACGGGTGAAGCGCTGCCGGTCCTGCGGCGCTACGGTTATGTGTGGAGCGCGCTGGACCCGGCACCGCGCCCGCTTTTCGAGGTCCCCGAATTCGACGAAGCCGGTCGACGCTTCACCCCCTGCGGCCCCGTGGGGGTGAAGACGTCGGCGCTGCGTGTGATCGAGAATTTTCTTGATCTCGCCCACTTCCCGTTCGTCCATCCCGGTATTCTGGGCACCGAGAGCGAGACCGAGGTGATCCCCTACCGCGTCGAGATCCGGCGGGACGTGGACGAGGTCTGGGCGGTGGACTGCGGCTTCTTTCAGCCCAAGGCGATGGCGGCGTCCTCCGCCGGCGCGCAGGTGGAGTATCGCTACAGGGTCGCGCAGCCCTGCTCGGCGGTGCTCTACAAGACCAGCCCGGGACGGGCGGGAGCCTTCGACCTGATCGGCATTCTTGTGAGGCCCCTCCACGAGACCGCCTGCGAAGTGCATGCCTGGATGCTGATGTGGGACGAGGAGTCTTCCGACGAGAGCCTGTTGCAGTTCCAGCAGGAGATCTTTCTCCAAGATCGCATCATTCTGGAAAACCAGATTCCCCACCTGCTTCCTCTGTCTGCCGGAATGGAAATCCCGACTCGCGCGGACGCGACCTCAATTGCCTATCGCCGATGGCTCAAGAACCATGGTGTGATCTGGGGCACCTGCGAAGGCATCCCGGAGGTGACCGCGTGATGATCCTATACGACCACGTCCTGTCGTCCGACTGCTACAAGCTACGCCTGATGTTCGGTTTGCTCGGCATGGACTACGAAAGGCGGCCCGTGGACATGTATCCCGGGCATGCCGATCAGAAGCCGGCCTTTCGAGCGCTGAGCCCGTTTGGGCGGCTTCCCGTGCTCCAGGATGGAAACCTGACGATCTGGGACGCCCAGGCGGCGCTCCTGTACATTGCAGAACGTGGCGACGCCTCCTCGTCCTGGACGGCCCGAAGCGTGGAAGAACGCGCAAACATCCAGACATGGCTTCAGGTGGCTGGTGGGCCGTTGCGTGCCGTCGCCGCCGCGCGGGCTCGCAATCTGTTTGGCGATGCGTCTTCCGAGGATGGTTTGCTGGACGTCATCACGATCATTGACGACAGGATCGTCGAACAGGAGATTCATGGGTCCGAATGGCTGGTGAGCGACCGTCCAACCATCGCCGACGTCGCAGTGTTTCCGGACATCGCTCTTCATGAAGATGCGGGGATCTCTCTGGACGGCTATTGCGGACTGCGCCGTTGGCTGGGGGCCTTCGCGGCGCTGCCCGGCTTTGCTCCGATGCCCGGGGTTGCAACTATGTAATTCGACCCATTGAGGCGGCCCGAGATTTGTAGACGCGTTGCCCCCTTGCTTTGAGCCGAGGAGGCGGACAAGCAGCGATGCCGGCCATCATGACCGCCAGTTATCCACATTTCTGACGATATTCCGGCGCAAAACGCTTAGATTGTTGCGGTCATGAGATCAGTGGCCCCGATTGATGCGCCTATGAATACCTTCGCACGGATCAATCTCCTGGATCGCCTCCCGGCGCTGGTCGCGGTGGATCTGGAGGTCTGCCCCCAGACCTCGCGGATCAGGGCGATCGGGGCGGTGCGGACCGGGAAGGATCCGCCGCTAAGCTGGAAGGGCGACAATCCCCGCCTGGGCGTCGAGCGACTGGCGCGCTATCTCGACGGCGCGGCGCTGGTCGTGGGGCACAATCTCGGCCGGTTCGATCTCGCCCATCTCGCGGCGGAGGCGCCCGGGTCCTGGCCGGAGCGTCTGTCCTACATCGACAGCCTGTGGCTATCGGCGCTCGCCTGGCCGGAGCCGAGGACCCTGCGCCTCAAGAAGATATCCCGCGAAGGCCTGTTGGGCGCGGTTCATCCCAACGATCCCGTCGCCGATGCGCTGGCCTCCATGGAGCTGATGGGCGAGGCGCTCTCGGCGCTCACCGAGACCTGGGCTCGGGACGCCGACCTCGCCGATGCGCTCCATGGGCTCGCGCGCGATCACGCGGCGTTGTCAAATGGTGCGGTCTTCTCCCTTCTGCGCGATCGCCCCGCACCCGGCCACGGCGCGCGCGACGCCGCCATCGCGCGGCTCGTGCGCGGCAGGATCTGCGCGGTCCGCACCGACCAAATCCTGCAGCTGGCCCGCGACGGCGACGCCTCGCTGCCGTTCCTGCTGACGCGGATCGCCTCGGACCGGCCGGGCGCCGGGCTCTCGCCCTGGGTGCGGCACAGGTTTCCGATGGCGCAGGACGCGCTCGAGGCGGTGCGCGGCCGGATGTGCCGCGATCCGGGCTGCGCCTGGTGTCGCCGCCGCGGCGACAGCCGGGCGGCGCTCAGGCGCTGGTTCGGTCATGACGCCTTCCGGCCAGAGCCCACCACCGACGACGGCACGCCGATGCAGGAGGCCATCGTCGATGCGGTGGCGGGCCAGAGCGATGTCCTCGGCATCCTTCCCACCGGCACCGGCAAGTCGATCTGCTACCAGCTTCCGGCGCTGGAGCGGCACGCCGCCCTCGATCACCTGACGGTCGTGATCTCTCCGCTGGTCGCACTGATGGCCGACCAGCGGGAGGGGCTCTTGCGCAAACATGGCGTCGACACCTGTGTCGTCGTCAACGGCAGCCTATCGCCGCTTCACCGGCAGGACGCGATCGAACAGGTCACCTATGGCGACGCCAGCATGCTCCTGATCGCGCCGGAGCAACTGCGCAACGCCCAGATCCGGCAGGCGCTCGACGCGCGGCGGATCGGGCTCTGGGTCTTCGACGAGGCGCATTGCATCTCCAAGTGGGGGCATGATTTCCGCCCGGATTACCGCTATGCGGTCAGGTGTCTGCGCGACATCAACGGGCAGGAGGCGGCCCCCCAGGTGCTCTGCGTGACGGCGACCGCCAAGCAAAGCGTGATCGCCGATATTCGACGGCAGATCCACGACGCGACGGGGCGCGAGATACAGCTCTTCGACGGCGGGGCCGCGCGCACGAACCTCACCTTCGACGCCGCTCCCGTGACGAGGATGTCCAAGCCCGGCCTCGTCAGCGAGGCCGTCGCGGCGCAGGATGGTATCGGCGCCAGCCTCGTCTATTGCGCCACCCGCAACGGGACCGAGCGCATGGCCGAGGCGCTTACTGCGATCCCCCTCGACGCGGCCGCCTATCACGCCGGGCTGGGGCGCGAGACCCGCCACAAGGTGCTCGACGATTATCTCTCGGGGCATCTGACGGCCATCGCCGCGACGAACGCCTTCGGCATGGGCGTCGACAAGCCCGACATCAGGCAGGTCATCCATGCAGACGTTCCCGGGTCGCTCGAAAACTACCTGCAGGAGGCCGGTCGCGCAGGCCGCGATGGCGCCCCGGCCTCCTGTCGCCTTCTCTTCGATCCCGCCCAGATCGAGGGGCATTTCCAACGGCAGTCGCAAAACCGCCTGACCCGCCGCGAGATCGGCCGCGTTCTGAAGGCGCTCCGCGAGATGGCGCAGCGCTATGCCAGGGATGGCGAGATCATCGTCAGCGTCGATGACCTGATGCGTCGCGCCGGCATCCCGTCGGGTCATGACGGGGCAGGGCGGACACGGGTCATGACCGCCATCGCCTGGCTGGAGGAAGCGGGGCTTCTGACGCGCGGCCAGAACCGCGTCACGGTAGAGCCCTCGTGCCTCCGCGTCACTTCGGTGGAGGCGGCCGATCGCGAGCTGCGCGCCAACGGCATCGCGGGGCCGCGCCGCAAGACCGCCCTGGACCTTCTGACCGTGCTTCTTGAGGCCGCGCCCAGCCACAGTTTCACCATCGCGGATCTGGGCGACATCATCTCACGCCCCGGCTGGCAGGTGCGTCAGCTCCTGCGTGACCTTGATGCGATCGGGCTCGTGGCGCGCGACACCAATCTCGTCATCCATATCGCCCATGGCGTTCCGAAACCCGTCGCAGATCGGCTGGCCGAGATCGCCAAGTTCGAGCGCACACTGATCGACGCGCTGGAACCGGACCTGCTGGCCGCGCCGCCCACGGGTGTCACCGTCAACCTGCGGCGGCTCGCGCAGGACCTCCGCGACCGGGGGCAGAGCGGGCACCGGCCCGACCAGGTGGTGCGCCTGTTGCGCGCGCTCGCCATGGACGGACGCCGCGATCTCGACGAGATGCCGCCGCTGGAACTGCGGCAGGTCGACCGGGAACGCATTCACCTGACGCTTCACGGCGACATGGACGCACTGCGGGAAGCGTCGAGCAGGCGGCAAGCCGTCGCGAGCCTTCTGGTGAAGGAGCTGACCCGTCGCCTCGAGAAGGGCGCGCGGGGCGCGGCCCTTCCGGTTCCCGTCGCGCTGACCGAGCTTTACGATCTGCTGGAGCAGGATCTCGACATCCGCTCCCGCATCCCGGGGCTGACGCCGCGCCATGTGGACCGGGCGCTTTTGTGGATGCATGCGCTCGATGTGCTTTTCGTGGGCTCCGGCCTCTTCCTCTTCTCGCCCGCGATCACCGTGCGGCTGACGGAGGACACGCGTGGCTTCACGGAAGCCGATTTCAGGCCGCTTGCAGACCACTACACCGAACTGACGCGCCAGGTGCATATCATATCCCGCTATGGCGAGCTGGCGCTGGGCGACATCGATCAGGCGCAGAGGCTCGTCCGCGATTATTTCGCGATGGAGACACGGCCCTTCGTGTCGCGCTGGCTGCCCGACATGAAGCTGCCCGAGACGGAGCGTCCGGTCAGCCCCGCGCTCTATGCGCGGATCGTCGACGACCTGAAGGCGCCCGACCAGATCGACATCGTCTCCGACGACCGGCAGGAATCGAACGTGCTGGTGCTCGCTGGCCCCGGCTCCGGCAAGACGCGGGTCCTGGTCCATCGCATCGCCTACCTTCTTTCGGTCAAGCGCGAGGACCCGTCGGGCATCCTGGCGCTGGCCTACAACCAGCACGCCGCCCACGAGATCCGCACGCGGCTTCGCGCGCTTGTCGGCGACACGGCGCGCGGGGTGACGGTGCGGACCTGCCATGGGCTGGCGCTCTGGCTGACGGGGCGGAGCCTGAAGGGAGAACGCCCGAAGGGTGAGGATTTCCGGTCGATCATGCGCGGTGCCGTCAGGATGATGCAGGAGGATGCCGCCGCCAAGGAAAGCCTTCTGGAAGGTTATCGCTGGATTCTCGTCGACGAATATCAGGATATCGGCCCCGACGAATACGCGCTGATCTCGGCCATTGCGGGACTTGCCCGAAGCGATCCCGACAGCCGCCGCACGCTGTTCGCGGTCGGCGACGACGATCAGGCGATCTACGGCTTCAACGGCGCCTCGGTCGAGTTCATCCGCCGCTTCCACGACGATTTCCGCGCCCGCCCGACCTACCTCACGCAGAACTACCGCTCGAGCCGGCACATTATCGACGCCGCGAACCACGTGATCGGGCCCGGCCGCGAGAGGATGAAGACCGACCATCCGATCCGGATCGACACCGCCCGAGAGAGCCTTCCAGCCGGCGGCACTGTCGCGGACCGCGACCCGGTCGGGCAGGGGCGGGTGCAGGTCCTCACCGGGCTCGCCACGCCGCGGGATCAGGCGTTGGGCGCCGTGTCGGAGCTGCGCCGCCTCTCGACCCTGCTTGACACCTGGTCCTGGGGGCGGACGGCGGTGATCGCCCACACGTGGGCCGCCCTCGATCCGGTGCGAAGCTATTGCGAGGCAGAGGGCATCCCCGTCAGCGACCGGCGCGAGGCACGGGATCGTCCGCAAATCTCGGACCTTGTCGAATACCGCATGCTTTCCCGATGGCTGGAACAGCGGTCCTCGCCCATGGTCCCGGTGGAGGCGGTCCGCGACTGGCTCCGGTCCAGGGGCGCGGGGCCGATCTGGCAGTGCCTCCGCGATCTCGTCGCCGGCATGGACGCGGAATTCGGTGCGCCCGAAATCGCCATCAGGGACGCGCTGGGCTGGATCGCCGACTGGGGCCGGGAGTTCGGCGGCGTGGGGGAGGGCCTCGTCCTGACCACCGCCCATTCCGCCAAGGGGCTGGAGTTCGACCATGTCGTGGTGCTCGACGATGCGTGGCAGCCCCGGCCGAACACCGATCCCGACGAACAGCGCCGCCTTTTCTACGTCGCGATGACCCGCGCCCGCCGGTCCCTGTCGATCATCGAGGCGCAGGCGCCGCATGCGCTTCTGGGGTCCGGTGATGTGCCCGACGCCTTCCTGCGCCGGCGCGGCGTGGTGCCCGATGCCCCGTTGGAGGCGACCGAAAGGCTCTACCGGCTGGCCACCGCCCGTGACGTCCATTTCAGCTTCGGCGCATGGCTGTCCGAGCGGGGGGCGTGGTTCCCTGCGTTGGAGGCCGCGAATACCGGCGACCGCATCCGCCTTGTCAGGGACCAGGCAGATCCGATGCGGCGTTGGATCCTGAAAAACGAAGACGGCGCCGTGATCGGCAGGATGAGAAACGACTTCGCCCCGCCCGAGGGCTATGTCTGCGACGAGGCGCGCATCGCATGGCTTCTGGCCGGCCGGCAAGATCCGGCGAAGGATGACGGTTTCGCAAAACCGCCGCGCGGGGAATGGCCCGTCGTCCTGCCCGAGTTCGTCTATCGCCGCTCGGCCTGATCGCGCAGCGCGGCCGTCTCAGCAGGCGCCTCGGCCGAGGATCACGACGACCACCGTGCGCAGCAGGATCGCGACGTCCCTCATGAAGCTCCAGTTGCGCACGTAGTCGAGATCGAGCCGCACACGCTCCGCATAGCTCAGGCCGCTGCGGCCCGACACCTGCCAAAGCCCCGAGATCCCGGGCCGCGCCCTCAACACGTCCGGGGCGCTGGCGCCGTAATGGCGATCGAGCTCCTCCTTCGTGACCGGGCGAGGGCCGATGACGCTCATGTCGCCCTTCAGCACGTTGAAGAACTGCGGCACCTCGTCGAGGCTGGTTTTCCGCAAAACGGTGCCGATGCCCCTTATGATGCGCGGATCGTTCCCGAGCTTGGCACGGGTTGCGTAGTCTCTTGCGGCGGTCGGATCGCGCGCAAGCAAGTCGCGCAACCTCGCGTCGCTGTCCGCATGCATCGTCCGGAACTTGACGCAGCCGAATTCCCGGCCATCGCGCCCAATCCTGCGGTGGACATAAAATGCCGGTCCCGAACTGTTCATCTTTATTAACAAAACGATGATGAGAATTAACGGTGCCGAGGCAGCTATGGCTAAAATGGAGAAGCCAATGTCAAAGCCACGTTTGAGAGTCCCGCCAACAGGGTATGTACCTGACCCAGCGTGAGAAAATGGTGCGATATCTGGGAGTGTGAGCATGGGTTCCGACCGGGTTCGACCAAAAGGTTAATTTTTCCCGCTCGCTTTCCCCAATTCGATTAAACTGCCTGCTAGATTAAGGAAGCGTTAATTGGGGAAAATTCCTTCCATCGCGGATTGAATCTGCGCCATGTTCTATCGCGGCTGATATGGTCGCTTTTCTCCAGACCTGGAGAAATGCGCGCATGGCGGCAAGCGCATGGATCGTTCCACCCCCGTGCCGCCCGGGCTCTGCGCCCGGTTTACGCAAATTTAACCAAGCTCTTGCCTGATGAAGCCACCGGGGCCGCGCGGTGTGGTCGCCGGACTCGACCCGGGCGGCGGACGGACCGTTGTCCCGTGCACGACGAGAGGGCGGGCCCGCCTCGGGATCGTCGCATCCATTCCGGTAAGCGACCGGCGCTCTCGTCACCCGGAACTGCAACGCAAGGAGGCGCGGTGCATTCGATCTTCGCGCAACTCGAGCGGCATGGCGACCGCACCTGCCTCGTCGAAGGCGACCGGCGCTGGACATATGCCGAGGCGGCGGCGACGGCCGACGGGCTCTTCGCCGATACGGACCTGCCCCGGACAGGCCTCGCCTTCCTCCAGGCGCACATGACAACCGACGCGGTCCTCGCCTATATCGGCGCGGTGCGGCGCGGCTACGCGGTGCATCTGCTCGACCCCGCCAAGACCGAGGCCACCGCGCGGCTGATCGCGCGCTACCGCCCGGACGTGGTGATCGACACTGCGTCGGAGCAGTCGCTCCACGTCGCGGGAACCGGGCAGGGCGTCCACGAGGACATCGCGATCCTGCTGTCCACCTCCGGCTCCACCGGTACGCCCAAGCTCGTGAAACTGAGCCATGCCAATATCGCCGCGAACACCGGGGCCATCATCTCCTATCTCGGGCTGGGCGGCGCGGATATCGGGATCACCTCGCTCAAGCTCTTCTATTCCTACGGCATGTCCGTCGTGAACACCCATCTGGCCGCCGGGGCGGGGCTCGTGGTGACCGATCTCGGCATGGACAGCCCCGGGTTCTGGGCGCTGGCCCGGCGCGAGGGCGTGACGAACGTCGCGGGCGTGCCCTTCAGCTTCGAGCTGCTGCACCGCACGGGCTTCGACCCGGGCGCGGTGCCGACCCTGCGGCTTCTGACCCAGGCGGGCGGGCGGCTTGCCCCCGACCTCGTGCGCGCCTTCGCGCAGGCGGGCGCGCCCCACGGCGTCGACTTCTGCGTCATGTACGGCCAGACCGAGGCCGCCCCCCGGATGAGCTGGCTTCCCCCCGACCTCGCCGCAGAGGTGCCCGGATCGATCGGGCAGGCGATCCCGGGCGGGCGGCTGTCGCTCATGGATGAGGCGGGCAGGCCCATAACCGAACCGGGCACCTCGGGTGAACTGGTCTATGAAGGCCCCAACGTCATGGTGGGCTATGCCGAGAGCCGCGAGGATCTGGCATTCACCGAAGTCATTCCCGCCCTCAGGACCGGTGACATCGCCCATTTCGACGCGCGCGGCCTCTTCTACATCGACGGGCGCACCTCCCGCTTCGTGAAACCTTATGGCATCCGCGTGTCGCTGGACGATATCGAACAATCGCTCAGGCGCTCGTTTCCGGAGGCCGCCGTCACCGGAACCGACGACCGGATCGTGGTGAGCGTCGGCGCGCCCGTTGCCGAAAGGGAGGCGCTGGTGGCCCGCCTTTCGGCGGAGTTGGCCCTCCCGCCGGCGGTCTTCGTGATCGTCGAAAACCGCGCCGTCCCGCGCCTTGCCAGCGGCAAGATCGACTACAAGGCGCTCCTCGCCGCCCATGCCGCGCCCGCCGCGCCGCCCAGCCTGCCACGGGTCTTTCTACGGGAATTCGTCGGGATCCTGACCGGACGCGCGCGAAAACCCGCCTCGGTGCTCGAGGCCTACCGTGCCGTTCTTGGACCCCGCGTGCGGGACCGGACCGTGACCTTTCGCGAGGCGGGCGGCGATTCCCTGAGCTACATGCAGGTGCTCCTGTCGCTCGAGGAAATTCTCCGCGAGGTGCCCGAGGGCTGGGACGAGATGACGGTCATGCAACTCGAGCATCTGAGGGAGGCGTCCTTTGTCTAACGCGCCCCCTGGCCGGGAGATCGACACCCGCGACGGGCTGCGGGCGCTGGGCATCACCGCGGTCGTGGCCAATCACGCCTTCGCGGCGCCGGTCCATGGTGGCCTGAACCTCCTGTTCCTCGTCTCCGGCATCGCCTTCGCACAGCTCTGCTTCGGGGGTCGGGACCAATCGGTTCTGGCCTTGCATGTCATGCGTTTCGCCCGTCCGCTGACGGTCTGGTCGGTCGTGTTTTGCCTGTTCTGGTTCGCCGTTTTCGGACGGTTCGACCCGGCCGAGCTTTTCATGGTCAGCAACTGGTTCACGACGGAGCGCGTCTCGAAATTCCCGATCTGGTACACGCAGGTCATGCTGCAGATGCTGTTGGGCATCGTGGCCATTCTCACGTTGCCCGGCATGCTGCAGCGGCTCCGCCGCGCGCCCGTCGCCGGCGCGGCGGGGTGGCTTGCGGGGGCGGTGGCGCTTGCGGTGGCGGCACAGATCGCGGTCGACACCGATCACCTTGCCGACAAGCTTCCGCATCTGCACGCCTGGAACTTCGTGCTGGGCTGGCTGTTCTGGGCCGTCCTTTATGCGCGCGAGGCCAGCGGCGCGGACCGTGCGGTTCTGACCGTCTGTTGCGTGCCGCTGATGCTGGTCATGTTCCTCGGGCTCGGCGTTCCGGGAGCCGAGATGCGCGTCTGGGTCGCGATCCCGGCGACGGTTCTGCTGATCTGGGCGCCCGTGCTGCGTCTGCCCCGGCCTCTGGCGCAGCCCGTCCTGCTGATCGGTCAGGCGGTGCTGTTCATATTCTTCCTGCATTACCCATTCCTGCTGGCCGTCCGGACCCTGCTGGGCGGGCATCTGCAGCCGCTGGCACTTCAGGGCCTGCAATTCGCCGCTGGTATGGCCGGTCCGGTTCTGCTCTGGGCCGTGGTCACGGCGGCGCAGCGGACGCTGGCCCATGCGCGGATGCGGCGGGGCCAGACAGGGGGCGCGCGGGCCGCGCGCGAACAGGTGGTGTCAGTGTAGCGCTAGTTGCGCTGCGGCACGGAAGACCCGACGCGGCCCCTTGCCTCGCCACGGATCGCCGCTGGGCTTTGCTCGATGGCTGGCATCTCCGCCTTTTTCCGCAGGATGTCCTGCAGGATGCCGTCGATCTCCGGTTCCATCCGCTCTACCGACCAGCACGACAGGTCTTGCGCCCGCGCTGCTTGCGACATGGCGCAGGCCAGTTCCGGATCGTCGAGCAACCTGGCGACGGCGCACGCCATAGCTTCGAAATCGTCGCGCCCGACCACGAAGCCGTTCACGCCGTTCTCCACGATCTCCTCGATGCCCTCCAGATGGGTGACCACGACCGGTTTGCCGGCGGCGACATACTGGACCACGACCCGGGGCAGGCCCTCCCGCATGGATGGCAGAACGCAAAGATCGGCCGCCGCGATCCACCGCTCCACGTCGGCGCGAAAGCCCATGAACCGCACGCGCGCGTCAAGGCCGAGACTTCGCGCCTGTGCCCGCAGCGCGGCCTCTTCGGGTCCCGTGCCCAACAGGCAGAGGTTCAGGCCCGGCCGATCCCGCGCCACCTCCGCGAAGACCTCGAGGAAGGCCGCATGCCGCTTGCGCGGCTCCAGTGCCGCTACGAGGGCGATCATCTGGCCCTCCGGCGCCTCGGGCGCCGGCACGGCCCCGCGAAACCGCCCGAGGTCCATGCCGGAATAGACCACATGGTTGCTCTTGCGCGTGCCGAGGCCGGCGGCCAGATTGGCGTCATGCATGCCCTGCGCCACCGAGATGAACCCGTCCGTCACGAGTGCGACGAGGCGTTCGAGCGCGAGGTAGAGCATCCGCTTGGGCCACGAGACGTTCAGGAAAGGCAGGATGTGCACGCTGTGCAGGATCACCGGAACCCCGGCGCGCCACGCCGCCAACCGGCCCAGCACCCCCGCCTTCGACTGGTGGGTATGCACCACGTCAGGCTCGATTCGCCGCAACGAGCGGGCCAGCGACACGAGCGCCGCGAGATCGGAGGCCAGCCTGATCTCGCGCCGCAGCCGTGGTTCCGCCAGCCGCCGGACCCCGGTGGGAACGGTCGCGAGGGTCGCGGGATCGGCATCATTCCCATGGATGAGCCACACGTCGTAGCCGCGCGCGATCTGCCCACGGCAGGTCGCCAGCGTGTTCTCCTCCGCGCCGCCCGACAGGAGCGAGGTCATCACATGCACCACCCTCAGCGGGCGCTCGCCGGATCGGGGGGCTGACCGGCGCATCAGCGCAGCGCCAGGGGGCGCCGGGCCCACAGCCCGCGCGCGCGATGCAGCGCCGCGCCGGGATCGGAGGCCATGTAGGACAGCGCCAGCGCAAGCCGCGCCTTGCCCAGCGTCGGGTCGAGCCCCAGACACCGGCGCAGCTGCTGCCGCGCGGCCGCCCTGTCGCCGGTGGCGAAGAAATGCAGCGCCGTCTTGTAGGCGATCCGCGCCTCGCGCGCCGGGACGGCATCGGCCAGCCCCGGCACGATGCGGACCATCCGGCGCGTGATCTCCGCCTTGCAGGCGAGGTTTTCCAGCCCGTATTTCTCGGACCCCAGGCTGCCGTACCACGTCCGCTTGCGCAGGAGCGGAAGCGGCTGGTGATGGATCGGAGCCACGGCGGCGACGCGCAGCCAGTACTCGGAATCCTCGTTGAAGGGCATGGTCGCATCGAACAGCCCCGCCGCCTCGATCGCGGCCCGGCTCAGCACCGCGCAGGACGGCAGGACCGGCCCGCCATGGATGAAGAAGCGGCGCAGCTGGTCGGCATCCGTGGCCGCGTGGTGATTGGCCGTGCCCCGCGTTTCCTGCCCGGTCAGGGCGTCGAACGTCACGAAGTCCGAATAGAGCAGGCCGATCCCCGGACAGGCCTCGAGCGCCGCGATCTGTGTCGCGATCTTGTCCGGATGCCATGTATCGTCGCCGTCGAGCAGCGCCACATGGGTTCCCGCGGCCCGCAGGATGCCGTCGTTGCGCGGTGCCGCGCAGCCGCCGCTATTGGCCTCCCGGGCGATAACGGTGATCCCGGGATGTCGCGCAGCCATGGCCCGGGCCACCGCCAGCGTGCCATCCGTCGAGCAATCGTCGACGACGAAGATCTCGCCGATCCGGTCGCGCGCCGTCTGGGTCAGAACGCTGTCCAGCGCCGCCGCGACGGTGCGTTCCTGATTGTAGCAGATCACGACGACCGAGATGTCGATCGTCCGGTCAGGCGACGTTCGCATAGGCCTCACCTCCGGATATCAGGGATCGATAGAGCGCGGCGTGACGGTCTGCGACGGCGTCCATGGAAAAGCCCGCGCGCACCCTCTCGCGGCTGGCCCGCGCCATGGCGGCAAGCCTGTCGGGCGGGCAGGTCAGCGCCTCGGCCAGAACACCGGCCAGCGCGCCCGCATCTTCGGGTGGCGCATAGAGCCAGCCCGTGCGGCCGCCGGCCACCAGATCGGTGTTGCCCGAGACGGCGGACACGACCTGCGGCACGCCGTGGGCCATCGCCTCAAGGAGCGCGTTGGACATGCCCTCCGCCCGGGCGGGCAGGACGAAGAGATCGGCCGCCTCGAGCCAGTCCCCGACCGTGTCGACACGGCCCGCGAACCGGACACGCGACCCCAGCCCGAGCGTATCCGCAAGCCGCCGATGGGCATCGAGGCACGCGCCGTCGCCTAGAAGGACGAGGCGCGCGGGGATTTGTTGCGCCGCGACGGTGGCGAAGGCCGCGACAAGCGTCTCGACATTCTTTTGCCGTTCCATGCGCCCGGCGAAGAGGACCAGTCTTTCGCCGTTCCCAAGCCGCATCATGGACCGGAGGCTTCGGCCTTCCTCCCTACCGGTGTCGGGTGGCTCCACACCGTTGGGAATGTGCACGAGCCTGTCGGGGCCGATCCCGTAGCCGCGCAGATCGTCCATCATCTCGGCGCTGGTGCCGACGAAGGCGCTGGCGCCGTCGCGGATCTCGCGCGCGGCGAGCCTGCCGTAGAGAAACCGTTTCTTCTCGAGGCTGCGGAAGTCGAAATTCGGACCGGCCGAGCCGAGCTTGACGACGCAGGGCACGCCGATGCGCCGGGCCGCGCGCACCCCGATCCAGGCGTTGAGCTTGGCGTGGTGACAGTGGATCAGGTCGATCCGGTCGCGCCGCGCGTCGATCCACCGGCCCACCTTCCGCATCCACGACAGCGACGCGCCCAGGTGGCGGCCGCCCTTCTGCGGCTCCACCGGGCACCAGAGGCGATGGACCTCGACGCCCTGCATCACCTCGACGGCGGCGGCGTCCCGGCGTGAGCGGCTGGTGAGGATGACGGGCTCCAACCCGCGCGCCAGAAGGGCGCGGGACAGGCGCAGGCATTGCTGCTCTCCCCCGGCGAAAACCTCGGGCATGAAGAGGTTGATCAGCATGACGACACGCAAGGGGCGCCGGGCTGCGCTGTCAGCCATAGCCAAACTCCCTCGCGAGGGGACGCGCGATCACGTTCAGGCAGAGCGCATGGGCCTGCGGCAGGCGGGCAGGGGCGCCGGTGTCGGGCCGGATCGTCTGCGGCCGCAGGCGTGCGCGGTTGCCGCCCACCATGTGCCCGGCGAAGAAGGGACGGGAGGCTTCGACATGGTCGATCACGTCCCCGAGGTCGATCCCCGCTAAGGCCCCGATCCGCCCGAACGCGGAGGCGGGATCGGCGAGGACATCCTCGAATTTCAGGTGCAGATAGCGCTCCGCGCCGATCTCGCGGCCCAGGCGGCGCGCGATCCGGTTGGCCATGGTCCAGCCGAGGATCGGCCGCCATGTCTCGAACGGGCGGGGCGCGCGGTGGCCCTCCAGAACCCAGTTCGACCCGCGTGTGACGTAGGATTGCATGGTGTGGCGCGGGTCGCGCGTGAGATGCAGGATGCGCACGTCCAGCCCCGCCAGCAGGCTCAGAGCCAGGGGCCGCCCCGCCGCGTCGCGCGCGGATTTGGAACTGTCGACGACAATCTCGGCACCCGTCGCAGCACCGATATGCCCGAAGAGGCTTTGGGCATAGGCGCGGTAGGCGCGGCCGTCTTCCACCGCGACGGCGCCGGTGAGCAACCTGCGCAGATTGCCCCGGCGCTCGATGCCGCGCACGAGGTCCGCTTCGCCCGCCGGTCGTGCGGCCAGCCAGCCCGCGTAACGACAACAGGCCGCGTAGACCGCGCCGCATGTGCAGCGGCGGTCGGGCAGGGCCGCATCATCCTGCAGATACGTCAACTCCCCGGTCGAGGCGATCCGCCCGCTGCCGGCAAGCGCCATGTCCAGCAGTGTCGACCCGCTTCTGCTGTATCCGGCGATGTAGAGGATGCGGGGCGGCATGGAACAACTCTGGGATGTGTCAATTCCCGGTTATTCGCCTGCTTACTTAAGAAATGGTTTACGCTTCGGCGCTACGGTCCGATTGCATTAGCGATTGCGCGGGCGACGCTGGCGTTTTGCGCCACCGCTCCGACGCGGGTCGGACAGAAACGAGGGTTTGGACGTTGCGTCCCGATTTCCTGATCATCGGCGCGGAAAAGGCGGGCACGACATGGCTTCACGACGTGTTGCGCGCCCATCCCGACCTGTTCCTGCCAGATACCAAGGAACTCCACTTCTTCAATCGCTTCGATTCCAACGGGCGCGAGATCGACACCTACGCGAGACGCGGGCTTGGATGGTACGAGCGCCATTTCGAGGCGGCGGAGAGGGGCAAACCGGCTGGCGAGGCGACGCCGCTCTACCTTTGCGATCCCGCAGCGCCTCGCCGCATCCGCCGGACACTGCCCGAGGCGCGCTTCATCGTGCTCCTGCGCGATCCGGTGTCCCGAACCTGGTCGCATTACCGCATGGCCCGCGCCAAGGGCCACGTCACGGAGGATCTGGCCACCCTGATCGACCGCCGGGATGCGAGCATCGTCGGCCGCGGCCTCTATGCCGCGCAGCTCGACCGCTGGTTCACGCTCTTCCCACGCGAGCGTTTCCTGATCCTCTTCTTCGAGCAGGTGATGGCAGAGCCGCACGCTGCGCTCACTCGGATCGCCGCGTGGCTCGACGTCGATCCCGCACCGTTGCTGGAGGCCGGGCCGGAGGTGCGCCGCAACGCCGCGACCGGCTATCGAAGCGCGGCGGTCTACAACGCTTCGGTCGTCGGCGCCCGCGCGCTCCGGCACTTCCCGCCGACCCGAAGCCTCGCGCGGCGGATGAAGGCCGCGGGGCTTTACGACCTTCTGAAACGGGCCAACCGCGTCGAGGCCCCGATGCTTTCGATGACGCAGGCCGAGCGCATGGCGCTGGTGGCCTGCTTCCGCGACGATGTCGCGCGCCTGTCGACGGTCCACGGGCTCGATCCGCCCTGGAGCGGCCGGTTTGCCCTGGCCGCATCCCAATCCCCCGAACCGGAGGCCGTGTTGCATGTGCCGTGACCGCACCTGGCACTGCCGCATCGGCGCCAGCCCATGATCGAGCGCTGGATCGTCGTCGGCGGTTGCCCGCGCAGCGGAACGACGCTGGTGGGCAACGCGCTGGGCGCGGCGGAGAACGCCATCGTCACGCCCGAGGCGCAATTCGCGAGCGAGGCGCTGGCCGCGATTGCATCGGGAACGCTGCCGCCCGATCCGCGCGAGATCATCGCCTTCATCGCCGGGCATTGGCGCTTCCGCATCTGGAACGCGCCCATGCCCGTGACATGGCCCGACTTCACGGGTGCCCAACCCAGTCTCCGCATGTCGGGCGCCGCCATGTGCGCGGCCATCTTCGGCCGGATCGTCTCGGACTACGCGCGCCACGTGGGCAAACCCGACGCGCGTGTCTGGATCGACCATACACCCGAGCATCTGCGCGCGATCCCGGTGCTCGCGACCTCCGGTTTCGATCTCTGCGGCGTGCATGTTCTGCGAGACGGAAGGGGGGTCGCGGCCTCCATGAAGGCGGTCGACTGGGGCCCCCGGGATGCCGCCGCGCTGGCGGAGTGGTGGCTGGCCCGCATCGCCGAGGGTTTCGCGGCCGAGCGCCTGTTGGGCGCGAATGCGGCGACGGTGCGTTTCGAGGATCTACTGGCCGAGCCGGAGACGGCGCTTCGCCGGCTCTCCGGCGCACTGGGGCTGGAATATTCCGACGCCATGCCGATCTCGCGGGCTCTTCGCGTGGTCGACTATACCCGGGCGCAGCACCGTTTCGTCGGACGAAGACCCGACCCGGCGCGGGCGGTGGCGTGGAAGACGGCGCTCTCCGCGCGTGAACAGGAGGTCTTCGAAAGCATCGCCGGTCCGGCGCTCGCACTTCTGGGCTATCCGCGCGCGTTCGCCGCCCCACAGCCGCCGGGGCGTGTGGAGCGGGTCGGGACGTGGCTGGTCCACAACCCGGTCCGGCGGCGCTGGATCAAGCATGTCAGGCTCAGGCGGCGCGCGGCCCTTCTGGACCAGCGCTAGGATGACGTCTGCCGCACGAGGCGCCGAAGGAGCGCCCGGGCGCTGGCACGGTTCGGCACGGCCGAGAACCCGAGGTGTCGCCGCACGCCATGGTTCATCACCACCCGCCCTGCCGTTACCGCGAGCGCCGAGGCCACGGCGCAGCCCGTCGCCCCGTAATGCGGGATCAGCGCAAGGTTCAGTCCCGCCGCGATGGCCAGAGCAAGAAGCGCGGCGCGAAAGACGATCCGCTGCTCGCCGGTCATCTTGAGAAGGCGCGGCGACAGGGCGCCGAAACTCGCCGACACCGCTCCGGCGACCATGATCAGCGCGGGCAGGAACGCCGCTTCGAACGCCGGGCCGAAGGCTAGGACCAGAATCCAGCGCCCCAGCAGCGCGAAGCCCAAGAGTGCCACCACCGCGCCCCCGAGCGCGGCAATGCTCATCATGCGGGAGGGCAACTCGAGCGCCGCGCGGTTGCCGGCCTGCCAGTCCCGGGCGATGCGCGGCCCATAGGCCTGCTGCGCGGCCAGCGCCACGAAACCGGCAATCAGGAACGCGCGGGAGGCGATGCGGAAAAGGCCCGCCTGCTCAGGGGTCGAAAGATAGCCCAGCATGACCGTGCCAAGCTCGGCCAGCGCTACGGTCACCAACCCGAGAAGCGCGAACTGCAGGGACTCGCCCAACCATCCCGAGGGGGTGGCCGTACCAGCCGCACCGCTCCCCACCAGCCGCCAGTAGCGGCGCACGAGAAAGATCAGGACCGGCAATAATGCGATCTTGCTGGCCGCCTGCAGCCAGAGCGCCACGGCGGGTGTGAGGCCGCCGGCACCCGCGGCCCACAGAAGACAGAGGAGTGGCGCCAGAAAGGACTGCGCATTGGTGATCGCGATGGCCCGCGTGGTCTGGCCCTCGCCGCGCAGGACCCCACGCAGCGTCGCGGTGACGGCATTCGTCCACAAAAGCGCGAGGGCTGCAGGCAGGACGCCGTTCTCCAACCCGATCGGACCGAGCCCCCAGACGGCAAGGACGCCGATGGTTCCGAAGGCGACGGTCGCGATCGCACCGAAGCGGAGGGCGGCAATCGCCTGCGACCTGTCCGATTTCCCGATGGCGCCCGCGATCTCCCGTTCGCAGAGCTTGGCCGCGCCTTCCTCCACCGGGATGGTCGCCAGCCGCACCGTGGCCGCGGCGATGGCAACGAGGCCCAGCCCCGTTGGCCCCAGCAGCCGCGCCAGCACCACCGCAGAGAGCAGGAGCGCGACCATCTGCACCAGGCGTCCGACGATGTTGCCAGTCAGCGCCCCGCGCAGGCTTTCGAATTCGACCCGTCCCCCTGGCATCCGCGCAACCTAGCTCAAGGGACGCGGTGCCAGCGGCCATGGGGCCTTGGCCGGGCTCGGGTCCGGCAGGCGCACGGAAAAGACAATCGCCGCTGGCAGCATCACGAAAAACGTGTTCAGCCCGCCGCCCGCGAGGAACAGGTTGACGATGAAACCGTAGACCAGGAACGCGAAGCCGAGGCGTACGCGCAGCCGTTCGGCCGCATCGAGGCGGGGCATGGCTTCGATCAGCACCAGGGTCCGGAGCAGCACCACCCCATGCGCGAACAGGTAGAGCGTGAGCCCTGCGAACCCGAGCTCCGCCCCGATCCGCAGGATCTCGTTATGCGGCCCCGTGGCGATGTCGCCGGCCGGGATCGGCAGGAAGCCGCGGGCCATCGCATCACTGCGGAAAGCTTCCGGCCCGATGCCGAAAATCGGGTTCTCGCGTATCTGCTGGATCGCGATCTCGATCATCGCCAGCCGGTTGCGGTTCGATTCAGTGGTGGTCCCGGCGCCGAGACCCGCGTCGTCAGAAAGCAGCAGGGTCACGAAATCCATCGAGCTGAAGAGCTGCTTTTCGAGATAGGGCACGAAAGGCGCGAGGATCGAGGCGATGGCAATGAGCCCGGCGGCCGACAGGGCCACGCCGAGCGTGCGGCGTACCGCGCGCCGGCCGATGCCGCCCTGATCCGAGATCACCAGTGCCATGAACACCGCGAGCGCCGCTGCCACCCAGCCCTTCCGTTCGCCTGACAGGAACAGCATGACGATGGCCGCGACCAGAAGCGCGATCCACCACCACCGCCTTGGCCGAAGGGGTGAGATCGTCACGACCGCCATGATCAGGACGATCACGCTATGCGTGAGTTTCTGGTCGCCCAGGGTTTTCCAGCCCGCGAACGACCCCGCCGAGACGTGGTGCGCCGCGTTGTGCAGGGCCAGTGCCCAGAGCGTGACGAGCATGACCGCAAGAAAGGTCGCAAGGCTGCTGCGGTCATCCAGAAACTGCGCCAGCGCAAGGAAGAACACGCCAAAGAGCGTCATCTGCGCCAGTTCCTTGGCCGCCGTTCCGATCGTGCCCTGCAGAAGGGCGTTGCAGGTCATGTAGAGAACGAAGGCGGAAAAGGCGATCACGAAGGGTGCGGTCTGCCGCGCCACGCCCCGGGTGAGCGCGTGCCATGCGAAGACCGCACCGACCGCGATCAGACCGATATCGAAGATCCGGATACGCAGGCCGATGCGCAGGTCCTGCCCAAAGAAGATCAGGCCGCAGATGAGACCGAGCAGGGCGATGGCGAAGTCTTTTGCCGAAACGGTCACTCGGGCGCCTTCGGTGTTCGTCGAGAATGGCCATGGCCTGCGGCGGGAAAGCGTTCCACGACTTGCGCGACGACCGGTACAGTAAACGGCCGCAGGATACGCGTGCCTGAGTTAACCGTTTCTTAATATGCCGATGCCCAGAAATGATCCGTCCCATCGGGATCAATTCAAATCGAACGCCGAAAAAAATGTCTTGAGAATTCTGCATCTCGTCAGCATCGCGGACTCGCAATCCATTCCGCTCGAACTCGCGCTTTCGCTACGGAAACGCGAGCCGGGCACCCGCGTTGCCGGTTTCTACGCGCAGGGCGATCATCCCGTGGACCATGACCGGCGCGAGGTCGATATCCTCGCCGCGAAGGGTCCGTTCGACATCGGCGCCATCCGCCGTTTGCGGAGGCTCTTGGCGTCGCATTCCCCCGACATCGTGCATCTGCACCACGCCGTCTCCGCTTTCTGGTGCGCGCTGGTCGCGCTGACCGTCCGGCCGTTTCCCATTCTCGTCAAGACGGAACACAACGATCACAGGGGCCAGAGCTGGCATCAGGGTGCGGTCAACCTGATCCTCTATCCGTTCCTGCGGGCGATCGTGTGCAATTCCGACGCGACGCTGTCCTCGTTCTCCCGGCTCGAGCGGTGGCTCGCCGGTACAAGGGCGCTGCGCATCCACAACGGTCTGAACCTTCGCCAGGTCCGGTCGAAGGCAGCAAGGACGATGCGCAAGGATCATGTGATCCGCATCGGTCATGTGGGACGCCTCGTCGCGCAGAAGAACCAGGCCCGCATGATCGAGGGGCTGGCCATCGCGCGGGCGGCGACGGGGCGTGACCTGCGGCTCGAGATCGTGGGCAACGGGCCGCTGATGGACGATCTCGTGCGGACCGCCCGTGCGGCCGGGGTCGCCAATGCCGTCGTGTTCACCGGAGCGCTCACCCGAGAGGCCGTCTACGAGAAACTCGGGCAATGGGACGCCTTTGTCATGCCCTCGAAGTTCGAGGGTTTCTGCAATGCGCTGATCGAGGCCATGGCCGCCGGCCTGCCGGTCGCCGTCTCCGATATCGACACGCTGCGCGAAGTGGCGGGCGAGGGCGCGCTGCGCTTCGATCCGTACGATCCCCAGGCCATCGGTGCGGCCATGGTGGCGCTGGTCGGCCTTCCGCGCCGGTCGACCCGCTTCGTCGAACGCTATGACATGGCCCATGCGGTGGCGCGTCACGTGGCGCTCTACGAGGCGCTGCTTGCCGGCCGGTCGCCATCCGTCACGGCCCGCCTGCCTCTCGTCGGGAAGGACGTCCCGGGTGAATGAACAGGCGTCGATTTTCGCACCCGCGCGCGACGCGGGACAGGCCGAGCCCCCTCGCGAAACGGATCTCATCCGTCTGGGCGCGATCCTGGCCGCGATCGGACGCGGCTGGTGGATCGTTCTCATTGCGACAGCCGCCTGCCTTGCACTGGCCTATCACTACGCGTTCAACGTCGCGACACCGACCTACCGGGCAGCGGCCTCGATCGTTCTGGAAACCGGCGAACGGGCCTTCATCAGCTTCGACGAGAGCACCGGGCAGCTGTCGCGCGACACGCCGTCGCTGAACACGCAGATCGGGGTTCTGAGAGGCATCGACCTGATGGGCCGCGTGGTCGACGTGATGGCGCTCGATCGGGACCCGGAGTTCAATCCGATACCGGCTGTCCCCGCGGGCGGACAGTCCGACGCACGCGAAGCGCAGTTGGCGCGCGAGATCGCCCTGCGCAATCTGCTGGGCGCGGTCGAGGTGCGGAACCTGCCGGAAAGCCTGATCTTCGAGATTTCCGTGACCACGTCAGATCCGGTGAAGTCGATGACCATCGCGAACACGATCGTCGAGACCTACATCGCCGAGCAGGTCGACAGGAAAATCGCCGAAAGCCGGCGTGCGGCGGACTGGCTGCGCAACCGCGTGTCGGAACTGCAGGCCGAGCTTCTGGAGGTGCAGACCCGGGTCGATGATTTTCGCTTTGGTCCCAACGGGGCGACCACGGACACCATCGTCCGCCGCGAGCGACTGGTGAGCGAGGCGGAGGCCATTCGCACGCTTCACCGCTACCTCCTGACGCGCCTGCAGGAGACCATCGCGCAGGAGGGTCTGCACCGCCCCGATAGCCGCATCCTGTCCTCGGCCATGCTGCCGCTTCATCCCGCCGCTCCGAGGCAGACACGCATCCTCGTGGTCGGCGGGGCGGTCGGGCTGTTTCTCGGGCTGGTCGGTGTGTTCCTGCGCGAGGCCGCGCGCAAGGGCATCCGGTCGATCCGGATGTTCTCGCGTGTGACGCGGCTGCCGGTTCTGGGTGCCTTCCCGCGCGTTCCCTTCTCGCAGCGCCGCTCGGAGATGCGGGGGCTCGTCGGCCCGCGCGCGGCGCATTTCACCGAAGCCGTCGAGACGCTGCTTACCCGGCTCATGATCTCTCGCGTGGGCGAGGCCCCGCACGTGTTCGCCGTCGTCTCGCCCCATAGCGGCGACGGCAAGACCTCGGCCGTCCTGTCGATGGCGCGGCAGTTCGCGGCGCGCGGCTTCCGGACGCTCGTCATCGACGCCGATACGCGCAAACGGACCCTGTCGGTGAATGCGGGGTTCAGCAGTCCGGGATTGACCGCTGCACTGGCGGGCGAGCCCCTGCAGGGCGCCGTGGCGCAGAACCCGGTGCTTCGCTGCGACGTACTGGGCCTTCCCGCACGGGTCGGGGAGGCGGACGCGATGCCGGATGTTGCCGCCATCCTGCGGCTTCTGGAGGCCGCGCGCTTTGCCTACGACATCACCATCATCGACACGCCGCCACTCAACGCGGTCGCCGATGCGCTGCCCTTCGCAGTCGAGGCGGACAGCGTCCTTATGATGGTGCGGTGGAACGGGACGTCGGCCGCCGACCTCGACGCGGCCCTCGAGACGCTGGCCCAGATCGGCGCCACTCCGTGCGGTATGGTGGTGACGCAGGTCAAGCCGTCGGTTCTGGGTCAGGCGGGCTATGCCAGCTACTTCAAGCGGGTCTAGAGGTCGGCCCGACCCCTTGCCGGCATCCCGCGATCAGGCCCGCCCGGCGCGGCATAAGCGCTGTTGCGCGAGGGTCGCTCCTGTGCGATCACACATTTAAAATCACTAGACGGTTCGGTTCAGTTCGATGGTGGACTACGCGAAACAGCGGGTGACGATGGTCGACACGCAGGTGCGGCCTTCCGACGTGACGAAGTTCCCGATTATCGACGCCATGCTCGAAGTGCCGCGGGAGGCGTTCCTTCCCGAATCACGGCGCGCGATGGCCTATGTGGGCGGTCCGATCGGGATCGCGCCCGGGCGTGCGTTGCTCGATGCGCGCACGATCGCCAAGATGCTCGACGCGGCGGACCTCGAGCCGGGCGATGTCGTGCTCGAGATCGGGTCCGGTACCGGCTACTGCACGGCGATTCTCGCCCGGCTGGTCGAGGCGGTGGTGGCGGTCGAAGAAGACGCCGATCTCGCCTCCGACGCCGAGGCCACGCTGTCGGATCAGGGCGTCGACAACGTCGCCATCGTGACCGGGCCGCTGGTCGAGGGCCATGCCAAGGCCGGCCCCTATGATGCGATCCTGATCTTCGGCGGCATAGAGGTCTTTCCCGACGCGCTTGGCGATCAACTCGCCGAAGGCGGGCGCGTCGTGGGCATCTTCATGAACGGCGCACATGGCGAGGCTCGCATCGGGCTGAAATCCGATGGCTGGCTGAACTGGCGCATGGAATTCAACGCGAGCGCCGAAGTCCTGCCAGGCTTCGAGCGCGCCGAGACATTCAGCTTCTGAAGCGGTGCCGCCCGGCAATCGCCCGGCTGGTACCCGCTCAGCGACAGGACCGGTCACAGCAGGTCGGGTGACGAGGCACTGAGGACGAGCTTGGGGGGATGAGCATGGGTGGTTTCTTCATCGGACTGACGCGCGGCACGCTCGCCTTCGGCATGGCCATGGCCGTTACGGTCGCGGCCACCGGCGCGGGCAAGGCCGACAGCCTCCGGCAGGCGATGTCCGATGCCTATGTGAATTCCGCGCTGCTCGAACAGAACAGGTTCCTGCTGCGCATCGAGGATGAAGGCATCGCGCAGGCCGTGGCGCAGCTGCGTCCGACCTTGTCTTTCGTGGCTTCGGCGGACCGCGACCTCGTCGCCGACACCACCACGGCGACGGCCAGCCTTGTCGCGGAATGGGTGCTCTATTCCGGCAACAGTCGTCGCCTCGCGATCGAAGCGGCGCGCGAGACCGTGCTGGCTGCGCGTCAGGGCCTCGTGGCCGTCGAACAGCAGGTCCTGCAGGACGCGGTGACCGCGTATCTGAACGTCTGGCGCGATCTTCAGGTCGTGAACGTGCGCGAGGCGAATGTGCGCGTCGTCACCCGGCAGCTGCGCGCCGCGCGCGACCGGTTCGAGGTGGGCGAGGACACCCGCACCGATGTCGCACAGGCCGAGGCGCGCCTCGCTCAGGCGCGTTCGGCACTGGCCGCCGCGCGCGGTCAGCTCGAAATCAGCCGGGAGCTTTTCGCGCTGGCGGTGGGGCGCCATCCGGGCGCGCTTGCCGGTCTCGGCCAGATCCCGGGCCTGCCGCGCAGCGAGGCCGAGGCCGATGGTCTCGCGCGACAGAACGCGCCTTCCATCCTGCGGCTCCAGCACGAGGTGACGGCCGCCGAGCTTGCCGTGCAAGGGGCGCGCGCGTCCTATCGTCCGACGATCACGCTGGACGGGCGCGCGACCAACACGTTCGAAGCCCCCTTTCCCGGCGGAGAGGGCGAAGGCGGCTCCATCGGGCTGACCCTGACGCAGCCGATCTATCGCGGCGGGCAGCTCGCCTCGCTGGAACGTCAGGCGCTGGCCCAGCTCGGCGCGGTGCGCGCCTCGCTCAATCAGCAGACCCTCGTCAACGTGCAGATCATGGGCAACGAATGGGCACAGATGCGCATCGCCAACGCCCAGATCCAGGCCGCGGATCAGCAGATATCGGCGGCCGAACTGGCGTTCGAGGGTGTGCGGGAGGAAGCATCGCTGGGCGCGCGCACCACGCTCGACGTGCTCGATGCCGAGCAGGACGTTCTCGACGCGCGGATCAGCCGGATCGAGGCGCAGGCCAACCTTTATTCGGCGGCCTACGCGATCCTTGCCGCGGGCGGTCTTCTGACCGTCGAGAGGCTGGGCCTCGATGTTCCCGGCTACGATCCCGCCGCCTATTCCGACCTCGTCTCCGGTGCGCCGGCCCGCGTCCGCAGCGTGCAGGGCGACCGGCTCGACCGTATCATGGAGCGTGTCGGACGCGACTGAGCCGCGCCCCCTGGGCGGCCTGTGGCCGATGCGGCACGGACCTTAAGCGGTTCTTAGCGATCCTCTGCACCCACTGCGTTGTGCGCGGCGCTGAGTGCCGTTATTCTCGGCGCGGTCTCGGGACGCCTTCGGTCCCTTTGGGTGGGGACGTCGAAAGCCCGGATGGAATGTCCGGGCTGTCTTGGACGCGGATCCGGTGACGGAGCCGATAAGGAGTGAACACTATGCCCGATCCGGCGAAATCCGTTGGTGACATCGACGATGTGCTGTCCTCCATCCGGCGCCTCGTCGCCGAACAGCCGGGTCCGGCCCGGGCGGAAGCGAATCGCGACTCCGACGCCGCGTCGCGACCGGTCGCCGGGGATCGTCTTGTCCTGACGCCGGCGCTGCGCGTCACCGATGCCGATGGCCCGGCGCGGGCAAGCCTTCCGGATGCCGGGGAGGATGGCGGCACGGCAGACTCCGCGGAAGCGGTCGGAACCACGCCGGAGGCCGCCGATGCCGCGCCGAATTTTGCGGAAATGATGCGGGCCCCGACGGAAAACACGTCGGAGATCGGACAGGCGACGCCGGAGCGCGCGGGGCCAGAACAAGCGGGGCCGGAGCACGCGGACGGCATGGTTGAGACCACCGTACCCGATACATCGCGGGAAGGTGCCGAAGAGGCGCAGCACGGCATGCAGCCCGAGTCCGCGCAGAATCCGGATTTCTCCGTCGACGTCCCGACGGAGACGCCCGAACGGTACGGCGACGCGCCCGCTCCGGAGCAGGCCGAGGTCGAGACATCCGTGCAGGATGACGGGGCCGCGTTGACCGAAACGCCATCAATGTTCGAAACCGAGTTCGAAACCGAAGTCTCCGAGACGATGGAACCCTCCTCTGCAGGGCTCTCCGCGCCTGCCGAGGAAGAAGCCCATCAATTTGCGTCGCACGAGCCCGCGGCGGAGACGGCGGCGAGCGCTCCTGCCAATGAGGCCCGCCGTCCCATGCTCTTCGACACAAGGCAGAACCCGGAGGATGAAGGCGCAAAGGAGGGCCTGCCGGCACAGGACGACGCTCGGGGCTCGGACACCCCGGACGCAACGGACGAACCACGCGCAATCGGCAATGACGGTTGGCGGCCGGAAATGCGCCTGTTCGACTGGGGCGCCTCGGCGCAGACCGAAGCGGCCGCTCCGGTGGGCCTCGTGAACGGTGCCGAGCAATTCGAATCCGAGACCGGTGACGCGAACTGGCCCGATGAGACCGCCGATCGCGCCGTCCTCGACCTCGCGGCCGTGCGCGAAACGGCAGGGATCGACACCGCGGCGGATGCGGACACCCAAGGCGAGCCCGCCACGGAGCCGACCGTGGCCGGTTTCACGCCCATCTTCTCGCGTCGGACGACCGGCCCTGCCACGCGCGATGCGTCACCTGCGGCGGATGCGAAGGCCGCGGTCGAGGAACCCGCTCCACCGGCGCCATCGCAGCCGGAGAGCGCAGGGGGCTCCCCCGTGGACGACCTGCCCGCAATGCCCGCCGACGAGATCGCCGACACGGGCGCGGTCCACGACAACACCCCGGTGGAACCGGAGGCCGAGGACTCAGCGGCTGATGGCGCCGACATGGAACCGGGCATGGCCGGTGCGGACACCGTGGCCTTCAGCAGCGTCCGCGACATGGTCACGGAGCCTTTGGCCGAGGTCTCATCGTCCGATCCGGGTGATGTGGATACGGCACCGCTGCTGGATGACCTGCCGCCGCCCGCGGCCACACCGGACGAGGGCGACAGCGCCGCCTCGGGCGCGCGTCTGACGGTGCTGGTGGGCAAGGGCGATCAGGTCGACTCCGACGCCTCCGACGCGTCGCCCCAGGCCGCCGAGGAGGCGGCCGCTCCGGGCGCCAATGATCTTCGATCGATCGATACGCGCATCCTCGAGGAGGAGGTTCTCCGCCGCATCGTGGCAGAAGCCGTGCGCGAGGAATTGCAGGGCGCTCTGGGAGAGCGGATCACCCGCAACGTCCGCAAGCTGGTTCGGCGCGAGATCAGGCTGGTTCTGGCCGTCGACGAGCTCGACTGACGGGATGACAGGCGGAAACCCGGGTTGTGGTCCGACATCCTCGGGCTTGAAATGACGGTTGCAGGGCACAAGGTCTAGGCATGTTCCCGATCCGCGACCACAACCCGTCAGACCGGACTCCTTTCGTGACCTGGGCACTGATCGCGATCAACGTGGTCGTGTTCCTCAGCTATTTCCCCTCCATGTCCGGTAACGAACGGCTCCTGATGTCGTTCTTCGACCAATGGGCGCTTGTCCCGCGCGAGACGTTGAGCGGCGAGGCCGGCCACACGCTGGTGACGTCGATGTTCCTGCACGGCGGCTGGATGCACCTGATCGGGAACATGCTGTTTCTCTACATCTTCGGCGACAACATGGAGGACCTGCTGGGGCATCTGGGCTTTCTGGCCTTCTACCTCGCCTCGGGGCTTTCGGCCGCGGCGGGGCAGATCCTCGCCGATCCGGGGTCCACCGTGCCCATGGTGGGCGCGTCGGGCGCGATCGCCGGCGTGATGGGCGGTTATCTGCTGATGTTCCCGCGGGCGCGGATCGATGTCCTCGTGATCATCATCGTGCTGATCAAGATCTTCACGATCCCGGCATGGCTGATGCTGGGCATCTGGTTCGGCCTGCAACTGGTCAACGGCCTGTCGATGGATGTGGCGGGCGGTGGGGTGGCCTACTGGGCCCACGCGGGCGGTTTCATCGCCGGTGTCGTGCTCGTGCTGCCCGCCTTCCTGCGGCGCGGCGGGCCTGCCTACTGGACGCGGACCCATGGCAAGCCACCCCACGAGGAGGTCGAATACGTCGTGGCGCGCTCTCGCCACAGTCCGATCCCGACTGTACGCCGGGTCCGGTCGCCCCGCGGCGCCGACCGTCCGCTGGCCGATCTGAGCCGCGTACCCCGCGCCGGACAACGCCGAGGCCCGCGCACGCCATGGTCCGGGGGGCGGGACTGAGCCATTGCAGTGGCGCGTATGCGGCTTTTGGTCGAATCGAAGGCGGGAGAGTCGCCATTCGGCGGAACGCAACATGTGGCAAAATCTTGACAAAGCCTTGATACATGCGACGTAGCGTCTAGATATGGGCAGGAAAGGCGCCCAGAGCACCGAATTTCGTGCGAATTCTTGCCTAGCTATGCGTTGTGAGAATACCACGACTGCAAAAATCGCATCACAGCTCTGCACGAAAATTGGGCATAAGAGGCGTCACGCCGGAAATTGCAAGAGCAAAAACACAAAGGACGACGAAATGCGGGATTTCGTTGATGGCACTGCCTTCAACTTCGAACAGGGTCAACGGTCGCGGAAGCTTTTCGCGGCGGTGGTCCTCGCTGCGCTTGATGACGCCATTGCCGATGACAAGAAATACGGCAACGGTCCCGATCAGATCGCGCGCTGGGCACGGTCGCGCGACGGGCGCGAGGTTCTGAGCTGCGCAGGGATCGATCCGAACGAGCGCGTGGTTCAGGGGCTGATGAATTTCGTGGCCGCCGGCGTGCGCACCTCGGTCGCACTCAGCCGGGAGGAAAGCGAGCGCCGCAGCCAGGCCGAGGCCGAAGCCGCCTGACGCGGATCCTGTCGAAGCTGCCCAGAGACGCGCCTTCGGGCGCGTTTTTCTTTTGTGCGCATCAGTCGCTCGACAGGATGCGGGCGAGCGCCGGATTGGGGAAGCGGCGGGGCAGGGTGATGGCCCAGAACGCCTCGTGCAGGTCGGGAAGGCGCAACGCCTCGACCAGTTGACCTGCCTCGAGTTCATCCTGAACGACGATCGGCGGAACCAGCGCGAGGCCGGTATTCTCCCGCACGAGCAGGCGCAGCATCGCCATGTCGTCGGCCTCGGCCGCGATCTTGGGCGCAAGGCCCTCCCGCGCCATCAACCGGTCGAAATCGGCCCGGACCGCGCTGCCCTCGGCGGGAAGGACAAGGGGCTGCGCCGCTATGATCGTTGCAAGATCCGCCGCCTGCGGGAGCCGTGACGGGTGCCCCACAAGGCTGACCGGTTGATCGTCGATCCGGTGCTCGCGCCACGGCGTCGCGGCATCATGGCGGGGTGGGGCGTTCGTCAGCACGACATCGAGCCGCAGCGCCTCCAGCTCGCCCAGGAGCTCACCGATGGAACCCGAGCGCAGGACGACCGAAACGTCGGGGTCCTGCACGAGCGGTCGCAGGAAATTCAGTTGGAAGTTCCGCGACAGGGTTGCCAGCGCGCCCACGCGAATGACCTGCCCCGCGCCCGAGCGACCGGCCAGCGTTTCGACCAGCTCGTCGCCCGCCGCGAAGGCCCGTTCGGCGCAGTCAAAGGCGATCCGCCCGGCCTCGGTCAGGGCCATCGTCCGTCCGCGACGTTCGAACAGGGCATGGCCAAGCCGCGTTTCCAGCGCCCTGATCTGGGTCGACACCGCCGATTGCGCCACCCCCAGCTTCTCGGCGGCACGCGTGAGGTTTCCCTCGGCGGCGACGGCGCGGAAGGCCCGAAGGTGGGTATAGTTCAGCAGGCTCATGCGTTCACATTATTGGAACGATGGGGTGGTCGTAAATCGCAAATGACGAAGAGTGCCATGCGGCGCGTTCCGCCTGTTCGGACCCGGTTCTCACCTCATCGCGGTCTGGACGGATTTCAACGCCGGATAGAGTGCCCGATACCCCGCGAGCCGGGATCGCAGCCGGTCCGTTTCGGCCGCCCGCGGCGCGAACCACTGTCGCATGGCCGGTTTGCGCATCACCTCCGCCGCGCTGCCGCCGCCGGAGGCGACGCAGGCCAGCCGCGCGGCGCCAAGTGCGGGCCCGACATCGGCGCCCTCGCTCCGGCCCAGCCGGCAGGACGTGGCGTCGGCAATGGTCTGCATCAGGAAATCGCTTCGGGTTCCGCCGCCGATGGCGAGGAGCGTCCCGGGCATCGTGCCAGCCGCCGACAGCGCGTCGATGGCGTCGGCGAAGGAGAACGCGATTGCCTCCACCACTCCGCGCATGAGACCGCCCTGCGTCGTGGCCTCGCCCAGCCCCTGGAACCCGGCGCGGATATCCGTATCGCCATGGGGCGTCCGCTCACCGGTGAGATACGGCAAGAAGAGCGGGCCGGACGGCGCCGCCTCCGCCTCCGACAACAGCTCCCCGATGGGCCGTCGCAGGAGGTCGGCGAGCCATGCAAGGGGGCGCGCGCCGTTCAACATGGCCGCCATCTGGAACCAGTGGTCCGGCACCGTGTGCGCATAGGCGTGAATGCGGCTGGCCGGGTTGGGACGATAGTCCGAGGTCGTGACAAACAGCTGGCCCGAGGTGCCGAGCGAGATGAAACCGTCCCCGTCCGAGACCGCGCCGATCCCCACGGCCCCCGCCGCCGCGTCGCCTCCGCCGGCAGCAACGGGGATGCCCGCCGGCAGGCCGAGCTCCTCCGCCGGGCCGGGCATCAGCTCGCCCGCGATCTCGGTTCCGTGGCGCAGCTCCGGCAGCCAGTCGATGTCGGTCGCGCTGACGCGGCAGAGCTCTTCGGACCAGTGGCGCGTGCGCTCGTCGAACCACGAGGTTCCTGCCGCGTCCGACGGGTCCGTCACCATCCGGCCATGGAGCCGGAAGCCGATGTAATCCTTGGGCAGCAGGACCGAGGTGACGCGGGCGTGGGCGTCGGGCTCGTGCCGCAGCAGCCAAAGAAGCTTCGGCGCCGTGAAGCCGGGCATGGGCAGAACGCCCGAGATCTCGCCGATACGCGGTTCGGCCGCGAGCATGTCGGCACATTCGGCGGCGGCCCGCGCATCGTTCCACAGGATGGCAGGACGCACCGGCTGGTGGTCGGCGTCAAGCAGGACGGCACCGTGCATCTGGCCAGACAGGCCGATCGCGCGGACCTGCGCGCGGAGCGGCGGCGGCAGTGCGGCGATGGCCGCGCGGGTCGCCGCCCACCAAGACGCCGGGTCCTGTTCGCTCGCTCCGTCGAACGGGGTCAGGACGGTGAGTGGCGCCGATCCTGTCGCCTCGACCTCGCCGCCGATGCCGATGACGCAGGTTTTCACGGCAGACGTGCCGAGGTCGATGCCGAGATACATGGTGATGACCCTCCAGCGTCGCGAGCCCATCGCGGCCTTCCACACCGGGATGGCATGTGCGAGGTTGCGCGCCGATCCCGCAAGTGCCCGAAGCCAACCGGCCCGGCACGGGAGATGCAAGAAAAAACTTTACTCGCGTCATATTTTGAGGGTCTTCTGGAGTGCGATCTGGACCGAACGGGCCGCCCCGCCCGCAACAACGTGAAGGGGCCATGTCATGAGCGAGCAAAAGATCAGGAACATGGAAGAGTTCGCCGCGCTGAGCGGGCTGTCCCGTCCGACCGTGTCGAAATACTTCAACGACCCCGCCAGCGTCCGCCCGAAGACCCGTGAGCGCATCGAGGCGGCGCTGGAGCGTTACGATTTCCGGCCGAATATCTTCGCGGTGAACCAGAACCGCAGCCTGACGAAGAATGTCGGCATCGTCGTGCCGTATCTTGCCGACCCGTTCTTCGCCGAGATCGCGCGCATCATCGAGTTGCGCTGCATCGAGGCGGGGTTCTCGCCGATCCTCTACAGCGCGCATGGGGAGCGAAAGCTGGAGAAGGAGATCCTCGAGGGGCTGACCGCGCTCAAGCCCGCCGGGGTGTTCATGGCGCCACTCGGGCGGCTGTCGGACCGCGCCGCCATCGAGCGGTTCTGCCGCGATGTGCCCACGGTCCTCTTTGACAGCAATATCGAGGGTATGGGCGAAGCCTTTGTCGGGTCTGACAATTTCAGCTTCGTGAAGCAGACGGTGGACTATCTCTGCCGTACCGGGTCGCCGCCGTGTTTCTTCGAGATGCGCAACCCTGCCAACCCCAACGCCAACAAGCGGCGCCATGCCTATATCCGGATCATGGAGGAGGCGGGGCTGGAGCCGCATGTCGTCAAGGTGGAAGGCGAGGGTTGGGGTTTCGAGGAGATCGGGCGGCAGGGTGCCCATGACGTGATCGCCTCCGGCGGACTGACGACAGATACCGTCCTGTGCAGCAACGACCGACTCGCCATCGGATTTCTTGCGGCTTGTTACGAGCGCGGCTTGCGGGTTGGGCGGGGCGAGGGATGCGCGCTCCGGATCGCGTCACATGACGATCACCCGTTCTCCCGCTTCACCTGTCCCTCGCTCACCACGGCGGCCCATGAATACGAGGCGGTGGCCGACAAGTGCATGGAAACGCTGTTTTCCCTGATCGAAGCGGGCGGGCGGTTCGGCGCGCGGACCGAGACGCTCATCCCGGCCCGTCTGATCCTGCGAGCCTCTGCGTGACGCCTGAAAATTAGCGCGCGTAAAGAAAAATCTTGACGCACGGTAAATTCAGACCGTAGCCTTCCCGTCACATAACATCCAATTTAGGGAGGATTAGGATGTCCCCGAGAACCGCGCTCCGCGCGTCCTCTGCCCTTGCGCTGTGCGTCTTTGCAGCCGCCGCATCGGCCCAGGACACCACCATCACCATCGCCACCGTCAACAACGGCGACATGATCCGCATGCAGGGCTACACGGATCTGTTCACCGAGCAGACCGGAATCGGCGTCGAGTGGGTCACGCTGGAGGAAAACGTCCTCCGCCAGCGCGTGACCACGGACATCACCACCAATGGCGGCCAGTTCGACATCATGACGATCGGCATGTACGAGACGCCGATCTGGGGCGCCAATGGCTGGCTCGTCCCGCTGGACGATCTCAGCGAGGAATACGACGTCGACGATATCCTGCCCGCCATGCGCGGCGGCCTGAGCCATGACGGCACGCTCTATGCGGCACCGTTCTACGGCGAAAGCTCAATGGTCATGTATCGCACCGATCTCATGGAAGAGGCAGGGCTCGAGATGCCCGAGGCGCCCACCTGGCAGTTCATCCGCGAAGCGGCGGCGGCCATGCACGACACCGAGAACGAGGTCTACGGCATCTGCCTGCGCGGCAAGCCCGGCTGGGGCGAGGGCGGCGCTTTCATCACGGTGACGGCGAATTCCTTCGGCGCACGCTGGTTCGACGAGGACTGGAACGCCCAGTTCGACCAGCCCGAGTGGGAGGAGGCGCTGACCTTCTTCGTCGACCTGATGAACAGCTACGGCCCGCCAGGCTACGCGACCAACGGCTTCAACGAGAACCTGTCGCTGTTTCAGCAGGGCCGCTGCGGCATGTGGATCGATGCGACCGTGGCCGCGTCCTTCGTGACCAATCCGAATGACTCCACCGTGGCCGACAGCGTGGGCTTCGCGCTGGCGCCGAACGCGGAAGGCGTCGAGAAGCGTTCCAACTGGCTCTGGGCCTGGGCGCTCGCCATCCCGGCCGGCACGCAGCAGGAGGACGCGGCAAAGCAGTTCATCGAATGGGCGACCTCGAGGGAATACATCGAGCTCGTGGCCGAGAACGAAGGCTGGGCCAACGTGCCACCGGGCGCGCGGACCTCGCTCTACGAGACGCCTGAATACCAGGAGGTTCCGTTCGCCGAGATGACGCTGAGCTCGATCGATGCGGCCGATCCCACGAACCCGACCGTCGATCCGGTGCCTTACGTCGGCATCCAGTTCGTCGCGATCCCGGAATTCGCGGGCATCGCCACCGAGGTGAGCCAGGAATTCGCCGAGGTCTATGCCGGCCAGCAAACCATCGCAGTGGCGCTCGAGAATGCTCAGGCGCTGACCAATGACGCGATGGAGGCGGCGGGCTACCGCTAGTCCTTCCTCCCGAGCCTTCCCGGGGGCGGTCCTTGTCCGTCCCCGGGGTCTTTCGCCCTTCGCAGATCCGACGACACTCCGCGCGGGGGGGGCGATCCCGCCCACAGGTGAGGTGCATCCATGGCGACCCGGCATTCCCGTTCCGCGGCAAGACTGATGATGGCGCCGGCCGTGATCCTGCTCATGGGCTGGATGCTGGTGCCGCTGACGATGACGCTCTACTTCTCGTTCAAGCGCTACCTGCCGATGCGCGGGGACTCGCTGGAACGCGGCCTCGACTGGGTGGGGTTCGAGAATTACGTCCGCTTCATCACCTCAAGCTCCTTCTGGCCGAGCGTTCAGGCGACGCTTCTGATCGTCGGCGGCGTGCTGGTCATCACCGTGATCCTCGGCGTGTTGCTCGCCATCCTTCTCGATCAGCCGTTCTGGGGGCAGGGCGTCGTCCGCATCCTCGTGATCGCGCCTTTCTTCGTGATGCCCACCGTCTCGGCGCTGGTGTGGAAGAACATGATGATGGACCCGGTGAACGGCATGTTCGCCCATCTCTGGCGCTTCTTCGGGGCCCAGCCCGTGTCATGGATGTCGGACGCCTCGGTGCAGTCGATCGTCCTTATCGTGTCGTGGCAGTGGCTGCCCTTCGCCACGCTCATCCTTCTGACCGCGATCCAGTCGCTCGACAGCGAACAGCTGGAGGCCGCGGAGATGGACGGCGCGCCGGTGCTCGCGCGCTTCTGGTTCATCGTCCTGCCGCATCTGGGCCGGGCGATCACCATCGTCATCCTGATCCAGACGATCTTTCTTCTGTCGATCTTCGCCGAGATCTTCGTGACCACGGGCGGCTCCTTCGGGACCCGGACGCTGACCTACCTGATCTTCCAGCGGGTCGTGGACAGCCAGAATATCGGGCTGGGATCGGCGGGCGGCGTCTACGCGATCATCCTCGCCAACATCATCGCGCTCTTCCTGATGCGCATCGTCGGCAAGAACCTGGACAGGTAAGGGGGCGAGTATGGCACGCGCAGTTTCCACACGCCGCAAGATCATCACCACCGCCGTCGCATGGGCGATCGGGCTGACGATCTTCTTTCCGATCTTCTGGACGATCCTGACCAGCTTCAAGACCGAGGCCCAGGCGATCAACAACCCGCCGCTGTTCTGGGGCTTCGATTTCACGCTGGAGAATTACGCCGTCGTGCAGGAGCGCTCGGATTACATGCGTTTCCTCTGGAACTCCGTGATCATCGCGGGTGGCTCCACCTTCATCGGCATCCTCGTGGCGGTGCCGGCGGCGTGGTCCATGGCCTTCGTGCCGTCGCGCCGGACCAAGGACATCCTGCTCTGGATGCTGTCGACCAAGATGCTTCCAGCGGTCGGTGTGCTCTACCCGATCTCGCTGATCTTCGTCGAGTTCGGCCTGCTCGACACCCGGATAGGCCTGACGCTCGTGCTGATGCTGATCAACCTGCCGATCATCGTCTGGATGCTCTACACCTATTTCCGCGAAATCCCGATCGACATCCTCGAGGCGGCGCGGATGGACGGGGCGGGGCTCAGGCAGGAGATCCTCTATGTCCTGACGCCCATGGCGATTCCGGGCATCGCCTCGACGGTGCTTCTGAACATCATCCTCGCGTGGAACGAGGCGTTCTGGACGCTCAACCTGACGGCGGCCAGCGCGGCACCGCTCACGGCCTTCATCGCCAGCTATTCGAGCCCCGAGGGCCTGTTCTACGCCAAGCTCAGCGCGGCCTCGACCATGGCCATCGCGCCGATCCTGATCCTCGGCTGGTTCAGCCAGAAACAACTCGTCCGCGGCCTGACCTTCGGTGCGGTCAAATGAGCCCTCAAGCAGCGAAGCGGTAGGGCAGGAAAACACAAGCCCTCAAGCAGCGAAGCGGTAGGGCGAGAACAAACAGCCCTCAAGCAGCGAAGCGATAGGGCGAGAACAAACAGCCCTCAAGCAGCGAAGCGGTAGGGCGCACAAAGACCAGCCCTCAAGCAGCGAAGCGGTAGGGCAACAGGGAGACAAACACCCATGGGACGCATCACGCTCGACAAGGTTGCGAAGTCCTTCGGAGAGGTCGAG
>OFET01000211.1_pt1 | contig 60697 bp, 55 predicted proteins | sample 1521211 | NCBI WGS metagenome assembly OFET01 (sample SAMN03766358, study PRJEB24113) | microbial mat metagenome | isolation source: enrichment culture HLUCC-A from microbial mat sample contains cyanobacterium...
GGCCTGCCGCGCGGGGCGCGCGTGCTGATCCCCGCCTTCACCTTCGCCGCCGTGCCCTCGGCGGTGGTGCATGCCGATTGCCGGCCGGTGCTCGTGGAAGTGGGGCCGAACTACCGGATCGACCTCGCCGACTTCGAGGCGAAGCTCGCCGAGGGCGCCGACGCCCTCCTCGTCAGCCACATGCGCGGCCACACCTCCGACATGGACGCGATCATGGCCGCCGCCGAGCGCGAGGGGATCCCCGTGATCGAGGACGCCGCCCATTCGCTCGGCACCACCTGGGCGGGGCGCAAGATCGGCACGATCGGCAAGGTGGGCTGCTTCTCGTTCCAGTCCTACAAGCTGGTGAACTCGGGCGAGGGCGGCATCCTGATCACCGACGACGAGGAGGTGGCGGCCCGCGCCGTCATCATGTCGGGCGCCTACGAGCACAACTGGAAGAAGCACGACGGCCACAACGGCGCGCTGACGGCCGCCTTCGGGCGCTGGCAGAACCGGCTGCCGCTCTACAACATGCGCATGAACAACCTGTCGGCCGCCATCGTCCGGTCGCAGATCGGCGAGATCGACCGGCGGGTGCGCGACGGCCGCGCCGGCCACGACCGTGTGGCGGAGCGGCTGAACGCCTCGCCCTGGCTCGAGGTGCCGGCGCCGCTGGGGCCGGAGCTGCGCGCCCCCGACTCGATCCAGTTCAACCTGGTGGGGATGTCCGATGCCGAGGTCGACGCCTTCACCGCCGCGGCGGAGGCCGGCGGGGTGAAGGTGCAGGTCTTCGGACGGTCGCGCGACAATGCCCGCGCCTTCTGGAACTGGCGCTTCATCGACGGCGATGACGGAACGGCCCCGCCCGAGCTGCCGATGACCCGTGCGATGCTGATGCGCGCCTGCGACGTGCGCCTGCCGGCGCGCCTGACGGCGGACGAGCTCGATTTCATCGCTGACGCGCTGGTGGCCGCCGCCGCGCGGGCGATGGAGGACCAGCGCGCCTACGGGACCTGACCGTCGCGCGGCTGCGACCGGCGCGCCGCCGGGGGTTTTGCACCCCCGGGCCCCAGCAGGATATTTCGAGCAAGAAGAAGGGGCGGGCACCGCTCGGGGAGGCGTCAGAGCACCCGGAGGCCGCCCGCGAGCCACGGCAGCCGGGCCGTGGCCGGTGCCACGATAAGCTCCTGCAGGAGCGGCTTGAGCATGCCCGTCAGCCGCTCAGGCATGTCGCGCAGCACGCCCCGGCGGGCAGTCAGGCAGATGCGGCGCGAGAAGGGCGCGACCGGGAGCGGGCGCAGCTCCACCTCGTCGCGGAAGCGCCGGGCGCGCAGGTAGCCGAGCGGGGTCAGGATCGTCCAGCCCGCACCGACGGCCACCATGGCGAGGATCGCGTGGTAGCTGTCGAGCTCGAAGCGATGGGCCAGGCGCAGGTCGTGGCGGGCGAGATGCGCGGTGATCTGGCGTCCCATCAGGTGCCGCTCGGTGTAGAGGACGAGCGGCATCGACGGCAGATGCGCGCCCTCGGGCGTGCCCCGGGCGACGGCGGCGACGAAGGGCTCGGCCATCAGCGGGTGCACCTCCATCCAGTCGGCACGCGGCTCGCCCGTCTCGGCCGCCACGACCACGTCGAGCGCACGGTTGTCGAGCTGGTCGAGCAGCCGGTGCGAAGCGCCGGTCTCGAGAAGGAACTGGCAGCGGGCGAGTTCGGCCGACATGGCCGAAAGCAGGCGTGGCGTGACGTCGGCGTCGAAATCCTCGATCATGCCGAGGCGCAGGCGGGTGAGGGCCGCGAGGTCCGGCGCGGCGAGTTCGGCCCGCGCCTCCGCCGCCTCCTGCGCGATGCGCGCGGCCCGGCGGCGGAAGGTCTCCCCCGCGGGCGTCAGGCGCGCGGGCCGCTGCGCGCGGTCGATCAGCTCTGCGCCCAGAGCCGCCTCGAGGTTGGAAAGCTGCTGGCTGACCGACGAGACGGACGCCCCAAGCCGCCGCGCCGCGGCAGAGACCGACCCCTCCTCGGCACAGGCGAGGAACACCTCGATTCCCCAAAGCGAGATCCGGCCCGCGTGTTCACCCATCTGCCTCCCCCGCCCCTGCCCGGTGTCTCGATGCCGGCACGCCGCCTCCTCCGGTCGGCCGCGCCCCACGCGTTCCGGCAGGATACGGCCACGACCGGGCCGGAACAATGCGCGGCGCCGCGCCCCGGCTACGGGTGGGCGGCGGCCTGCCCACGGTGCGTTCGGTGCGTTCGGTGCGCCGCCTGGCGCTCCCCGCCGGTGGGAGGGGTCAGGCGCTGCGGCGCATGCTCCGGCGTTCGTGGGTCATGTTGGCGTCGATGAAGTCGAGCACCAGCGGGCGGATGTTGTTGCGCCAGGACCGTCCGGCGAAGATGCCGTAATGGCCCGCGCCGGGTTCGACGTGACTCGCCTTCATGCTGTCGGGGAGCCCGGTGAGCAGGTCGAGCGCGGCGACGCACTGTCCCGGGGCCGAGATGTCGTCGTCGGCGCCCTCGACCGTCTTCACCGCCACGTCGGTGATGGCCGAGATGTCGACCCATTTGCCGTCGACGGTGAAGGCGTTGCGGGCGATCTCGCGGTCCTTGAAGACGCGCTCGACCGTCGAGAGGTAGAACTCGGCCGTCATGTCCATCACGGCGAGATACTCGTCGTAGAAGCGGTTGTGCCGATCGTGGTCGCTGGCCTCGCCCTTGGCCACGCGCAGGATCTGGTTCTTGAAGGCCGTGGCATGCGTCTCGGCGTTCATCGCCATGAAGCTGGCGAGCTGCTGCAGGCCGGGATAGACCATCCGCCCGGCGCCCTTGTACTTGAAGCCCACGCGCTGAAGCACGTGCCGCTCGAGCTGGCCCATCGTGACGCGGCGGCCGAAATCGGTCACCTCGGTCGGCGCAGCGTCGGGGTCGATCGGGCCGCCGATCAGCGTCAGCGAGTTGGGTTGCGCGGCCGGATCCTCGGCGGCGAGATAGGCGGTCGCGGCGAGCGCCAGGGGCGCCGGCTGGCAGACCGCGATCACGTGCGTGTCGGGGCCGAGATGGCGCATGAAATCGACGAGGTAGAGGGTATAGTCCTCGACGTCGAACTTGCCGACCGACACGGGGATGTCGCGGGCGTTGTGCCAGTCGGTGATGTAGACCTCGCAGTCGGGCAAGAGGCTCGTGACCGTCGATCGCAGGAGCGTGGCGTAGTGGCCCGACATCGGCGCCACCAGCAGCACCTTGCGCGGCAGCTCGTGGCGGCCCTGCACGGAGAAGTGGACGAGGTCGCCGAACGGCTTTTCGAGCACCGTCTCGATACTGACCAGGTGATCGCGCCCGTCCTCGCCGACGACATGGGCGATCCCCCAGTCGGGCTTTGCCACCATCCGGGCGAAGCTGCGCTCGGTCACCTCGCCCCAGGCCGCCGTCCACTGCACGACGGGGTTGGCCGCGAGGCCGAAGACCGGGTAGGAGAAGGCCGCCTTGGCGGTGGAGCCGAGCCACTCGTTGGTCACCCGGATCGACTCCATCATGTCGTAGGTCATCATGTATTTCATGTGCGCGCTTCCCCGTCTTCGGCGGCCGAACCGGACCGTGGCCCGGACACTTCGTCGCTTGCTCCCCCCGGACAGGCGACTTAGTGAGGCGGCAGGTTAGGGGGGCGCAGTCAGCATGGCAATGGAACCCGACAGCGACGAAAAGCCCACCGGCGGCGACCTGGAGAAGCTGAACGCCAACCTCCACCGCATCGAGGAGCTCACCCAGCGCCTCGTCGCGGCCTTCTCGCGCAAGCGCGACATCGACCCCGGTCTGCAGGGGCCGGGGCAGGATCTCTACGTCAAGGCGGCCACCGCGATGGTCGCCGAGATGATGCAGAACCCGGCGAAGATCATCGAGCACCAGGTGAGCTACTGGGGCAAGACGCTCAAGCACTACGTGGAGGCGCAGCAGGCGCTGGCGAGCGGCAAGCTCGTCGCGCCTGAGGACCACACGCCGCGCGACCGCCGCTTCGCGCACGAGCTGTGGCAGACGCATCCCTACTTCAACTGGATCAAGCAGCAGTACCTGCTCGCCTCCGAGGCGGTGGAGGAGGCGGTCGAGGACGTCGATCACCTCAGCCCCAAGGACAAGCAGCGCCTGCGCTACTTCTCCAAGCAGATCGTCGACATGTTCAGCCCGGCGAACTTTCTCGGCACCAACCCGGATGCGCTGAGCCGGGCGGTCGAGACCGACGGGCAGAGCCTGGTCGACGGTCTGGAGAACCTCGTGCGCGACCTCGAGTCGAACGAGGGCGATCTCGTCGTGACGCTGGCCGACCGCGACGCCTTCCGCGTGGGCGAGAACCTCGCCACGACCGAGGGCCAGGTCGTTTTCCGCAACCGGATGATCGAGCTGATCCAGTACACGCCCACGACCGAGAAGGTGCACAAGACGCCGCTCGTGATCTTCCCGCCCTGGATCAACAAGTTCTACATCCTCGACCTCAAGCCGCAGAACTCGCTGATCAAGTACATCGTCGACCAGGGCTACACCCTGTTCGTCGTGAGCTGGGTCAACCCCGACCCCTCCTACCGCGACACCGGCATGGACGACTACGTCGAGGAGGGTTACCTCGCCGCGCTAGAGCAGGTGAAGGCGATCACCGGCGAGGCGCAGGTCAACGCTGTGGGCTACTGCATCGCCGGCACGACGCTCGCCGCGACGCTTTCGGTGCTCAGGCAACGGGGCGACAAGTCGGTCAAGTCGGCGACGTTCTTCACCACGCTGACCGACTTTTCCGACCAGGGCGAGGTGGGCGTCTTTCTCGAGGACGACTTCGTCGACGCGATCGAGGAGGAGGTGACGCGCGAGGGCATTCTCGACAAGTTCTACATGTCGGCGACCTTCTCGTACCTGCGTTCGAACGACCTGATCTATGGCCCCGCGATCAAGAGCTACATGATGGGGCAGGCCCCGCCCGCCTTCGATCTGCTCTACTGGAACGGCGACGGCACCAACCTGCCCGCCCGCATGGCGGTGGAATACCTCCGCGGCCTCTGCCAGGGCGACAAGCTCGCGCAGGGCGAGTTCCCCCTCTGCGGCACGACAGCGGCCCTGAAGGACGTCGACCTGCCTGTGTTCGCAGTGGCCTGCGAGACCGACCACATCGCCGCGTGGCGTTCAAGCTTTCGCGGCGTGCAGAAGATGGGCAGCCGGGCCAAGACCTTCGTGCTCTCGCAGTCGGGGCACATCGCGGGAATCATCAACCCGCCGTCGAAGAAGAAATACGGCCACTACACCAACGACGATCTGTCCGGCACGCCCGAGGAATGGCGCGAGGGCGCGACCTTCCACGAGGGGTCGTGGTGGCCGCGCTGGCACGAGTGGCTCAAGAAGCGCTCCGGCCCACAGGTCAAGGCGCGCATGCCCGGCGATGCGGCGCACCCGCCGCTGGCGCCCGCGCCCGGCACCTACGTCCACGGCGACAGCGACCTCTGACGCGCCGGGCGACGCCGCGGCCGGCTGACCGCGCCACGGCCCCGTCCGCGACCACGCACCCGCCCCGGCAGGATGGGGCGCGCGCCTCCCCCATGGATTGCGCACGATTGAGGGCCGTGGCGGCCGGATTCCCTTCGGTCAGATTTTTTGCTGCACTGCAGCATCGGGGGTTGAATTGCTGCACTGCAGCATGTATCTCTCCCCTGCAACCGGGAACGGGGCGCCCAGAAACGGAAACAGCCGGCTCCTGGGCATCAAACTCTAGGAGAGAGACCATGACCACGACCGACTACAGCAAGATGATGCAGGACATGATGGCCAACTTCCCGATGGACGCCTCGGCGATGCAGGACTCCTTCAAGACCCAGGCCGCCCTCGGCGAGAAGATGTCGAAGGTGTTCCTCGAGGCCGCCGACAAGTCGAACGAGATCTCGGCAAAGTGGACGAAGGACACTCTGTCGAAGATGGGCGAGATGACCAAGGTCAAGGACGAGCCCACCGACTACACCAAGGCGATGACCGACTACGCCTCGGCACAGGCCGAGATGGCGGCCGAGATGATGGCTGCCTACGCCGAGGTCGCCAAGAAGGTGCAGATGGAGACGGTCGAGCTGATGCTCGCCGCCGGCAAGGACTTTTCCGAGGATGCCTCGGCCGCCGTCAAGAAGGCCACCACCGAGGTGACCACGGCCGCCAAGAAGGCCGCCGCCGCCAAGTAAGGCAGAATCACGAGTTTCGCGCCGGCCTCCTCCTCCCTGCCGGCGCGGATCATCGGGCGGGTCGCAGCGCGGCCCGCCCTTTTTCATGCGCGGCGAGGGGCGTGCACGGCACCGCATGCCGCCTGCGTGCAAGTCGATCCGCGCCGCTTCCAAGCTGCCCTTTCTTTTTGCAAACCCGTGCTCTACGCTCTGCTGCACCGCAAAACGAAAGGGCACCCCGTGGCCGAGAACTCTCCCCTTCTCATCAAGCGCTACGCGTCGCGGCGGCTCTACAACACCGAGACCTCCGACTACGTCACGCTCGAGGATATCGCGGGCTTCATCCGCGCGGGCCGCGAGGTGCAGATCGTCGACCTCAAGTCGGGCGACGACCTGACCCGGCAATACCTGCTTCAGATCATCGCCGAGCACGAGAGCAAGGGCGAGAACGTCCTGCCGATCGACGTGTTGACGGATCTCGTGCGCTCCTATCAGGGGGCGGCGACCTCCGTGGTGCCCCAGTTCCTCGCCATGTCCTTCGAGATGCTCCGCGACGGGCAGTCGAAGATGATGGAGAACATGGAAAAGATGAACCCGATGGTCGCCATGCCGGGCTACGATGCGATGCGCGCCCAGCAGGAGGCAGTCATCAAGGCGATGACGGGCGGCATGGGCGGCGTGGCCAACTGGAAGGCACCCATCCGCGACGATGAAAAGGGCGGCGACGACCTGCACGAGATCAAGAGCCAGCTCGCAGAACTGCAGGCCAAGCTCGACAAGATGCAGAAGTAGGACGGCCTCGGCGATGGAATTGCCCGCCTTCATCCGCGCCTTCCCCGCCCTCGACCTGCCACTGCCCGACACCGCCGTCAGCGCCAACGCCATGCAGACCGAGCAGGGCCTCGCGGTGTTCTTCACCTTCCACGAGGATGTCGAATTGCCCGCGCACAGCCACGGCGCGCAGTGGGGCACCGTGCTCGCCGGGCAGGTCGCGCTGATCCGCGACGGGGAGGAGCGTGTGTTCCACCCCGGCGAGAGCTACATGATCGACACGGGCGTCGCGCATTCGGCGCGCGTCGCCGCCGGTTCGGTCGTTCTCGACGTCTTCGAAGAGGCCGATCGCTACCCGGTCCGCGCCTGATCGTCGCTAGCGCAGCACCAGCGGCGCGGCGAGCCACTCGCGCAGGGCCTCTGTCGTCGCGTCGGGCTGCTCGAGCGGCGGCAGGTGGCCCGCATCCTCGATCACCTTCAGCACGGCGCCGGGAATCAGCTCGGCCATCGTCTCGTGACGCCGGACCGGAAAGACGGAATCATGCGCGCCGCAGAGCACCAGGGCCGGCACGCGGCAGTCGCGCAGCGTCTTTTGCTGGTCGGGGCGACGCTGCATCGCGCGCGACTGCGCGACGAAAGTCTCCGCCCCGAGCGACCGGCCCATGTCGAGCACGGCCTGGCCCACCTCGACCCGCCCCGGCCCCGGCGCGAGCGCGGCGGACGGGATCTCTTCGCGCAGCACATCGTCGAGCCGCCCGTTCTGCGCGCCGATGATGCGCGGCTCGCGGGCGGCGGCGTCCTGCGGGGTCTCGGCCAGCGGTGACGTGTCGAGGAGAGCGATCCGCGCCACCCGGTCGGGCGCACGCGACAGCATCTCCATCGCCACCACCCCGCCAAGCGCATGGCCTGCGAGCGCGAAGCGCCGCGGCGCGACGTCGAGCACGGCCTGTGCCAGAGCGCCGACGGAGGTCGCCCCCGTCAGCGGTGCGATCATGATCGCGCGCATGTCGTTGAGCGCAAGGAAGGGGTGCGACCACAGCCGGGCATCGCACATCAGCCCCGGCAGAAGCACGAGCGGCTCGGCCATCCCTCAGCCCCGGTCCTGCGCCGTCGTGCGGATCGCCTGCGCCCGGCCGCCCGATCGGATCACCGTCATGCTGCCCTCTGCCCCTCGTTGCGCGGGTTGGCCCCGTCTGAGAGCTACGTTTCCAGATCGCCGCGCCCGCGTCCAGCACCGGTGGCGCGCCACCGCACCGTCAGCCGGTTTCCGCAAGCGCACGGACGCCGAATGGCGGGCGGCGCCCGGCCGACGCGGGTGGGCGGGCGGGGCGTCGGCCGGGCGCCGCCCGCCATCCGCCCGCCCAAAGCGCCGGCTCAGAGGCCCGACGCCCAGTCGACGATCATGCGCGTGACCGGCGCGGTCATGCCGGGGCTCAGGATGTCGCCGGCGATGACATGCGACGAGGGGTCGTCGCCCGGCCCCACGGTGACGGGCCGCAGCACGGCCGGCCCGCCCCAGCCGCGCGCCACCCGCGCCACGGCGGCGGGCGACACGACGCGATCGTGCTCCGACCAGAGAAACAGCGCGGGCACCTCGGCGCGGGCGGGATCGAGGCCGCGGGCATGCGCCACCAGCGCAGCCACAGGCAGCACGGCGACGGTGGGGTGGCGGGTCGTCCAGTGCGCGGCGTGGCCGTCGTTGCGCGGCGCGAACCCCCGCTCTTCGCCCACGACCGCCGGCAGCCAAACCCGAGCCCAGGGCAGCGTCAGGAGGGGCGCGGCCGGGTTGTTGATCGCAAAGTTCGGTGCGACGAACACGATGCCGGCCAACCCATCGGAGAGCGCAGGATCGTGCGCGGCGAGCTTTGCGAGCGTCCCGCCCGTGGAGGTGCCGATCACCACCACCCGCTCGCCGATCCGCCGGCCGATGGCGAGCGCCTCCGCCACGTCGGCGATCCAGTGGTCGGCCGTCGCCTCTGCCATCGCGGCCCCGTCGCGCCCGTGCCCGGTGAGCCGCGCGAAATGCAGATTCGCGCCCAGCGCCTCGGCCACGCGGTCGGGCACCGGGCGGATTTCCTCGGGCGAGGCGGAGAATCCGTGCAGGTAGACGACCGAGAGCGGCGTGCGCTCGCCTGCCCGGCCGGCCCAGACGATCCGCGCCTCCGCGCCCGGCCGCAGGTCGGGCACCGCCGCCTCGCGCGCCGCGAGCCAGGCATCGATGTCGTCGGGCAGCGCCGCGGCGTCGAACGCGATCTGCCGACCGACCACCTCGCGCGGGGCGAAGGCGAGGGCGAGCGCCGCGCCTGCTGCCAGCACCAGCGCCAGAACGGCGAGTAGGCGGGCGAGCGCCCTCATGCCCGGGCCTCGCCCGACACCTCATCGATCGCGGCCACGATCATGGCGAGGCAGTCGGGCGTGGAGAAGCGGTGATCGGCTCCCTTGACCAGGGTCAGCCGGATATCCGGCCCCTCGGCATGGGCCAGCAGGCGCAACGCCACCGACATGTCGACATCGGCATCCTCCGTGCCCTGCAGCAACCGCACCGGCATCGGCAGCGAAAGCGGCGCGCGCAGCATCAGATGCCGCCGCCCGTCCTCGATCAGCCGGCGCGTGACCACCATCGGCGCGCCGTAGTCCGAGGGCAGCGCGGTGCGCCCCTCCTCCATCACCTCGCGCTTCTGCGCCTCGGTGAACTCGGCCCACATGCCGTCCTCGGTGAAGTCGGGCGCGGCGGCGACGGTCACGAGCCCCGCCAGCCGGTCCGGCTGCGCGCGCGCGGCGAGCAGCGCCTGCCAGCCGCCCATCGACGAGCCGACGAGCACCAGCGGGCCGTCCGTGAGCGCAGCCAGCACGGCGGCGGCATCCTCGGCCCAGTCGCCGATCGCCCCCTCCTCGAAGGTGCCCGAGCTCTGCCCGTGCCCGGAATAGTCGAACCGCAGGAAGGCGCGGCCCCTCGCGCGTGCCCACGCCTCGAGGTGGAGCGCCTTGGTCCCGTCCATGTCCGACCGCAGGCCGCCAAGGAAAACGACCATCGGGCCGGTGCCCTCGGTCCGGTGAAAGGCGATGCGGCGCCCCTGAGGCGTGTCGAGATGTTGCGGCTCGGCCATGCTCCCTCCCTCGGTCGCGCGCAGCCTAGCGGGCGCGCCAGCCCCTGCAACCCTTGCCGGGAGCTGTTCGAACGGGCTACGTCGGCGCCCATGTCCGAGCCGCAGAACGACCCCCGCCTGACCCCGCTCGCCGCCTCGCTGCCCTTCGCGGTGCCCTTCGTCGGGCCCGAGACGCAGGTGCGCACCCGCGGCCGCCCCTTCGCCGCGCGCCTCGGCGCCAACGAATGCGGCTTCGGCCCCTCGCCCCGCGTGATCGAGGCCCTGCGCGCCGCTGCGCCCGAGGCGTGGATGTATGGCGACGCCGAGAGCTGGGAGCTGCGGCAGGCGCTCGCCGCCCGTCACGGCGTGCCGATCGAGAGCGTGATCGTCGGCGAGGGGATCGACGGGCTCCTCGGCTACCTCGTACGGCTGCTGGTGGCCCCGGGCGAGGCGGTCGTCACCTCGGCCGGCGCCTACCCGACCTTCGCCTACCACGTCGCGGGCTACGGCGGGGCGCTGCATACCGTGCCCTACAGGGGCGACTTCGAAGACCCCGAGGCGCTCGTGGCGACGGCGGAGCAGACGGGTGCCAGGCTCGTCTACCTCGCCAACCCCGACAACCCGATGGGCAGCTGGCACGGGGCCGAGCGGATCGCGGCCGCGCTCGACGCGCTGCCCGGCCATGCACTGATGGTGCTCGACGAGGCCTATGCCGATTTCGCACCCGCCGAGGCCATCCCCCCCTTCTACGCCGGGGACCGGCGTGTGATCCGCATGCGCACCTTCTCCAAGGCGCACGGGCTGGCCGGCATGCGCGTGGGCTACGCCATCGGCCACCCCGACCTGATCGCGGCCTTCCACAAGGTGCGCAACCATTTCGGCATGTGCCGCCTGTCGCAGACGGCCGCCCTCGCCAGCCTGTCCGACCCCGACCACCTCGCCGCGACCGTGGCGAAGGTCGATGCGGCCAAGACCGAGCTCGGCCGCATCGCCGGGGCGCACGGGCTGAACGCCCTGCCCTCGGCCACCAACTTCGTCGCCATCGATTGCGGCGCCGGCGGCGACTTCGCCCGCGCTGTCCTGCGCGAACTGGTGGCGCGCGATGTCTTCGTGCGGATGCCGGGCGTCGCACCGCTCGACCGCTGCATTCGCGTCTCTGCGGGGCCAGAGGGCGACCTCGCCGCCTTCGCCCGCGCCCTGCCCGAGGCGCTGGCCGCCGCGCGGGAAGGCGCCGACGCGCGCGCCTGAGTCCTTCACCAGAGCCCCCTGTGCGGTATGCTGCGTGCGTGGAGGGTGGCGCCCATGCACGAACGGGAACGGAAGAAGGCCCCGGACTACACCGACACGACGCTCGTCATGGGGCTGATGAACCTCATCTACCTCTTCTTCGTTCTCTGGGCACTGTTCGGCTTCTGGGCCGTGCCGGCGGCGGGCCTCGCGCTCAACCTCGCCATAGGCCGGCTCGCGGCGCGGCGGGCGCGGCGCTGAGCGCACCCCGACCAAAACGGGTCAGGCGGGGTTGTCCGGAAACGTCTGCGGCTCTATGTCACACCGATGTGGCTCGTCCCCCTCCTCGTGCGCACCGGCGCCGGCCTCGGCCTTACCTACACGCTCTTCGTGCTCTGGATGGCGGCGGGCTTGATCGGTGTCTTCGGCCTCGCCATGATGATCTACGGCGGCCTGCAGGTCGCCAGCGGCGGCGAGCGCCCGCCGGGGCGATGGCCGCTCCTGCGTCGCATCTTCCGCCGCTAGGCGCCCGGCCCTCTCCCATCGTGCTGCGCGCCGCCCGCCAGCACCCGCGCCGCCGCGTCCAGCGCCCCCTGCCCGTGAGGAATGTCGAGCGCGGCGAGACCGGCACCGATGGAGCCGAGCGCCCCCATCACCATCTGCGCGTTGACATGGCCCATGTGGCCGATCCGGAAAAACCCGTCGGAATTTGGGTCGTCGGGGGTCGCCATGCCGAGGCCGATGCCGAGCGTCACACCCGCGTTCTCGCTCACCCAGTTGCGCAGGGCCGTTCCGTGCGGCGCCCCGATGCGCAGCGCCGTCACCGCGTGGCTGCGCAGGTCCGCCTCGCGAATGTTCAGCTCCAGCGGCCCGCCCTGCCCCCAGGCATCCACCGCCGCCCAGACCGCGCGGGCGAGGTTGGCGTGGCGCTCCCAGATCCGCTCGAGCCCTTCGGCCTGCATCAGGTCGAGCGCGGCGCGCAGACCGTAGATGTGGTGCGTGGGCGCCGTGCCGCAGAAATACTGGTAGAAGCCCTGTGGCTCGACGCGCGGCCGCCAGTCCCAGTAGCGGGTGACGCAGTCGGCCCGCTCGCGCGCCGCCTCGGCCCTGTCGTTGAAGAAGACGAAGGAAAGGCCCGGCGGCGTCATCAGCCCCTTCTGGCTGCCCGTCACCATCACGTCGACGCCCCATGCATCCATCTCGAAGGCATCGCATCCGAGGCAGGCGATGCAATCGACCATCAGCAGCGCGGGGTGTCCCACCCGGTCGAGCACCGCGCGCAGACCCGCGATGTCGTTCTTCACCGAGCTCGCCGTGTCGACCTGCACGCACATCACCGCCCGGATCTCGTGGGCGGTGTCGGCCGCCAGCCGCTCCTCGACCCGTGCGAGGTCGATGGCCGCGCGCTTGCCGAAGTCGAGCCGGTCGACCGCGAGGCCCATCGCCTCGGCCATGTCGGCCCAGCCATCCGCGAAGACGCCGGTCGAGAGCGACAGTGCCCGGTCGCCGCGGGAGAACACGTTGGCGAGAGCGGCCTCCCACGCCCCGTGGCCGTTGGCGATGTACATCGCCACATGATGCCGGGTGTGGGCGACCCGGCGCAGGTCGGGCAGGAGGCTGTCGACCACCTCGTGCAACTCGCCCGTGTAGATGTTGGGCGCCGGCCGGTGCATCGCCCGCAGCACCGCATCGGGGATCACCGAGGGTCCGGGGATGGCAAGGTAATGGGTGCCGGCGGCGAGCGACATGGGGCGTCTCCTGCGGGATGGGCGTGGGCGGCGGCTTAGGCCCGGGCGGCAGGGCCGTCAATCGCCGCGCCCTTGCGCCGCCGCGTCGCCTGGGGCACTGACCCGCCGAGCCGGCGCCGGATGGAGAGGATGGCCAGGGACACCGCCAAAGAGCCCTTGGGCGAGCGCCTGCACGGCGCGCTGAAATCGGCCGAGAAGCGCGCGCGCCGCTCCTTCGGGCGCGACATCGGCACGCCCGGCGCGCGCGCGCTGTCGTGGCTGCACTTCCACCTCTTCGACCATGCCTGGCTGCGCGGCCCGTGGACCAATTTCGACACGGTGGCCGAGGGCGTCTATCGCTCCAACCACCCCGGCCCAAGGCGGCTCGCGCGCTACAAGCGCATGGGCATCCGCGCCGTGCTCAACCTGCGCGGCGACGACGGCTATGCGCCGTGGCTCTTCGAGGAGGAGGCGTGCCGCGCCCTCGGGCTCGACCTGCGGGTGGCCAAGATCTATGCCCGCAAGCCCGCGACACAGGCCGAGATGATCCGCCTGATCGACACGCTGCGCGAGATGCCGAAGCCCTTCGTGCTGCACTGCAAGTCGGGCGCCGACCGGGCGGGGCTCGCCGCCGTGCTCTACGCCCATGTCATCGACGGACAGCCGCTGGCCGAGGCGCGCCGGCACCTGCACTGGCGCTACATCCACTTCAAGGGCACGGCGACCGGCGTGGTCGACCACATCCTCGACATGTACGAGGCGCGTGCCGCCGAGAGCCCGATCTCGCTCGAGGACTGGATCCGCACCGAATACAACGCCCGCGATGCCGCCATCAGCTTCGCCCGCGCGCGGGGCAAGCCCGTTCCGGCGAAGTACCGCGACGCTGCGCGCCCCTGACCCCGGTTTCGCGATTCCCTCTGCGCGATTATATCGGTCGAAAGGCAAGGAGGACGCGATGGACGGGGAACGCCACGACAAACGCACGGTGCTGGCGCTCGGAGGGTCGGAGCGGCTGGAGTTCCTGCAGGGGATCGTCACCAACGACCTCGCCGGGCTGTCGGAGGGGCTGATGTACACCGCCCTGCTGACGCCGCAGGGCAAGTATCTCGCCGATTTCTTCGTGAAGGGCGACGGCGATCGTCTGCTGGTCGACGTCGCCACGCCGCTCGCCGCCGACCTCTTCAAGCGACTGAAGATGTACAAGCTGCGCGCCGACGTAACGCTCGACGAGACGGGGCTGCACGCGATCCGCGGCCTCGGCCCCGCGCCCGAGGGCGCCCTGCCCGACCCGCGCCACCCCGCGCTCGGCTGGCGCCTCTATGCCGAGACGCCGGGGGGCGAGCCCGTCACCGACTGGGAAGCCTTGCGCGTCGCCCACTGCATCCCCGAAAGCGGTGTGGAGCTGATCCCGAACGACACGTTCATCCTCGAGGCGGGCTTCGAGCGGCTGCACGGCGTCGACTTTCGCAAGGGCTGTTACGTCGGGCAGGAGGTGACGGCCCGGATGAAGCACAAGACCGTGCTCAAGAAGGGACTCGCCACCGTCGCCATCTCCGGCGAGGCGCCCGCACCCGGCACCGAGATCACGCATGCGGGGAAGGTGGCAGGCACGCTCTACACCGTCGCGGGCGACCGCGGGATCGCGTATCTGCGCTTCGACCGCACGGGCGAGGGCATGGAGGCGGGCGGCGCCCGGGTGAGCTGGGCGCCCGAGACCGTGGGCTGACACCAAGCGCCGAGGGTATGGGCCGGATGCCGGCGGCGGGTCAGGCCCGCTCGGCGTATTCCATCGTCTCGGTGTTCACGACGATGTCCTCGTCGGGGCCCACGAAGGGGGGCACCATCACCTTGACCCCGTTGTCGAGTACCGCCGGCTTGAACGAGTTCGCCGCCGTCTGTCCCTTCACCACCGGCTCGGTCTCGACGACCTTGCACGTCACCTTCTGGGGCAGCGTCGCGTTCAGCGCCTCGCTGTCGTAATACTCGATCTGGATCGTCATCCCGTCCTGCAGGAAGGGGCGGCGCTCGCCGAGGATCTCGGCCGGCAGTTCGATCTGCTCGAACGTGTCGGTGTCCATGAACACGAGCATCCCGTCGGTCTCGTAAAGGAACTGCTGGTCGCGCTGTTCGAGCCGCACACGCTCCACCTTGTCGGCCGAGCGGAACCGCTCGTTCAGCTTCGAGCCATTGCGCAGGTTGCGCATCTCGACCTGGGCGAAAGCGCCGCCCTTGCCGGGTTTGACGTGGTCCACCTTCACAGCGGCCCACAGGCCGCCGTTATGCTCCAGTACGTTCCCGGGGCGGATCTCGTTGCCGTTGATCTTGGGCATGGATTTGGTCAAGCCTTGGCTGATTGGTCGGGCGAGCCTATATCGTTGGGCTGTGCGGGTGGCAAGCCGATGCGGCCCGGACACGCGAGAGGGGGGTTCGGCGCGGCAAGCCATGCACTCAGCGCATGCAAGCCATGCAGAAACTGACATACCGAATCGCCGCAAAAACGTCATATTCGGCCATGAGCCGAAAAGACAAGACCAAGAATAAGGACATGGACATGTCGGAATTCGTTGACGGCACGGCGTTCAATCACGAGCAGGGCCAGCGCGCGCGAAAGCTCTTCGCGGCCGTTGTGCTCGCTGCCCTCGATGACGCCATCGCCGACGACAAGAAGTATGGCAACGGGCCGGAGCAGATCGCACGCTGGGCGCGCTCGCGCGACGGGCGCGAGGTGCTGAGCTGCGCCGGGATCGACCCGAACGAGCGCGTGGTCACCGGCCTGATGGACTTCGTGGCGAAGGGCGTGCGCACCTCGGTCGCTCTGTCCCGCGAGGAGAGCGAGCGCCGGCAGGCCGCCGAGCAGGCCGAAGCCGCCTGACACCAGCCGCGCGAACGGGTCACGGGCGTCCCGATCGGGGGCGCCTTTTTCGTTGCGTGAGGGCTGACGGGCAGCCTCGGCCGAGTGCGGCGGCCTATCTCATGGGGCCCGCGCCTGCCGGGTGCCAATGGCCATGCGACGGCAGAGCGACCGTGGTCGCCGGTGCCGCTCGGTTGCGCAGCGGGCGCGCATCGGACCTCCCCGGCGCGCCGCGCCGGTTCAATGGAAGTCGTTCGCCGTCACTCGATGTCGCCCCGCGTCAGCGCCCGCGCGATCTCGCGGCGCACGAGGGCGCGGATATTGCGGCTGACACGCTCGCCAAGGGCCCCCTTCAATTCGTCCCGGACGACCTCCGCGATCATTGCTCGGAGCGCGGCCTCGTCGATCGCACCCTCCTCGTCGCCGAACAGGTTGAACGGGGCGGCAGCGCCGGGCGCGTCGCGGCCGTCGGGGCGCGCCGGGGCGTCCTCTGGTTTCGCAGTGCCGGGCTCCGACATGGCCTGACCGGGTGTCGCGCCGTCGAGGGCGCTCGCGCCCGCATGTGGCTCCGCCGCCGCGCGCTGCCCGCTGTCGGGCTCGGGCTCGGGGGCGAGAGGGCCTTCGTCATCCGACGGCGTGTCGGCGCCCCCGAAAACCACGTTGCTGGCAGATACGGTGTCGGCCGCGGCCTGCTGAAGGCCGTTTTGAGGCCCGCGATGGGGCCCGCTATGGGGACCGTCCTGCGAGACGATGTCATCGGGCGCGGCCGTGTCCGCGTCGGACGCCTGCCCCGCGGATGCCTCCGCCGGCGACTGCGCGTCGAGGCGCGCCTCCGTCTCGCCGTTCTGCGCTCTGGTCGCCGGCCCGCCGTCTGTGGTCGTGCTCCCGTTGGCGGCACTTCCCTGGTCGGAGACTGGCGGCGCGCCCGGCGTCGCCCCGGGAGCGGGCCGCGAGTGGAACGGCGAGCGGCGTGCGAAATCGCGCGAGATGATCGGTCCATGACTTGGCGCGGCGTCAGACGAGTCCGGGTGGGCGGCGGCGCGGGTCTCGTCGGCCCGGTCGGCGCCGGCCTCTCCGCCCCCGTGATCGGTCGGTGGGCTGCCTGCATCCTGCGCTGGATCGTGCGAGGCATTCCCCCCAACCGCCGGGGCGTTCGTGCCCGGTGCGGCGTGCGCATCGGGGCGTTCTGAGCTCATCGGCGGCTCCGCTGCGGGCGCCTGGTCATCCGGGCGGCCCATGCCGAATCCGAATCCCTGGCGGGGCGAGGCCGGGCCGCCCGCCTGCATCGCGCGCGACAAAAGCGGAGAGACCGGCGACGTCGCGTGCGGGGGCCTGCTCCTGGGCCTGTCTTCCGCCGGCCCTGCGCTGTCGGCGCCGGGGGCGTCGCGCCCCGGCTCGATCCTCAGAGCCGGCGTCAGAACAAGGGCGGAGAGGCGCTCATCTGAGGCCTCGGCAGTATCGGAGCCGTCCCCCCCGGACGCATCGACGGAAGCCCTGTCGCGGTTACCCTCGTCCTCGGAGGGAGCGGCGAGGGCGCCCGCGTCGGAGCCGGTCCCGGCTACGGCAAGGGACGGCTCGCCTACGTCTGCGCCCGCATGCGCGGCCTCCGTCACGACGGTCGGGCGCGGCGCGGGGGGCGGGGGCGCGTCGGGCGTGGTGGCAGCGGGGGTGCCGGGCTCGGCATCTGTCTCGTCGTCGCGGGCATCCTCCGCAGCGGTGCCGTCGGTGCCCTCCGCCCCGGCGGCAGGCATCGCTGCATCGGGTTCCCCCGATGCTCCGCCCGAAGGCTCGTGCGACGCGCCCAAGCCACCGTCGTCCCCCTGCTTCTCGGCGATTTCCGCCGCAGCGGACCACGCGGCATCCGCCGCGGCCTCGGGATCGTCAGGCAAGCCAGCCGCGTCTCGATCCGGCGCTCCGACGCCCGCCTCTTGCGAAGCGCCGGCCACGGCACCCTGGCCCTCCGGCGCCACCGGCATCGCGCTGGCCGCCTCCGGGTCGGGGCCACCGGTCACATCCCCCTCGGGATCGACCCCCGCAGCATCGGGCCCCGCAGCATCGGGCCCCGCAGCATCGCCCCCCGCGGCATCGGGCCCTTCAGAGTCGGCCCCCTCCACATCGGCTGCCGGCGGTACCGGCGGCGCGGCGCGCGCAGCATCGCCGCCGGCGACGAGCCTGCGGATGGAGGACAGGACATCCTCGATTTCGGCCGGCTTCGGCTGGTCGGACATGAAATTCTCCCGGTCAGACCCTGTCGTTCACCGACGCGCCGGCGCCCGCTGCCCGACCGGCCCCGAGACAGGCGCTTGCCGCACCGTGCCTCACTCGCGGCCGATCCGCTGCAGCACCCGATCGAGCGCCTGGCCCTGGGCGCTGTGCCGCGCCGGGGCGTTCTCGACCGCGTTGTAATAGGCCGCCGGATCGTAGGTCGGCACGCCGAGATTGAGATGCTCGACGGTCAGAAGACCCATAGAGGACAGGAGTGAATAAATGGCAAAGTAGCGCTGGGCCACGGCCTCGATCCGGCTGGCCTGGGCGTTGCGCAGATCCTGCTCGGCGTCGAGCACGTCGAGCGTGGTGCGCGCGCCGAGCCGCGCCTCCTCGCGGGTGCCCTCGAAGGCGATTTCGGCGGCGCGGATCTGCTGCTCGGTCGCCGCGATCTGCGCCTGCGCGACCGCGACCCGCGACCACGCCACGCGCACCCTCTCCTTGATTTCGATGGTGGTCTGGTGGAGCGACGCGCGGGTCTGGTCGGCGCGGGCGATGGCCTGCCGCTCGAGCGCGGCGAGACGGCCGCCCGAATAGATCGGCTGGCGAAACTCGAGCCCGACGATCTGCTGCTCGTTGCCGGTATTGTCGGTGGAGATCTGGCCGGTGGCCGAGATCGTCGGCCCGTAGGCGCGGCTCGCGATGTCGACACTCAGGTCAGACACCGTGACCTCGCGCTGCGCCCGCTTGATGTCGGGGTGAAGACGCGCGGCGATCCCTACGGCCTCGTCGAGCGTGTCGGCGACGGAAGGGATGGTGGGGGGCAATTGCAGATCGCCCGGCAGGCGCCCCACCGCGGTTCGGAACTCCTGGCGCGCCGTCTCGAGGTCGCCCCGGGACGCGGCGAGGTTGCTGCGCGCGGCCGCGAGGCTGCTCTCGGCCAGGGCCACGTCGGTGCGCGTCACCTCGCCCACCTCGAAGCGGTCGCGCGCGGCCTCCAGTTCCTCGCCGATCAGGCGCACGTTGTTTTCCCCCAGCTCGACGAAGGCCTGCGCCGAGAGCACGCTGAAGTAGGCGTCGACCGCGGTCAGAAGCACGTTCTGCTCGACCACGCGCAGCGCTTCGCGGGTGGCGAGCACCGTTTCCTTGGCAACGTCGATCTCGAGCCCGCGCTGGCCGGAATCGAGCAGGACGATACGCGCCGCGAGCGAGAAGGTGGCCGACAGGTCGTTGAGGTCGTCGGTGCGGGGCGTGGCGCTCTGGTCGATCAGATCGCCGCGCAGGTCGGTGATGAAGTCGAGCGTCGGGCGCAGGGCCGAGACGGCCAGCGCCACGTCCTCGTCGGCGGCGCGCAGCACCGCGCGGTTCTGCTCGAGCAGGTTGGAATTGCGATAGGCGTCGATCAGCGCGTCGGTCAGCGTCTCGGCGGCGGCCGAGAACGGCACGAGCGCGAGCGACGCGCAGATGAGCCCGACCCGTAGGACGTGCCGCGGGGCGGTTCTGTCGATGGTCACCTCGTTGCTCCCTGCCTTGGGCATGTTTTCTCGACTATAACAGTCGCATCCCCGGCCCGCGAGCGCGGTTTCGTCAGAGCAAGAAGGTGCGCTCGCGGGTGAAGCCCGGAAGCACCGGTGCCCCGGCGTTGAAGGCGAAGCGCCAGGTCACCGCGTCGTCGGCCTTGACGCCGAGGCGCACCACGCCGAGCTCGCCCTCCATGAAGAGGCAGACGATGCGGCCACCCTCGGTGAGCTGATCGGCGAAGCTCTCGGGCAGCTCCTCGACCGCCCCCTGCACGAGGATCACGTCGTAGGGGCCGTGCCGGCCCGCGCCCTCGGCGAGCGGGCCCTCGATCACCACAGCGTTGTCGGCGCCCTCGGCCGCGAGGAGCTGCTCGGCCTCGTGGGCGAGCCCATGGTCTTCCTCCAGCGCGACGACGGCCTCGGCCATCTGCGCGGCGAGTGCGGTGGTGTAGCCAAGGCCGCAGCCCACATCGAGCACCACGTCGGTCGCCTGGATATCGGCGGAGTCGAGCATCTTGGCCACGGTGCGCGGCTCGAACAGCACCCGCCCCGGCGCGAGCGGCACGTTCTCGCCCGCATAGGCCGCCTCGCGCCAGCCTTCGGGCACGAAGCGCTCGCGCGGAACGGTCAGCATGGCGTCGATCACCGTGAAATGCGTCACGTCGGCCGGGCGCACCTGGGTGTCGACCATCATGCGGCGCCTCTGCTCGTAGCTGATCATCCGGTCCTCTTTCCGCGCTCTGCCACCGACGTCCGGCTTGGCACAGGCCGGCGGGGCAGGCAACTGCGGCACCGGCGCCGCGATGCCGCGGCGGGCGAACCCGCCCGCGGGCTATTCGTAGCCGCCCTTCTGCGCCTCGTACATCCCGGCGTAGAGGCCGCGCTTGGCCATCAGGTCGGCGTGACGCCCCTCCTCGACGATACGGCCGGCATCCAGAACGTAGATCCAGTCGGCATGGGTCACGGCCGACAGGCGATGCGCCACGATGATCGTCGTCTTGTCCTTGCCGAGCCGGGCGAGCGCGGCCTTCACCTTGTCCTCGGTCTGCTGGTCGAGCGCCGAGGTCGCCTCGTCGAGCAGCAGGATCGGCGCCGACCGGAGGAAGGCGCGGGCGATGGCGATGCGCTGCTTCTGCCCGCCCGAGAGCTGGCTGCCCTTGGGCCCGAGCGGCGAGTCGCCCCGCTGGTGGATCAGGTCGGCGATCTCTGCAGCCTCGGCGGCGGCCCAGATCTCGGCCTCGGTCGCCTCGGGCTTGACGTATCGGATGTTCTCCCAGATCGAGGCGTTGAAGATCACGATATCCTGCGCCACCACGGAGAAGGCACCGCGCAGCGCGCGGATGCGGATGTCGCGGATCGGCTTGCCGCCGATCGTCACCTTCCCGCCCTCGACGTCGTAGAGCCGCGTCATCAGGCTGAGCACGGTCGTCTTGCCCGAGCCGGTGGCACCGACCACCGCCGTCGTCTTGCCCCCGCGAACCGTCATGTCGAGCCCGTCGAAGAGAGGCACGTCGGGGCTGTAGGAAAAGCGCACGTTCTCGAGCCGGATGTCGCCGGCGACGTCGAAGTCGTCGGTCGCGCCGGGCGTGTCGGTGATCGTCGGCACCTCCTCGTACAGCTCGCGCACGCTGTTGAGGATGATGAGGTTGGCCTGAAGCTTGGCGAAGAACTGCGCGAGCATGCGCGCGGGGTCGAAGATCAGGACGAGGCCGAGCAGGTAGGTGATGATCGCCGCGCCATCCATGCCGCTCGTGCCCATGAGCACGAACCACCCGCCGCCGCCGATCACCAGAACGTAGGTGATGGCCGAGGCGAGGTCGATCGTCGGCACCACCAGCGCCTGCGCCGCCTGCAGCCGCAGGGCGAGATCCTTGATGTCTTCCGTGGCCTTGCGCAGCCGGCCCTTCTCGTTCTCCTCCTGGTTGGAGATCTTCACGGTGCGCATGCCGTTGGCCATCTCCTCGATGCCGCCCATGTAGGCGCCCATCGCGTTCTCGGCCTTGCGCTGCACGTCCTTGATGCGGTGCGAGACATACTGCATCAGCAGCACGATGGCGGGCAGGATCACCACGGTGGCGAGGAACAGCGTCGCCGACTTGTAGATCAGGTATCCCGACACGATCAGGATCGTGACCGCGTCGCGCACCGCGCCCACCGTGCCCTGACCCACGAAGATGCTGAGCTGCTGCGCCTGGAGAACGAGCCGCAGGATCAGGTCGCCCGGCTTGGTGCGCTCGAAATAGGCGAGATCGAGCATCATCACCCGGTTGATCAGGTCGTGTCGAAGTTCCTGCACCGCGTTCGAGGCGAGAAAGACCGAGAGCCGCGGCACGAGATACGACATCCCCGCCCGCACGACGAACAGGCCGAAGACGATCAAGCAGACGCGCACCAGGTCGCTGAATTCGCCCTCCTCGAAGATCACCCGCAGGCCCGACTCGGTGAGCGCGAGGAACTGCTGGTAGACGACGCCCTGCACCATGATCATGCCGAGCACGACGAACAGCCAGGGCGTGCGCTTCTTGAGATAGCTGTTCCAGAACCACGCGATGTTGTCGCGGTCCCGGATGGTGAACAGCTGTTCCCGACGATCCGCCTCGTCGGCCTGGCCTTCGCTCGCGGCCTCGGCCGCGCGGCCGCCGAAAAGCGCCGACAGGCGCGCGCCGAGGCCGGCGCGGCGCGGCTCGCTCGGGCGGTCTTCGGCTTCGGTGCTCATCGGCGGCGGCCTCCTCGGCCGGGTCGGGTCCGGGCTCGGAACCCTTGTCGCGGCCCTGCTGGTCTCGGGCGCGTTGTCTAGCTGGGGTGCGCGGCTGGATTCAACGGGCCATCTGCAGGTCGGACGCCCTGTCGCTCCAGACGCCATATGTGTCGCGCAGGTACCGGGCGCAATGCGCGTTGAGTTGCGCGCGGCCCATGTCCGAGGTGCGCCAGCGGAACAGCGCCTCGGTCAGGTCGGCCACGGTGTTCTTCGGTTCGTAGAGGTCGGCGGGCACCCAGATGCCGATGCCGCGGCGGGCGAGCATGCCCGACAGCCACACATCGTCGACCGCCCAGAGCACCTTGGGGATGTCCCAGCACTCGTCGTCGAAGAAGCCGGGGCGCACGACGACGCCGCCATAGCCCTCGAAGATGTCGGCATAGCCCGCGCGCGCGATCAGCCGGCGGGCTGGCTTGAGCCGGATCGGCACCTTGCCCTCGCCCGACAGGATCTGGCGGATCCGCTTGGCGCGGTAGTCCCAGTCCCACCGGCGCGTCCGCCGGGCGTGGCGCGGCTCGGGTCGGGGGGCGTAGGCGTCGAGGCCGGTGCGCTCGACGTCCCACCCGGTGAGCGCCACCGCCTCGTCGGGGCGCGCGGCCTGCTCGGCGAACAGGCGCGCGGCCCAGCCGGAGTAATAGTCGCGGTCGTCGTCGCAGAAGAGGATCCGGGCTTCGGGCTGGTCGCGGTAGCGGTGCGCGGCATGCAACACCTTGGAGGACGGGCCGAGATCGGCCTCGGGCTGCAGCACCGTCACGCCGGCGGGCACGGCGGGCAGGCGGCCGTCGTAATCGGGGAAGCGGCGGTAGGTGCGGGGGATGTAGAGTTCCACGGCATCGGCCACCGAGCCCTGCGCCACGAGGCACTCGAGCGTCGGCCCGATCACCTCGAACCTCGGGGGAATCGACGACAGGGAGATGACTTTCAAGGCTGCGCCCACCGCGAGTTTGGCCCTCCCTTACGCGAGGCCGGCCTCGCCAACAAGCGACCCCTTCCTGGATGCGCCGATGCGGCGCCTGTCCGCGGATCGGCGGGGCCGGACTGCCGTGATCTGCGACTGCGGCGGGGCGGGCCGGACGACGGCCGCCCATGCACGCCCAACCGTCCCCTTGTCCGAGCGCTCTCGCCGGCCTGCGCGACAGAGGGCATGATGGTGCAGGGCGCGACGGGGCGGGGCGCAACGAGGCGGGGCGCGACGCGGCGGGGCGCGACGTGGCCCGAAAACGCCCGGCGGTAGAGTGCCCGGCGCATCGGCCGACACCGATCAACGAGGCGCGCCCGTCGGCGACCCGGCATGTCGGGACAGGGCCGGCCCCGGGCGCGCCTAGCGGCTCTGCCCGGCGGCTCAGGCCGCCTTCGGCGACCGGCCGCCGCCAGCTCTCTCGGCGTCGGCATCGGGGACGAAGACGGCGATCGTGCCGACCAGCGCCTCGGCGCCGCGGGCAAGCGACTGGCTGGCGGCCGTCGTCTCTTCGAACATCGCGGCGTTGCGCTGGGTGACCTTGTCGAGCTCGCCCAGCGCCGTGTCGATTTCGGCGAGGCTCGCCGACTGGCTCTCGGCCGATTGCGCGATTTCCGAGATGCGTTCGGTCACCCGCGTCACGCTCTCGGTCACCGTGGTCAGCGCCTCGCCCGTCTTGCGCACGAGGTCGACGCCGGTGCCCACCTGTGTGCCACTCGCCTCGATGAGGTGCTTGATCTCGTCGGCCGCCTCCGACGAGCGCTGCGCCAGCGCGCGCACCTCCGAGGCCACCACGGCGAAGCCCCTTCCCGCCTCGCCGGCGCGCGCCGCCTCGACGCCGGCGTTCAAGGCGAGCAGGTTGGTCTGGAAGGCGATGTCGTCGATCACCTTGATGATCGACTGGATCCGCGTCGACGATTGCTCGATTTCGTTCATCGCCTCGACCGCGCGAGTCACGAGGCTCGCGCTCTCCTCGGTATCGGTGCGGGTGCGCGCGACGTCGCTGTTGGCATGCCCAGCGCTCTGGGCGGTCTCGCGCACGGTAGCGACGAGCGACGATACGGAAGCCGAGACCTCGGCGAGGGTCGCGGCCTGGCTCTCGGTGCGGCGCGACAGGTCGGTGGCGGCCGAGGTGATCTCGGCGGTCTCCCGCCCGATCGCGTCGGCCCCCGACAGCACGCTGCGCATCGCCTCCTCGAGCGCCTCGACCGCGCGGTTGAAATCCTGCCGCAATTCCTCGTACTCGTCGGGGAAGCGCTCGGACAGGCGGCGGGCGAGGTCCTTTTCCGACAGCGCCTTGAGCCCGCCGCGCAGGGCGTCGACCACCATGCGCTGGGCCCGCGCCACGTCGTCTCTCCGGGCTGCCTCGCGTGCCTCGGCCTCGCGCGCCTCGCGGTCGGCGCGCTCGGCGCGCTACTTCTCCTCCTCGGCCTCGCGGGCAGCCGCGCGCGCCGCGCAGCTTGCCGACTCGGCCTCCGCCTTGGCGGCTTCGGCGCGGGTGCGGGCGCCCTCCGCCTCCGCCCGGGTCGCCTCGGCCTCGTCCATCGCGGCGCGCAGGCGCTCGGCATCCTCGCGCCCCTGGGCATCCAGCCGAGCGCGCGTGCCGATGGCATAGACCAGCGCGGCCGTCTCGACCACCACCGCTGCGCCATGGGCCAGAAGGCGCCCGAGATCGACGAGGAGCGAGACCGACGGGTAGATCAGCGCAGGCACGGCGAGCGTCAGCACGCCGTGATGCACCACGATGGCCGCCGCGGCAGCGAGCGTAGCGGAGCGGTCGTTCATGACCAGCGTCGCGGCGAGGGCCGCGAAGAAGTACATGTGGCTGTCGAGCTGCCAGGGGTGGCCGGACAACGTGCCGGTCAGCGCGGCGACTTGGGCGACCAGCGCGATCGCCGCGACCGGGCGGCCGAGCGCGGGCGCCAGCCGCAGCGAAAAGACAGCGAGAACGGCGAAGAATGCGCCCGCCGCCAGCGCCGCCAAAAGGGACGCTCCCGCCATCGCGGCGCCGCCGAGGGGCAGCAGGCCGCAGACGGCGGCGGCCCGGGCGATCAGGACATGGCCGCGCCGGCGGGCCACCTCGGCGGCGTCGGTGGCGGCGTCGGTGGCGGCGTCGGCCGCGGGGGCGAGCGGGGCCGGGGAGGTCTGGGTCATGTCTGCAATCCACAGATCAGGGCGAGGCGGTCGCCGTCGAGCACGAGCCAGGCGCCCGCGTCATGCAGGCGTGCGGCAAAGCCGGGCGCGTCGGATGTTGCGAAGCCGGCCAGTGGCGCCTGTGCCGGACCGACGGGAGTGCCGCCGGCCGCACGCACGGTCGCGTCGCGGGCCGCGGAGCCGGCAGGGCCGACGACCAGCACGAGGCCGCCCGCCGAGGGCGCCGCGCCCGCCACGGCCAGGAGCGGGCCCGCCAGCGCCGACAGCGCGATCACCAGCGCGAGCACAAGCCTGTGACGCCGTTCCATACGATCCCCGTTTCGACCAATGCACCCGCGTCTCGCGCGTGCGCGACCGTTGGCGTGATGCGCCTCGCGCGCTTAAGGTTCGGTGAAGGACGCTCCGACCCCATAGAATTGTCGGCAAGCGGCCGTCACTCCGGGCCGGGCCGCTCGCGGTCGGTCAGCACGGGCACGCTGGAGAGCCAGTCGGCATAGGGCGGGCGCGCCGCGCGGGCGCGCAGCCGGGCGAGGTCGGCGAGCGGGTTCTCGCTCCAGTCGATGCGCAGGGTCAGGGGCGGCGCTGCCGGCCCCACGACGAGCAGCGCGGCCGATTGCAGGCCGCGCTTGTCGCCCCCCGCCCGCGCGCCGGCCTCGAGCGCGGCGAGCAGGCGGTCGGGCAGCGCGCCGGGCGCCGCGCGAAACGCCTCCAGAGCCGCGTCGAGAACGGCCTCGCCCGTCAGCAGGTTTCCGGTGACGACGACGCCCGGTGCCACGCGCGCGCCCATCGCGGGGGTGTTGGCGGCGCCGGTGAAGTGGCCGGTCGCGCCGTCCAGGCCGATCGCGGCGAGCTGGCGGTGCTCGCGCCCCGCGTCGCTCCCGGTCACGGCCGAGAGGGCCTGCGCGGCAGCCTCGCCCGCACGCATCCGCACCAGCACGTCCTCGCCCCAGAAGGTCGAGGGCGCCGCACCCTGGCTGGCCGAGGCGCCGGCGCGCGGGTCGGCGCGGAGCACCCAGCCGCCGACGCACAGGCTGCCGGTCGCGGCCGCGCCGCCGACCTCACCGCTGGCAGGATCGCGCGCGAGGATCGAAAAGGTCATGCAAGCCCTCCTGCGACGCAATTATCATGAAAATTTTGCCCGACGCAAATTTTCATGATAATTTGCTCTCAAACACGCCTCACAGGGAGCTGCACCATGATCATCACCTGGACCCGCCGGACGGCGCTGGCCGCGACCGCCGCGGCCGCAGGCCTCGGCCTCGCCCCCCTCGCAGGGCCGGCCGCGGCACAGACGCCGCCGGGCGTGCTCGTCGTCGGCCAGATCGCCGAGCCCAAGGCGCTCGACCCCGCCGCGGTCACTGCGGTCAACGACTTCCGCATCCTGATGAACGTCTACGACGGGCTGGTGCGCTACCGGTCGGGCACGCTCGAGGTGGAGCCGGCGCTGGCGACGGAGTGGGAGATCAGCGAGGACGGCACGGAATACACCTTCACCCTGCGCGAGGGCGTGTCCTTCCACGACGGCTCGCCGTTCGACGCCGCAGCGGTGAAGTTCAACTTCGACCGGATGCTGGACGAGGAGCATCCCTACCACGACACCGGCCCCTTCCCGCTCGCCTTCTTCTTCTCCGCGATCGAGGAGACCGAGGTGGTCGACGACATGACGGTGACGTTCACGCTGAACGAGCCCTACGCGCCCTTCCTGTCGAACCTCGCCTACCCCACCGGCCTGCTCGTCTCGCCCGCCGCGGTCGAGGAGCACGGGGCCGACTACGGCCGCACCCCCTCGGGCACCGGCCCCTTCCGCTTCGTCGAGTGGCAGTCGAACCAGCGCGTGGTCGTCGAGCGCAACGAGAGCTACTGGGACGGCGCGCCCTCGCTCGAGGCCGTCGTCTTCCGCCCGATCACCGACGCCAACACCCGCACGGCCGAGATGCTGGCTGGCGGGATCGACCTGATGGTCGAGGTGCCGCCCGTCGCCCTGTCGGAGTTCACCGGCACCGGGGACTACACGGTGCACGAGCAGGCCGGCCCGCATGTCTGGTTCCTGATCCTCAACCTGCGCGAGGGCCCCTTCACCGACCAGCGCGTGCGGCAGGCCGCCAACTACGCCATCGACAAGGAGGCCATCGTCAACGACGTGCTCGAGGGCACAGCCGAGGTCGCCGCCGGCCCGACGCCGCCCGCCTTCGCCTGGGCCTACAACGACGCGCTGGAGCCCTACCCCCACGACCCCGACCGCGCGCGCGCGCTGCTGGCCGAGGCCGGCGCCGAGGGGGCGGAGTTGACCTTCTTCGTCACCGAGGGCGGCTCGGGCATGCTCGACCCGGTGGCGATGGGCACCGCGATCCAGGCCGATCTCGAGGCGGTCGGCTTCGACGTCGCCATCGAGACCTACGAGTGGAACACCTTCCTCGGAGAGGTGAACCCGGGGCTGGAAGGCAAGGCCGACATGGCCGAGATGGCCTGGATGACGAACGACCCCGACACCCTGCCCTTCCTCGCCCTGCGGACCGAGGCGATGCCCGAAAACGGCGGCTTCAATTCGGGCTACTACTCCAATCCCGAGGTCGACCGCCTGCTGGAAGAGGCCCGCGTGGCCACCGACCAGGAGCGCCGCGCCGAACTCTACAGGGACATGCAGGAGATCGTGCAGGAAGACGCGCCCTGGGTCTTCGTGGCGAACTGGAAGCAGAACGCGGTGACCGGGGCGGGCGTTGAGAACTTTCAGCTCGAGCCGTCGTTCTTCCTGCTGCTGCACGACGTCGCAAAGAACTGATTTCGGGCCGGCCTGCGCCGGCCCGACCCGGGCGAGGGGGCCAGCCCCCTCGCGCTCCCCCGGGATATTTCCGGCAAGAAGAAGGAGCGGGCGATGGGCGCCTATATCCTGAAGCGGCTCGTGTCGTCCGTCCCGGTGCTGCTGGGCATCACGGTGATCGTCTTTCTGATCATTGCCATGATTCCGGGCGACCCGGCCACCGCGATCCTCGGCTCCTATGCCACGCCCGAGAACGTGGAGAAGCTGAACCGCGACCTCGGCTTGGACAAGCCCCTGGTGCAACGGTATTTCATCTGGCTCGGAAACATGCTCCACGGCGATTTCGGGCGGTCGTTCTCGCTCAACCGACCGGTGCTCGACGAGATCCTGGAGCGGTTCAACGCGACGCTGATCCTCGCCGGCACCGCCTTCGTGCTCTGCGCGGTCCTCGGCATCCTCGCCGGCGTCGTCTCGGCCGCGCGCCAATACGGGCTGGCCGACAAGGCGATCACCTTCGCCGTGCTGATCGGGATCTCGATCCCCTCATTCTTCCTCGGCATGATGATGATCCTTCTCTTCGCGGTGAACCTGCGCTGGCTGCCCGTGTCGGGCATGTACGCGATCTACGGCGGCGGCGACTTGCCGGACCTCGTGCGCCACCTCGTCATGCCCGCCACGGCGCTGGCCGTCGTGGCCACCGGCGTGATCGCCCGCCTCTCGCGCTCGGCCATGCTCGAGGTGCTGCGGCAGGACTTCATCCGGACCGCCCGTGCCAAGGGCGTGCCCGAGCGCGGGGTGATCTGGCGGCATGCCCTGAAGGCCGCGATGGTCTCGATCATCCCCGTCCTCGGCATCCAGGCGGGCTTCGTGCTGTCGGGCTCGGTCTATATCGAGATCGTGTTCCAGTGGCCGGGCGTGGGGCGCATGCTGGTCGACGCCATCCTGACCCGCGACATCCTGCTGGTGCAGGGCGGCGTCGTCTTCGTCGCCGCCTGCTACGTGATGTTCAACATCGTGGTCGACGTGGCGCAGAGCCTGCTCGACCCGCGGATCAAGACGTAATGGCATTCCTCAGGCTGCTGGCGCGCAACCAGCTGGCGCTGGCGGGGGGCGTGATCCTCGTCATCGTCGTGGCGATCACCGCCGCCGCGCCGATCCTGCCCCTGCAGGAGCCGCAGGTGACGAACACCGCCGACCGCTTCCTGCCGCCCTTCTCGGAGGGCCACCTGCTCGGCACAGACCATCTCGGGCGCGACCTGCTCTCGCGCCTGATCTGGGGCACGCGGCTGTCGCTGGCGGTGGGCTTCGCCGCGGCCGTGATCGCCGCTGTCATCGGCTCTGCCATCGGCATCGTCGCCGGCTATTTCGGCGGCCGCGTCGACAACGTCATCATGCGCGGCGTCGACATGCTGATGGCCTTTCCCTACATCCTGCTGGCGCTCGCCATCGTCGCGGCCCTCGGCCCGGGTCTGCTCAACGCGCTCATCGCCGTGGCCGCCGTCAACATCCCGTTCTTCGCCCGCAACATCCGCGGCGTTACGGTCGGCATCGCGGGGCGCGAGTTCATCGACGCCGCGCGCCTCTCGGGCAAGGGTCACCTCGCCATCCTGACGACCGAGCTTCTGCCCAACGTCGTCCCCGTCATCGTCATCGCCATGTCGACGACGGTGGGCTGGATGATCCTAGAGACGGCGGGCCTGTCGTTCCTGGGCCTCGGCTCGCAGCCGCCGGTGGCCGATCTCGGCTCGATGCTGGGCGAGGCGCGCTCGGCGCTGATCACCAACCCCCACACCTCCGTCGTGCCGGGCCTGATGATCTTCGTCATCGTCATGTCCATCAACCTGCTCGGCGACGGCATCCGCGACGCGCTCGACCCCCGCCTGCGCTCGGGCGCCCTGACGCGCCCCCAGCCCGCGACCACGGTAAAGCGCACCGGCCCCGTGCCCGAGCGCCCCGGGGCCGGCGCGCTCGATCTCCAGCGGCTCGAGACGCAGTTCCATGTCGGCCGCCGCGTCTTCCGCGCGGTGAACGAGGTCAGCCTGACCGTCGGCCGCGGCGAGTGCGTCGGCCTGATCGGCGAGAGCGGCTCGGGCAAGTCGGTCACCGCGCTGTCGGTGATGAAGCTCGTCTCCTCCCCCCCGGGCGTCATCACCGGCGGCGCCGTCTTCCGCGAGAGCGAGGACCTGATCGGCGCCCGCTACCGAACGCTGCGCCGCCTGCGCGGCGACCGCGTGGCCTACATCTTCCAGGACCCGCTCTCGACGCTCCACCCGCTGACGAAGGTGGGCCAGCAACTGGCCGAGGCGATCCGGGTGCATCACGCCGTGGGCCGCGAGGAACTGCGCGCCCGCGCCGTCGAGCTCCTGACATCCGTCCGCATCCCCAACGCCGAGAGCCGGGTCGATGCCTACCCACACCAGCTTTCGGGGGGCATGCGCCAGCGCATCGGCATCGCCATGGCGCTCGCCAACGCGCCCGACCTGATCATCGCCGACGAGCCCACGACCGCGCTCGACGTCACCGTGCAGGCGCAGATCCTCGCCCTGCTCGACGACCTGCGCCGCGAGCGCGGCCTGTCGATCCTGTTCATCACCCACGATTTCGGCATCGTCGCCCAGCTCTGCGACCGGGTGGCGGTGATGTATGCCGGGCGCATCGTCGAAGAGGGGCCGACGGCACAGGTGCTCGACGCCCCCGCCCACCCCTACACGCGGCGCCTGATCGCCTGCGTACCCGAGCTCGGCGGCGGCCGCCGCCAGCTTCATGCCATCCCGGGCCTGCCGCCCGCTGTCGATGCCCTGCCCGAGGGCTGCGCCTTCGCCCCCCGCTGCGACAAGGCCCGCCCCGACTGCACCGCCGCTCCGGTCCCCCTCGACCGCCACGGCCCCCGCGCCGTTCGCTGCCTCCACCCCGAGGCCGACCTGACGCAGACGGAGGCCGCCCAATGACCGCCCACCGCCAGACCTTGCGCACCTGCGGCCTGCAGCACTCCCGCCGCCACCCGGCCTGTGTTGCCCGTCCCGACGGCGCCCCACCTCCCGGCCGTGTCCCGGTTCCGCCGCGCCGCCCCCGCCTCGAGGCCCCACTGGCGGCGCAGGCGCAGACGCCCCGTTCCACGGGCGGGCCGCCCGGAGCCGAACGCCAGCGTGCTGGCCGGCCGGCCGGCCGACCGTGCCCGGCATCTCCTCGCCCCTCCGCGCACCGCAGGCCGACCCGCGCCCGGCCCTTCTCATCATCTTGGTCCAAATACTCCGGGGGAGTCGCGCCGAAGGGGCGACGGGGGCAGCGCCCCCGGCCCGGTCGACGGCCGCGCGCCGCGCGAAGAGGGTGGCGCGCATGACCCTCGCCCTCCGCCTCGACGGCGTCGCCAAGACCTTTCCCGTCAGCCCGCGCCTCTTCCGTCCGCCGAAGGGCGAGGTGCGCGCGGTGCGCCCCGTCTCGCTCGACGTGGCCACGGGCGAGACGCTCGGCATCGTGGGCGAGTCGGGCTGTGGCAAGTCCACCCTCGCCCGCATGCTCGTAGGGCTCGAGCCGCCCACCGCCGGCACCATCGAGATCGAGGGCAAGGCGTTCGACCGCTCCGACCCCGCCGCCTTCGGGCGGATGATCCAGTATGTCTTTCAGGATCCGGTCTCGAGCCTCAATCCGCGCAAGTCGATCCGCCGGATCATGGAAATTCCCCTCGCGCGCCTGCACGGCATGGGCCGCGCCGAGCGGGCCGAGCGCATCTCCGAGATCTTCGCCTCGGTGAACCTGCGCGAGGAGTTCCTCGACCGCTACCCGCACGAGTTCTCGGGCGGGCAGGCGCAACGCATCTCGATCGCCCGCGCGCTCGCGGCGAATGCCCGCATCCTCGTGCTCGACGAACCCGTCTCGGCGCTCGACGTCTCGGTGCAGGCGCAGGTGCTCAACCTTCTGGCCGACCTGCGACGCCGCTTCGGCCTGACCTACCTCTTCATCTCCCACGACCTCGCTGTGGTCGAGGCGGTGAGCGACCGGATCGCGGTGATGTATTTCGGTGCCGTGGTCGAGGTCGGCGCGGCAGAGCGCATCTTTTCGTCGCCGCGCCACCCCTATACGCACCTCCTCGCCGGCTCCGCCCCGGTGATCGGCCGCCCCCTGCGCCCGCCCGAGGCGAAGGGGACAGAGTTGCCCGACCCGCTGAACCCGCCGCCGGGCTGCGCCTTCGCCGCACGCTGCCCCCGCGCGACCGATCTCTGCCGCCGCGAAGATCCCGCGCTCACGAAGATGGACGATGACCAGTATGCCGCCTGTCACCACCCCCTCTGACCCACGGGCCGCCGATTCCGTCAGCCGCCGCAGCCGCCCCGAGCGCGTGGCCGAGGCGATCAAGAGCTGGGTCGTGGCCGAGAACATGGCGCCGGGCGACAAGCTGCCGGGCGAGCAGGAGCTGATCGCGCGCTTCGGCATGGCCAAGGGCACGATCCGCGAGGCGATGCGCCTGCTCGAGGCGCAGGGGCTCGTCAAGACGCGTACCGGCCCCGGCGGCGGCTCCTTCGTGCACGCGGTCTCCGACGCGCGGGCGCAGGCGCTGCTGGGCAACTACTTCTACTTCAAGAACCTCACCATCGCCGACATCTACCAGCTGCGCATCGCCCTGGAGCCCGAACTCGCCGCCTCCCTCGCCGGACGGCTGGGCGAGGCGGACCTCGCCGCGCTCGAGGCCAACATCGCCCGCTACGACACGCCACCCGCCACCGCCGACGAGGATCGCGCGCAGCACATCGCCTCGCTCGACTTCCACCGGAGACTGGCCGGCCACGCGGAGAACCCGCTGCTCGGCTTCGTCATCGGTTTCATGTCGAACATGCTGTCGGACATCACGGTGTCGCGCCGTCTCTACGAGCCGCGCAACTACGACCTGTGGCGGCGCGGGCGCGACCACCAGCGCGCCCTCGTCCGCGCGCTGCGCGAGGGCGACGCCGAAGCGGCGCGGCACACGATGGCGGCGCACATGCGCGGCGCGCGCGACCTGATGGAGGTGCAGGAGGCCCGCATGGCCCGCCGCTTCCTGCCCGATCGCTGAGCGACAGAGAGGGCTCCGGCGAATCACCCTGCACGGCGCCCGGCGATTGTCCCCGGGAATCGGATGATGGCGCCGAGGGTGGGGCATCGTCTCCCGAGTATGGTCAACGTCGCCCCGAGCGACCCGCACGCATTGAGCCGGACGGGCAGAAGCCGCTAGGCCGGACGAGACCTTCGCCCCGCGTGGGCGGGCGGCGCCGTGCGGATCTGCGGTGACTGGGGCCGCAGGGGCGCGGCAGGCAATCGGGTGGGGAGCGATCTGATGGGGCAGAGCAATCTGCGAACAGCCTACGCCGCGGCCTGCTGTGTCGCGGTCTTTACGCTCTCCCTGGCCTTTCCAGCCCATAACTGGGACATGCTGCCCTACATAGCCGCAGCGCTCGGCTATCTCGGCGAGAGCGGACCGGCCCTGCTCGAGCGCACTCTCGCAGACCTGCGCGCCACGGTCGATGCCGGTCGCTACGTCGACATGACGACCGACCCGTTCCGCAGCGTCGTTACCCGCAATCCCGACTCGCTCGAACAGCTCATGCCGTTCTACGAGATCCGGCCACTCTATCTCGGGGCGACGATCGCCGTCTCGACGCTGACCGGCGTGACGCTCGGGCAGGCGACGCTGCTCGTCTCGGCCGGGGCGGGTGCGGCGATCATGGCGGTCTCTCTCTATCTGCTGCGGCGTGCTCCCTGGCCCATCTTCCTCGCTGCGCCGCCGCTTCTGTTCTTCCTCAACCTGTTCCTGATCGCGCGCCTCAGCACGCCCGACGCGCTGGCGGCCTGTCTCGCCATCGCCGTCGGTGTCGCTGCGCTGCGCGCGCCCACCATGGCGCTCGTCCTGCTTCCCCTGCTGCCCTTGGCGCGGACCGACTTCGTGATTCTCGCGCCGTTGGTCGCGTGGGCGGTATGGCCCTCGGTGCCCCGGGGGGCGGCCGCGCTTTCGGTCGTGGTGGCCGTGGCGGCGTATTTCGCCGTCAATGCCGCCTTCGGCAATTACGGGCACCTCACGATCTTCAACTACCAGCTCATCGCCGGGCCGACGCCATATCCTGCCGAACTGGCGATCTCGCGCGACCCGGCAGACTACGTGCGCGCCTATCTCGAAGGCGCGAAGACGATGGTCGAAGACCGCGAGCTATGGCTCGCGGCGGTGGCGCTGGCACTCGCGCTGTCGACACCGGGCGTGCTCGACCGATCCGCCGCCAGGCTGCTGGCAGCGGCGGTGGGCTTCGTCGCGCTGCACTTCCTCGCCTTTCCGGCGGCCTTCGACCGAACCTACTACGTTGCGACATGGGCGACAACGATGGTCGCCTTGCTCTGCCTCGGCCGGCGGCTGGCAAACGCACGGTCGATCGGTGCCACAGGGCGCGGTCCGGCCACCGCCGAACATTCCGCGGCGTCCGCACGTTCCGCCTACCGACCCACCGCGCCCGTCCGCTGACCGGCCCCCCCCCGACCGCGCATCCCGGAGCCGGCCGGCCGCGTTGCGTTCGGGCGGCGCGGATGCTGGGGTCGCCAGGCCAGTCAAGGAGCGGAGCGCATGAAGATCGTCGACACCTTCCCCCACGCCGTGCGCGAGATTCCACACACGGAGGTGCCGATGCCCGACGGCACGCGCCTCGCCGCGCGCATCTGGATGCCCGAGGAAGCCGAAAGCGCGCCGGTGCCGGCGATCCTCGAATATCTGCCCTACCGCAAGAACGACTTCACCGCCGCGCGCGACGCCACGATGCAGCCCTACCTTGCCGGCCACGGCTATGCCGTTGTGCGGCTCGACCTGCGGGGCGCGGGCGATTCCGAGGGCGTGATGCCCGACGAATACCTCCCGCAGGAACTGCAGGACGGCGTCGACGCCATCGCCTGGATCGCCGCGCAGCCCTGGTGCGACGGCAGCGTGGGCATGATCGGCATCTCGTGGGGCGGCTTCAACGGGCTCCAGGTGGCCGCGCTGCAGCCGCCGGCGCTCAAGGCCATCGTCACCCTATGCTCCACCGACGACCGCTATGCCGACGACGTGCACTACATGGGCGGGTGCCTTCTGGGCGAGCAGTTGTCGTGGTCGTCGATCATGTTCGGCCGCAACTCGCTGCCGCCCGACCCCGCCAATGTAGGCGAGCGCTGGCGCGAGATGTGGATGGAGCGCCTGAAGGGCTCCGGCCTCTGGCTCAAGAACTGGCTCGAGCACCAGACGCGCGACGCCTTCTGGAAGCACGGCTCGGTCTGCGAGGACTGGTCGGCCATCCGCATTCCCGTCTACGCCGTCTCGGGCTGGCCAGACGGCTATTGCCGCGCCGTCTTTCGCCTGATGGAGAATCTGCAGGGGCCGAAGAAGGGCCTCGTCGGCCCCTGGGCGCACCGCTACCCCCATATCGGCGAGCCGGGGCCGGCCATCGGCTTTCTGCAGGAGGAACTGCGCTGGTGGGATCACTGGCTGAAGGGCCGCGACACCGGCATCATGGACGAGCCGATGCTGCGCCTCTACCGGATGAACAGCGCCGAGCCCGCCGGCCACTACGAGTATCGCGAGGGCGAGTGGATCGCCGAGCCATCCTGGCCCTCGCCCAACGTGCGGCAGGCGGAATATCTCCTCGCCGCCGACCGCTCGCTTGCGCCGGAGGGCGGGCGGCCGCAGGGCGTCTGCGAGCATTCCTCGCCGCCCGACGTGGGCATGGCCTCGGGCAAGTGGTGCGGCTATTCCAAGCCGGGCGACGCGCCCCTCGACAAGCGCCGCGACGATGCCGGTTCGCTCACCTTCGAGACCGCGCCGCTGGACGAGCCGCTCGACATCGCGGGCGACGCGCAGGTGGTGCTCGATCTCGAGGTCGACCGCCCCGTGGCGCAACTCGCCGTGCGCCTCTCCGACGTGCACCCCGACGGGCGGTCGACGCGCGTCACCTTCGGCATCCTCAACCTCACCCACCGCGACGGCCACGAGCACCCCGAACCGCTGGAGCCGGGGCGGCGCTACACGATCGGCGTGCCGATGAAGCATGTCGCCCAGCGGTTTCGCCCCGGCCACCGGGTGCGGCTGGTGCTCTCGACCAACTACTTCCCGATGATCTGGCCCGCGCCCGAGCGCGTCACGATCCGGGTGCACACCGAGGCGTCGCGCCTGATCCTGCCGGTCCGCGGCCCGGTGCCCGAGGATGCCGCCCTGCGCCCCTTCGAGGGTCCAGAGGGCGCGCCGCCCTTTCCCAAGGAGGTGCTCGAGCAGCCCGACGAATACTGGGAAATCGTCGAGGACGCACGCACCGGGGCGATGGAGATGCGGCTGGCCGACGGGGCGGGGCGCGTGCACTTCCCTGGCAACGACCTGACGACCTACGCGCAGGGCACCGAGCGCTACCGGATCGAGCCGGCCGACATCGGCTCGGCCACAGGCCACACGCGCTGGCGCTACGAGATGGCTCGCGGCGACTGGCACATCGCGACCGAAACCGAGACGGTGCTGACGGCGGACGAGACCGATTTCATCGTGCGCGCCCGCCTCCGAGCCTGGGAGGGCGACGCGCTGGTGCACGAGCAGGAATGGGACGAGCGGATACCGCGGCACCTCGTGTGAGGCAGGGGCGCCGCCTTCCCTCTGCGCGCTCCGGTATCGCCGGGCCGCGGCACGGCGCCCGCCCTCTCCCCGGGTGGGCCGGGGGTGAGGGCGGGCACCGACCCCCAGTCAGCAGAGATGCCGGCGCCGTGCACCGGGTGACGCGGGTCTTCACCCGATCTCGAAGTCGAGGATCGCCTCCGCCCGGTCCTTCTTGCGCAAGAGCTCCGCTTCGTCGCGGGCACCGATGAACAGGTCGGCAAGCTCGTAGCTGTATTCGTCCTGCTCGCGCAATTCGCTCAGGCGCTGCCCTTCGGCCACCTTCAACTCGACCATCGTCTCGGGCTGCTCATTGTGCAGCGCCGCGATCTCGGCCTCGCCGGGCACGCGGCGCACGACGCCGTCCTCCCAGCGGCGGACAAAGCACTTGGCGGCGAGGTCGAACCTGCCCGCGCCCCGCCGCCACCGGGGCGTGCGCCCGAGCGCCAGTTCGACCGCGAGCACCTGATGCGGCTGGCCGTCGACCTTGTTGAACAGGTCCGAATGCGATTGCGACAGGCGCGAGTTCATCTCGAGCACGTGCAGCTCGCCCGTCTCCGGCTCGAGGAAGAACTCCATGTTGAACGGGCAGCCATCATAGCCGATCCGGGCGATGATCCGCGCGGCGATGTCCTCCATCCGGGCGACCGTCTCGCGCGGCAGATCGGCCGGATACTGATAGCGCGAAAAGGTATGCCCGTTGGGCTCGCGCATCGAGGCGACCGCACCATAGACGACCACCTCTCCCCGATGCACATAGCCCTCGATCGTGTATTGCTCGCCCTTCGAGATAAGCTCCTCAGCCATACACATCGTCGCGCCGCGCCGCGCAAGCTCTTCCGGCAGGTCGACGCGACCGAGCGGGTATACGAACGGCTTCGTCAACTCGCCGATGTCGCGCCGGATCTCGGCCAGAGCCGCGTCGAAATCACCGCGGGTCGCGATCTCGAAGCCCAGCATCGAGGAATGGCCCACGACCGGCTTGATCCAGAACGGAAAGTCGAGCGTGATCTCGGCAAGCGGGTCGTCGGCGAAGGGATCGAACCCGCAGAAGCCCGGCGCGCCGATGACCTCTGCCTGCTCCTTTCGGAACCAGTACTTGTGCTCGCACCTCATTACCGAGTTCGTGCTGGCGTAGGGGTAGCCGCAGCGCTCGGCCAGAAGCGGCGCGATCAGCGACGAGGGAAAATCCCAGTAGGTGATGACGGCGCTGGCGCCGGCCTCGCGCGACCTGCGCTCGGCCAGGTCGAGACGTGCCTCGAAGCGAAAGCCGCCATCCTCGATGACGACCTCCTGCCGCGTGAGGGCGGGCACGAAGCGGACATCTTCCCGGGCGCCGACGCGGCCGCCCAGATACTCTTCGGTGAAGTCGTCATAGCCGACGACGGCGACGGTCTCCATCGGCCTTCCCCAAGTCGTGACTCGCGTTTGCTGCACGACAACGGGCCGTCGCACGCCGGGTTCCCACGCCGCCGCCCTGTCGCTGCGGCACGCCGCGCCCCGCCGCGCCTCCGTCCCGGCAGACCTACTCGTTGATGTCGTAGTCGAAGGTCTTCACCTGGCCCCTGGGCAGGCGGAACATCAGCCGCAGCGCGACCCACGCCACGATCGACAGCACGGCGAAGACGAGGGCGAGCGCAGGCAGACCCTCGGGCAGCCAGCCCGCCACCGGCTCGCCGATCAGGAAGATGCCGGCCATCGCCGTCGCCGAGATCGAGAAGCCGAGAAAGATGTAGCCCGGCACGATCAGCTCGAGGATGCCCATGAGCGCCGCGAGCATCCCCCAGGCCCACCATTCGCGCCACCAGCTCTCGCCGAGCACGGCGAGGATCGTGGTGAGGTCCATCAGGAACGGCTCCCCTTCAGCATGTTGAATGCGTTGCCAAACGCCTCGAGCGCATGAGCAGGCACGATCACCGTCTGGCTACCGCCCGACCCGCCGAGCGAGTTGAGCGCTTCGACCTGCTTGAGCGCCACCTGGTACTGCGCGGCCTCGAGCCCGTTGTCCTGGATCGCGGCGGCCACGACGGCGGTTGCGAAGGCCTCGGCCTCGGCCTCGACCCGACGCGCCTTGGCGCCCTGCTCGGCGGCGTAGAGCTCGGCGTCGGCCTGCAGCTCGACCGCGCGCTTCTGCCCCTCGGCCTGGGTCACCGCCGCGCGCCGCGCCCGCTCGGCGTTGAGCTGCTGCAGCATCGCCTCGCGCGTGGCGTCGTCGAGATTGACGTCGAGGATCTCGGCGCGCGTCACTTCTATACCCCAGTACTCGATCGCCTCCTCGACGTTCTGCTTTATCGTCTCGGTGAGCTGCGACCGGTTCGACTGCACCTGATCGAGCTCCATCTTGCCGATCTCGGCGCGCACGATGCCGGCGACCGTGGTCAGCACCGCGCCGTCGACGTCACGGATGCGGTAGACGGTCTTTTCCGGCTCGAGGATGCGGTAGAACACGCTGGTCTCGACCTTGACCAGCACGTTGTCGGCGGTGATCGCGTCCTGCGACGAGTTGGGCAACTGCCGCTCGAGGATCGACACGCGGTGCGCCACCCGGTCGATGAAGGGCATGATCAGGTTGATACCGGGGCCGAGCACGGCGCGCAGCTTGCCGAAACGCTCGATCACGTATTTCTCGGATTGCGGCACGATCTTGACCCCGAGGAAGACCGACAGGATCAGAAGCGCCGCGATCAGCAGCGTCAGGATCGCGCCGCCGGAGAAGTTCGCCGTAAGGAAGTCGAGGTCCATCGCCCACTCCATAGCATGAGATGGCGCGACAATGACCTCCCTTTGGCGCCGATTGTGGGCGCGGCGGCGACAGGATTGCGGCGAAGCGCGAAAAGCGCAGCCCTGCCTTGCGGGCGGGCGCCGCTTCAGGCCGCCTTGCGCGCGGCCTCGCCCTCGAGGAAGTCGTGCAGGAGGCGCTGCAGCGCCTCGTTCACCTCCGGGTCTTCGTCCAGGTCCTTGCCGGCCCAGGCCTCGATCCGGTCGAGCGCGCCCTTCTGCACGAAACGCCCGATCCGCCGGGGCAGGATTCCGGCGGCCGAGAGCGCCAGCACCCACGCCCGGTCGAGCGGCGGCCGCGCGCCCTCGTCGATGCACCAGGCATGCTCGAACTGGGTCATGACGAAGTCGAGCACCGGCGCGGGAAGATGCCGGCGATCCGCCTTGTAGGGCGACCGGAACACGTCGGTCACGATCTCGTAGGACGGCCAGTAGAAGACGTCGCCCGCTTCCTGCTCGGCCCGCATCGTCTCGTCGATGGCCACGCGCAGCACCGCCTTCGACACCGCGTTCGACGTGATGCAGGAATTGTCGCGGAACGTGGCGATCAGCGGGATGGGCGAGAGCGTCATGATGACCTTCGCTCCGGGGCGATGGGTGCGGATCAGACGGACGATGGCCGCGATGTTGTCGCGGTTCTCCTCGACCGACGAGACGCGAAAGCGGTGGCGCTCGGGATCGTAGGCGTCCTTCGGGATGGTGCGCCAGAACACCTCGCCGGTGGGCGCATCATACCACACCTCCGACAGGCCGAAGGTGAGGATGAACACGTCGGTCGCGTCGAAGAGCCGCTGCGTCGCCCGCCGCACGCTCTCGTCGTAGCCGAATTCCGAGGCGTCGTAGCCATGCCAGAGCGGCTGGTCGAAGGTCCGCCCCTCCCACGCCCATTCGAATTGCTGGCGGATGACGAAGGAGTTCACCATTCCCTCGCCGATCGAGACGACATAGGCGGCCTGCGCGTCGGGATCCTTCGCCGAGACGCGGTAGTTCCGCTTGCCGAGCCAGGTCGAGATGTTGGCGGCAAAGCACGATCCGAAGGCGGTGATCCGCGTCTGCCGGTCGATCGCCGGCGCCGCGGGCATCCAGCCTTTCAGAACGTGCTCGGCGACCGATGTGGGTGCGATCATGGCCGGCTGCTTTGGCGCCCGGTTCGTGTGGGGCCCGCGATACCAGGTGTGGTGCCGCGCCGGCCCCGCGTCGCGCCGGTCGTGCTCCACCTTCTCGATGCGCTTGCGCGGGTCCATCGGCGGCTCTCCCTCCTGCATCGAGGGCAAGGTTAAGAGCGAAATGTGGCGAAAATGCTGACGGACGGGGGTGGCCTCGCTATTCGGAGAGCGCCGCCCGCTCCGCCACGAGACGCCGCCTCCGCTCGGCGATGCGCTCCTGCGCCCGAGGGTCGGGCGCCTGCCCGGCGAGCGCCGCGCTGGCGGCCCGCAGCGCCTCGGCCCGGGCGAGCGTCTCGTCGCGTGCGGTCTCGGCCTGCCCCGCGCCCGGCTCCGCGACCAGCGGGCCGAGCGGCTCGATCCGCGGCGCGGGCGCGGCGCGGGCCTCGGGCGAGATCGCGCGGTCGAGCTCGGGAAACTGCGCGCAGCCCCCCAGCGCGAGCGCCGCGACGGCCGACGCGAGCGCGCGGCGCGAAGGCGGACGGACCGCCCGAGCGGATCTGAGGGAAGGCAGCCGGCCCAAGACGATCTCCTGCATTGCGCCGCTGCCAGCCTAGCGGGGGGCGCGGGCACGGCAAGCCCCGCGGGCTTGAATTGAACGCCCGTTCAGGCGCACACTTCCCCCATGCCGCGCAAGACGGGTTCTCACGGGCAGATCACGGGCCCCCGCATCCGGCAAGCCGCGCTGAGGCTCTTCGCCCGCCACGGCTATGCCGCCGTCTCGATGCGCCAGATTGCCCGCGAGGTGGGGGTTCAGGCCGGCGCGCTCTACACCTACACGCCCGACAAGCAGGCCTTGCTCGCCGACCTGCTCCGCAGCCACATGGCCCACCTGCTCGAGACCTGGGCCGCCGAGCAGCGGCCTGACGCGCCGCTCGACCGGCTGGAGCACTTCACCCGCTTCCACATCGCCTACCATCTCGACCGGCCCGACGAGGTGTTCCTCTCCTACATGGAGCTGCGCAACCTCACGGCGGAGAACTTCGCCGAGATCGAGGGGCTGCGGCGCGCCTACGAGAAGGAACTCGAGGCGATCCTGCACGACGGGCGGGCGGCGGGCGCCTTCGCCATCGCCGACACGCGGCTCGCCGCGATGGCGCTGATCGCCATGCTGACGGGCGTGAGCACCTGGTTCCGCGAGGGCGGCCGGCTGGGGCGCGACGAGATCGCCGATCTCTACTGGCAGATGGTGCGCGGCGCCGCCGGCTGCGCGGCCGGTCTCGACGCCGCCGCGCAGGGCAGCGAAGCGTTGCCGCCGGGCCCGCCCCGCCCCGCCGCCGCCCTTTTGCGCTAACGGTCTTGTTCCCGTGACCCTGCGCCGCTACGCGGGCGGCACGCCGCTCCCGCCGATGACCCGCGAGGCCCCGATGACGACCCCCCCGACCGATTTCAACGACCGCATGCTCTCGCTCGGTCTCGGCCGCGTGTCCGAGGCCGCGGCCCTCGCCTCGGCCCTTCTCATCGGCCACGGCGACGAGAAGGCGGCCGACCAGGCGGCGGTCAACGCCATGCGCGACCAGCTCAACAAGCTCGACATCCAGGGCGTCGTGGTGATCGGCGAGGGCGAGCGCGACGAGGCGCCGATGCTCTACATCGGCGAGGAGGTCGGCACCGGCAACGGCCCCGCCGTCGACATCGCGCTCGACCCGCTCGAGGGCACGACGCTGACGGCCAAGGACATGCCGAACGCGCTGACGGTGATCGCGATGGGCCCGCGCGGCTCGATGCTGCACGCCCCCGACGTCTACATGGACAAGCTCGCCATCGGGCCGGGCTACCCCGAGGGGCTGGTCAGCCTCGAGCAGTCGCCGGGCGAGCGGGTGCGCCTGCTCGCGGCAGCCAAGAACTGCCAGACCCGCGACATCACGGTGTGCATTCTCGAGCGGCCCCGCCACGAGGACCTGATCCGCGAGGTCCGGTCGACCGGTGCGGCGATCCGGCTGATCACCGACGGCGACGTGGCCGGCGCGATGCACGTCGCCGAGGAGACGACGGGCATCGACATGTACATGGGCGCGGGCGGCGCGCCCGAGGGCGTGCTGGCGGCGGCCGCGCTCAAGTGCATGGGCGGGCAGATGTGGGGGCGGCTGATGTTCCGCAACGACGACGAGCGCGCGCGCGCCGCCAAGGCCGGGATCGAGGATCTCGACCGCATCTACGCGCTCGACGACATGGTGACCGAGCACGTGATCTTCGCCGCGACGGGCGTGACCGACGGCTCGATCCTGCCCGGCATAAAGCGCGAGGTGGGGTATCTCACTGCCGAGACGATCCTGATGCGCTCCAAGACAGGCTCGGTGCGCCGGATGCGCTACCGCAACCCGATCAAGTTCTCGCCCCAGCCGCGCTACGCACCGACGACCTGACCGGCGCGCTGCGCAGGAGACCGGAGAGGGGCGGCACCCGCCACCGAGCCGACGGGTGCATGCCCGATGCCCCTCACGCACGAGGCGGCGCCGGCCCGACGCGGGTGCGAGGGGCTGGCATCGGCCCGTCAGAGCGGCGTCGGGCCGGAAGGGTGTCGGCCGGCGCCCTCTCCCCCCGCCCTGCAGGCGGCTTGCATCGCGCCGCGGCCCCGCCTAATTCCACAGCCATGCCGATCCGCCCGATCCTCATCCACCCCGATCCGCGTCTCAAGACGGTGTGCGCGCCCGTCGCCGATGTGACCGACGAGTTGCGCCGGCTGGCCGACGACATGCTCGCCACGATGTATGACGCACCGGGCATCGGCCTCGCGGCGCCGCAGGTCGGCATCACCCAGCGGCTGATCGTGGTCGACGCGATCAAGGATCCGCAGGCCGAGCCGCGCCCGATCACCATGTTCAACCCCCAGATCGTCGCCTCCTCCGACGAGCGGTCGACTTACGAGGAGGGGTGCCTCTCGCTGCCCGACCAGTATGCCGAGGTCGAGCGCCCCGCCGAAGTGACGGCGCGATGGATCGACCCCGAGGGCAACGAGCGGCAGGAGAGCTTCGACGGGCTCTGGGCAACGGTCATCCAGCACGAGATCGACCATCTCGACGGCGTGCTCTTCATCGACTACCTCAAGCCGCTCAAGCGCCAGATGATCACCCGCAGGATGCAGAAGCTCAAGCGCGAGCGGGCGCGGGCCTGAGCGCGTTGGCGCCGCGCCCCATCCTCTGCTGGCCCGATCGCCGCCTGTCGACGCCGGCCGCGCCGGTCGACGGGATCACCGACGAGATCCGCGGCATCTACGACGACATGATCGACACGATGGAGGCGATGCCAGGCCAGGGCGTCGGCCTCGCCGCCCCGCAGATCGGCATCATGCTCCGCCTCGCGGTGATCGACGCCTCCGACACGCGGGGGCAGGCGGTGCGCATGGCGAACCCGGAGGTGATCGACGCCGCGCCGCAGACGCGCGCCCATGAAGAGGCCTCGCCGTGCCTGCCGGGCGTGTCCGCGACGCTAGAACGGCCCGCCATGGTGCGGGTCTCGTTCGTCGACCAGTTTGGCTTCCGCGTCGCGGAGACCTTCGAGGGCCTCTGGGCCACATCCGTGCAGCACCAGATCGACCATCTCGACGGTCGGTTGTATTTTCATCGCCTGTCGCGGCTGAAGCGCGAGCGCCTGCTCAAGCGGGCGCGCAAGCTGGCGGGGGGCGGGTAGATGCGCATCGTGTTCATGGGCACGCCCGACTTCTCGGTGCCGGCGCTCGACGCCCTGCACGACGCGGGGCACGAGATCGCCGCCGTCTACACCCAGCCGCCCCGCCCCGCGGGCCGCGGCAAGCGCGACCGCCCTTCGCCCGTGCAGGCGCGGGCCGAGGCGCTGGGCCTGCCCGTCCGCCACCCGTCCTCGCTGAAGCCCGCCGAGGAGAAGGAAGCGTTTGCCGCCCTTGGCGCCGAGATCGCCGTGGTCGTCGCCTATGGCCTGATCCTTCCGCGCGCGATTCTCGACGCGCCGGCGCGCGGCTGCCTCAACATCCACGCCTCGCTGCTGCCGCGCTGGCGTGGCGCCGCACCGATCCACCGGGCGATCATGGCGGGCGACGCCGAGACGGGCGTCTGCATCATGCAGATGGAGCCGGGGCTCGACACCGGCCCGGTACTGCTGCGTCGCGCCACGCCCATCGGCGACGACGAGACAACAGGCGACCTGCAGGTTCGCCTCGCCACGCTCGGCGCCGAGGCCGTCGTCGCCGCGCTCGAGGGACTCGACGCGCTCACCCCCATCGCCCAGGGCGACGAGGGCGTGACCTACGCCGACAAGATCGACAAGGCCGAGGCACGCATCGACTGGGCACAGCCGGCCGAAACGGTGGCGCGCCAGATCCGCGGCCTCTCTCCCTTCCCGGGCGCCTGGTGCCGCGCGGGGAAGGACCGGCTGAAGCTGCACCGCGCCCGCGCCGTGAGCGGAACGGGCGCACCGGGGCAACGACTTGAAGGGTTCACCATCGCCTGCGGGCAGGGCGCGGTCGAGGTGACCGAGGCCCAGCGCGAGGGGCGCCGGCCGATGCCGGCCCCCGAGATCCTCCGCGGGGTGGATTTGCCCGACAGTCTCGACTGAGCGGCTCCGGCGCCCGGACGGGCGCGGCCGCAGCATCGCCGGGCCGCTCCTGTCTGCGCGATTGCGCACAGATCGTGTCAGTTCTTCTGCATTTGTGCAGGTGCGCCGCCTCGCTATCTCGGACTGCAGGACCGCGGCCCGAAGGCCGCACGCAGCGGGAGACGAGGGCCATGCTCAAACAGATCAACGGACTGCACCACGTCACTTCCCTCGCGTCCGCCGCGCAGGAGAACAACGACTTCTTCACCAGGGTGCTCGGCCTGCGCCGGGTCAAGAAGACGGTCAATTTCGACGCGCCGGAGGTCTACCACCTCTATTACGGCGACGAGACCGGATCGCCCGGCTCGGTGATGACCTACTTCCCCTTCCCCGGCGCGAAGCGCGGTCGCCCCGGCGCAGGCGAAGTTGGCACCACCATCTTCTCGGTGCCAGAGGGGGCCCTGCCCTGGTGGCGCGAGCGGCTGGCCACGCGTCAAGTGAGCGGGCTGAAGGATGACGTCGTCTTCGGCGAGAGCCGGCTGTATTTCGAGGGGCCCGACGGCGACGGGTTCGCACTGGCCGAGGTGCCGGGCGACGCCCGCGCGCCCTGGCTCGCGGGCGGGGTCGATGCCGACCACGCGATACGCGGCTTCCGCGGCGCGCATATCCGCCTGTCGGACGGCAGCGCGACCGAGGAACTCCTGCGCTTCATGAACTACGAGGAGCGCGAGCGCGCCGACGGCATCGTGCGGCTCGGCGTGGCGGGCGGCAACGGCGCCGACCTGATCGAGCTCGAGACCATCCGGGGCGCCAGCCACGCTTGGCAGGGGGCGGGCTCGGTTCACCACGTCGCGTTCTCGGTCGACGACAGGGCGAGGCAGCTCGAGGTGCGCAAGGCGCTGGCCGACACGGGCTATTCGGTGACGCCGGTGATCGACCGCGACTACTTCTGGGCGATCTACTTCCGCTCGCCAGGCGGCGTGCTGTTCGAGGTGGCCACGAACGAGCCCGGCTTCGACCGCGACGAGGACACCGCGCATCTGGGGCAGGCGCTGAGGCTGCCCTCGCAGCACGCCCACCTGCGCGAGGTGCTGGAGGAGAAATACCTGGAGCCGATCCGTGACTGAGGCCGGGCAAGTGGCAGCGGCGGGCCTGGCGGCCTACCCCCACGCCCGCACGGACGGCGCGCCAGGCGCGCCGCTGGTGCTGACCTTTCACGGCACGGGCGGCGACGAGCGCCAGTTCCACGGGCTCGCCGAAGATCTGGTGCCGGGCGCGCACGTCATCTCGCCGCGGGGCGACGTCAGCGAGGGCGGGCACGCCCGCTATTTCCGCCGCCGGTCCGAGGGCGTCTACGACATGGACGACCTCGCCCGCGCGGTGGAGAAGATGGCGGGCTTCGTCGCGGCCGCCCGGGCCGAGACAGGGGCGGCGCGCGTGATCGGGCTCGGCTACTCGAACGGGGCCAACATCCTCGCCGCGATGGCCTTCGCCCATCCCGCGCTGGTGGACGAGCTGGCGCTGATGCACCCGCTGATCCCCTTTGCGCCCGAGCCGCAGCCGGGCCTCGCCGGGCGGCGCGTGCTGATCACCGCTGGACGGCGCGACCCGATCGCGCCGGCCGTGCAGACCGACGCCCTGGCGCTCTGGCTGGAGCGCCAGGGCGCAGGCGTGGCGCTGCACTGGCATCCGGGCGGGCACGAGATCGACCGTTCGGACGTCGCCGCACTGCAGACGTTCCTCGGCTGACGGAGAGCGGGTCGGGGGGCCGTCTGCCCCCCCGTCGCCCGTGCCGGGCGACTCCCCCCGAGAGTATTTGGACCAAGATGATGGAGCGGGAGGGAAGAGGGGGCACGGACGCTGACTTCGCAGCCGGGCGTATTACCTGCGTCGCCTGACAGGGAGATGCCAATGGTCGACCAGAGCCCGAAGGGAAAGCCCCTGACCGTGCCCGCGAGCCGTCTCGCGCGGCTGTCGCGCTTCGGCACGATGACCGCCGGAATAGCGGGGGGCGTGGCGTGGCGGGGCGCGCGCGCCTATGCCGGCGGGGCGCGGCCCGACTGGCAGGGGCTGCTGCTGACGCCGGACAACCTGCGGCGCGTGGCCGACGAGCTGGCGCGCATGCGCGGCGCGGCGATGAAGGTCGGCCAGCTCGTGAGCATGGATGCGGGCGACGTCCTGCCCCCCGAGCTGGCCGAGATCATGGGGCGGCTCCGGGCCGAGGCCGACTACATGCCGCCGAAGCAGCTGCGGGGGGCGCTCGACTCGGCCTGGGGGCCGGGCTGGACAGGGCGCTTCGAGCGGTTCGACGTGCGCCCCCTCGCCGCCGCCTCGATCGGGCAGGTGCACCGGGCCCGGGCGCGGGGCGGGCGGGATCTTGCCATCAAGGTGCAGTATCCGGGCGTCAGGCGGTCGATCGACAGCGACGTCGAGAACGTGGCGGCGCTGATCCGCTGGGCCGGCCTCGCGCCGCCGGGGATGGATCTGCGGCCGCTCCTGGAGGAGGCCAAGCGGCAGCTCCACGAGGAGGCGGATTACGCGCGCGAGGGGCGGCAGCTCGCCCGCTTCGGCGCGCTGCTCGCCGGCGACGAGAACTATGCCGTGCCGCGTCTGGCCGACGACCTGACCACGCGCGACGTGTTGGCGATGTCGTTCGAGCCGGGCGTGGCGGTGGAGCGGCTGTCGGACTCCGAACAATCCGAGCGCGACCGGATCGTGCTTCTGCTGCTCGAGCTGCTCTTCCGCGAAATGTTCGAATTCGGCGTCATGCAGACCGATCCGAACTTCGCCAACTACCGGTGGGACGCGGAGCGCAGGCGGCTCGTCCTGCTCGACTTCGGCGCGACTCGGGCCTTTCCCGAGACGGTGACGGAGGGATATCGCGACCTGTTGCGCGCCGGGATCGAGGGGGATGCGAGAGACATCTCGCGCGCGGCGCTGCGGCTGGGCTTCTTCGCCGAGGACACGGCCGCACACCACAAGCGGGCGGTGGTGGAGATGACCGGCATCGCCTTCGGCGCGCTGCGTCACCGCGGCCCGTTCGATTTCGGCAATGCCGACATGGTGCTGCACCTGCGCGACCGGGCGATGGAGATGTCGGCCGACCGCACCTTCGTCCACGTGCCGCCGACGGATGTCTTCTACCTGCAGCGCAAGTTCGCGGGTCTCTACCTGCTGGCGCGGCGGCTCGGCGCGCGGGTCGACGTGGGCGCGATCGCGGCGCGCTGGCTCTGACGCCAGGGCCGCCTCGCGGGGTCTTGCAGTTCGCGGCACGGGGCGGTTCTCTCGCTCGCGCAACGCACGAGGATCGCCCATGCCCTACGAGTCCGCCTTCTTCGACCGGATCATCGACCGCCGCGGGACCAATTGCCAGAAGTGGGACGGGATGGCCGAGCGCTGCGGCGTCTCGGCGGAGGACGGCATCGCCATGTGGGTCGCCGACATGGACTTCCGCCCGCCCGCCTCGGTGCCTGCCGCGCTGCAGCGGATGATCGACCACGGCGTGTTCGGCTACGCGGCGGGCGACGCGGGGATGCGCGAGGCGGTCGCGCGCTGGATGGAGGCCCGGCACGGCTGGCACATCGACCCCGGCCATGTCTTCTCGACCGACGGTCTCGTGAACGCGGTCGCGCTCTGCCTCGACATCTGGTCGAAGCCGGGCGACGGGGTGGTGGTGTTCTCGCCGGTCTACCATGCTTTCGGCAGGGTCGTGCGCGCGTCCGGCCGCGAGCTGGTCGAGTGCCCGCTCGCGCATGACGGCGACCGCTACGTGATGGATTTCGGGCGATACGACGCGCAGATGACGGGGCGGGAGCGCATCCTGCTGCTGTGCTCTCCGCACAACCCCGGCGGGCGGGTCTGGTCGCGCGCCGAGCTCGAGAGCGTGGCCGAATTCGCCCACAGGCACGACCTGCTGATCGTTTCCGACGAGATCCACCACGACCTCGTGCTGCCCGGGTCGCCGCGCCACACCCCTACCGCGCTGCTCGAGGGGGTGGAGGATCGGCTGGTCACGCTGACCGCACCGACCAAGACGTTCAACCTCGCCGGGGCGCATATCGGGCAGGTGACGATCGCCGATGCGCGCCTGCGCGCGGCCTTCGCCGAGCGGCTGGCGTCGCTCGGCCTCTCGCCGGGCGCGATCCCGCCGGTGATCGCGGAGGCCGCCTATTCCGACGAGGGGGCGGAGTGGCTCTCGGGGCTGCTGCGCTACCTCGACGCCAACCGCGCTCTCTTCGACGAGGCGGTGGCGGCCATTCCCGGCCTCGCCTCGATGCCGCTCGAGGCGACGTATCTCGCCTGGGTCGACTTCGCCGGCACCGGCATGGCTGCGGCGGAGTTCACCGCGCGGGTGGAGAAGGAGGCGCGAATCGGCGTCAACCGGGGCACGACCTTCGGCACGGGCGGCGAGACATTCCTGCGGTTCAACCTCGCCACGCCGCGGGCGCGCGTGGAAGAGGCGGCGGAGCGGCTGCGCGCGGCCTTTGCCGACCTCCAGTGAGGCGCGCGGCGTGACGCGTGCCGTGCCGCAGGGTCAGGCGGGCGGCAGCAGCGCCACCGGTGCGTCGCGGTCGCGGGCGAAATCGGCGGGCGGGGCGGTGTCGGCCACGGGCGTCGCATACTTGAACTCGAACGCGCGCTCGCTCCTGTCCTCCGTCGAGGCGAGGATGAGCGCCTGGCACAGGTGGCGCGCGCCGTCATACAGATCGACCCGGCCGGGAAGGCTCGCCGCGTCCTCGGCGGCGAGGGCAAAGCCCGTCTCCCAATGGCGGAGAACGACGAACTCGTGCCCGCCGGCCCGCACCCGCATTCGGCTGCGCGTCTTGAGGCGGGCGATACGCGCGGCCTCGAGCCCGTCGCGCACGTCCTGCGGCAGATACGACATCGGCGGCCTCCCTTCGATCGGCCAGAGTTCTTCACGACGTCAGAAGATGCGGCGGGATGTCGCCCTGTCAATGCAGGATCGTCGCCGCGGTTGCAGCATGGGGGCGACCCATGGACCTCTCCAGGCCGCTCAGCGTTGCAGTCCTGTGCGCTGACGCAGGAGGCCTCCGCGCCCCCGCCGGTTGGCGCAGCGGCACTTCGGCCCGATCTTGAAGGCAGACACGGGAGAGCGCGATGGGACTGCTGATCGACGGCCAATGGCACGACCGCTGGTACGACACCGAGTCGTCAGGCGGAAAGTTCGAGCGGAGCGAAGCGTCGTTCCGCAACTGGATCACGGCCGACGGCTCGGCCGGCCCCTCCGGCGAGGGCGGCTTTCCGGCCGAGAGCGGGCGCTATCACCTCTACGTCTCGCATGCCTGCCCCTGGGCACACCGCACCCTGATCTTCCGCGCGCTCAAGGGGCTCGAACCCCATATCGGCATCTCGGTCGTCCACCCCGACATGCTGTCGGAGGGGTGGGAGCTTCGCGACGACTGGCCGGGAGCGACCGGCGACCGCCTGCACGGCCTGCATTACCTGCGCGACGTCTACCTGCGCGCGAGGCCCGACATGACCGGTCGCGTGACCGTGCCCCTGCTGTGGGACGCGCAGCGCGACACGATCGTGTCGAACGAGTCGGCCGAGATCATCCGCATGTTCAACTCCGCCTTCGACGGCATCACCGGCGACCGGCAGGATTTCTACCCAGCGCCGCTGCGCCAGGAGATCGACGCGGTCAATGCGCGCGTCTATCCGGGGCTGAACAACGGCGTCTACCGCGCCGGCTTCGCCACCACGCAGGACGCCTACGACGAGGCGGTGGCCGAAGTCTTCGAGACGCTCGACTGGATGGAGCAGAGGCTGTCGCGACAGCGCTACCTCGCCGGCGAGAGCATCACCGAGGCCGACTGGCGGGCGCTGACGACGCTTCTGCGCTTCGATCCGGTCTATCACGGCCACTTCAAGTGCAACCGTCAGCGGATCGTCGACTACCCCTCGATCTTCGCCTATGCGCGCGAGCTCTACCAGGTGCCCGGCGTGGCGCAGACGGTGCATGCCGACCACTTCGTGCGGCACTACCATTACAGTCACGAGAGCATCAATCCGCACCGGATCGTGCCGATCGGCCCCCGCATCGACTGGGACGCGCCACACGGCCGCGAGGCGCTGCGCGCGGCGTGACGGCTTGCAACAAGCACGCTTTCGACGGGGGGGGGCCTGTGGACGGCGGCGTGTGCCCTCCTGTCAGGTTCCGCTCCTTTCAGGCCGTGCGCGCCAGCCCGCCGTAATGGCTGACCATCATGGCGAGGTCGGCGGGGTCTGTGTCGCTCTGCAGGAAGGCGCAGGCATTGGGCGCGTGGCGAAAGATCGAGCCATCGGAAAAGAAGGTCGTGTTGGTGACGAAGACGACCTTGGCCTCGGGCCAGCGGTAGCTTGCGAAATCGGCGATGGCGAGCGGGCTGCTCCCCGGCAGCACCACGTCGAGCACGATCACGTTGACCTGGCGGTGGCGCATGATCTCCACCGCCGCGTCCTGCGTCGCGACAAGATCGACGCTGTGCCCCTCGCGCTCGAGGTGACGGGCCCAGATGCGCCCGAGCTCCGCGTTCTCTTGCACGACAAGGATGTGCATGAATCCTCCGTGCCGCGCCGGCGGCACCACAGCCCGCTTAACGGATATCATCAGATTTCTTACCTCCGCGTTAACATCCGATCAACAAAGGTTAATTCACAATGATACATGCGCGGAACACCGCCGATCTCGCGGCCTCCACCCGCTTGCGGCAGGGCCGCGGGACTGCGGGCCTGGACCGGCGGGCTTCGCGGGTTGCAGGCCGGCGTCGCTCGGCTAGGCTCGCGCCGTGTGAAGCGCCGACAAGCCGGATTGTTCCCATGCCTTTTCGCCCGTCCTGGACGAGGCTTTCCACCGCCCTGGCGGCGCTCGTCGTGATCACTCTTCCTGCCGCGGCGAGCGTGTCCTGCGGCGGCAGCTTCGACGCGTTCCGCGCGGCGATGGAGCGCGACGCCGTGGCGCGCGGCGCCGATCCGCGAGTCGCGGCGCAATTCTTTGACGGCGTGCGGCGGGATCCTGCGGTGATCCGCGCCGACCGCGCGCAGGATATCTTTCAGCTGCCCTTCGTCGATTTCTCGCGTCGCCTGATCAGCCGCAGCCGCATCGAGAACGGGCGCCGCAACGCCGAGCGGCACGACTCGATATTCAACCGGGTCGCGGCAGACTACGGCATCCCGCGCGGCGTGCTGCTGGCCTTCTGGGCGTTCGAGACCGATTACGGCGCGGTCCAGGGCGACTACAACACGGTAAACGCGCTGATGACTCTGGCCCATGACTGCCGGCGGCCAGACCTCTTCCGCCCGCAGGTCCTCTCGGCGGTGGAGCTCTTCGCGCGGGGCGATCTCGACCCAGACCGCACGACCGGCGCCTGGGCGGGCGAGATCGGCATGGTGCAGATGCTGCCCTCCGACATCCTGGAGCATGGCCGCGACGGCGACGGCGACGGGCGCGTGTCGCTCAAGAGCTCGCCGGAGGACGCCCTGCTCTCGGGCGCGGCGATGCTCGCCGGCTACGGCTGGCGGCCGGGCGAGCCCTGGCTGCGCGAGGTGACCGTGCCCGAGGGATTCGACTGGGCGCTCTCGGGTCTCGACGGCGGCCGGCCGGTGGCGGAGTGGGTGGCGCTGGGGGTCGCGGCGCGCCAGGGCGACCTTGGCCCCGCCGACCTGCAAGCCCGCCTTCTCGTGCCGCAGGGGCGGCGCGGACCGGTCTTTCTCGCCTATCCCAATCTCGACGTCTTCTTCGAGTGGAACCAGAGCTTCGTCTACGTGATGACGGCGGCCTATTTCGCCACGCGACTCGAGGGCGCGCCGGTCTACCTCGCGGGCGATGCGGAGCTCGGTCTGTCGGACGCCGAGATGCGGCTGCTGCAGGAGAAGCTCGCCGCGCGCGGTCACGACGTGGGCGGCATCGACGGCATCCTCGGCGCGATGACCCGCGCCGCGGTACAGGCCGAGCAGGAGCGCCTCGGCCTGCCCGCCGACGCCTGGCCCACGCGCGAGTTGCTCGACCGCCTCTGACGGCGCGCGCAAATCCCTTGAAGGAAGGGATTTGCAAATTCCTTGGTCAAGGAATTTGCGCCCCGTCGCCGCGGATGGACAGGGACGGCCGGCCGGGCTACCTCCGCGCGAGCCGAAAGCGGAGCCGCCCATGTCGCCCATGCGCCTGATCTTCCTCGCCCTCGCGATCTGGGGGGCGGTCCACCCGATGTACTGGTTCGTCACCCACATGACGACCGAAGGCGGCGGCCTCGGCGGCCTGATCGACGCGTGGTACGTCAACGCCTCGACCACAGGACTTGTCTGGGACCTGACCATCGCCGCCATCGCGCTGACGGTCTGGATCGTGGCCGAGGCGGTGGAGCGGCGCGACTGGCTGGCGCTCGCCGCCATCCCCGCGATCTACTGCATCGGCGTGAGTTGCGGCCTGCCGCTCTATCTCTTCCTGCGCTCGCGCCCGGGCGTCGGCACGGCCCGGACGGCCTGAGCGGATGGACCATTTCCTCTACCGCGACGGCCGGCTGCACGCCGAGGATGTCGATCTCGCGCAGGTCGCCGCCGAGGTCGGCACGCCGTTCTACTGCTATTCCACCGCCACCCTGACGCGGCACTTCCGGCTCTTCGACGACGCGCTGTCGTGGGGGCCGCATCTGGTGTGCTTCGCGGTCAAGTCGGCGTCGAACGTGGCGCTGCTGCGCGTGCTCGCTCGCCTCGGCGCCGGCATGGACGTGGTTTCGGGCGGGGAATACCTGCGCGCGACCGCTGCCGGCGTGCCGGGCGAGCGGATCGTCTTTTCGGGCGTCGGAAAGACGCGGGAGGAGATGCGCCACGCCCTCGCGGGCGGCGTGCGGCAGATCAACGTCGAATCCGAGCCCGAACTCGCCGCGCTGTCGGAGGTCGCCGCCTCGATGGGGGCTGTGGCGCCGATCGCGCTCAGGGTGAACCCCGACGTCGACGCCAGGACGCATGAGAAGATCTCGACCGGGCGGAAGGAGGACAAGTTCGGCGTGCCGCTCGCCCGCGCACGGGAGATCTACGCCGAAGCGGCGCGGCTTCCGGGGGTCGAGGTGGTGGGCATCGATGTCCATATCGGCTCGCAGCTGACCGACCTCGCGCCGTTCGAGGCCGCGTATCTCAAGGTCGCCGAGCTGACCCGCGCGCTGCGCGCCGACGGGCACGACATACGCCGGCTCGACCTCGGCGGGGGCCTGGGCATCCCCTACACCCGCTCGAACGAGCCGCCGCCCCTGCCCTCGGATTACGGCGCGCTGATCGAGCGGACGGTGGGCGACCTCGGCTGCGAGATCGAGATCGAGCCGGGGCGGCTGATCTCGGGCAACGCGGGCATCCTCGTCTCCCGCGTGACCTACGTGAAGGAGGGCGAGGGGCGGCGCTTCCTGATCCTCGACGCCGGCATGAACGACCTGATCCGCCCCGCCATGTACGGCGCGCACCACGACATCGTTCCGCTGGTGGAGCCGGCGCCGGGCGCCGAGACGCAGGAGCATGACGTGGTCGGCCCGGTCTGCGAATCAGGCGACACCTTTGCCAGGGCGCGCGCGCTGCCGCCGCTCGCCGAGGGCGATCTGGTGGCTTTCAGATCTGCCGGCGCTTACGGCGCGGTCATGTCTTCGGAGTACAATTCGCGCCCATTGGTGCCGGAGGTGCTGGTGGACGGTCATCACGTGGCCGTCATCCGCCCGCGCCCGACCTTTGACGAAATGATCGGGCGCGATACCATCCCCCCCTGGCTGGCGTAGTGCGCGGATCGTCCTGACCACGGTGCGCGACGCCGCCCCGGCCGCCGACGGACCGCCCGCCGCTCCCGCCCCGACAGGGCGCGGCGCGGCCGCCGAAAGGAGCGAGATGACCGCCGACCGCCCCGACGCCCCCGCTTCCGCGCCGCTGACGAATGCGCCCGCTTTTGCCGATCCGAGGCAGCAGACGCTGGCCCGGCTGGTGCGCCCCCTTCGGCTGACACGGGCAGGCATGCTGGCCGAGCGCGTCACGCGGGCCTTCTGGCCGCTCTGGTCGATCCTGATCGCACTCGCTGCCGCGCTGTTCCTCGGCCTGCACGAGACGGTTCCGGTCGAGGCGGTCTGGGCGACAGGCGCCCTCGGCCTCGCCGCCGCGCTCTGGGCCGCCTGGCGGGGGGTGCGGGCCTTCCGCGTCCCGACGCGCGACGAGGCGGTGGCGCGGCTCGACGCCACGCTGCCCGGCCGGCCGCTGCAGGCCCTGGCCGACAGCCAGGCCATCGGCGCGACCGACGACGCCTCGGTCGCTGTCTGGGCCGCGCATGTCCGCCGCATGGCCGACCGCGCCGCGACGGCCAAGCCGGTCGAGCCCGACCTGCGATTGTCGTCCCGCGACCCGTATGCACTGCGCTACGTCGCGCTCACCTTCTTCGTCGCCGCGCTGCTCTTCGGCTCGGTCTGGCGCGCGGCGAGCGTGACCGACGTGGCGGCCCCCGGCCCCGGGTCGGCGCTCGCCGCCGGCCCGGCGTGGGAGGGATGGATCGAGCCGCCGCTCCATACCGGCAAACCAAGCCTCTACCTCAACGACATCGCCGCGACCGAGATCTCGGTGCCCGCCGGCAGCCGCGTGTCGCTGCGCCTCTACGGCGAGGTGGGGGCGCTGCGCGTCGAGGAAAGCGTCTCGGGACAGGAGGACGCGACCGGTGTCGTGTCCGCCGAGGGTCCGGCGTCGGAGGCCGAGGCCCCGGCGACTGCCGCCGCGCAGAGCTTCGAGGTCGCGCAGGACGGGCGCATCGACATCGACGGCGCGGGCGGCCGCACCTGGGAGGTGGCCGTCGTGCCCGACCAGGCGCCGTCGATCGCCTTCGACGGGGAGATGCGGCGCGAGGCGAACGGCCAGTTCGCCCAGCCCTTCGCCGCAGAAGACGATTACGGCGTCGTCTCGGGGCGCGGCACGATCCGGCTCGACCTCGCCGAAGTCGATCGCCGCCATGGCCTCGCCGCCGAGCCCGACCCGCGTGAGGCGCTCGTGATCGACCTGCCGCTGCCGATCAGCGGCGATCGCGCCGAGTTTGCTGAAACCATCGTCGAGGATTTTTCCAAGCACCCGTGGTCGGGCCTGCCGGTCGAGTTCCGCCTGACCGCGATCGACGCCTCGGGCAACGAGGGGTATTCCCTGCCGCTCGAGCTCGACGCCCTGCCCGGCCGCCGCTTCTTCGACCCGCTCGCCAACGCGCTGATCGAACAGCGCCGCGACCTGCTGTGGTCGAAGGCCAATGCGCCGCGCGTGGCGCAGGTGATCCGCGCCGTCAGCCATCGCCCCGACGACGTGTTCCGCTCGACCTCAAACTACCTGCAACTGCGCTTCGCGCTGATGCGGCTGGAGAGCGCGGCGGCCGCGCCCGACGGCATCGACGAGGCCGCGCAGGACGAGATCGCCGAGGCGCTCTGGCAGATCGCGCTCGACATCGAGGAGGGCGACCTGTCGGATGCGATGGAGCGGCTGCGCCGCGCGCAGGACAGGCTCGCCGAGGCGATCCGCAACGGCGCCTCCGACGAGGAGATCGCCCAGCTCATGCAGGAGATGCGCGAGGCGATGCAGGACTACATGAACCAGCTCGCCCAGCAGCAGCAGAATCAGGACGAGCAGCCGCAGATGTCGGAAAACACGCAGGAGATGACGGGCGACCAGCTCCAGCAGATGCTCGACCGGCTGCAGCAGCTCATGGAAGAGGGCCGCACCGCCGAAGCCCAGCAGCTGCTCGAACAGCTCCGGCAGATGATGGAGAACATGCAGGTCACGCAGGGCCAGCCGGGCGAGGGCCAGCAGAGCCCCGGCCAGCAGGCGATGGAGGATCTCGCCGAGACGCTGCGCGAGCAGCAGGGCCTCTCGGACGAGTCGTTCCGCAACCTGCAGGATCAGTTCAATCCGGGCCAGCAGGGGCAAGAGGGCCAGCAGGGCCAGGGGCAGCAGGGCCAGGGGCAGCAGGGCCAGCAGGGCCAGCAGGGCCAGCAGGGACAGCAGGGACAGGGGCAGCAGGGACAGGGGCAGCAGTTCGGCGAGGACCAGCCAGGGCAGGGCCAGCAAGGACAGCCAGATCAGGGCGAACCCGGCGCAGACGGGATGCCGTCTGCCGAGGACCTCGCGCGCCGCCAGGGCGAGCTCAGGCGCGAGCTCGACCGACAGATGCAGAACATGCCGGGCGATGGCAGCGAGGAGGGGCGGGCCGCCCGCGAGAGCCTCGGCCGGGCCGGCGAGGCGATGGACCGGGCCGAGGACGCCCTGCGCGGCGACGACCTCGCCGGCGCGATCGACGAGCAAGCCCAGGCGATGGAGGCCCTGCGAGAGGGCATGCGCGACCTCGGCGAAGCGCTCGCGCAGCAACAGCAGCAGGGCGAGGGCCAGCAGGGCGAGCAGGCAGGCCAGTCGAACCCCGATGGCCGGCGCGACCCGCTTGGGCGTGACGGCGGCACCGACGGACCGCTGGGCACCGAGGAGAACCTGCTGCAGGGCGAGGATGTCTACCGCCGCGCCCGCGACCTGCTCGACGAGATCCGCCGCCGCGCCGCCGAGCAGGATCGCCCCGAGGTCGAGCTCGACTACCTTCGCCGGCTGCTCGACCGGTTCTGAGGATCGCGCGCACCGCCCCTGGGGTATCGCCGGTCGGCACGGTGGCCGGGGGCGCTGCCCCCGTCACCCGTTCCGGGCGACTCCCCCGGGATATTTTCAGGCAAGAAGAAGAGGCCGGGGCGTCGCGCGCGCAGGCGAGGGGTTCGGGGCGGGCGGGCCGATGCGCCAAGCGCGAGATCCGCGCCGGACTGGCACGGCGGGCGCCTCTCCCCGCTCAGGCGCGGGGGGCGGCGGCCCGGGCGAGACGGTCGGCGATGGCGGCGCCGAGACCGGTTTCGGGAACACGGGCCACGGCGATCCCCTCGCCCTCCATCGCGTCGAGGGTGCGGAGATGGGCGAAAAGGTTGGCTGCCGCCTCTCTCAGATCGCCGGACACCGACAGGTTCAGGCCATCATGCGCCTGTCCCGGCCCGAAGCCGAGCCAGAGCTCGCCCGCGCGCGGCGCGCCCGCGTCGAGGCGGAGCGGCTTGGACGGCGCGTAGTGCGAGGCGAGCTGCCCCGGAGCGCTGACCGCCCCTCCCTCGACCCGGCGCGCAAGGGGGCGGCCGAGCGCGGCCGCGAGCATCTCGGACGGCAGGCCGCCGGGACGGAGCAGCACGGGCTCGGGCGCGACGTCGACGATGGTGCTCTCGAGGCCGACCGGGCAGGGCCCGCCATCGAGCACCGCCGCGATACGCCCCGAGAGGCCGTCGAGCACATGCCCTGCGGTCGTCGGGCTGACCCGGCCCGAGGGATTGGCCGAGGGCGCCGCGACCGGTCCGCCGACTTCGGCCAGCAGCGCGCAGGCGAGGGCCGCGGCGGGCACCCGCAGGCCCACGGTGTCGAGGCCCGCCGTCACGAGCTCCGACAGGCCGGCCTCGGGGCGGAGCGGCACGACGAGCGTCAGCGGCCCTGGCCAGAAGGCGGCGGCCAGGCGGGCGGCGTCGCCCTCGATCCGGCCGATGCGCGCCGCCGCCGCGGCATCGGCCACGTGCACGATCAGCGGGTTGAAGCGGGGCCGGCCCTTGGCCTCGTAGATCGCCGCCACCGCCCGGCCCGACCGCGCGTCGGCGCCGAGGCCGTAGACCGTCTCGGTCGGGAAGGACACGAGGCCCCCCTGCCGCAGCAGGGCCGCTGCCCTAGCCACGCCCGCCGCGTCGCCCGGCAGCCGCTCCGTCTGTGCCCGAGCCGTCTCTGCCATGCCCCTCCTCGCCCGCAAGGTCGTGACGCCGCGTTGCGCTTTGGCGCCCGGCGCGGGAACACTAGGCTGCCGCACGAGACTGTGCCACCCGGAGACGCCCCATGCCCTATACCCCGCCGCTCGACGAACTGCGGTTCCTTCTGCGCGACGTGGTCGGCTTCGGCCGGGTGCAGGCGACCGCGCGCTTTTCCGAGGCGACCGACGACGTGGCCACGGCGGTGCTGACCGAGGCGGGGAGGCTCTGCGCCGAGGTGCTCGCGCCGCTGCGGCGGGTGGGCGACACGCATCCCGCCCGGCTGGAGAACGGCCTCGTGCGCACGCCGCCGGGCTTCGCCGAGGCTTACAGGCAGGTGGCCGAAGGCGGCTGGGTCAGTGTCGCCGCGCCGCCCGAGCACGGCGGCATGGGCCTGCCCGCGACGCTGCAGACCGCCGTCAACGACATGATGAGCGCCGCCAATCTCGGCCTGCACACCTGCATCCTGCTGAGCCAGGGGCAGGTCGAGGCGATCGCCGCCCATGCCTCGGACGCGCTCCGCGCGCTCTACCTGCCCAAGCTCGTCTCGGGCGAATGGTCGGGCACGATGAACCTGACCGAGCCGCAGGCGGGCTCGGACGTGGGCGCGCTGACGACGCGGGCCGAGCCCAACGGCGACGGCACCTACGCGATCACCGGCCGCAAGATCTACATCACCTACGGCGACAGCGACCTCGTGGACAACGTCGTTCATCTCGTGCTCGCCCGCCTGCCCGACGCGGCCGCGGGCACGCGCGGCATCAGCCTGTTTCTCGTGCCCAAGCGCCTGCCCGACGAGAGCGGCGCGGCGGGCGTGGCCAACCGGGTGAGCGTGTCGGGGCTCGAGCACAAGATGGGCCTGCACGGCTCGCCCACCTGCACGATGGAATACGAGGGCGCCACGGGGTGGCTGGTGGGCGAGGAGGGCGGCGGCATGGCCGCGATGTTCACCATGATGAACAACGCCCGCCTCGCCGTGGGCGTGCAGGGCATCGGCGTGGCAGAGGGCGCGACGCAGGCCGCGCTCGCCTGGGCGCTGGAGCGCAGGCAGGGCCGCTCGCCCCTGCCCGAGGGTGCCGGCACCGGCGCCATCGTCGACCATGCCGACGTGCGGCGGATGCTGGCGGCAATGCGGGCCGAGACCTTCGCCGCGCGCGCCATCGCGCTGTCCTGTGCCGTGGCGATCGACATGGAGGCGGCGACCGGCGCGCCCGAGTGGGCGGCGCGGGCGGCCCTGCTGACGCCCATCGCAAAGGCGTGGGGCACCGAGGTGGGCCACGCCGTGGCGCAGGAGGCGATCCAGGTGCATGGCGGCATGGGCTATGTCGAGGAAACGGGCGTGGCGCAGTTCGCCCGCGACGTGCGGGTGGCGGCGATCTACGAGGGCACCAACGGCATCCAAGCGATGGATCTCGTGGGCCGCAAGCTGGCCGACGGGGGCGAGGCGCTGTTCCGCCTGCTCGACGAGATCGAGGCGGGGGCCGAAGCGGCGCGGGGCTCGCTGCGCGACCTCGCGGCGCCCGTGTGGCAGGCGGCCGAGAACCTGCGCGAGGCGACGGAGTGGATGATCGACCAGCCCCTTCAGGAGCGATTTGCGGGCGCGGTGCCGTTCCTGCACGCGACGGCGCGGGTGCTGGGTGGCCACGCCCATCTGGCCGCGGCGCAGGCGGGG
>OFET01000223.1_pt1 | contig 57340 bp, 53 predicted proteins | sample 1521211 | NCBI WGS metagenome assembly OFET01 (sample SAMN03766358, study PRJEB24113) | microbial mat metagenome | isolation source: enrichment culture HLUCC-A from microbial mat sample contains cyanobacterium...
AATAGGTCACCTCTTCCCAGTCCTTCTGGGTGATGATCGCCTGCGTGATCAGCAGACCGATGCCGCCCCCCGTGATCGCCCCGATCACCGTGGCCGAGCGGGTGTTCGACTCGAAGAAGTAGAGCACCTGGCTGAGCAGCACGGGCATGACCTGCGGGAGCACCCCGAACCGGTAGCGCTGGACGGGCCGCGCGCCGGTCGATGCGACGCCCTCGATCTGCTTGCCGTCGACGTTCTCGAGTGCCTCGGAGAAGATCTTGCCGAAGCTGCCGGTGTCGGTGAACAGGATCGCCAGCGCCCCCGTCAGCGGGCCGGGGCCGAAGGCGCGGCTGAGCACGATCGTCCAGATCAGAGCGTCGACCCCGCGCAGGAAGTCGAAGACGCGCCGGGCGACTCCGCGGACCAGGCGCAGCGGCGTGAAGTTCTTCGCGGCGATGAAGGCAAGCGGCAGGGCCACCATCGCCGCGCCGAAAGTGCCGAGAAACGCCATGAGGATCGTCTCGGCCATCGCCCACGCGACGTCGCCGTGCCGCCAGATGCCGTTGTTCCAGAAGTCCTGCCAGGCGCCGACGAGATTCGGCCGCGCCGGGTCGAGCTGCTCGCCGAAGGCGATCTCGGTGAGCGATCGGTTGTAATAGGGGCTGTCGAGCGTGAACCAGAACAGCTCCCACCCGAAGAAGTAGCGGTGCACCTCGGTGCGGCTGCGCGTCATGGTCAGGCGCCCGGCGTCGGTGCGGATGTCGAGGCGGGAGGAGGAATAGCTGATCCAGTCGGGCAGGTCCGCCTCGGCGATGTCGATCTGCACGCCGCCCGCGCGGCTCGCCTGCGCCTCGATGGGGCCGAACTCGGGGTGAAGGTAGGTGGCGGTGTTCTCCGCGCCCAGGATCACCGCGTGCCCGTCTTCCAGCTCCACGCGCACCGTGTCGCCGCGCGCCACCCAGTCGGGCTCGAGCTCCTGCGGATAGGTGGCGCGGCGCTCCCCCTCCTTGGCCACTGTAACCTCGCCCGAGCGGTTGTCGCGGGTGACGTGCACCTTGTGGCTGTAGCTGTCAGCCACCAGCGTCGCGGCGTTGTCGAGCCGCACACGCTCGGCGAGGCCGGGGATGTCGAAGGCGAAGAAGACGTAGACGAGGTAGGCGAGGATCGCCGCCGGGATCGCCAGCGCGAAACGTCGCCTGGCGCCGATGCGGGCCACGGCCTCGGCGCGGCGGCGGTCGATGGGGGCGTCTGCGGTCGCGTCGGTCATCCTGCCACCCCCGTGCCGTAGGTCAGCCGGTTGCGCCACACGCTCGACAGCTGGTCGACCGCGACGATGGTGAGAAACAGCAGAAGGAAGATCGCCGCCGCCTCGTCGAACTTGCCCTGCCCGAAGGTCATCGAGTTGCGCAGCTCGTAACCGATGCCGCCCGCGCCGACGAAGCCGAGGATCGCCGAGGCGCGGATGTTGATCTCGAAGCGCAGGAGGCCGTAGCTGAGGTAGTTGGGCGCGACCTGCGGGATCACGCCGAAGGCCATGCGCTGCCCCCAGCGCGCACCGACCGAGTGCAGGCCCTCGACCGGCTTGAGGTCGGCATTCTCGTTGACCTCGGAGTAAAGCTTGCCGAGCGCGCCGGCGGTGTGCAGCGCGATGGCGATCATCGCGGGCACCGGGCCGCTGCCCAGCATGAAGATCAGCACCAGCGCCACCACGATCTCGGGAAAGGCGCGCAGGATGTCCATGATCCGCCGGAACACGGGGATCAGCCGCGGCCACGGCGCAAGCCCGCGGGTGGAGACGAGCGACAGCGCCATGCCGCCGAAAAAGCCGATCAGCGTGGCGAGGGCGGCGATGTTGAGCGTCTCGATCAGCGCCGGCAGGTAGCGCCAGAGCAGGCTTGGCATCTCGGCTCGCTGCGCCCACGCCTCTTCCGCGACGTCCGCCGGGAAGTCGAGCATGTTGTGCCAGCCGTCCCAGAAGCCGCCGGCGTTGCGCGCGTCGGCCACCATGAAGCCGCCGACGAACAGCACGGCGAAGATCAGCAGCGTCAGCCCGCTATACATGCGCCGCCGGCGCACCAGCGCCATGTAGGCGCTGCGCGGATCGTCGGGCGAAAGCTGCGCGGGGGCGGCGAGGTCGGCCATGGGCGCTCCGAAGCGATGCGGGGAAAGGCCCCGCCACAGGGTGGCAGGGCCCGAGAAACGCGCCGAGCGCTCAGTTCATCTCGCTCTGGCGCACCGCGATGATCGTCTCGTAGGCATCGTGGCCGATCGGCATGAACCCTGCCGTCTCGCCCGCGGCGACACTGTAGGCGCAATCGGCGTCGCGATCGTGCAGGCCGTTCATGAGCTCGGTCACGGTCGCCTTCACGTCGTCGGGCAGGGCCTTGCGGAGCACGATCGGCCCCTCGGGGATCGGCTTCGACTTCCAGATCTCGACGAGCTGGTTCATGTCGACGAGGCCGGCGTCGGAGGCCTTGCGCAGGGCGCCCGAGTTGTAGCCGTCCTCCCAGGCGCCAAGGCCGTCGGCCCAGGTCACGCCGGCGTCGATGTCGCCGTTGGCGACCGAGACGATGGTTTGCTCGTGCCCGCCGGTGAAGACCACGTCGCCGAAATAGTCGCCCGGCTCCATGGTCCCTCCGGTCGCCTGCGGGATCTCGACCGAGGGGATCAGATAGCCCGAGGTCGAGTTGGGGTCGCCGAAGCCGAAGACCTTGCCCTTCATGTCCTCGAGAGACTCGATACCGCTGTCGACGCGGGCGAAGCCGATCGAGTGATAGCCGTAGGAGCCGTCGAGGTTCGTCTTGACCAGCACCGGCTCGACGGCCTCGGCGTCGGCGAGATAGGTCGCGGCATAGCTGGAGGCGCCCAGCCATGCGAGGTCGATCGACCCGCCGAGCAGGCCCTGGATGACGCCGTTGTAATCGGCCGGCGTGAACATGCGGACCGGCACGCCGAGCGCCTCGGTCACGTAATCCGCGAGGCACTGGTTCGACGCGAGGCGATCCTGCGCGTTCTCGCCTCCGAGGATCCCGATGCGGAATTCCTCGATCTCCTGCGCCATCGCCGGGGTGGCGAGGGCGGTCGTCGTCAGCGCGACGGCGATCAGTCTTTTCATGTGGTCCCCCATTTCGTCCATGTCGGTGTGGGTAGGTGCCCCGCCCCGGGGCTGCCCCGGGCGCGGAAGCGGTGAAAACTCAGCCGGGCTGCGCCACGGGGACCGGCGCGTGATCGCGGATCTCGGTCGAGGTGGCATGCTCGGAAAAGGTCGCATCGGCGCCGTAGATGTCGCGCGCGACGCCGGTGGTCAGCTGCTGCGGCGTGCCGTCGAACACCACCCGCCCCTCGCGCATGCCGATCACCCGGTCGCAGTAGCGCCGCGCGGTATCGAGCGTGTGCAGGTTGCAGATGACGGTGCGCCCGTCCTCGTCGTGGATGCGGCGCAGCGTGTCCATCACCACCTGCGCGTTCATCGGGTCGAGGCTGGCGATCGGCTCGTCGGCGAGGATCACCTTCGGCTCCTGCATCAGCGCGCGGGCGATGGCGACACGCTGCTGCTGGCCGCCCGACAGCGCCTCGGCGCGCTTGGGCGCGTGGTCGGCGATGTCGAGCCGCTCGAGAATGTCGATGGCGCGGTGGATGTCGGCCTGCGGAAAGACGTTGAACAGCGTGGCCAGCGTCGAGCGGCGGTTGAGCGTGCCGTGCAGGACGTTGGCGACGACATCCATCCGCGGCACGAGGTTGAACTGCTGGAAGATCATCGCGCATTGCGACTGCCAGTGCAGCTTGGCGCGGCCGGTGAGCGCGCCCACGTCCTCGCCCTCGAACTCGATCCGGCCCTCGGTCGGGTCGGTCAGCCGGTTGAGCATCCGCAGGAGGGTGGACTTGCCGGCGCCGGAGCGGCCGATGATCCCCACCATCATCGGCTGGCCGAAGCTCAGCGTGGCCGCGTCCACGGCCACGTTCGGGCCGAAGCGCTTGGTCAGTTTCTCGATGCGCAGCAAGGCTCGCTCCCCTGATGGTCTCGACGGGCGGTAGCGAGGCGCCAAGACACCGGCATGTCAGTTTTGAAACGGTTTCGTCACGTTCGACCCGCCGCCCCGGCTGAGGGGGCCATCGGGTCGGGTGGCGGCGGCGCGACCTGCCGCCTCGGCGCCCCTCGTGCGCGCGGTCTGCGGGCGGGCTCTCTCCGGGCGGGCGGTCTCCGAAAGGCCAGTGTCCGGGCGGACGGCGGCGACACGGGCCGGCCATCCGAGCGCCGCCCGGATCGCCGGTCCGACGCGCAGGATCGGGCAACCCGCGACGCGGCGGGGGTGCGACGGGCAGGGCCGCGGGCCCGGCGTGCCGCTCCGCCCGCCGCGCCCGACGAAAGGCGCGCGGCCACCTGCGCGGGAGCCGCCGCGCGGCGCGTCGATTGTGCGGGGGCGCGCGGCGCGCTAGGTCGCGGGGCGACCCTTGCCGCACGCTGCCACGGAGCCCCCATGCGCGCCCCCGAATTCGAAGCCTCGCTGCACGACGCCGCCCTCTACCCGCAGCTCTGGCGGCTGCTGATCGGCTCCGGCCTCGCGCTGCTCATGTGGGCGTCGCTGGCGGTGCTGATCGTGGGCGTCGCCGTGGCGGTGGTGGCCGGCCAGCAGGGGGCGTTCGGCATCATGCCCTTCGTCAACGGGCTGGCCAGCCCCGACACGCCGGGCAAGGTGATCCTGCTGCTGGCGACGTTCGCCGGCCTGTTTCTCGGCGCCATCGTCGCCGCCGCGGCGCTGCATTTCCGCGGCCCCGCCTCGCTCTTCGGCCCGTGGGCCGAGTGGTGGCGCGGATTTTCGCTGTCGCTCGCGGTGCTGGTGCCGATCTACGGGGTGCTCATGGGCTTCTCCATCGGGTTCGGCGGGGTCGAGGCCAATCTCGCCCTCGGCCGGTGGCTGGCGCTGCTGCCGCTGGCGCTGCCGTTCCTGTTCGTGCAGATCGCGGCGGAGGAGCTGTTCTTCCGCGGCTACCTGCAGCAGCAGCTGGCCGTGCGGTTCCGCGCCCGCTGGGTGTGGATGTGGATTCCGGCGGTGATCTTCGCCGTGCTGCACACCAACCCGGCGGCGGGGCCGAACCTGCCGCTCGTGCTGCTCGCCGCGCTCACCTTTGGCCTCGTCGCCGCCGATCTGACCGAGCGGACGGGCTCGCTCGGCGCGGCGATGGGGGTGCACCTGGGCAACAATTTCTTCGGGCTGTTCGTGGTGGCCACGGCCGAGACGATCACGGGCCTCGCCCTCTACGTCTCGCCGGTCGACATCTCGCAGACCGGCGTGCAGAGCCTGTCGATGGCCGGAGCCACGGTGCTGCTGCTCGTGGTCTGGGCCATCCTCGTGAAGGTGCTCGACCGCTAGCGCCGCACCCCGCAGGCCGGCGACCCCGGGCCGCCGGGCTGATCGAAAGGTCGCCTGCGGCGGTTCCCCCTGGTGGCGCCGCCCGAGGGGCGGCGCGGGCCTCCGGCGGGGATATTTGGAGCAAGAAGAAGCCCGCACCGGCGAGGCAGCGGGAATAGTGTGCCGGCGACGGGAGGCTGTGCTGGGTTTCGGCCGGGGTTTCGGTGCGGGGGCTCTGGGGCGGGGGGAGCAGGACCCGGCCCTCCCGTTCCGGGACACGGGCGCGACGGCTCGTGGCCCGGCCTGCCGCTGTTCGGTGACGCCCGCGGGCGAGGGCCCCGGTAGGGCCCGCCGGGGGCGCTCGATGTTCGGATCTCGGCGTCAGGCGGGGCACGTCACGCGATGCGCCCCCAGGTGCATCCCTGCAGGCCGCTTGACCTGTCGCCGGACAACGCGGAAGGTCGTCGGGCAGGGGACATGGGTGCATGCAGGACACGAAGTATCGCAACGCGCTGGTGACGGGGGCGTCACGGGGTATCGGCCTCGCGATCTCCCGTCGCCTGATCGCGGGGGGGCTGCGCGTTCATGGCGTCGGCCGGTCGGGCGACGCGCTCGCCGGCGCGGCCGCGGAACTGGGCGCGGGCTTCGTCTGCTGCCCGGCGGATATCCGCGACACCGGCGAGATCCTCGCGCATCTGGGCGAGGTCGGGATCGACGTGCTCGTGAACAACGCGGGCGGGCTGTCGAGCGTGCGCCCTTTGACCGAGCAGACCGCCGAGGAGACCGAGGAAACCGTCGCGCTGAACCTCACCGCGCCGCTGCAGTTGATGCGGGCCCTCCTGCCGGGCATGGTCGCGCGCCGGCGCGGCCATGTCTTCAACCTGACCAGCACGGCGGCGCGCGGCGTCCTGCCCGGCACGACGGCCTACGCCGCGGCCAAGGCGGGCCTCGCGCAGGCGGGCCACGTGCTGCGCTACGACCTGGCCGGGACCGGCGTGCGGATCACCGAGGTGGCGCCGGCGCGGGTCGAGACCGACTTCTACCTCTCCGCCTTCGCCGGCGACCGCGAGACGCTGCGCGAGAAGCTCTACACGGCGCAGAAGGCGCTGGCGCCGGAGGATGTCGCCGAGACGATCTGGGCGGCGCTGGCGATGCCCGCCCATGTCGACATCTCCGAGATCGTCGTCACCTCGACCGACCAGGCGCCCGGCGGGCAGGTCTTTGCCCCCCGCGGCGGGTCATGAGCGGCCGTGCAGCTTGCGCAGCACCACGTCGCAGGCGCCGTGCCAGGCCTCCGGCGTGCCGGCCGCCTCCAGATGCGCCAGCCCCGCCTCGGTGATGCCGCCCGGCGTGACGACGCGCGCGAGCAGGTCGTCGACCGGCGCCTCCTGCTCGTCCACCATGCGTCCCGCGGCGACGAAGGTGCGCGCCATGAGGGCGCGCGCCGCCTCGGGCTGCACGCCGGCGGCGCCGGCCCAGTCGGCGCTTTCGCGGATGAGGGCCTGCGCCCAGCCGTAGATCGCCGCGCTCACGGTCGCGGCCTCGAACTGCGCCTCGTCGTCGAGCACGACGGGCGTGCCGAAGGCCGAGAGGATCGGCGCCAGCGCCGGGGTGCCGGGGTAGACGAGGGTCGGGCTCGCGCCCAGCTCGGCGGCGGTGATCGGCATGATGCGCACGATGCCGGCCGGCGCGGCGGCCTCTGCCAGCGCGGCGACGGGCACGCCGGCGCAGGCGCTCGCCAGGGTCTGGCCCCGGCGCCACGGCAGGCCGCGCAGGGCCGCCACGGCATCGGCCGGGCGCACCGCGAGCAGCACCGTCTCGGCGCGGCGCACGAGGTCGGCATTGTCGCCGGCGAGCGCGAAGCCGTGCCGGGCCGCCAGCTCCGGCCCCTGCCCGCGGGGCGACAGGACGATCTGGCCGGCCGGGTGGCCCGCGCGCAGGAGGCTCTTCAGAAGGGCGGAGGCCAGGTGCCCCACGCCGACGATTCCCAGTGTCATGTTCTGTCCCCTCTGCCGCCATCGGCCCCCGCGGGCGGGCGCAGGGTGGCGGGATGCGCGCCGATGGCAAGCCGGATTCGCTCCGGCCGGCGGCGCGCGACGGGCTGGCGCGGAGGGCGGCGCGCATGACCGGCGAAGGCCCCCTCGGCGACCGGGGTCTCGCGCCCGGGCGAGCGCTTCTGGCCGAAGGCCGGGCGATGGCGCGCGACTGGCGGCTCGGCCCCTGCCGCTTTCTCGAGGCCGAAGGCGTGCCGTCCGAGGCCGCCTACAAGCGCCGGGCCATGGCCGAGGGGCGGATCATGCAGCACGCCCATATCGGCTTTCGCAGCGTCGACCGGACGGTTGCGGCGATGGCCGAGCTGCACGCGGTGGCGGCGGAGCGCGGCGCCCGGATCGACCGCTTCGGCGTCACCCTCGACTGGACGATGGGCTACCCGCCCGACCGCCGCGCGGGCGCCGCGCGCGGGACGGGAATCGTGCTGAACGGGCCCGAGGATTTTGCCCGCATCACCAATGCGAGCCCGGCGGCCGCGCATTTCGGCGACTTCATGCTGGGCCTGCCCGGCGCGCTCGAGAACACCCGCGCGGCCATCGCCGCGGGCGCCACGGCCATCGGCAATCTCGGTCAGTATTTCACCTTCCGCCTGCCCTACTGGGACGACGACGTGGCCACCACCGAGGCGACGCTGCGCGCGCTGGGGCTCATCGCGGCGCAGGAGGCCGAGATCCTCGTGCATTCCAACCTCGACGACGGCTTCGCTGGCCTGTTCCGCGACATGGCCTCGGCGCTGGGCATGGCGATTCTCGAGACGCACATCGTCGAGGATCTCGTGGGCGGGCGGCTGGCCTTCTGCTTTGGGCATCACTTCTCGGCGCCGCTCACGCGCGCGGCCTTCCACGCCGCGCTGGCCCGCGTCACCGACACGCCGGGCAGCATGATCTTCGGCAACACCGTGGCCTACCGGGGCGGACCGGCCGAGAACTACGCGAGCCTTTCCGCCTATCTGATGGTCGATCTGCTGGCGCTCTCGCGGCAGCCGACCGGCCACGCCGTCAACCCGGTGCCGGTGACGGAGAACCTGCGCATTCCCGATGTCGACGAGATCCTCGACGCGCAGCTCTTCGCCGCGCGGCTGGCAGAGGCCGCGCCAGGCCATGCCGCGCTGGTCGACCCCGCCGCGATCGACGCGGTGGCCGACCGGCTGGTCGAGGGCGGGCGCGCGTTCGCCGCGCGGGCGCTCGCGGGGCTGGCCGAGCGCGGGGTCGATACCGCCGACCCGGCGGCGCTGATGCTGGCGATCCGGCGGCTGGGGGCAAAGCGGATGGAGGCGCTGTGGGGCGCGGGCGCGGGGGGCGGGTCCGCGGAGCCTTTCGTCGCCGCCGACTGGGCGCGCGAGCTTGACGCGGCCGCGCGGGACTGGGCGGCGCGGCATGCCGCCCTGCGCCCAGCGCTCGCCGGGCGGCGGGTCGCGCTGGGCACGACCGACGTGCACGAGCACGGCGCCTACCTCGTTCGCGGCGCGCTCGAGGGGCTGGGACTCGAGGTGATCGACGGCGGCGTGTCGGTGGATGCCGAGGCGCTGGTCGCCACCGCGCTCGACGCCGGGGCCGACGCCATCGCCGTGAGCACCTACAATGGCGTCGCGCTGCCCTACGCCCGGGCGGTGATCGCCGAGCTTGTGCGGCACGGGGCCGACCTTCCGGTGCTGGTGGGGGGCAAGCTCAACGAGATCCCGGCCGAGTCCAATTCGGGTCTGCCGGTGGACGTGACGGGCGAGATCCGGGCCGCCGGCGCCTATCCCTGCCACGACCTCGACGACATGCTGGCGACCTGCCCGGTCTTTCGGGCCTGAGCTTTCGGGCCTGAGGCCGCTCGTCCCCGCACCCGGCTGGCGGATCGCTACCGGTTGACGCGGTCGGCGCGATGGAAGAGTGTTATCAGATATAACACGGAGCGGCGCAGTGTGACGGCCAACACACCCTCGGATCACGACATGCTGGAGATGCACCGCCGGATGGTGCTGACCCGCCACCTTGAGGAACGGCTCGGCGAGATGCACAAGGCCGGGCGCACGCGCGGCCCCATCCACCGCTGCGACGGGCAGGAGGCGGTGGGCGTCGGCGCCACCGCGGCGATGGCCCACGACGACTTCGTCACGACGACCCATCGCGGCCACGCCGTCTATCTCGGGCGGGGGCTCGACCCGCGCCGGGTGGTGGCAGAGATCTTCGGCCGCGAGACGGGCTATTGCGGCGGCCGCGGCGGGCACATGCTGGTGGGCGACGCCCAGACCGGCATGATGGGCGGCAACGCCATCGTCGGCGCGTCGATCCCCGCCGCCACCGGCATGGCCCTGTCGATGCAGCTACGCGGCGAGGCGCGGGTGGCGCTGGCGGTCTTCGGCGACGGCGCGGCGCAGACCGGCATCTGCCACGAGAGCATGAACATTGCCGCGCTCTGGCGCCTGCCCGTAGTGTTCCTGCTGGAGCACAACGCCTACGGCCTGACGGTGCATCACAGCGCGCAATCCTCGGTGCCCGACCTGAGCGTGCGCGCGGCGGGCTACGGCATGCCGGGCGAGACGATCGACGGCAACGACGTGGTGGCGGTCTACGGCGCGGTGGCAGCCGCGCTGCAGCGCGCGCGGCGCGGCGAGGGGCCCAGCCTGATCGAGGCCCGAACCTATCGTGTCGAGGGCTTTTCGACCTCCGACATGGGCGGCTACCAGCCAGACGCCGAGATCGCCGAGTGGCGCGCACGCGACCCGATCCTGCTGGCGCGCGCCGCGCTCGCCGACCGTCTCGGCGCCGCCCATGTCGAACGCTGCGAGACGGAGGCGCGCGCCGAGATCGACGCCGCCTTCGACGCCGCGCTGGCCGATCCGATGCCGGCCTTCGCCCCGCACACGCCCAGCGCGCCCCATGCGGGCCGGGCATACGGGGTGCGCTGAGCATGGCGACGATTCGCTACGCCGAGGCGCTCAACCTCGCCCTGCGCGAGGAGATGGCGCGCGACGATACCGTGTTCGTCTTCGGCGAGGATGTCGCCACCTATGGCGGCGTGTTCAAGGTCACGCAGGGGCTGCGCGACGCCTATGGCGACCGGGTGCGCGACACGCCCATCTCCGAGCAGACGCTGACGGCGATGGCGGTGACCGCGGCGATGACCGGAACGCGCCCGGTGCTTGAGATCATGTACGCCGATTTCCTGCCGCTCTCGCTCGACGCGCTGGTCAACCAGGCCTCGATCTACCACTACATCTGGAACGAACAGGTCACGATGCCTTTCGTGTTGCGAACGCAGGGCGGCGGCGGCGTCGGCACCGGCGCGCAGCACGCCAAGTCGCTCGACGCGATGGTGGCGCATATCCCGGGGCTCAAGGTCGTGGCGCCGGTGACGCCCGCCGACGCCCGTGCGCTGCTCAAGGCCGCGATCCGCGACCCGCACCCGGTGATCTTCCTCGAGCACAAGCTGCTCTACAACCTGCGCGGCGAGGTGGACGAGGCCGACGAGGCGCCGGCCGAGATCGGCCGGGCGCGCGTGGCGCGCGCGGGACGCGACGTGACGATCCTCGCCACCTCGCGGATGGTGCTCGAGGCCCAGAAGGCGGCGGAAGAGCTCGCGGGCGAGGGCGTCTCGGCCGAGGTGATCGACCTGCGCAGCCTGCGCCCGCTCGACCTCGATGCCATCACCGCGTCGGTGGCCAGGACCAACCACGCAGTGGTGGTCAACGAAGGCTGGCGCTTTTGCGGCTACACGGCCGAGCTGGCCGCGACGATCATGGATCACGCCTTCGACGATCTCGACGCGCCGGTGGAGCGGGTGGCGGCGCGCGACATGCCGATCCCCTATGCCGAGACGCTGGAGCGCGAGGTGATCCCCGACTCCGCCGACATCGCCGCCGCCGCCCGCCGGGCGCTGGCCTGAGGGCGCGGCATGGCGACACCCATCACCATCGGCGCGGCAGGGGGCGAGTACATGGAGGCCGTCGTCGTCACGAAATGGCACGTCCGCCGCGGGGCGCGTGTCTGCGCCGGCGATCTTCTGGCCGAGGTCGAGACGGCCAAGGCGGTGACCGAGGTCGAGTCGCCCTGCGACGGCGTGCTGGGCGAGATTTGCGCCGGCGAGGGCGACGAGATCGCCGTGGACGCCCCGCTCGGCTTCCTGCTGGCCGACGGAGAGGACGACGTGGCGGCGGAGGTCGACGCGCCAGGATCCACGCCCGGACCCCCGCCCGCGGCTCGCCCGGCGCCGGCCGCGGACCCGGGGGCGCGTGGCGGCGGGCAGCCGGGCCGCGTGGTCGCCTCTCCGCTCGCGCGGCGGCGCGCGGGCAAGGCGGGGCTCGACCTGCGGCACCTCGCGGGCAGCGGCCCCGGCGGCCGGATCAAGCGGCGCGACGTCGAGGCGGCGCTCGCGCGCGGGCCGACAGGCGAGGGCGGGGCGTTGCCTCTCATGGTGCTGCACGGCTTCGCCGCCGACGCCACGATCTGGTCGGCGCTCGCCGCCGAGCTGGGCCGCGGGCGCCGCCTGATCCGGCCCGACCTGCTGGGCCACGGGGCGGCCGCGCCGGCCGGGGGCGGCTTTGAGGACGTGCTCGCGCCCGTGCTGAAGGCGCTCGACGCGGTGGAGGCGCCGCGCGTCCACCTCGTCGGCCACTCGCTCGGCGGCGCGGTGGCGCTTGCGCTCGCCGGGCGGCGCCCCGCGCGGGTCGCCTCGCTGACGCTGATCGCGCCCGCAGGCCTCGGCGCCGAGATCGACGGGGCGACGATCGACGGCATCTGCCGCGCGACCCGGCCCGAGAGCCTGCTGCCCTGGCTGCGCCGGCTGGTGTCCGACCCGCAGCGCATCGGCGACGACTATGCGCGCGCGGCGATGGCCGGCCGGGGCGAGGCGGTGCGCGGCGCGCAGGCGGCCCTGGCCGACCGGCTGTTCCCCGACGGGACGCAGGCCGTCGACCTGCGCTCGGCGCTGGCCGACTGCGCCCTTCCGCTGCGGCTGATCTGGGGCCGCGACGACGCGATCCTCCCCTGGCGGCAGGCGCTGGCGGCGCCGGGCCACGCGGCGCTCAACCTGCTGCCCGGGGTCGGGCACATGCCGCATGTCGAGGCGCCGGAGCTGGTTGCGCGCCTGCTGCGCGAGACGCTGGCGGCGGCGGAAGCGATGGGGGAGGCGACGTTGGAGGCGGAGGCGGCACAATGGCTGACCGGCTGATCTTCGACTGCGCGGGGCAGCGTGCGACCATCGCCCTGACCGACGCGCACGCGCCGCGCACGCTGGCGGCGGTGCGGTCGATCCTGCCGGTCGCGGTGACGATCCACTGCTCCAAGATCGCGGGCGCGCACCTCTACTGGCCGACGCCGATCCTCGAACGTCTGGAGCACGGCGCCGACATCCATGCCCTGCCGGCGGGCTCGTTCCTCTACTACCCCGACCGGCAGTATCTCGAGATCACCTACGACGCGCTCCAGGCCGAGACGGCGGCGGTCAGCCTGCTGGGCCGCTTCGAGGGCGATCTGGCATGGCTGCGCGACCTCGGCGAGGACAATCGCCGCCGCTCGGGCCAGCGCATCCTGACCGCGCGTCTGTCCGCCGAGGGGGAGGGCGACGCGCCCCCCGCCGTGCCGGACGCGGCCGACGCGACGGGGCCGCTTGCCGCGCTGCGCACGGCGCGACGTGCGGCCTGGGCTGCCGAGCCGGACGAGCTGCGCGCCCTGCTGCGGCGCGAGGGGCTGAACATCCCCCTCGGGCCCGTCGTGACCGCCGAGGGCGAGTTCCGCCGCACGCAGGAGCTGCTGTGGCGTCTCTGGCGCAACGACAACGGCCACGACGATGCCCTGCGCGCCGCCATGGCCCGCGAGGCGCTGGAGCTGACCCTGGCCCGCGTGGTGGGATACTGCCACCTGCACGAGGCCGGGGCCGCGCTGGAGGCGGGGCACGCCGCGCTGGGCCGGCCCGGCGCCGATGTGGGCGAGGTGCTGGGCGAGCTCGTGCTCTATTGCGGCCGCATGGCCGGGTGGCTCGACCTGCACGTGCCCTGGTGGGAGGCCAACGAGATCGCACGCCGCAACGTCGCGGCAGAGGGAGAACCGGCATGAGCGAGAAACGGCAGAACCACGATTCGGGCTCGGCCTTCGAGGCCGCCTACGGATACAGCCGCGCGGTGCGGGTGGGCGAGACCATCCATGTCGCGGGGACCGTCGGCATGGACTATGCGAGCCGCGCGATCTCTCCCGACCCTGCCGAGCAGACCCGCCAGGCGCTGCGCAACATCGAGGCGGCGCTCGTGGCGATGGGATCTTCGCTCGCCGATCTCGTGCAGATCATCACCTACGTCGACTCCGCCGAGAGCTTCGAGGCGGTCGGCCCGGTGCTGGGCGAGGTGCTGGGCGAGGTGCGCCCCACCAACGCCGCGCTCGTCGTCGGCTTCCCGTTCCCCGACATCAAGGTCGAGATCAGCGGCCTCGCCATGATCGGCTGCGGGGCGGCCGCGTGAGCGACGCGCTGCGCGGCCTGCGACCCGTCGAGCGGCCCGAGACGCTGGCCGACCGCGCCCGGCAGGAGGTGCGGGCCGCCGTCATGGCCGGCCGGTTCGAGCCGGGCGCGCGGCTGACGGTGCGCTCGGTCTCGCAGGCGCTCGGCATCAGCCTGACCCCCGCCCGCGAGGCGCTCTACGGCCTCGTGGCGGAGGGCGCGCTCGAGACGGGGCCGACCGGCTCCGCCTCGATTCCCGTCCTGACGGAAACGCGGGTGCAGGAGCTGCTCGTCATCCGCTGCGCGCTGGAGGGGGCGGCTGCCCGCGCCGCGGCCGGGCGAATCACCGGGGCCGCGCGCGACGAGCTGCGCGCCTGCGATGCTGCGCTGCGGGCCGCGCACCGGGCAGGGGCGTTCAAGGAGGTGATGGCGCTCAACTGGCGGTTCCATTTCGCCATCTACGAGGCGTCTGCCATGCCCAACCTCGTGCGCATGATCGAGGGCTGCTGGCTGAGCACCGGCGCCTATCTCAACGTGATCTACCCCGAATACGGGCAGACCGACCGGGGGCTGGCCAACCACGCCGCGATTCTCGCCGCGATCGAGGCGCGCGAGGGCGAGCGGCTGGCCGCCGCGATCCGCACGGATATCGAGATGGCGAGCCGCGCGCTGCTCGCCGCCATCGCGGGAAGGACAGAAGATGCGGGCGGTCCAGACGACGCTGGCGGGCCGGACGACGCTGGCGGGCCGGACGACGCTGGCGCCTGACTGGCCGCCGGGCGTCCGACTTGCTGGCGCCGGCGCGGCTATCCAGCCGCTGCGCGCAGCGTGAACCGAGCGGTCGCCGGATCTGCCGCGTAGAGGCCCGCGAGCGTGTCGATTCGTCGGGCCACGTCGCGCACGGCGCACAGGATGCGCGCCACCTCGTCGTCGGAGTGCAGCCACGACAGGTTGAGGCGCGTCCAGCCGGGCTTGTCCAGTTCCTCGCCACGGGCCAGCCGGGCGCGCAGGGCCTCCGAGGCGGGCGCGTCGATGCCGAGCAGACGGTGCGCGTAGGGGCCGGCGCAGGCGCATCCGCCGCGCGCCTGCACGCCGTGCAGGTCGGACAGGAGCCGCGTGACAAGCTGGTGATGGACGGGCCGACCGGCCCCGTCGCGCAGCCGGAACGACAGGATCGGCAGGGCCGGCGCCGTCGCATCCCGCCCCATGAGCTCGAGCCCCGGCACATCGGACATCTCGGCGAGCGCGCGGGCCCGGAGCGCGGCGTCGCGGGCGCCGATGGCCTCGGCCCCGGCCGCCTCCTTAACGCAGAGGGTGAGCGCGGCGCGGATGTCGCCCACCACGTTGGGTGTCCCGCCTTCCTCGCGCGCCTCGACACGGCTCGAATAGTCGTGCCCCCAGGGCGAGACGAAGCTCACCGTGCCGCCGCCGGGCACCGCGGGTCGGGCCGAGCGCACCACCGTGTCGCGCACGACAAGCAGGCCGGAGGCCCCGGGCCCGCCGGGGAACTTGTGGGGCGACAGCGCGATGGCGTCGATCTCGGCACCCGGCGCGGGCGCCATGCGGATCGGCAGGTAGGGGCCGCCGCCCGCGTAATCCCACACCGCGAGCGCGCCGCGCGCCTTGAGGCGCCGCGTGACGGCTTCGACGTCGGTCAGGATGCCGGTGACGTTCGAGCAGGCCGAGAAGGCGCCGACGATCGTCTCGGCCCCTTGCGCCGCGTCGAGGCCCGCGTCGAGCGCGGCCATGTCGACCCCGCCCCCCGGCGCCTCGGCGACCTCGATCACCTCGGCCCCGCTCTCGCGCCAGGGCAGCAGGTTGGAATGGTGCTCGTAGGGCCCGTGCAGCACCACCACACGCGCGCCCGCCCGCACCCGTGCCGGCAGGTCGAGCAGCGAGACGAGGCGGGCAATGCCGGCGGTCGCGCCGGAGCCCGAGAAGATCGCGTGGCAATCGGCGCCGCCGGCGACATGGGCGAGCGCCACGGCGCGGGCGGCCTCGCGCAACCGTGTCGTCACCATCCCGCAATGCGACGCCTCGGTGTGGGAATTGGCGTAGAAGGGCAGGACATGCTCGCGCACCGCGTCCTCGACCTGCGCGAGCGCCCGGCCAGAGGCGACCCAGTCGGCGTAGAGCAGCCGCACCGGCCCGAACGGCCCCTCGATGACCGCATCGCGCCCGATCAGCCCGGCACGCAGCCCGGCAAGGCCGCCCGCGCGCAGGCGCGCGCGGAAATCGTCGAAAAAGTCCTGCATGGCCGTTTCCCCGTCTGCTCGTGTTCGGGAAGTATCCTGCGCACCGGCGGCGATTTCATCGCCGTCCGACCCGCTTTTTCGCGTCAAGGATCAGTGTATGATCGACACATGGCTGATTTCATGGATCAGATCGACCGTCGCCTTCTGCAGGCCCTGCAGGAGCGTCCCGGTCTTACCCAGCGCGATCTGGCCGAGCGGGTGGGCCTGTCGCAGAACGCCTGCTGGCGCCGGCTCAAGCGGCTGGAGGAGCGGGGCGTGCTCAGGGGCGCGCAAACGGTGATCGACCGGCACGCGCTGGGGCTCGACCTCGTGGTGTTCACGATGATCCGCACGCGGCACCACTCGGCCGACTGGCTCGCGCGCTTTCACCGGCACGTCGTGGCGATCCCCGAGGTGATCGACGTGTTCCGCATCGCGGGCGACTACGACTACATGCTCAAGATCGTCACCGCCGACATGGCGAGCTTCGATCGTGTCTACCGCTCGCTGATCGAGCTTGACCTCGAGACGGTCACCTCGTGCTTCGCGATGGAGGCGATCGCCGAGAACCGGCCGCTGCCCGTGATGCGCTAGGGGCTACTCGAAGACGAGGACGGCGCCGCACGCGGCCTCGAGGCCCACGCCGATGCCGCCGTCCACCTGTGCCGTCGTCACGCCGGATCCGGCGAAGAAGGCGCACGTCGCCGCCGGATCGGCCACGCGGAAATGCATCGCCACGGGGTAGCCGCCGAGCGCGCCTGGCTCGGCCTCGCCCGGGAGCGTGCCGTAGCGGGCGCGCACGGCCTGCGCCGTCAGCACCTCGCAGAGCTCGCCGCGCCCGCCGCGGAAGGCGAAGCCATCTTCGCCCGTGCGCTCGGGCTCCTGCCCCCGGCTGTCGCGGAAATAGGGCAGGTCGGCCGCCGGATCGGCCGAGAGCCAGACGAGGCGCACCATGTCGCGCGACCCGTTGGCGTGGTCGACATACTCGGGAATGAAGATCGCGTCGGGCTTGCGGTGCTCGGAGAAGAACAGCGAGTTCCAGCGATGCGCCGACTGCCAGTTGTAGAGGAACGACCTGTCGGTCTCTTCGGTGCTGCCGTCGGGCCGGAGGATGGCGCGCCGCGCGTTGCCCTCCGGGCCGGGGGTGTAGCCCATGCCCTCGAGCCGCGCGCGCTCTTCGGCGAGGCTGTTGGCGGTGAGGCTGACATGGGCCAGACCCTCGCCCCCCGCGAAGCGCCCGACATACTGGCCGTGCAGCCCCGGCTCGGCGTGCTCGATGCACAGAAGCTCGTTGTAGGTGCGCTCGAACATCACCACCGCGTTCGACGAGCCGATCTCGATATGCGTCGCCGCGGGCCGCACGTGGAAGCCCAGCCGCGTCCAGGACGCGCGGGCGCCTTCGAGGTCTTGCACGAGATGGACGACGTGATCGAGGCTCTTCATCGGGGTCTCCGTCAGTCGATCAGAACGCCCGGCAGCCATGTCGCCAGCGCCGGGAAGGCGAAGATCAGCGCCAGCGTGGCGAGTTGCGCGAGGATGAAGGGCACGACCCCCCAGTACATGTCGCTGTAGGTGATGTCGGGCGGCGCGATGGACCGCAGGTAGAAGATCGAGGGCGCCATCGGCGGCGTGAGATACGAGGTCTGGATGACCACGATCATCAGCACCGCGAACCACAGCGGCTCGATCTGGAAGGCCGAGAGGACGGGCACGAAGATCGGCAGGCAGATCAGCACCACCGATACCCAGTCGAGGATGAAGCCCGCGATGAAGACGACGAGCAGCATGACGAGGATGATCCCGGTCTGGCCAAAGCCCGTCGCCTCGAGCAGGTCGCGCACCAGCCCGTTGCCGCCGTGGATGCGGAAGGTGCCGGCGAAGATCGTGCCGCCCACGACGATCAGCAGGATCATGGCGTTGACGAGCAGGGTCTGCCGCAGCGCCTCGGCGAAGGTGGCCAGCGTGAAGCGGCCGTAGGCGATGGTCAGCAGCACCGTCCCGAGCGCGCCGACCGAGGCCGCCTCGGTCGGCGAAGCGATCCCGAACGAGATCGAGCCGAGCACCGCCACGATCAGCGCCACCATCGGCACCAGCGCGACGGCGGTCACCTTCAGCTTCTCGCCAAGCGGCACCGTTCTGTCCGACACCTCGGCCGGCGCCATCTTCGGCGAGGCAAAGGCGACGCCCAGCACGTAGCCCGCGAAGAGCGCGATCATGATGACGCCCGGCAGCATCACGGCGGCAAAGAGCTGACCCACCGAGATCTGCGCGACGGTGGCATAGATCACCACCACGATCGACGGCGGGATCATCGTGCCGAGCGAGCCGCCGGCGCAGATCACGCCCGAGATCAGCCGCTTGTCGTAGTTGCGCGCCATCATCGCCGGGATCGCCATGACGCCGATCAGCACCTCGACCGCGCCCACGATGCCCGTGGCCGCCGCGAGGATGCCCGCCATCCCCATCGTTGCCAGCGCCAGCCCGCCGGGCAGACGCCCGAGCCAGAGCTGCAGCGCGGCGAACAGCCGCTCGGCCACGCCCGAGCGCTCGAGCATGAAGCCCATGAAGATGAAGGGCGGCACCGCCGACAGCACGAACGACGAGGCCGTCTGCGAGATGCCGGCATAGAGCTGGTTGGCCACCGCGTCGCCGAAGAGCGGCCAGGCGAAGATCGCGGCGGTCACGAGCAGCGAGAACGAGATCGGCAGGCCCAGCAGCACGAACACGAACAGGCACGGGAACATCAGCGCCGCGAGCGTTTCTCCACTCATGTCCGCCTCACAGCTCTGGGCCGGCCGCGCGGCCGGGCAGCGGCACCGCGTCGGGGCGGAAGACGCCGATGGCGTGGCGGATCGTCTGCAGCGTCACCTGCAGCGCGAGACCCAGAAGACCCAGTGCGATGCCGGTCAGGAACGGCCATATCACGGGCTGCCAGACGCTCATGTTCTCCAGCGTCTTTTCCACGAAGGCCTCCCACGCCTTGTCGACGCTCGCCGCCGTGGTGAGAGCGAGCAGCGGCAGGAACAGAAGGGCATAGAACAGCGCGTTCACGCCGTGCTGCACCCGCGCGGGCAGCCGCGACGACAGGAAGTCGATCCGCACGTGGCGCTCCTTGAGCAGGGTGTAGCCGGCCGAGATCAGGAAGAGCGTGCCGTTGACCATGTAGACGATGTCGACCGACCACAGCGTGGGCGCGTTGAAGATTCGCCGCGCCGCGACCTCGTAGAGCATCACGCAGATCAGCACGACGATCATCACCTGCGCCACCACGGCGAGCGCGGCCGACACCCGGTCGAGCGCGGGCAGGATCCGGCGAAGCAGAAGGTCCATGGGCTGTTCCGGCTAGGGGATGGGCCCGCGCCCTGTGGGAGCGCGGGCCGGGGCGCGTCACTGACGCGTGTCGGTCACCATGTAGTAGGACGAGGCGCGCCACGCATCCTGGAAGGGGAAGAGCGAGTCGACCACGCGCTGCGGCCACTCGTTGCCCGCCTCTGCGGCCGCGGCTGCCGTCTCGACCGCCCATTCACGGGCTGCGGCCTCGGCCGCGTCGCGGAACTCCTGGTCGAGCTCGAGCAGGGTGTTCTGACCCGCCTCGGCGCGTTCGTTGATCTTCCGCACCGCGTCCATGTCGGCGAGCATCGTGCGCTGCATGCTGTCGTAGCTGACGAGCCGCGCCGCTGTCTCGATGGCCGTCTTGTAGGCGTCGGGCAGCTCCTCCCACTGATCCATGCCGACCATCAGCTCGAAGCTCCAGCCGGGAGCGTGGATGCCGGGATAGATGATGTATTCGGCCGTCTCGTGCAGGCCCTGGTTGAAGTTCTCGCCGGGCAGCGAGTACTCGGCCAGGTCGAGGCCCTGCCGCTCGAGCATCGAATACACTTCAGAGCCGGGCGTGGTGGCTGCGGCGGCGCCGAACTTGTCCGACACGATCGCCGCCCAGTTGCCGAGCGTGCGGTAGCGCTTGCCCTCCAGATCCTCGACGGTCTCGATCGGCACGTGGGAATGGGCGAACCACTCGGCCGGGCCGGAGCCGAGGATGATCGAATGCACGCCCATCGTCTCGGCCCGGTGCGCGGTCAGCAGCTCCTCGCCGCCGCCGTAGTAGAGCCAGGCGAGGATCGAGTCGCTGCCGAGCCCCGTGGGGAAGGTGTTGATCATCGAGTTGAACGGATCCTCGTTGCCCAGGAAGGCGGCAGGCCAGTTGACCATGTCCACCAGCCCGTCGTCGAGCGCCTCGTGCAGCCGGAAGACCGAGCCGACCGTGCCTGCAGGCAGCGGCTGGATCTCGACGTCGCCGCCGGTGAGCTCGCTCACCAGCTCGGCGAAGGGCACCGCGATGAAGTTGAAGTAGTTGCCTGTCTCGACGTCGATCGTAGCCATCCGGAACGAGTATTCCTGCGCCGCCGCGGGCGCTGCAAGGCCCGCGGCGAGGGCGAGCGCGGCGAGGGGTGTGCGAGCGTGTCTCATGGGTATCTCCCTGGTTCTGGGTCGTGTCACGCCCCGGGGCGCGATGCTGTCGGCGCCTGTGGCGCGTTTGTGCGTGCGCGCCTGTGGCGCCTCAATATTTGCGCGCCTACGGCGCGACGATCACCTTGCCGAAGATCCGCCGCTCCGCCATGTCGGCGAAGGCGGCGTGCGCGTCGGACAGGGCGTGAACGCGGTCGATCACCGGCGTGAGCTTTCCCTGCTCGACAAGGCCGAGCAGCGCCTCGACATCGGCACGCTCCCACCCGTTCGAGCCGACGATCTGCTGCTCGAAGGTCCAGATGAAGCGGATGTCGGTCTTCGGGTCGTAGCCGGCCGTCGCGCCGCAGGTCAGCATCCGCCCGTGGCGACTGAGGCTGCGCAGCGACGGCACCCATGTCTCGCCGCCGGTGAAATTAACGACCACGTCGACGCCGCCGCCGCCGGCGATGCGCGGCTTGCCGTGGCGCTCGATAATCTGGTCGCGGAACGGGCGCTCGGTGTAGTCGATCACCTCGTCGGCGCCGAGCGCCTCGAGCCTGGCCAGCTTCTCGGCGCTCGAGGCGGCGGCGATCACGTGGGCGCCGGCCAGCTTGGCGAGCTGCACGCAGCAGGTGCCCACGCCCCCAGAGGCGCCAAGGATCAGCACCTTCGCGCCCTCGGCGACCTGCCCGCGGGTGACCATCATCCGGTAGGCGGTGCCGTAGGCGCAGGGCAGCGCCGCGCCGGCCTCGAAGCTCACGCCCTGTGGCAGGCGGACAAGCTGGTGCGCCTTGACCACCGCGTATTCGGCCAGCCCGCCGTTCACCATCTCGCCGAAGAGCCTGCCAGTCTCGCGGTCGATCGGGTCGATGAGCACGCGGTCGCCCTCGCACCAGCCCTCGACGCCCCGGCCGGTGCCCGCGATCGTGCCCGAGGCGTCGATCCCCATGATGATCGGCATCGGCACCTTGATGCCGGGCATGCCGCGCAGGGTGAACAGGTCGTGGTAGTTCAGCGCGCAGGCTGCCACGCGCACCAGCACTTCGCCCTCGCCGGGCTCGGGGGCGGGCCAGTCGTCGCGCCACTCGATGTCGCCGATCTCGCCGTGGGTGTGCAGCACCATGGCCTTCATTGCGTCTCCTCCCTGTCGCGCGAAAACGCCGCCGCGCGCGCCTTCAGCGCCTTTCGATCCACCTTGCCGACGCCCGAGAGCGGCAGCGCCGGCACCACCTCGACGAAGCGCGGATGGGCGTAGGCGGGGCCGGTTGCGAGCGCGTGCTCCTTCACCGTCTCGGGCGCGAGCGTGGCCCCCGGCCGGGCCACGACGAAGGCCGCGGGCAGCGCGCCCTTTACCTCGTCGGCCACCGGCACGACGCAGGCCTCGGCAATGTCGGGGTGCGCGGTCAGCCGCGTCTCGACCTCACCGGGATGGATGTTCTCGCCGCCGCAGACGAACATGTCGTCGGCCCGGTCGACGAAGTAGAAGAACCCCTCGGCGTCGCGCCGCATCACATCGCCGGTATCGTACCAGCCATCGTGCAGCTTCTCGGCCGATTTCTCGGGCAGGTTGAGATAGCCCGGCATCACCACCGGGCTCTTCACCCAGAGCACGCCCTCGTCGTCCGACGGGCCGCCGACCAGCTTCACCTCGGCATGGGGCGAGGCGACGCCGAGCGAGGTGGGGGGCGTCGGCCGCCCGTCCGGATGCGGGGCGAAGGCCGTGGGGCCGGCCTCGGTCGTGCCGTAGGTGATCCGCAGCGTCGCGCCGGGGAACGCATCGGCGATCTGGCCGGCGAGGCGCCCGGTGACGGGCGAGGAGCCGATCATCACCGTGTCGACCGACGACAGGTCGAGCCCCTCCAGCAGGTCGCGCTCGCGCAGGGCGAGAGTCAGCATCGTGGGGATGCCGGTGAGCAGGGTGCAGCGCTCGGCGGCCGCCGCCTCGAGATAGGCGCGCGCCTCGAAGCGGCGCATCAGCACCATCTGCGCGCCCGACGCGGCCAGCATCTTGGCGAAGAACAACGCGTTCATGTGGTAGAGCGGCGCCGGCACCAGGGCGCGCGCGCCCCAGGGCTTCGGCAGGGCGGCGATCGCCGCCTGCACCGCGTGGCCGTAGCCGCGATGGGTGAGCGGCACCCCCTTGGGCAGGCCGGTCGAGCCCGAGGTGTAGAGAATGTTCGCGGTCTCCGCCGCGCCCGCCTCCACCGCCGTGAAGGGGCCAGGGTCGCGCAGCGCCTCCCAGTCCGGCCCGTCGAGGGCGAGCGCGGGCACGCCCTCGGGCACCATTCGCGCCCGGCCGGCGTCGGCCAGCGTCAGCGCCACGCCCGCGTCGCGGTGGATATGGGCGATGGCGTCGGCCGGCAGACGCCAGTTCACGGGCACCGAGACGAGCCCCGCCCGCATCGTACCGAGATAGGCGATCAGGAACCGCGCCGAGTTCTCCGCGAGAATCGCCACCCGGTCGCCGCGCGCGAGGCCCCGGGCCAGCAGCCCGCGTGCCACCGCGTCAGCCTCGGCGGCGAGGTCGCCGTAGGTCAGTCGCGCGGTCGCGGTGGCGCCGTCCGTCTCGACAGCCCATGGCGCGGTCGGTTCGGCGCCGGCGAAGGCGAGGTCGCCCAGGTTGCGGGTGACCGGCAGCGCCCCCATCAGCCGACCTGCGTCGAATAGGTGCCGCGGCCCACGGCGGTCAGCCGGCCCTCGGAATCGGTCACGTCGACGTCGACCACCGCGACCGTCCGCCCGATGCGCCGGGCCGTCGCCGTGGCGTTCAGCGCCGCGCCGCCCGAGGGGCGCAGGTAGTCGACGCGGAAGTTCATCGTGGGCACCCCGCCGCCCACCGCAACCGCCACGGCGAAGTCGCCCGCCGTGTCGATCAGCGCCGCGACCGGCCCGCCATGGAACTGGCCCTGCATCGGGCCGCCCCGCTCCAGCTCCGGCCGCATGGGCATGGTCATCGCGACGCGCCCGGTGCCGGCGTCGGCCTCGGTCACGGTCAGCCCGAGGAAGGCGATGAAGGGCGAGGCGTCGAGCATCTCCTGCACCGCCTCGGCCGTCAGCGGCGTCCGCTCCGCGCCGCTCATGTCAGCACCACCTTGCCCTTCGGCGTGTCGAGCTCGGCCACCGCGCCGGGGGCGAGGCCCCGCGCCACCGGCACGTCGGCCCCGATGGCGGCGACCAGCGCAGAGAGCCCTTCGGGTGCGGGATCGGTCAGCACGAGGCGAGAGAGGGTGCAGCCGGCCGGTGTCGAGGCCGAGGGATGTGGCGTGTCCTTCCAGTCGATGACGAAGGGCACCGCCCAGCCGCGCGCCGGGTCGTCGAACCGCAGGACCTGCCAGGCGAGGTGCACCCCGTCGGGCCGGGTGCGCGCCATGTCGATCGGCGCGCCGGGCGCCGCCCCGGCCGCCCGCGCCGCCCCGGCGACCGCGTCGAGCCCGGAGGCGGCGAAGGCGATCGTCAGCATCCGCGGCGCCGGCAGCGCGGCGAGCTCGGCCCCGAGGGTTCCTGCAAGGTCCTGGGTGGGATCGGGCGCGATCACCTCGAGATAGCGGCCGCCGTCGAGCGCGACGAGCGCGTTGCGCGTCCCGAAGCCCGGATGGCTGCCGCCCGTCGCCGGTGTCACGCCTGTCAAACCGGAGAACGCCGCCGCCGCGGCGTCGAGGTCTGGCCCTGCCCACAACAGATGATCGATGCGTGCCTGCACGCCGACACTCCCCGTCCCGCGCTTATTAACAAGCGCTTGTTACGCGCGTAGCCAACTTCCGTCTGTCCCCGCTGTCAAGCCTTTGTCCGAGCTTGCGCGAGGGCCGTGCCGCCGCGTATCGCTGGTGCCGTGCGATGCGGCGCGGGCCGCCGACACGGCCCATGGAGGAGGCGGACAGCGTGACGGGTGGAGAATCGGCCCGCAGCGCGGCAGCGACGGTCGCGCATGCTGAAGCTCCGGCGCCTCGGCCGGCGCCTTCGAGCGGGATTCGCTTGCTCGTGGTGCGGCCGGAGCGAGTCGTCGGCGAGACGGCGCCGGCCTCTCCTTGTGCCGCGCGGGCGCCCGTCACGCTCGCATCGCTCGTGGACTTCGCCGAAATTCTCGCCGCGGCCGGCAGCGCGGCGTGCGGGCACGACGCGGTGCCCTTCGACATCAAGACGGTCTCGCTGTCGCCCCGCCCCGCCAACCGCCTGACCGGAGAAGCCATCCTGCAGACGGCGCCCGCGGGCCTGTCCGTCTGGATGGTGACCATCCAGGACGATCACGAGCGCGCCATCGCGACGATCGTGCTGACCTATGCGCTGCGCACGGCGGTCGGTCCGCAAGACCCGGCATCCGCGGGGGAGGACCCGCCGAGAGTGCCCCTCGCCGAAGAAGACAAGCCGGAGACCCCGCTCGACCGCATCCTCGCCGCAGCCACCGACGTGATCGCGCGAAAGGGGTTCGCCCAGGCCACGATGCGCGAGATCGCCGAGGCCACGGGCATGCACGTTCCCACCCTCTATGCGCATGTGAAGGGCAAGGACGAATTGCTGGAGCTCGTCTATGCCCACGAGATGGAGCGCCTCGTCTCCCGGCTCGAGCGGGTGGCGACCGGGGCGAGCGCGACAGAGCGCATCCGGCGCATGATGGAGGCTGCGCTTGACGTGTCGGACGAGCGGCGGCGCCAGATCGGTATTCTCAACCGCGAGCTCAAGAGCCTGCGGCCAGAGGCGCGGGCGCGCATGATCGCGCGCTATCGGGCGCTGGTCGGCCGCTACGAGGCGGTCATTCGCGACGGCGTCGCAGCGGGAGAGTTCCACGACATCGAGCCCCTCGTCGCGGCGAATTTCCTCGACATGATCGGCGACATCTGGGCGCTGCGGCAGTTTTTCTTCTCGGAAACGCCCCGGGACGCCTATCTCGAGGCTGCCGTGGCCTTCGCGCTCAAGGGCCTCGTTCGAGACTGAGGCCCTGTCGCGGCTGCCCCGCTCTCGGGCATGCACGACGGATGCGGGCGCCTGTCGAGCGCCGGCCCGCGCCGCATGAGACCCGGGGGCCACGGCCGGCCCCTGCCCGCGCGTCCGGCCCCAGATCGCACGGGCATCGGCGGGCGCGCGTCGGAGGCGCGCGCGTCGGGCACATGAGCGGCCATCATCGCGGGTCGGTCGAGCGGGCTGCCGGGCACGTGGCCCCGAGGCGGCCGCGCAGGCTGCCAAGGCTCAAGGCGCGCCCTGCGCTTCCCGTAGGCGGGCCCAGGCCCCGTCGACCATCACCGCCTCGGCGTGCAGGTCGGCCGACAGGCAGGTGAGCGAGGCCCGCTGGCCCGCCGCGATCCGCCCCAGCCCGGCGAGCCCGGCGGCCCGCGCCGGCCGGCCCGAGGCCATGTCGAGCGCCTCCGCCTCGGCCACGCCGAGGGCCGCCATGCGCCGCACCGCCGCGTCCATCGCCAGGTGCGCGCCGGCCAGCGTGCCCTCGGGCGAGACGAGCCGCCCGCCCTCGAGCCGTACCGGCACGCCGAACAGGTCGAAGGCGTCGAGGTCGCTGCCGAGCGTTGCCATCGCGTCGGTCACGAGGAACAGCCGCTCGCCCATGACCCGCGCGGCGAGGGCGAGGTTGGCGGGGTGCACGTGGTGACCGTCGGCGATGATCCCCGCCATCAGCCGGTCCGAGGCGAGCGCGGCGCCGACGACGCCGGGCGCGCGGCTGCCGAGCTGGGCCATGGCGTTCCACAGGTGGGTGACGCCGGTCAGCGCCCCGGTCTCGGCGATCTGTTCGTAGCGCGCCGCCGTGTGACCGGCGAAGAGACGGATGCCGGCGGCGGCCAGCCGATCGAGCAGCGCGGCCGGCGCCTCTTCCGGCGCGAGGGTCAGGATCAGCGGGTGCGGGAAGGCTTCGAGGCAAGCCGCGTCGGCTTCGGTCAGCCGCCGGATGTGGCGGGCGGGGTGGATGCCGGGCCTCTCGCGCGAGAGGAACGGCCCCTCGACATGTGCCCCCGCTATGCCCGGCACGCCCACCGCGATGGCCTCGGCCACCGCGTCGAGCGCCCCGGCATAGGCGTCGCCCGGCGCCGTGATGAAGGTCGGCAGAAGGTGCGCGGTGCCGCCCTGCCGCGCGGCGTCGGCCATCCGCGCGAGCGTGTCGGGCGTGGGCGCGTCGTTGAAGAGCACCCCGCCGCCGCCGTTGATCTGGACATCGACGAAGCCCGGCGCGACCACGGCGAAGCGGTGGTCTGGCGTCGGCGCGTCGGCCGCGTGGCGGATCTCGGCGATGCGGCCCTCCGACACGACGAGGCAGGCGCCCTCGATCGGCGGTGCGCCGCCCCCCTCGAACAGACGGTCGGCGACGATGCGGACGGTCTCAGCCAACCTGCGCCTCCCCGCCGCCGGGATGCACGGTTTCGTAATACGCCCGCAGGGCGAGCCGCGCGGCGGCCGCCTCGTCGAGCACCACGGTCACGGCGGGGTGCAGTTGCAGCACCGTGGCCGGGCAATGCGCGCCGAGCGGCCCCTCGATCGTCGCCGCCACGGCCTTTGCCTTGCTCTGGCCGGTGGCGACGAGCAGGCAGGCGCGCGCGTCGAGGATGGTGCCGAGGCCCATCGTGATCGCCTGCCGCGGCGCCGCGCCGGGCGCGAAGGCGGGGCGGTTGGCCGACCGGGTCGAGGGCGTCAGCGTCTTGATCCGGGTGCGCGAGGCGAGCGACGAGGTGGGCTCGTTGAAGGCGAGGTGCCCGTTGCGCCCGATCCCGAGAAGTTGCAGGTCGATCCCGCCCGCGGCGACGATGGCGGCCTCGTAGCGCGCGGCCTCGGCCGCTGGGTCAGGCGCGTCGCCCCGCGGCAGGTGCGCGCGGGCCGGGTCGATATCGACATGATCGAACAGCTCCTGCCGCATGAAGGCGGCGAACGAGGCGGGGTGGTCGGGCGCGATGCCGACGTATTCGTCGAGGTTGAAGGTGGTGGCGGCGGCAAGGCTGAGGCCCGCATCGCGGTGCCGCCGCACGAGTGCGGCGTAGACCGGGCGCATCGTCTCGCCCGTGGCGAGGCCGAGCACCGAGGCAGGCGCCTCCGCCAGCCGGCCGGCCACGATGCCGGCGGCCCGGTCGGCGGCGGCGGCGGGATCGGGAAGGACAAGCACCTTCACAGTCTCGGACCCTCCGACGCGAAGAGCAGGCAATCCTCGGCCGCGACCCCGACCTCCAGGGTTTCGCCGGTGCCGATGCTCTGCCCGCGCGGGATCTCGGCGACAAGGGCGATGGCGCGGTCGGTCGCGGTGTAGAGATAGCGCGCGGCGCCGGTGTTCTCGACCACCTCGGCCTTCAGCGTCGCCGCGCGGCCCTGCCCGGCGGGCGCGAACGCCTCGGGGCGCAGCCCGAGGATCGCCGAGCGCGGCGGGGGGGCGGCCGGATCGCGCAACGGCACGGCGAGGCCCGTGATCCCCAGCGCCGGCACGTCGACCAGCGCGCGCCCGCCCTCGCAGCCGGTGACCGCGCAGGGCGTCAGGTTCATCCGCGGGGCCCCGAGGAAACCGGCGACGAACAGGGTGTCGGGGTCGGCATAGAGGCGCTCGGGCGGGCCCTGCTGCTCGATCCGGCCCTCGCGCAACACCACGATCCGGTCGGCCATCGTCATCGCCTCGACCTGGTCGTGGGTGACGTAGATCATCGTTGCGCCGACCTGACGGTGAATCCTGGCAAGCTCCAGGCGCATCTCGACGCGGAGCTCGGCGTCGAGGTTCGACAGCGGCTCGTCGAACAGGAACACGCCGGGCTGCCGCACGATGGCCCGGCCGATGGCGACCCGCTGGCGCTGCCCGCCCGAGAGCGCGCGGGGCTTGCGATCGAGGAAGCGGTCGAGCTTGAGCAGGCGCGCGGCCTTCTCGACCTCGGCGCGCCGCGCCTCGCGGGGCATGCCGGCCATCTCGAGGCCGAATTCCATGTTCTGCGCCACCGTCATGTGCGGGTAGAGCGCGTAGGACTGGAACACCATGGCGAGGCCGCGGTCGCTCGGATCTTCCCGCGTCACGTCGCGCCCGCCGATGCGGACCTGGCCGGCGCTCGGCTCTTCCAGCCCCGCGATCATGCGCAGAAGGGTCGACTTGCCGCAGCCCGAGGGGCCGACGAACACGCAGAACTCGCCGTCGGGCACGCGCAGGTCGAGCGGCGGGATCACCTCCGTCTCGCCGAACGACTTGGCGATGGCCGCAAGCTCGACCTCCGACATCAGCGAGCCCCTATCACTTCACCGCCCCCTCGGTCAGTCCCGCGACGAACCACCGCCCGATCGCCGCGAAGAGCAACACGACCGGCAGGATGGCGAGGCTCGCGCCCGCCAGCAGAAGACCCCAGTCGACCTGGTACTGCCCGATGATCCCCGCGAAGCCCACCGGCAGCGGGCGGCGCGCGTCCGACAGGATCAGCACCGAGGCAAAGACGTATTCCGTCCAGGCCGTCACGAAGGCGAAGATGGCGACCGCGCCGATCCCCGGCGCGATGAGCGGCAACAGGATGCGGCGCAGCACGGTCAGCGGCGGGCCGCCGTCGAGCCGCGCGGCCTCCTCGATCTCGGGCGGGATCTGGGCGAAGAAGGCGCGCAGCATCCAGATCGCGAAGGGCAGCGCGAAGGCCGCGTTGACCAGCACCAGAGCGGCCCGCGTGTCGACCAGCCCGACGCGGGCGAACATGGCGAACAGCGGTACCAGCACCACGATCGACGGAAAGGCGTAGGCCAGCAGGATCGTGCGGTAGAGCGCTCCGCGCCCGCGGAATTGCAGTCGGAAGAAGGCGTAGCCCGCCGGGATCGCCAGCGCCAGCGTCAGCGCCGTCGAGGCGGTGGCCACGATCAGCGAGTTGACGAGGTAGCCGGCGTAATCGGAGGCGGCGAGCAGCTTGTCGTAGTGCTGGAGCGTGAAGCTCTCGGGGATGACCGTCGGAACGCGGGCGATGATCTCCTGCGGGGCCTTGATCGAGCCCGTCACCACGAACCAGAACGGCGTCAGGACGAGTCCGGCGATCACCGCCACGCCGCCCCACAGGGCGACCGACCAGGCGGGCGCGCGCCTCATCGCGCCTCTCCGGCGAGCGCGAGACGGCTCGTGGCGAACACGGCGAAGGCCATCAGCAGCACGGTCGACAGCACCGCGATCGTCGCCGCCTCGCTGATGCGGTAGCCGCGGAAGGCAGTTTCGTAGATCAGAACCGGCAGGGTGCGCGTGCCCCCGGCCGGGCCGCCCGACGTCATCAGCCAGATCACGTCGAACACGTTGAACGACAGCAGCGTGCCGATCACCAGCAGCACCGTCAGCGTCGGCGCGAGCAGCGGCCAGGTGATGCGGGTGAAGCGCCGCCACGGCCCCGCCCCGTCGACCCGTGCCGCCTCGTAGAGATCGGCCGGGATACGGGAGAGACCGGCCAGCATCATCAGCGCGATGAACGGGAACCACCGCCACGAATTGATGAAGACGAGGGTGGCGAAGGCGGTCTCGGGCCGCGCGAAGAAGCCCACGGGCGCGTCGGTCAGACCCAGCCCCATCAGAGCGGGGTTCACCACGCCGCCCGAGGTCGAGAAGAGCCACCGCCAGATCATCACGACGACGACCGTCGGCACGATCCAGCTGAGCACAATCCAGGTGCGCGCCACGCTCACCCCGCGCCAGCGCTGGTGCAGGATCAGCGCGGCGGCGAGCGCCAGCACTGTCTGGAGCGCGGCGTTGGCCGCGACCCAGATCAGCGAGAGCCGGGCCGAGCGCCAGAACTCGTGGTCGCCCAGCACCGCGGCGTAGTTGGCCAGCCCGACGAATTCGCCGGTCGTGCCGACGATGCGGGCGTCGCGGAGCGACAGGTGAAGGCCCGCCAGCAAGGGCCAGGCCAGCACCGCCGCGAGGAGCGCGAGCGCCGGCGCGAGGAGGACGAGCGCAAGGGTGCCCTGCCGCCGCACCGGCCCCCCTCACTCCGACAGGTCTTGCATGCGGGCCTGACCCGCCGCCACCGCCTCGGCCGGCGCCATGCCGCTCACGACGACGTTCTGCAGCGTCTCGGCCAGCACGTTCTGCGCCGAGATCGCGGAGATCGCGGGAAAGACGCGGCCCGAGGTGAAACCGAAGAGCTTGCCGTTGGCGCTGTTGGCGATGACCGTCTCGATCTGGCCGCGGTATTCCTGCACCATCGGGTCGGACCACAGGCTGTCGTCCTCGGCGCCCGTCGCGGTGACCGGCATGAACAGGCCCGGCTCCATGTTGAGGAAGCGCCCGTAATTCCCGGGCTCTAGCAGGAACGACACGAAGCGCTGCGACGCCTCGCGCCGGGCCTCGTCGGGCGAGAGCATCATCACCGCGTTGGCATAGGCGATGGTGCCGGGCTCGGCCGCGTCCTCCTTCACCGGGATCGCCGCGACGCCCAGATCGGCGGCGTCGCCCTCGGCCTGCGACTCGTAGGTCGAGATGACGGTGAACTGCAGGATCATCGCGCAGGAGCGCGAGGCGAAGCACGCCTCGGCCTCGCCCCATGTCCACGACGCGGCGTCGGGCGGCGAGAACTCCATCATCGAGTCGTAGAAGGCATAGGCCTCGACCGTCTCGGGCGTGTCGAAGCGCAACGTGCCGTCCTCGTTGTAGATTTCCGATGCGCCACCGTTCATCATCACCGAATACACCGTCTGGTCGGTGTAGAGCTGGCGGTTGGCGGGCAGGCCCATGCCATACTGGCCGTCCTCGGTCAGCGCCTCGGCGGCGGCGCGCCATTCCTCCCAGGTGGTCGGCAACCCGACACCGGCCGCCTCGAGCACCGAGGGGCGATACCAAAGGTGCATCGTCATGTTGTAGAGCGGCACGGCCCAGACGCCGCCGTCGTAGCTGTAGGCCTCGACCGCGCTGTCGACGAAATCGTGCTCGGCATCCAGCTCGGCCACGAAATCGTCCACCTGCGCGAGGGCGCCGATATCCTTGAGGATCGGCGCGAAGTCGGGGATCGCGAACAGCATGTCGGGGCCGGCGCCGGCGGCCACGGCGGCGGGCGCCTTGGCGTAGATCTCGCCCCAGTTCTGCGGCTCCTGCCGGACCACGACGTCGGGGTTGGCCGCATTGAACTCGTCGATCAGCTCCTGGATGCGGGCCACCCGGTGCGGCGGCTGCTCCATGTGCCAGAGCATCACCTCGGTCTGCGCCGCCGCCGGCAGGGGCGCCAGGGCGGGGGCGGCGAACAGGCTCGCGGCCGTCAGCGTCTTCAGTGTCCTTCGCATCGTCTCGTCTCCCTGCTGGGTGGTCAGAGGTGCGGGTTGCGGGCGCGATAGCGCTCGACCAGCCCCCTGTTGTTGTCCTCGGCGCCGGGCATGTTGGCGCTGAGGTAGATGGGCGGCGGGCCCTCCCGGGCGAGCCGCGCCGCGACTTCGGCGAACATCGCCTGCAGGAGCGCCGCGCCGATCGCGGTGGAGCCGGGGCCGGCGCGCAGCTCGGTTCCCGGCAGGGGCACCAGCGCGTCGCCCGGCGGCAGGCCGTTGTCGATGATGATGTCGGCGAGCGAGGCGAGCGTGGGCCGCCCCTGCGCGATGGCCTCGGAATAGGCGCGCGAGGTGAGGGCGATCAGGATGGCGCCGGCCGCCTTCACGTGGCGGGCGGCCTCGACGGGCACCGCGTTGACCCCCGAGTTGGAGATCACGATCGCCACGTCGCGGGGGCCGAGCGGGTAGCGCCCCAGCACCTCGGCCGCCACGCCGCTCTCGCGCTCCCGCGTCGTCGAGGCGAGCGCGCCGTCATGGAGCATCAGCGACGGATCGAGCACCGGCACCACATAGGCCGGGCCGCCCGCGCGAAAGTGCAGCTCGAGCGCCAGAAGGTGCGAATGGCCCGTCCCGAACACGTAGGTCAGCCCGTCGGCCCGCACCGAGGCCGCCACCGCCTCGACCGCCGGGGAAAGCTGATCGGCCAGCGCCGGGTCGGCGAGGCGGCGGGCGATGTCGGCGAGGCAGGCGCGGGCGGTGTTCATGCGGCTCCCGTTGGCTGAGACGGCGCCGGGGGGCGGGGCGGCGCGGGATCGGCGAGGTCGAGACGCGCCTTCATGACGAAGGCGTCGCCCCGATAGACCGAGCGGACATATTCGAAGACGCGGCCCTCGGCGTCGCGGGTGAGGCGGGTCAGGCGCAGCACGGGCGCCCCGGGAGCAAGGCGCAGCGGCAGCGCCGTCGACGGCTCGGCGGCGGCGGCGGCGAGCGTCTGCTCGGCGGTGGCGGGATGAATGCCGTAGCCCGCGCGCAGCGTGGCGTAGAGCGAGGCGCGGGCGAAATCGGCCCGGTCGAGCAGGCCCGGCGTGACACCGGCCGCGATCTCGGTCGTCTCGAGCGCGACGGGCGCGCCGTCGGCCAGCCGGATGCGCGAGATGCGCCACACCTCGTCCCCCGGCGCGAGGCTCAGTGCCTGCGCGGTCTCGGCCTCGGCCGCGGCGGGGGCGGCCTCGACGAGGATGCTCTCGGCGCGGCGGCCCTGCCGCTCCATCTCCTCGGTGAAGCCGGTGAGGGTCGACAGCTCCTGCTGGATCGGCCGCGCCTCGACGAACGTGCCCGCACCGGCGCGCGCCTGCACGATCCCGCGCTCGGCGAGGTGGCGCAGCGCCTGGCGCACGGTCATGCGGCTGGCGCCGTAGGTCTCGGCGATGCTGCGCTCGGGCGGGATCTGGTCGCCCGCCTTGAGCCGCCCCGCGGCGATATCCCCGGCAAGGCGGTCGGCGATCAGACGATACTTTGGCAGCGTGTCGGACACACGCCCCTCCTCGGCAAGCGGACCATACCATACAAAGAATGGTCTAGACCAATTTTGATTCGCAAGCCTCTTCTGCGCCTGTCCCGAGCGCTCGGTCGCGTGCCCCGGCGTAGCGGGCGCGCGCCTCGGCCCAGGCCGAAGCGCGTTCTCCGGACGGGCGGGTGCGCTCGGCGTGGCCGGGCAGGGCCGCGGTCGCCTCGGCGAGACCCGGAAAGCCGCCGACCGCGACGGCGGCGAGCATGGCGGCCCCTCGCGCGCCGAACTCCGCTCCCTCGGGCACGCAGACCTCGCGCCCCGTCACCTCGGCGATCATCTCTCGCCAGAGCGCGCTCCTGGCGCCGCCCCCGGTCAGGGTGATCGCGCCCGCCCCGCCGAGCAGGTCGCACAGGTCGGCGATGGAGAAGGCGACGCCCTCGAACACGGCGCGCATGAGCGCCGCCCGGTCGTGCGACGGCGCGAGGCCGGCGAACTGCGCCCGAGCTGCGGCGTCGGCTACCGGCGCGATGATCCCGCTCTCGCTGAGATAGGGCAGGTAGGTGACGCCCAGGGCGCCGACCGGCACGGCGGCGGCCATCTCGGCCACGCGCGCAAAGCGGTCGGGGCGGTCGGCGAGATCGGGGCAGAGCAGGGCGAGCGCCCAGTCGAGGTTGAGCGTGCCGGCCACGTTGACCATCGCGCGGAACCACATCCGCTCGGGCAGCGAGAACAGCAGGCCGACCCCTTGGGGCGTGAAGCTCGGCGCATCGAGCGTCCGGCCGACCATGCAGGTGGTGCCGAGCAGGCCGGTCACGGCGCCCGGCCGCAGCCCGCCCGCGCCGATCACGTTGGCGATGACGTCGCCCGCACCGGTGGCGACCGGCAGGCCCGCAGGCAGACCCGTCGCCGCCGCCGCCTCGGCCGTGACGTGGCCGGCGACGGCAGCCGAGGGCAGCGGATCGGGCAGCAGGTGCGCGTGCGCGCGCAGTCCGAAAAGGTCGATCATCGCGGCGCTTCGGCCCTGACTCCGGGCGTCGCCGGGGGCCACCGCAGCCTCGCTCGCGTCGGTCGCCACGGTGCCGGTCAGCCGCGCGCGCAGCCAGTCCTTGTAGCCGATCACCGCCGCCGCGCGGGCGAGCCGCTCGGGCTCTTCCCGCGCGAGCACGGCGAGGACGGGCAGGGTGCAGCCCTGCTGCAGCGCCGAGCCGGACGTGGCGAAGATCTCGGCCAGCGTGCCGGGGCCGTCGGCCTCGATCCGGTGAATGAGCCCCTCGGCGCGCGCATCCTCCCAGTTGATGCCGGGGCCGGTCGCGTGGCCGTCCGCATCGACGACCCAGGCGCCGACCATCGCGCCCGACACGCCCAGCCCGGCGATCCGCGCGTCGGCGGGCAGCCCGCCGGACGCCCGCCGGAGCACGGCGCAGGCCGCCGCCCAGGCCCGCGCCGGATCGGCCTCGACCCGCCCGCCGGGGCGGCGCGCGAGCGGCGTCGCCTCCGACGCGACGGCGATGCACCGCCCACGCAGATCGAACACCCCCGCCTTGCAGACCGACGATCCTGCATCTAGCCCGATGAACACGTCACCCATGACCGATACCCCTTCTCGACCCGCAGACTGTCCCCCTCGCCACGCCCCTGCGCAAGACGGCCGGCACGCGGATCACGCAGATGGCCCCGCACTTGGCCCCGCACTTGGCCGAGCCGTGGGAGCCTCGCGCAAGGCGGGCACGTCGGTCGGGGAGAGACACGCGGGAGCCCGCTCGGGCGGGGTCAGGCGGATCGCTCCCGCTGGCCACGCCACAGGAGCACTTCCTTGACCCACGTCCTGTCGCCGCTCCGCACCGTGTAGCGGCGCACCTCTTCCGCGGTCAGGCCGAAGGGCGGCTCGCGCAGCAGCAGCGGCCGCCACCCTCCCGGCGGGATGTCGGCGTTCGGCGTGCCGATCTCCGTCGTCCGCCACAGGTGCCGCCACCCGAGCCTCGTGCGCAGCACACGATCGTTGGTGAGCATGACCAGCGGGTACCGGGACAGCCGATCGAGCGCGCGCGCGACCTGGGCGTTGCCGAGGTGCTGCAGCACGTCCTTGCACAGCACGAGGTCCGCGTCGGGCAGATCCGTGTCGAGCAGGTTTCCCTGCATGAAGTCCACGGTCGGCCCGCCGAAGGTGGCGCGCAGGTGCTTCACCAGCTCGGGCACGATATCGACGCCGATATAGCGCGCGCCGCCCCAGTCGATCCGCCGCGAGAACTCCCAGTCGCCGCAGCCCAGATCGAGCACCGTGCCCACATCGAAGCGCTGCATGACGGAGGTGACCGTGTCGGCATAGGCGCGCGCCGCCTCCTGCGACGAGCCGATGCCCGAGCGAGACACTCCGCCCCAGGAATGATCGCGGTAGATCTGCCCGAAGGCCGCGCCCGTCTCGTCCGTCTCGCTCATCGCTGTCTGCCCCGTTCGGGCGCGGGCCCGGCAGGGCCGGCCCGTGTGCCGCCGCTCCCGCGCGCCGCGCCGGGCGCGGCAGGTGCAGACCCTTCGCCCAGCGCGCGCCGAAACGCAACCGCGGCGACCGGCGCGGCAAGTGTGACCCGCCGCCCCGAGGCGCGACCCGCTCAGGCGAAGATCAGGCCCTCGTCGAAGGCGGCGATGCCGATGACCTCGGTCGTGTGGCCCATCTCGGCGTCGGCAGAGCGCTCCTCCTCGACGAAGAGCATCGCGCCGTCGGTGTCGACCGAGCGCGCACGCACCGTCGACGGGTCGGGGCCGTCGAAGCTCTGCATCGCCGCGAGCAGGGCGGGCGCGTCGGAATCGCCGCTGAAGGCACCGCCGAAGCTCACGTTCTGCGCGACATGGGTCACCACGTCGCCCGTGCGTGCGACGTGCCGGTCGGCGCCCGTGCCGGTGTCGATCGCGATCCAGTCGATCTCTTCAACCGCGTGCAGGCCGTCGTTGCCTTCCTCTTCCTGCACCGCCACGCGGAAGCCCGTCTCGGTCACGTCGCGCAGGCGGGCGGTGGCGGCCTGCGGCCCGTTCCATGTCACGATCTGCGCCAGGGCGACCGGCGTTCCGCTCATCGCGCCGTGTGTCACCTCCGTCCAGCCGTGATCGGCGGAGGTCGAGCCCGCGCGGATCACGGTGCCGTCGGACAAGGTGTGGGTGCCCCGCTCGACGGCGAGAAACGAGATCGTCTCGGCGGCATGGCGGCCGTCCAGATAGTCCCATTCGTCGATCTGCAACTCGAAGCCGGTCTCGGTGATGTTGCGCACCCGAACCGCGGCCGGGTCGGGCCCGGCAAAGCCGAGGGGGCCCATCACGACCTCGGGGGTGTCGAGCGGTTGCAGGAAGTCCACCCGCGTCCAGGCGCCTGGGCCGGGCTGCGATATCTCGATCGTGCGAACCTCGCCGATCGGGTCGGGGGCCGCGGCGACGGTCTGCCCGCTCAGCACGCCTGCGGTCGCGGCCACGAGACCGACCGACTCGCCGGCATGGGCGGTCTCGGCATCGGCCGACCCCTCCTCCTCGACGAAGATCGACGCCTCCGACGTGTCGAGCGCGCTCAGCCGCACCGTGGCGGGATCGACGCCGCGCAGGGTCTGCATGTCGGCCAGCAGGGCCGGCGCCGCGTCGAAGGAGCCGCCGAAGCTCACGGCCTGCGCGGCCTGCGTCACGGTGGTGCCGGTCGCCAGCGACACGAGCCCGCCGCCGGCGCCGCCCCCCTGCTCGACGGCGATCCAGTCGACCGCCTCGGCCACGGGCATGGCGCCTGCGCTCTCCTGCGCCTGCAGGCGCACGGAAAAGCCGCCCGACGACACGCTGTCGAGCCGGGTGGCGACGGCGCCCGCGCCAACCGTGGTCGTAGCCTGCGCGAGCACGACCGGGGCGGCGTCGAAGCTTGCGGCAAGGCTCACCGCCACGGGGGTGCCGCCGGCGACGGCCGAGCCCGCGCGCAGGGTCGTTCCGTCCGAGAGCGTGTGGGTGCCGGCCTCCACCGCGAGCCAGCCGAGCGTCGCCTGCGGGTGGGCGCCGTCGAGATAATCCCACTCGTCGATCTGCACCTCGAAGCCGGTCTCGGTGACGTCGCGCACCCGCACCGTGGCCGGGTCGCCGTCGCCGCCGGAGATTGGGCCGACGACGACCGAGGGGGCCGTGAGCGTCTCGGCGAAGGCGACTTTCGTCCAGGCGTTCGGGCCAGTCTGGGTGAGCGTCACGCGGCCGGCTTCGCCGACGGTCGCCGCGGGCGGCGCCTCGGGCAGGTCGATGGTGCCGTCGTCGAACTGCAGCGTCTCGATGCCCGAGAGCGTATCGGTGCCGTCGGCCCCGCTCACCGTGGCCGAGTCACGGGTGCCCGTCACCGTGTAGGCGGCCCGATTGCCCGAAAAGACGGCGACGTCGTCGCCCGCCCCGCCGGTCAGCGTATCGTTGCCCTCGGCGCCGGTCAGCGTGTCGTCGCCCGCGCCGCCCTGCAGGTGGTTGGCCGCCGAGTTGCCGCGGATCGCGTCGGCACCCGAGCCGCCGATGGCGTTCTCGATCACGGTGCCTTCGGCGATGGTCAGGTTGCCCCGGCTTCCGCCGATATCGGAGACGTGCGGCGCCGTCGCCCCGCGCTCCGATGCGCGCAGGTCGATCACCTGGTCGGCGTCGTAGCCGCTCAAGTCGAGCGTGTCGGTGCCGCCGCCGTCGACGATGGTCGACGCCGTGCGGTGGGCGTAGCTCGAGAAGTTCGCCCAGATGTCGCTGACATCCGACGTGATCGTCGTGTTGAAGCCCCAGGTCGTGTCGCCGGTGAAGGCGTTGTGCACACCGAAGGTGACGCCGCCGTGGCTCTGGGCGCCGTAGATGTCGTCGAGCGCCATCCAGTCGACGGCCATCGGCGTCTGCAGGAACTCGTAGTTGGCGTCGACCGTCGTGTTCTCGGTCTGCGCGAAATACGACATCATCGACGCCTGCCAGCTGTCGTTGGCAAAGGTCGCGTCGTCCGGATAGCCGGCGGAGCCATTGTAGTAGCCCTGGTGGCCGAGGCCGAGCGCGTGGCCGATCTCGTGCAGGATCGTCTGAAGGGTGTAGTCGTCGTAGGTCGAGGTGCCGCCCGACCACGACTCGGCGACGTTGATGTAGCTGCGGGTGATCATGCCCGGCTGGCCGGAATAGAACGAGTAGCCCGACGAGGCGTAGGCGCCCGAATCGTTGTCGCCGAAGAAGAAGTCGACGGTCGCGATGTCATCCGACGTCGTCTCTTCGAAGTCGATGCCGAGCGTCGCCTCGAACAGCTTGAACGCCTCGCGCACCAGTTCCTTTCGGGCCTCGGTGATGCCGTCGGTGTCGGACCGGTCGGCATGGCTGTAGCCCGACAGGTTGTAGAGCAGGACGCCAGAGTTGGGGTTGAGCCCGCTCGAGGTCAGGTTCCAGTGGAACGCGCGCCCGCCGCCCTCGACCCAGTAGCCCTCGCGCAGGTAGTCGGCAAGCTGGTCGAGCGTGCCGGTGGGCAGCGCCGACAGCGAGCGGTCGTCGATGACCGGCGGCGGGGCGTCGGGGTCGGGCTCGGGGCGCATGACGCAGGCGGCGCAGGCGCAGCCGGACTCGTGCACGACGGGGCGTTCGGGCGCGGAGGGATCGGAATCAATGGGCATGGCGACGGGAACTCGGGATACTCGTTGCGGAATGACACTCGGCTCCGCCCGTCCCCGGCGCGCGGGCGGCTGTTCGTGACCGTTGCGGCGAAAGGGGGCCGCCGCGATGGATGGACTGGTCGTGTGCCGGGGGAAGGTCGCCCGTCCTGGGCCGCCCTTCTGGGCCTCGGGCCGGAACCAAGCCCGCACATTCGGGCGCCGGCTGGGCATGTCATGGTCTATTCAGTGAGGGGTAAAGGCGATCTTTACGGGTCACCGCCCGGCGCCGGGCCGCGACGCCGGTTGCCGGATGCCGCCCCACCGTGCAGACCGGGGGCATGTCCGACGCCGCCGATCCCACCGTGATGCGCCATCGTCACCTCGAGCAGGTGGCGATGGCCGCGCTCGCCATCGGCCGGCTGCTGATGGAGACCGGCGCCAAGTCGTCGGTCGTGGCCACGGGCATGCGCAAGGCGGCCGCGGGGCTCGGCGCCCAGGAGCCGCATGTGCGGATCGGCTACGCCTCGCTGGCCCTGACCGTCTCGCACGGGGTCAACACGATCACGCGCATGGTGGGCGTGGGCCACCACCGCGTCGACATGCGCCTCAACCACGCGGTGCGAACGCTGTGCACCCGCATCGAGGCGGGCGGCATGACGCCCAGATCGGTGGCGGAAGAGACCCGGGCGCTCGCCGGCCGCGTGCCGCGCCACCGCAGGATCGTCGCCGCGCTGGCGGCCGGCATCGCCTGCGCGGCCTTCGGGCGGCTGCTCGGCACCGACTGGGCCTCTGTCGCGCCGATCCTCGCGTCGAGCGCCGCGGCGCAGGGCGTGCGGATGGCGCTCGCCGCCCGCGGGACCAACATGTTCGTGCTGATCGCGGCGGTGGCGCTGGTCGCCTCGCTGCTGGCCGGGCTCGGCGCCGCCTGGGCGGGCAGCGAGACGGCGGGAATCGCCATGACCGCCTCGGTGCTGCTGCTCGTTCCGGGCGTGCCCTCGATGAACGCGCAGACCGACATCATGGAGGGCTATCCGACGATGGGCAGCGCCCGCTTCGTCACGGTGGCGATGATCCTGATCTTCATCACCGTCGGCATGGGCGGCGCGCGGCTGATCCTGGGCCCGGGGGCGGGCGACGTGCTCGCGCCGCCCGCCTCGCTGCCGCACCAGGCGGCCTTCGGCGCGCTGGCGGCGGCCGGCTTCGGCGTGCTGTTCAACTTCGGCGCCCGCACGCTTTTGTGGGCGGCGGCCGCCGGCGCGGTGGCGCTCGCGGTGCGCACGCTGTGCCTCGACGCGGGCCTGCCGCTCGAGGCCGCGTCGTTCCTCGCCGCCGTCGCGGTGGCGCTGTGGGTCGAGGCGCTGGGCGCGCCGCCCCTGCGCGTCTCGCATGCGGGGCAGACGCTGGCGGTGGCGGGCTGCATCCCGATGGTGCCGGGGGGTGCGGCGGCGCAGGGCATCATCGGCCTGCTCGAGCTCTCCACCCTGCCGCCCGCCGAGGCGCCGGCGGCGCTGGTCGTTTCGGCCACTGCGGGCCTTCAGGTGATCTTCACGGTGGGCGCGCTGGGCGCCGGGCTGACGATGGTGCGCGCGGTCATGCCGCGGCGCGAATTCCCGTGAGCGCGGCCTCTCTCACGAATGCGGCATCGTGAATATTCTGCCCAAGTGCGGCCAAGTGACCGTTGCCGGCGCAGCGCGGCGCAACTAGGGTCCGCCCGACTTCCGGGCGTGCCCGCGCGCGAACCCTGTGGCCGGCCCGAGACGATTATCGCGAACAGGAGGCACCATGGCCGACGCCGCCGTCCCGCACGGGCACGACCACGAGGATCCCCGCGGGTTCTTCACCCGCTGGTTCATGTCCACCAACCACAAGGACATCGGCATCCTCTACCTGATCACCAGCGCCGTGGTCGGGTTCATCGCCGTCGCCTTCACCGTCTACATGCGCATGGAGCTGATGCAGCCCGGCGTGCAGTTCATGTGCATGGAAGGTGCGCGGATGCTGCCGACCGCGACCGAGAACTGCACGCCCAACGGCCACCTGTGGAACGTGCTGATCACCGCGCACGGCATCCTGATGATGTTCTTCGTGGTGATTCCGGCGCTCTTCGGCGGCTTCGGCAACTACTTCATGCCGCTGCAGATCGGCGCGCCCGACATGGCGTTCCCGCGCCTCAACAACCTGTCCTACTGGCTCTACGTCGCGGGCACGGGCCTCGCCGTCGCGTCGCTCTTCGCGCCGGGGGGCAACGGGCAGCTTGGCTCGGGCCTCGGCTGGGTGCTCTACCCGCCGCTCTCGACCTCGGAGGCCGGCTATTCGACCGACCTCGCCATCTTCGCGGTGCATGTCTCGGGCGCCTCGTCGATCCTCGGCGCGATCAACATCATCACCACCTTCCTCAACATGCGCGCGCCGGGCATGACCCTGCACAAGGTGCCGCTGTTCGCGTGGTCGGTGTTCATCACCGCGTGGCTGATCCTGCTGGCGCTGCCGGTGCTGGCGGGCGCGATCACGATGCTGCTGACCGACCGCAACTTCGGCACGACCTTCTTCGACCCGGCGGGCGGCGGCGACCCGGTGCTCTACCAGCACATCCTGTGGTTCTTCGGGCACCCGGAGGTCTACATCATCATCCTGCCCGGCTTCGGCATCATCAGCCACGTCATCGCCACGTTCTCGCGCAAGCCGATCTTCGGCTACCTGCCGATGGTCTACGCGATGGTCGCCATCGGCGTGCTCGGCTTCGTCGTCTGGGCGCACCACATGTACACGGTGGGCATGAGCGTCAGCCAGCAGGCCTACTTCATGCTGGCGACCATGGTCATCGCGGTGCCCACCGGCATCAAGGTATTCAGCTGGATCGCCACGATGTGGGGCGGCTCGGTCGAGTTCCGCACGCCGATGCTCTGGGCGTTCGGCTTCCTGTTCCTGTTCACCGTGGGCGGGGTGACGGGCGTCGTGCTCTCCCAGGCGGGGATCGACCGCGCCTACCACGACACCTACTACGTCGTGGCGCACTTCCACTACGTGATGAGCCTCGGCGCCGTCTTTGCCATCTTCGCCGGAATCTACTTCTACATCGGCAAGATGTCGGGGCGGCAATACCCCGAGTTCTGGGGCAAGGTGCACTTCTGGCTGATGTTCATCGGCTCGAACCTGACGTTCTTCCCCCAGCACTTCCTCGGCCGCCAGGGCATGCCGCGCCGCTACATCGACTACCCCGAGGCGTTCGCCTTCTGGAACTACGTCAGCTCGATCGGTGCGTTCATCGCCTTCGGCTCGTTCATCCTGTTCTTCGGGATCATGTACTACACGCTGACCCGTGGCGCCCGCGTGACCGAGGCGAACTACTGGAACGAGCATGCCGACACGCTGGAGTGGACGCTGCCCTCGCCCCCGCCCGAGCACACGTTCGAGACGCTGCCAAAGCAGTCGGACTGGGACAAGACGCACGCCCACTGAGGCCGTCATGCCCTACACATGGGACGAGATGCGCGACGCGGCCCCGGAGCATTCCGGGGCTGCCCATGCGGAAGCCCGGCCTGGCGACGCGGGGCCGCGTGCCCGCCTGCGCCTCTGGCCGCACCGCTCGATGACGAACCGGGGCTACGCGCTCTTCGTCGGTGCGACCTTCGCGCTGATCTGCGTGCCGATGCTGTCGGTGCTGGGCTCGCCGGTGATGTGGGCGATCCTGCCCTTCGCCATGGGCACGCTGGGCCTGACCATGTGGCTAATTCGCGTGAACGACCGGTCGCTCCTGCTCACCGAGGAGCTGACCCTGTGGGACGACCGCGTGGCGCTGGTGCGCCGCGAGCCGCGCCGCGCCGAGCGGCGGTGGGAGGCCAACCCCCACTGGGTGCGCGTCGCGCTCCAGGAAGAGGCCGGGCCGGTGCCGAACTACGTCACCCTCAAGGGCGGCGACCGCGAGGTGGAGATCGGTGCGTTCCTGTCGGCTGACGAGCGCGCGGCGCTCTACGACGACCTGACCCGCCGGCTCTCAAGCACGGGCCTCGGCGCCGGTCTCGGCGGGCCGGACACGCGGCCCTGAGCCGGCTTGCGCTTGCCGGCGCCGCGCCTCTGCCCTAGCGCTCCGGCATGGCCCAGGCCCCCGCGACACCCAGGACGAGGCGCGCGGCTCTCCGCGCCGCGGCCGCGCTGTCGCCGGCGCTGGCGCTGCGCCTCGGCCCGCAGCCCTCCGAGGTCGCCGCTCTCGCCGCGCGCGCCCGTGGCCTCGCGCCGCCCCCGTCGCCCGACGTGGTGTTCCTCCTCCCGCTCGTCGGGCGCCACCACGTGACCGACTGGGGCGCCGTCTCGGCCCGCCTCGCCCGCACGATCGAGAGCTTTCGCCGCCAGACCTCGCCCCGCTGGCGCGCCCTGATCTGCGGGCAGGACGCGCCCGAGGGTCTGCCGCGCGACGGGCGCGTGCGCTTTCTGCCGTTCGCCCGGCCGGTCGAGGGCAACGACAAGTGGGCCAAGCTCGCCGCACTCGCCCGCGCGCTGCCCGAGGCCGGCGTGATGCGGGGCTACGCGATGCCCTTCGACGCCGACGACCTGCTCGCGCCGCATGTCGTGCAGGAGATGACGGAGGGTCGGGCGCGTGGCGGCTACCTCGTCACCCGAGGCTACGTGCTCGACGCGGCCGAGGGGCTGTGGGCGGAGGCACGCCCGCAGAGCCTGACCGAGCCGGGGCAGAAGGCGTTCTGGAAGCTCTGCGGCTCCTGCGCCGCCTTCGGCTTCGACCTGCGGGGCGGCGACGACGACGCTGCACTGATCGGCGCCTTCACCGCCCACGAGCACCGGATGTTCCCGTATCTCGCGCGCCTCGCCGGCCGGCCCCTGCACCCCCTGGCGCGACCCTCGGCACTCTACATCGTCAACCACGGCGAGAACTTCGGCGCGCGGCGCGGGCGCACCGGCTTCAAGACACGGTTCGTGCGCCGCTTTCCCCTCTCGCCGGACGCGACCGCCCGCGCCCGCGCCGCCTTCGCCATCGCCTGAGGCTCAGCCCGCCAGCCGCGCCTTCACCCGCGGCCCGACCGCGCCGAAATCCATCTGCCCGGTATGGCGCGCCTTGAGCGCGGCCATCACCTTGCCCATGTCGCGCAGCCCCGCGGCGCCGGTCTCGGCGATCGCGGCGCCGATGGCGGCTTCGACCTCGCCCTCATCGAGCTGGCGGGGCAGGAACTCCTCGATCACGGCGATCTCGGCGCGTTCCTGCTCGGCGAGTTCGAGCCGCCCGCCCTCCTCGTAGGCGCTCGCGCTCTCCTGCCGCTGCTTGACCATCCTGGCGAGGATCTGCAGCACCTCGGCATCGCTTATCCCGCCCTGATCGCCTTCGCCCCGCCGGGCGATGTCGCGGTCCTTGATCGCGGCGTTTATCAGCCGGAGCGTCGAGAGGCGAACGGGCTCGCGCGCCCGCATCGCATCCTTCAGCGCCGCGGTCACCCGCGCCTTCATGTCCGTCATGGTCTCGTCCTCCGGGGATCTCGGGCTCCGGGGATCCCGGGCGCTCCTGCCCGCCCCTCGTGTCACCTGCACAGGTAGCGATGCCCCCCGGCGCCGGCAACTGCCGGGCCCGCGGGGCACCGGGCGCTCAGCGCGGATCGCCCTCCCCGCGCCCGGACGAGCCGGGCGGCGGCGCGGGGTCGGGGCCGCCGCCTTCGGGCGGGCCCACGTCGCGGGTGTCGCGGGCCGCGGTCTCGACCGAGCCCGCGATCCACGGCACGTCCTCGGCGTCGATGGGGGGGGTGACGTCGCGCGCGCCGGCAGGGTGGGCGCGGGCCTCTTCCATCTCGCGCTCGTAGGTGTCGGATTTCAGCTTGAAGAAGCGCATGGCCATCTCCTCGTACATCTCCTTCGACAGGAGCAGCGCGAGGACCGCGGCCGTGAGGAAGAACACGAAGTGAGAGTAGACGAAGACGCCCGCGATCAGGTGCATGACGATCAGCACGATCGCCGTGCCGCGCAGCACGAGCGACGGCCACTCCTCGGGCTTGATGCGTCTCATGGCGCCGGCCTCTCCTTGTCCGGGCCTCCGCCCGGTGCCATGCACGTTTCCCACCCACGAAGCTGGCGTTACCCGACCCGCCTGCGCAAGGGGCAAGGCAGGGCCAAAGCGCCGCAGGGCGGGGCTGTCTTGACCCCTTTCGCGCCCATCTCTAGGTGCGAGCGAGGCCGCGCCCGGCGCACGTGCCCAATTCCCGTGCCCGGCCCAAGGGAGACGATGCCATGCCCCAGCCCCGTCCCACCGCCTGCCTCGCCCTCGCCGACGGCACGCTCTTCTACGGGCGCGGCTTCGGTGCGACCGGCGAGCGACAGGCCGAGCTCTGCTTCAACACCGCGATGACCGGCTACCAGGAGATCATGACCGATCCCTCCTATGCCGGGCAGATCGTCACCTTCACCTTCCCCCATGTCGGCAATGTCGGCGTGAACCCCGAAGACGACGAGACGGCCGACCCCGTGGCCGAGGGCATGGTCGTCAAGTGGGATCCGACCGAGCCGTCGAACTGGCGCGCGGCCGAGCCCCTGTCCGACTGGCTGGCGCGGCGCGGACGCGTCGGCATCGGCGGGATCGACACGCGCCGGCTGACCCGCGCCATCCGCCAGCAGGGCGCGCCCCATGTCGCGCTCGCGCACGACCCGTCGGGCGCCTTCGACATCGAGGCGCTGGTGGCCGCGGCGCGCGCCTTTCCCGGCCTCGAGGGGCGCGATCTGGCCAGGGCTGTCACCTGCGCGCAATCCTACCGGTGGGACGAGATGCGCTGGGCCTGGCCCGAGGGCTACACGCGCCGCGAGGGGCCGGGGCACCGGGTGGTCGCTATCGACTACGGCGCCAAGCGCAACATCCTGCGCTGCCTCGCCTCGGCCGGCTGCGAGGTGACCGTGCTGCCCGCCACCGCCACCGCCGACGAGGTGCTCGCGCTTCAGCCCGACGGGTTGTTCCTGTCGAACGGCCCCGGCGACCCGGCGGCGACGGGCGCGTATGCCGTGCCGATGATCCGCCAGGTGATGGACCGCTCGGCGCTGCCGATCTTCGGGATCTGCCTCGGCCACCAGATGCTGGCGCTGTCCCTCGGCGCGCGGACGATCAAGATGAATCACGGCCACCACGGCGCCAACCACCCGGTCAAGCACATCGAGACCGGCAAGGTCGAGATCACGTCGATGAACCACGGCTTCACCGTCGACAGCCAGACGCTGCCCGCCGGTGTCCGCGAGACCCACGTCTCGCTCTTCGACGGCTCGAATTGCGGCATCCGGCTCGAGGATCGGCCCGTGTTCTCCGTCCAGTACCACCCCGAGGCGAGCCCCGGCCCCCAGGACAGCGCCTATCTGTTCCACCGCTTCGCCACGGCCATGGCCGGCACGCGCGGCTGACGCGCCGGCCACGCCCGCGGCCAGCGCGCCGCCCGCGTCTTGCGCTCGCCGACGCGCGGCGGCTAGCCTAGCGCGCCGCCAACAGGCGTGAAGCACACGGAGACCAAGGCCTTGCCCGTCGAGAAGACCCCGCAGAAAGACGCCTACGACATGATCCTCGAGGCGATCGACATCGGGGTCTACCGCCCCGGCGACCGCCTGGTCGAGAGCGAGCTGGCCGAGCGCTTCGGCGTCTCGCGCACGCCCGTCCGCGAGGCGCTGCAGCGGCTCGAGACACAGAGCCTGCTGGCGCGCGACGGGCGCTCGCTGATCGTCGCCTCGCTCGACCACAACCAGCTCGCCGAGCTCTACGTCGTGCGCTCCGAGCTCGAAGGGCTGGCGGCGCGGCTCGCCGCCCGGCACGCGGCCGCCGAAGAGATCGAGGTGCTCGAGCAGATGATCGAGGACGACCGGGCGCTGGTGGGCGACCCCTCGGCGCTGGCGCGGGCCAACCGGCGCTTTCACCGGCAGATCCACCTCGCCTCGCACAATCGCTACCTCGTGCAGCAGCTCGACCTCGTCTACCGCTCGATGGCGCTGATGGCGACGACCTCGCTCGCCGCGACCGGGCGGGGCGAAAAGGCGCTGGAAGAGCACGAGAAGATCGTCGCGGCGATCAAGGCGCGCGACGAGCAGGGCGCCTACGAGGCGCTCAAGTCGCACATCTCGATCGCCTTCGTGCAGCGGCTCAAGACAGACGGCGAGGGCGACGTCCGCTACTGACGCGCCCCGGGCCGCCTCACTCCGCGGCCGCCGGCACGACGCCCACCGCCGACGCGCTGCCGGCCCGAGCGGGGGCCCGAGGGGTCGGTTCCCCGCTGTCCTGGAGCGCAGTCTCCTCCTCGCCGTGCAGCCCGTGCTCGGTCTTGTCCCACCAGAAGGGCCGCGAGATCAGCTCCCACAGGCCCTTGTAGGCGGCGAGCGTGGCGAGCGGGAAATAGGCCTGCATCGTCGGAATCCACCACCACAGCCAGCGCCGCTCGCGCGCGCGGTTGGCAATGAGCGTCAGCGCGAGCGAGATCGCCTCGGTGCCCGCGAAGAGGGCGAGGCAGGCCCAGCCCAGCAGCGGCGGCACCTGCCCCGCGAGCGGGTGGATCGCGCCGAGCGAGAGCAGCCAGAAGCTGAGCATCACCGGCGTCAGCACGAACTGTACCAGCGTGCCCACGAAGAGCGCGTTGAACCCGAGAAAGCCCCTCGGCCCCATCTCCTGCCACAGTCGCACGGGCCGGCGCATGTGCACCGCCCAGGTGATGGCGTATCCCTTCAGCCAGCGCGAGCGTTGCCGCACCCAGGGCATCAGGCGGCACGTCGCCTCCTCGCGCGTGGTGGTCTGCACGATCTCGGTGCGAAAGCCCGCGCGGTAGAGCCGTATGCCCAGGTCGGCATCCTCGGTGACGTTGTGCGCATCCCAGCCGCCCAGCGTCTCGAGCGCGGCGCGGCGGAAGAACAGCGTCGTGCCCCCGAGCGGGATCGGCAGGTCGAGGCCCTGAAGCCCCGGCAGGAAGCCGCGGAACCAGGTGCCGTATTCCAGCGTGAAGCAGCGCGACAGCCAGTTGGTGCGGGCGTTGTAGAAGTCGAGCGCGCCCTGCAGGCAGGCGACGTGCGGCGCGGCGCGGGCAAAGCCGGCGGCGACGACGTGGAGCTGGTCGGGGTCGGGCGCGTCCTCGGCGTCCCATATCCCGACGATCTCGCCGCGGGCGAAGCCGAGGCCGTAGTTCAGCGCGCGCGGCTTGGTCATCACCGTTCCGGGCGGCACCGTCACCCAGCGCATGTGGCGCGGCAGGCGGGTGACCGCGAGCGCGGCGCGGGTGACGTGGTCGCCCTCCTCGACGAGCAGCACGATGTCGGTCAGCTCGCGCGGGTAGCGCAGCCGCTCGAGGCGGGGGATCAGCGCGTCGGCGATGCCCGCCTCCTCGAACAGCGCGACGAGCATCGAGATGCGCGGCAGGCGCGGCTCGACCGCCGCCGAGGGCTCGACGAGCGTCGACGCGGTTGCCTCCCCGCTCTGCGCCGCGCGAACCGCCCGCCGTTCGGCCCGCACCTGGCGGACGAGCTCGCCCAGCGCGAAGCCCTTGAGCGCGGCGGTGGCCGCGAGCGTCGCCATCACCACGGCGGTCAACGCCCATAGCGTGGTGATGGGTGTCGCGACCGCCGCCGCGGCGAGGGCGAGCAGAGCCGCAAGGGTGAGGGCGGCGGTGTTTCGCCCCTTCCAGTCGCGGCACGAGAGGCGGGCCGGCGTGCGGGCCTCGGCCGCCTCGGCCAGCGCGCCGCCCCGCAGCCGCCGGATCGCGTCGCCGACCGCGCGCTCGGCCACGAGGGCGGCGACCACCGGCCCCAGCGCGGCCTCGACCTCGCTCCGGCAGGCGTGGAACGTCTCGGGCCGCGCGGTGGCGACGAGGGTGACGCTGCCCACCCGCCGCACCGGCACCACGCCGAGGGCGAGGCACCGCTCGGCGCCGACCCGGTCGACCAGCCGCGGATCGGGGTGGATGGTCTCGAGGTCGAGCGGTTCGGCCCGCCACTGTTCGGCCAGTGCATCGCGCACCGCCTCTTCCGAGGCAAAGCGGTGCGCCACGAGGATCTCGCCGAGGCGCGAGTCCTCGCGGGTCTGCAGGGCGAGGGCGCGCACGAGGTGGCCGGGCGCGAGAGCGCCACGGCGCAGCAGCCGCTCGCCCAAGGGCAGGCCCCGTCGGCCCGGCGCGGCGGCGGGCAGGGAGGGCGGAAGCGCGACCGGCGCCGGCGCGGTGAGCGGCGGATGGGCGGGCGCCGCAGCGGCCTCGCGCGGCGGCGCCCGCAGCACCATCGTGCGGGCGGCGGCGTCGTCCTTCGCCAGCCCGAGGTGCAGGCGCGGCGTGCCGAGGGTCGGCTGGGGTGCGGCGAGGTCGTCCTCGGTCAGCAGCCTCAGATGAGGTGCCGCGCCGTGGCGGCCCCTGCGCGAGGGGTTCTCGCCCGTGGCGGGGGGGCCATGATGATCGACGACAAGACTCACCGGGGGCCTCCTCCTGCGGCTCTGGCCAGCGAGCGCGGCCGGCGCGGCGCCATCGCGGCGCACGCCCCCCGGCACCGCGCCCCGCGGGCATGCGCCCCGCGGCACGCCCGTGCCTCTTCGTGACTCGTTAAGGTTAATGTGACGTTAATTCGGCACGCGCCCGCTTCTCCGCACGGTCTGCCGGCCGGCGGCGCGCGCTCAGGCCGCGACGGTCGCCGGGCGCAGCCCGAGGATGCGGCGGGCCTCGGCCGGGCCTGCCACGGGCCGCTCGTGGCGCGCGCAGAGATCGACCACGCGCCGCACCAGCGCCGCGTTCGACGGCGCGAGCCGGTCTCGGTCGAGGCGCACGTTGTCCTCCAGCCCCGTCCGGCAATGCCCGCCGGCTGCGACGCACCACGCATTCACCTCGACCTGGTGGCGCCCGATGCCTGCCGCGCACCACTCCGCCCCCGGCGCAATCCGCGCCAGCGTCTCGACGAAGAAGTCGAACGACGGACGGTCGGCCGGCATCGCGTTCTTCACCCCCATGACGAACTGCACGTAGAGCGGTGCCGCGAGCCGCCCGTCGCGCGCCATCTTCGCCGCCTGAAAGATGTGGGAGAGGTCGAACGCCTCGATCTCGGGCTTGACGTCGTGCCTGCGCATCTCGGCCGCGAGCCAGTCCACCAGCTCGGGCGGGTTCTCGTAGACACGGGTGGGGAAGTTGTTGGAGCCGACCGCGAGCGAGGCCATGTCGGGCCGCAGCGACAGCATCCCCCCGCGCTCGGCGCCCACGCCGGAGCGTCCGCCGGTCGAGAACTGCACGATCATGCCGGGGCAGTGCCGCGCGAGCCCCTCCTTGAGCCGGCCGAAGCGTCCGGGATCGGAGGTCGGCGTCTGGTCGTCCAGCCGGACGTGGCAATGGGCGATGGCGGCGCCGGCCTCGAACGCTTCGTGGGCGCTCTCCACCTGTTCGGCCACGGTGATCGGGACGGCCGGATTGTCCTCCTTGCGGGGGACCGACCCGGTCAGCGCGACGCAGATGATGCAGGGCTTGGTCATGGGCGGGCCTCCTCCCTCCGCTGCGCGGCGGCCTACCGCCCCCGCCGCGCGAGGGAAAGGCTGCCGCAACGACAGCACGGGCGCCGCGCGGGTCTCAGCCGAGCCGCTTCTCGAAATACACGCGCCTGAAGCCGTCCTCGACGCGCCGCCCGGTCTCGATGTAGCCGAGACGCGGATAGAGCGCGAGGTTCTCCACCATCGCCTCGTTGGTGTAGAGGCGCACCGCGCCGAGGCCGGCCGCGCGTGCCGCCTGCTCGCAATGCCCGATCAGCGCGCGCCCGCGGCCCTGCCCCGCGGCATCGGGCAAGACCGCCACGCTCTCGAGCAGCATCGCGTCGTCCTGCGGGTAGAAGGCGACGAAGCCCTCGACGGTGCCGTCGCGGCCGCTCGCGACATGCACCGCGCCGGCGGCGATCAACCCGGCAAAGTCGGCGTCCATCGGCGCCGGGCGGCGCCCCATCCGGGGCACGTAGCGGGCATGGGCCGCCTCGGCGCAGGCGCGCAGCGCCGCCTCGTCGTCCGCCTGCGCCGGCCTGATCCTCACCGCCTCTCGCCTCTCGCCTCTCGCCTCTCTCTTGCGCCGGGGCCCGCGCGGCCCTAGCCTCTCGCGCATGGTCGCGGTGCACTTCGCCCATGTCGAGACCTGGGTCTTCGATCTGGATAACACGCTCTACCCGCCCGAGGCGCGCCTGTTCGACCAGATCGAGCGGAAGATGACGGCGTGGGTGGCCGCCGCGCTCGACCTGACCGAGGCCGAGGCCGACCGGCTGCGCCACGCCTACTGGCAGAGCCACGGCACCACGCTCGCCGGCCTGATGGAGGTGCACGGGATCGACCCGGCCGGCTACCTGACCGACGTGCACGACATCTCGTTCGACGGCCTCGCCCCCGACCCTGCGCTCGACTCCGCCATCGCCCGGCTGCCGGGGCGGCGCATCGTCTACACCAACGGCACCGCGGCCTATGCCGAGCGGGTGCTCGATGCGCTCGGCCTGTCGCGCCTCTTCGATGCGCTCTACGGGGTGGAAGAGGCGGGCTTGCAGCCCAAGCCGCGCGCCGAAGCCTACGCTGCCGTCTTCGCCGCCGACGGCCTTTCGCCCGACCGGGCCGCCATGTTCGAGGACGATCCGCGCAACCTTGCCGTGCCGCACGGCCTCGGAATGCGCACCGTCCACGTCGCGCCCGCCCCCCACCAGGCGCCGCACATCCACCACCACACCGACGACCTTGCCGCATTCCTCGCGCGCGCGACCTCGGCTAAGGCCGGGTGTGAGCGAGGATAGGAGGGACCATGGCCAACCGTAACCAAACCACGCCCGACGACCGTCCGGACACCGGAGATCGCGGGTGGCGCGGTCTTGCGCGCGACCCGGGCGAACGCGAGATCTGGCTGGGCCTCCTCGCGCTCGTCGTGCTGCTGGCGGGCGTGACGGCTCTCTGGGGGCTGCCGGCGCTGCTCGTGACCTTCGTCGCGCTCACCCTCGTGATCATGGTCGTGCTGGTCATCATCTCGGTCGGGAGCTAGCTCTCCTGCAGAGGCAACGGAGGGCAGACATGGCGCGCACCGAGACCGACGTCTTCATCGCCGGGGGGGGCATCGCCGGCCTGTCGGCCGCGCTCGCCTTCGGTCGGGCGGGCTTTCGGGTGGTGCTGGCCTCGCCCGCGCCGCCGGTGACAGAGGAACGGCGCGACGGCTCCGACCTGCGCTCGACCGCCTTCCTGCAGCCCGCAAAGGAACTGTATGAAGAGATCGGGCTCTGGTCGGCGCTCGGCCCCGACGCGGTGCCGCTCGAGGGGCTGCGCATCGTCGACAGCGCCGGCTGGCCGCCCGAGATGCGCGACAGCCGCGAGTTCCGTGCCAGCGATCTCGGCCTCGACTGCTTCGGCTGGAACCTCATCAACTGGCGCGTCTCGAAGGCGCTGATGGAGGTGCTGGCCGGCGAGCCCGCGGTCGATCTGCGCCTCGATACCCGCTTCGCCTCGATGGTCACGCGGGAGAGCGGCGCGCTGGTGCGGCTGGCCTCGGGCGACAGCGTGGCGGCGAAGCTGGTGATCGCCGCCGACGGGCGCGATTCGGCGGTGCGGCAGGCGGCGGGCATCGGGGTCGACGTCACCCGCTACGGGCAGAAGGCGCTGGCCTTCACCGTCACCCACCCGGTGCCGCACCAGAACGTGTCGACCGAGATCTACAACGAGGGCGGCCCGTTCACCATGGTGCCCCTGCCGGATGTCGAGGGGCGCCCCGCCTCGGCCATCGTCTGGATGAACCCGGGCGCACGGGCGCTGGAGCTGGCGTCGATGGATCAGGAGGCGTTCGACGCCCTGATGTCGGCGCGCTCATGCCATCACCTGGGGCCGCTCACGCTGGCCTCGGAGCGGCGTGTCTGGCCGATCGTGTCGCAGCGGGCCGAGCGGCTGGTGGCCGAGCGCACGGCCATCCTCGCCGAGGCGGCGCACGTGGTGCCGCCGATCGGGGCGCAGGGGCTGAACACCTCGCTCAACGACGTGATCGCGCTGCGCGACCTTGCGGCGCAGGAGCCCGCGCGCCTCGGCGCCCCCGACATGCTGGCGACGTTCGCGCGCACGCGCGGCCCCGACATCCGGGCCCGCGTGGCGGCGATCAACCTCTTCAACCGCGTCACCCGCTCGGGCGAGCCCGTGCTGCAGGCGCTGCGGCTGGCGGGCCTGCGCACCGTCTACGACCTGCGGCCCCTGCGGCAGGCGGTGATGCGGGCGGGCATGGCGCGCTGATGCGGCGAGGGTCTGCCGGGCGGCGCGGGGGCGCCATGCGTATTTGGAACAGAAAGAAGCCTGAGGCTCAGCGCTGGCGAAACCGGGCGAGCAGGGCGCGCTGCGCGACAGGGCGCGCGACTGGGCGAGCGCGATCCCGGCGAGGATCAGGCCGAGCCCCGCATAGAGGCCCGCGTCGGGCGTCTCGCCCATCAGCGCGATGCCGAAGATCACCGAAAAGACCGGCACGATGTAGTTCGTGAGGCTCATGAAGAGCGAGCCGGCCGTGACGATGATCTGAACGCGCATCGCCGCGGCGACGGCCGTGGGCAGCAGCGCGGTGAACAGCAGCGCCGCGGTGGGGCCTGCGGGCCAGTGCGCAGGCCAGCCCTCGACCGCCAGCATCAAGGGCGTCAGCACGACCGAGCCGGCCACGAGCGTGCCGGCGGCGAAGCCCACGGGCGGCATCGGTGGCGCCCGGCGCGTCACCACCATCGAGACGGCGTAGCAGAACGCCACGGCGATGCAGGCGAGCCGGCCCGCGAGGGCGGCATCGGCGCCCGAGGCCAGCGCGCCGGGCCCGATCAGCACGACGAGGCCGACAAAGCCGAGGCCCACGCCCGCGAGCCTGCGCGGCCCGATCCCCTCGTCGGGCGTGAAGATGGCCACGAGCGGCAGCACCAGCAGCGGCACCGCCCCCATGGCCACCCCGGCGAAGGCCGACGGCACGTGCTGCAACGCCCAGGCGAGCAGGCCGTAGGGCACGGCGACCATCGTGACGCCGAGCGTGGCGATGAAGCGCAGGCCGCGCGCCCCGCCCGCGCGCCAGAGCGCCCCCGGCCCCTGACCCAGGGCCGAGGCGATGGCGAGGAGCGCCAGCGCCCCGAAGACCGTGCGCAGGGCGGCGACACTCATCGGATCGAACCCCCGGAGCGACAGCGCGATGCCCATGAAGGCGGCGCCCCAGATCACGCCAAGCGCGACGAGGAGCGCCCAGTTGAGCGCCCCCGGATGGTCGGGCGAGGGGGGATGCGCCGTCTCTGTCGCCATGCTGCCTTCAATGCCAGCACCTGCGGCGACGTCCAGCCCGAAACGTGGGCAGGACGCGAGGCGCCGGGGCCGGGCCCCGGCGCCGGGACGTCAGTTCTTCGAGCGATCGACCATGCGGCCCGCGGTGATCCACGGCATCATCTCGCGCAGCTTCGCGCCCACTTCCTCGATCTGGTGTGCGTCGTTGTTGCGCCGGATCGCCTTGAAGCTGGGCTGGCCGACGCTGCACTCCGCCATCCAGTCGCGCACGAAGCGGCCCTGCTGGATGTCGTCGAGCACCGCCTTCATCCGGGCCTTGGTCTCGTCGTAGGGCAGGATGCGCGGGCCGCTGACGTATTCGCCATACTCGGCCGTGTTCGAGATCGAGTAGTTCATGTTGGCGATGCCGCCCTCGTAGATGAGATCCACGATCAGCTTCACCTCGTGGAGGCACTCGAAATAGGCCATCTCGGGGGCGTAGCCCGCCTCGACAAGCGTCTCGAAGCCCATGCGGATCAGCTCCACCAGTCCGCCGCAGAGCACCGCCTGCTCGCCGAAGAGGTCGGTCTCGCATTCCTCGCGGAAGGACGTCTCGATGATCCCCGAGCGCCCGCCGCCGATGGCCGAACAGTATGACAGGCCGATCTCGAGCGCGCGGCCGGAGGCGTCGTTGTCGACCGCCACGAGGCAGGGGACGCCGCCGCCCTTGAGGTATTCGCCGCGCACCGTGTGGCCCGGCCCCTTGGGCGCCATCATCAACACGTCGACACCGGGCTTCGCCTCGATGAGCCCGAAATGCACATTGAGCCCGTGGGCAAAGGCGATGGCCGCGCCTTCCCGCAGATTGTCATGCACATAGGTCCGATAGGTCTCGGCCTGCAGTTCGTCGGGCATGGTGAACATCATCAGGTCGCACCACGCCGCGGCCTCGGCGATCCCCATGACCTGCAGCCCCTCGGCCTCGGCCTTCTTCGCCGAGGCCGAGCCCTCGCGCAGGGCGACGGCGAGGTTCCTGGCCCCCGAGTCGCGCAGGTTGAGCGCGTGGGCATGGCCCTGGCTGCCGTAGCCCAGGATCGCCACCTTCTTGTCCTTGATCAGATTGATGTCGCAGTCGCGGTCGTAATAGACGCGCATGTCCCTCTCCCTCGCGGTGCTGTCGTGACGGGCGGAGCATAGGCGCAGGGGCGCGAGAGCGATTGCATTCCTTGCACGAATGAAGAAAGATGAACCATCTTCATTCGTGGATTGCCAGAATCTGCAAGGATCATGCTCGACGATCTCGACCGCCGATTGCTCCGCCATCTCCAGGCGGAGCCCACGATGAAGACGCCCGCGCTGGCCGAGGCGGCGGGCTGCACGCCCACCGCGGCCTGGCGACGGCTGGAGCGGCTGCGCGCGCGCGGCATTCTCAAGGGGCAGGAGGCGGTGATCGACTGGGGCGCGCTCGGATGGGCCGTGCAGGTCTCTCTCCGCTTCACGCTCGACAAGACGGCGGGCGGCGCCTTCGACGCCTTCCTCGCCGAGGCCCGCAGGATCCCCGAGGTGCTCGAGATCCAGACCTTCCTCGGCCGCGTCGACGTGCGGCTGGCGGTGATCGCCCGCGACATGGCGCATTACCAGCAGCTCTACCGCGAGCGCATCCTGACGCTGCCCCACATCGCCGACATCGAGGCGCTGATGCACGTCGCCACGATCAAGCGCGACGAGGCGCTCCCGCTGTGAGTGGCTGCCGATGATCGACCTCGACACGACCGACCGCGCGCTCCTGCGCGCCCTGCGCGACGACGCCACGCAGACGGCGGCCGAACTCGGCCGCGCGCTCGGCCTGTCCCAGCCCGCCGCGTGGCGGCGGGTGAGGCGGCTGACCGAGGCGGGCGCCATCGCCGGCCGCCGCCTCGTGCTCGACCGCGAGGCGCTCGGCTTCGGCGTGACGGTCTTTCTGGGCGTCAAGCTCGCGGGCAAGGGCCGCCCCTCGCTGCAGAATTTCGAGCGCGCCGTCTCGGCCATCCCCGAGGTGCAGACGGTCGAGCACGTGCTCGGCCTCTACGACTACCGCCTGCGGGTGACGGCGCGCGACCTACCCGATTTCGAGCGCGTCCTGCGCCGGCGGATCATGGCGCTGCCCGGCGTCGGCCCGGTCGAGGCCAACGTGCTGCTCAGCGAAGAGCGCCTCCCGGGCCCGCTGGGCTGAACGCCGGGGACCGCCCGCCGGTACACGTCGCGTCCTCTGGCGGCGGCCGAGAGGCGGGGGCGCCACCGGATGCGGCACCGGGCCCGGGGCCACACCGGATCATCCGCTGGCGATCAGGCCCGGGCAGGCGTGGCGGGCGCCGGTCCCGCGGGTGGCAGTGCACACGGGGGCAAGCGCGACGCCCCGCTTCGGCCAACGCGCGGCTCTGCAGTGTGCGGGTGCCTCCGGCCGCGTCGCCATGACCGACGTCCCGGGCCGCGCGCAACGCCGTGTGCCGTCTCGACGGTCGCGCGCTCCGGCGCTGGTGGGTCGTCGCGGGCCGGGTCGTGCGGCTGGTCGCCACCGTGACGCTGGCCCTCGTCCGCCACGGCCCCGTGCCCGCAACCGCCACCCCCTGCCGGCCCGCGCGGACCTGGTGCTGCGCACATCGGTCCGCCCGACCCGTCCCTCGCCCGCGCGCGCCCCGCCTGCGCGCGCCCCGCCGCAGACGCCCGGTCGCGGATGCGCCCTCCCCCCGCTTCTTCTTGCTCCAAATATCCCGGGGGGAGTCGGCCGGCACGGTCGACGGGGGGCTGGCCCCCTCCGCCGCCGGCCCACCCCGCTGAACGGCCCGGACGGAGAGCCGCCCTTGGCGGTGACTGACCACCGCGGCGGTCATGCGGATCGCGGCGATCCTCTGCGCCCGCGCGAGGGGGATGTCGCGGGCGGAGATGCACGTCTTCGCGTGGTCCATCCTCGTCCCCGGGCGCATGATCGCGCCGGGCTGCGCGCCGATCAGGGTCGGCACTGCCCAGCCCGAGACCGGCGCCTTCCCTGCCTGCCCGTCCTCGCCCCCGCGCCGGCGGCATGCCGCGGCAGAGGGCGATCGACCCCGCGCGCTCGGATGGGGCAGGCGCAGCCTGCTCTCGACACTCGGCGCCTGCGGGGTCGGCATCGGCGTCCCGACAGGCCTGGTCGATCCGGCCCGTCCGGCCCGGTCGGGCCGGCCGGCGGGGCGCAGCCCCCCTGCGTCGCCTCCATGCGCGGGCCCCGGGGGCGTCACGCCGGAGGGACTGTCTCCCTGTCCATGCCCGGCGTCATGCCCGGCGTCTCGTGGCCGGGCGTCGCCGCGCAGCGGGGCCGCGCCGGTCAAGGCAGCCTAATGCGCCGGTCAAGCTGCGAGTTTGATGTTTTCGCGATGGGGCTG